>OCZU010001121.1_pt1 | contig 17988 bp, 19 predicted proteins | sample 1539001 | NCBI WGS metagenome assembly OCZU01 (sample SAMEA3539306, study PRJEB22396) | soil metagenome | biome: tundra; feature: field; material: soil | place: USA | collected 2010-05 | depth 0.15 m | reverse complement strand
TTGTCATCGGGGCCGGTGAAGACCGTCGGTGCGGCGGGGAACGGGCTGCCGCACGAGCCGGCGTGCATCCCGTCCACCACGGGCCAGGTGACCGGGGCCTCGACCTGAACCCCGTGGTAGCGCACCACCCGCCATCCGTCGTCGGCGGCTGGAGGCCGGGCCACCGCAGAGGTCCGGGCCGAGCCAGGCCCGCACCCGGCGATCAGGCATCCGGCCAGGACGAGCACCAGTCCGCCAGCAAGCCCAGGGCCTTGCATGCTCACTTGGACGCGCCCGGGCTGCGTCAGGTTCCGGCTGTCCGTCGTCACACAGACTTGAGGTGCGGCGGGCAGCGTGATCTGCGGTGCCTTAGACAGGTGGCAGCGGCACGGTCCTGTCGCTGCCACCTGACTGAGGCAACTGGTGCTCCGGGAGGTTCCCGTAGCTGTCCTCACCGCCGGTGTCCCGCGTGACCGGGTCTATGCCACCGGGGCGGGGATAGCTGCGGCGTTACCGCACTTCGCCTGTCCTCAGCGGAGACCGGTCGCCGACCAGCCACAGGTGGCCGAACGGGTCGATGAAGCCACCCTGCCGGTGCACGCCCCACGGTGCGTCGTGATCACGGACCGGATCGACGCTGCCGTCGGCCCCGGCCGCCACCGCACGCTCGATGACGCTGTCCGGGTCATCGGTGAACAACTCGACCCGGACAGTGCGCGAGCCCAGCGCAGCCGGAGTGTCCCAGCCATTGCTCTCAGGCTCGCCGAGGAAGAACGGTGCACCGGACACGGTCATCCCGACCACGCTGCCCAGGTTCCACAGCTCGGTCGCGCCGAGTGCCCGCGCGTACCACCGCGCGGCTGCAGCGGCATCGGGAACGGCGAGCATCACCGAGATCACCGGGCGATCAGCTCCGGCCGTCATCAGCCATCTCCTTCGCGTACCGGGCGGGCGTCACCGCTTGTCACGCCACGAGGCCTGCCAGATGCAGTATCCCATCTGCCGGTACGCCCCCGGGCGAGCTGGCGGGCCGGCTGACGCCGGGGTCTCGATCGATGCCGGTCACCGGGTGCCTCAACTCACTGGCAGCGCTCCAGCCGATGCCCCGTCCACGGCGACAGCGCCTCGACTTCCGTGGCAAAGGACAGCAGCGACCTAGGCATTGCTAATGATCTTGGCAGGTCAAGATCACCAAAATGCCGAGTTCAAGATCGCCTGGGCGAAACGCACATGCAGGAGGGAGGCTGCCGGTGGCCGGAATCATCACTATCTCGCCCAGTCATGATGCGTCGTATCCGTGGCGGCAGATCGGCACCTCCGCCGAGCACGGGCGGACTGGCGAGCCCGGTGCCGGGTATTGCCTGTCTCCGGCGGAGAAGGGCGGCGAGCCGCCGGCCGGTGGCAGGGCGCACGGGTCGCTGGTGATCGAGCGGGAGGTGTTCGAGCGGCTGTACGGCCGGTTCATCGATCCCGCGCGACCCGGCGGGCACTGAGGGGCTGGGCCGGGCGCCGCAGCGGTTCCGCCCGGCGGAGGAGATCTACGCCATGCTGCTCGTGTCGAAGTCGATCACGCTCCTGCCGCGGATCGGGCGCCGAGTCCGGTTCCGTCAGGAGCGAGGTTCTGTAGCGGTCCTCAACGTGGTGGCTATGTCGTCGACCGAGTCGAACTGGCCTGCTGCGACCGCCATGACAAGCTCATATGCGGCGTCGTTGGTCAGGGTGAGCCGCCGACCGTTGACTCCGTAGAAGGCGATGACCGCAGCCATGGCGAGCCGCTTGTTGCCGTCGAGGAGCGCGTGGTTCCTGGCGAGCGAGTGCAGCAGGGCCGCGGCCTTGGTGTCCAGGTCCGGGTAAGCGTCCGCGCCGAACGCGGTGGCCTGCGGGCGTGCGGCGGCGGATTCCAGCAGGCCGTAGTCGCGGACCTTGGGCTCGCCGCCCAGAGCGCGCCCGGCGACATGCAGCAGCTCCGGCAGGGTCAGGTAGATCACTGCCCGAGCCGCTCCAGCGCCTCGGCGTACCGGGGCAGATCCTCATCGAGAACGCGGTCCAGCAATTCGGCCCGGCTGTGGCCCTCGATGTACTCGCGGATGGCCTGCCGGGCGAGTTCTTGCATCGGCCGGCCCTCATGCTCGGCCCGCCGCCGCAGCGCCCGTGCCTCGGTGTCAGTAAGCCGCAGAGTCATCGCCATGAGATGATGGTATCACCGCCGATACCAGTGCGAATTTACTCTCTCTCTTCTGACCCCATGTGGCGCGGACGATGTCGTCGTCGTTATGAGTGACGCTCCGGTTCACGTCCTCGGCTGGGACGAAGAACGGCAAATATGGCCAGCGCGTCGGGACGGCGAGCCCTCGTTCGTCTGGGTGCAAGACTTCGCAGACGCCTGCCAAGCCGCCCACGTCTCACGGGGCGTTGACCTCATCGTCCCCGCTGCGATTTACAGAGAGTGGATCGCCATCGGCGATGTCCCGGAGAGGCTTCCTCGCGGCGTCCTATCGCCTGCGCAATAACCGTCCGCTCATCAGCGCGTAGTGCGCTGTCGCTTATGGCGCAGCCCTGCAGCCCTGCGGACGGGTCGGCTACGGGTCGGCTACGGGTCGGCTACGGGTCGGCTACGGTGCGGCCGCTGCCAGCTCCTGTTGCGCTTCCTGGTCGAGTTTGATGTCGGCGGCCGCGAGATTCTCCTCCAGGTGCCGCACGGAGGATGTGCCCGGTATCAGCAGGACGTTGGGCGCCAGGCCGAGGATCCAGGCCAGCGCGATCTGGGCGGGGGTGCGGCCCAGCCGTTCGGCGGTGCGGAGTACCTGCTCATTGCCTAGCACGGGGTTGGCCCGGGCGAAGCCGGAGCCGAGCGGGAAGAACGGCACGAAGGCGATCCCCCGTGAGTTGCACTCGGCGAGCACGGGCATCGAAGTGCGGCTGGCCAGGTTGAGAGGGTTCTGCACGCACGCCAGGTCGGTGTGTTCCAGTGCGTGCAGCAGGTGCTCACCGGTGATGTTGCTCAGGCCGATGCCTGCGATCAGCCCGTCATCGCGGGCCTGGATCATCGCGGCGAGCTGGTCATCGAACCGCTGGCCTGGCTTCGCGCCGTCGGTGAGCCGCAGGTTGACCGCGGCCAGTTGCTCGGCGCCCAGGCTGCGCAGGTTGTCCTCGATGCCCTGCCGCAGCTGATCAGGCTCGTCCCAGGCCAGCCATCCCCCAGAGCCGTCGCGGCGCGCGCCGACCTTGCTCACCAGAGCCAGGGTGCCGGGATAGGGATACAGCGCCTCCCGGATCAGCTCGTTGGCCACGTCCGGCCCGTAGTACTGCGCGGTGTCGATGTGGTCGACACCCAGGTCCACGGCGCGCCGCAGCACCGCCAGCGCCTCGGCACGATCTCGCGGCGGACCGGACACGCCAGGGCCAGGCAGCTGCATCGCCCCGAAGCCGATCCGCGAGACAGAGAAACGGCCGAGCTGGTAACGCTGCATGGGGCCGAGTCTAGGCAGCCCACGCCGGCCGCACACGGCCGGGACGCCAGCCGCTCACCCCACGGCTAGGCAGGCCGGTAACTCACCTGCCCGGCTCCTCGGCCACCCCGGCACGCCAGTCCGACATGACAGCGAGTCTGGCACCGCCTCTGGCCGCATTCATCCCGGCCGCTCGACTCTTTTGCCTCCGGCCATTGCGGTGCCCGGGACAGCCGGTCAGGGCTGGCAGCACACCCCTAGACGGCTCACTGATCTGCCGCGACCGGTGGCTCTTGGTAAGGGCGATGCGCGCCGCGGGCCGCGGGATCTGGCCGGGCCTGCTGCGAGCCGCTCGCACTGCCCGCTGGCTGGTGCCGCGCCGGCGGACGCGGGCGTCACCACGGCGCGACGGTGTCATCCCAGGAGAAGAACTGGCCGGTCGGTCCGTCGTCGGGCAGCATCGCCAGCCGGACGGCACCGGCTGCCGCCTCGGCCGGATCTCCGCCGCTGGTCGCTGCACGGGCGTTCAGGTTCGTGGCCCGTAGTCCGGGAGCTATGGCATTGACCTTGAAGCCGTCCGCTTCGAGTGCCTGCGCGTAATACACGGTCAGGGCGTTCAGCGCGGTCTTCGATGACCGGTAGGCGGCACCGGTCCCGCCGGTCTGCCAGGCGAACTGCGGATTCGGCCCTGTGCTCCAGGCCAGCGACCCGGTGCCGCTGGACACATTGACGATGCGCGGATGCGCGGACCGGCGCAGCGCGGGCAAGAAGGCGTTGGTCACCGCGACGACAGCAAACACATTGGTCTCATACGTGCGGCGGAAACTATCGACATCCGCCTCGGGGGCGGCCTTGCCGTCGACCATGATGCCCGCGTTGTTGACCAGGATGTCCAGATCCTCAATACTCCCGGCGGCCGACGCGATCCTGGCGTCGTCTGTCACGTCCAGCACGAGCAGGCGCGCGCCGCCGCCGATCTCCCCGACCGCGCGCTGCCCCCGTTCGCGGTCGCGGGAACCGACATAGACAGCCACCCCGGCGGCCGCCAACTGCCGGGCGATCTCCCGTCCGATGCCGCCCGAAGCGCCAGTGATGAGCGCGGAAACCTTTGCCATGGATCGATGATGCCCGCAACCAGGCTCTGGCCGCCACCGAAGACATCGCTGAAGACTGTGAGCGTGAGCTGGTGCTCGCGGATCTTGAGACCATTCCCGGCCAGCCGCGCTGCTGGTAGCCCGCGCTGTCCAGCCGGGCATGAACGCAGGCGCAAGGCGCTGGCTCAGCCGCGAAGCTGAGCCAGCGCCCTGAGCGTCAGCACCTGCCTAGGTGTTGATCGCAGCATTCAGCACATAGAGGATGCCGCCGATGAGGTTGCCGTCGATGTCGAGCGCCGCCTCGATCAGCGCGGGGAGGGGAACGCCGTCGAAAGCCTCCTGGGCTTGCGGTGACATCAGCAGCTTGCCCGCGTTCGGCAGCGAGGTGAGCAGCCCGCCGACCGATCCTGGCCAGCCCTTGGAGCCGAGCCTGAACCAGGGCCACGATCTGCATGACGATCTGGACCACGCCCCAGAGCGAGATGAATATCGGCCCGGCGCCTAGCCACAGTTCCTGCACGACCGATCCCTTGAAGAGCATGGAGGTGAAGTCCAGGATCAAATGGATGTTTCCGGCCGTCCACATCCAGTTCGCCATGCCCTCGACGGTGGAGCAGTCCAGGTTGTCGATGTTCGGCGCGAAGGTCACGGCCCAGGAGAACACCTGGCTCATGGTCTCGGTCACGACGTACAGCCACTCCCAGATCGGCCCTGGCTTAGCGACCCACCACTCGCCGCGCCGCACGCCTGCATCTGTGTCGATCCGCTGGCGGCGCTGGCGTCCCCGTCGGCCTGGTTCAGAAGGGCCTCGGCGGCGGTGACCACCTGCGGCGACGGCTGAACGTTGCTGGCCGTGATCGTCGCGCTGTTGCCGTTGGCCCGCAGGCCGCGGCAGAAGACATTCCTCGGATCGTTGCCAGTTCGGTCCCGGCCGGCGGGCCGGGCTGGGCCTGGACCATCGAGGCCAAGGTCGACCCGGCCGGTACCTGATTGCCCAGGTAAGACGCAACCGCGTTCTGGAGGTCGGCCTGAATGCCGGTGATCGCCTGGTCGATCGTGCCCTGCACGCTGCCAATCGCGTACTTGGCCCAGTCGATGCCGTTGGTCAGGAAGTAGGAGTTGGCCTGGTGGGTGAGGATCGGGTCGCTCCGAACAGCACGACCATCATCGCGCCCCCGGCAATCATGAAGGCGATGGAGAAGTCAAGCGCATTCCAGCTCGGCTCAGGAAGATTTGGGAAGCCCGACCCGAAAGCTCGAATAAGCCCGATAAACCGGACCAAGAACAGCGTCTCCACCGCGATGCCCGCTGATGCCGCGCCGGTCCACGCCGCTGCCCAGCGCGATCCGGCGCGTGCCGTAAGGCGCACGCACCTGCGCCCGGCGACCAGCAGCGGTACCGGGATGAGCGTGCAGGCCGGCAGCATGCAGCACGCAAGCAGCAATGTCGCGATATCGAGCCAGAACGGTATCTGCCGTCCGTCGGGGAACGGCGCCGGGATGGCCGACGTCACGAAAACGACAGCGCAGGCGGCGGTGCCCAGCAAGGACCACAGGGCTGCCAGGGACAAGCACAAGCCCCTCACCCGCCTGCCAGGCTGCTGCATCAGGCCAAACCTCCTAGACCGCCACGCCGGAATCGGGCATCTCATCGCCCCGACCACCACCGGGTCAGCAATCTACCCGTCGATCCTGACCGCCGATGGGTGCCGTCGAGCCCTGCCGTCCGCCGCGGCCAGCGAGGTACCAGCAGCGCCTCAGTAAGCCGGTGCGCAGGCAACCGACGTGGACAGGATGATTCGTGGGTGCTGGTATCTTCGCCGGTGCAAGTGCTTCCTCGCACAACCGCGCCCGGTACGGATCTGCCTCGTTCGCGGCGCAGCCCGGGCATGGCCGAGCCGCGGTGCCCGGAGTGCGTTGCTGGTGGCGGCTTTTAGGTCCGGCCTTCAGGGCGCAGGCCGACGGGCACAGGTTCGTGTGGTGCCGTCGCTGCTGGCCGGACGCAACAGCGCGGAAGTGCTGACCCGGGTCGTCACCTCAAACCTCCGATCTAGCAGCAGGCATGCTGAGGTTCGCGAAGCAACCTGGGCGGATGCTCAGGCGCTGTTACCCCAGGCCCGCGAACTGGCTGGCACCTTCGCCGACGGCAGTGGCCCGAACTGTTTTGGCACCGTAATGGCGGCGGCGGGCGTTGGGCGAGCTGCCCAGGAGTGGATGCAGCGAGAGCCATTCGAGCAATGGCTCGCTGCGGTCACCACGCCTGTCCGGGATCACCTGCCGGGAACTGTATTCGTCTGGCGCTCGGAACGTGACGGCTTAGTGCAGCACGCTGCACTAACCCTGGGTGATGGATGGGTCCTAAACAAAAGCTCTCAGTCATGGGCCACACCCCGGCTGGTGCTGTCTGTCAAAGACGTCAAGGCCGCATCCAGGACGGTCGGCTGGCATCTGAGCCGACATAAGCGCCGACGGCGTCCGCATCGGCCTGCTGACGGCGGGGTCGGGACCCGGACTGCCGCGGGTGCACGGTGGCATGGCCACCATGGAAAGCTGGCAGCCAGCCTGGGCTGCGTGCTCTACGAACCACCAGGACCGCAGGCAACGCAGGGCAACTGGCCCGAGCGAGTCGCCGCCATGGTGGCCGACGGCCAGGCGGGCCCGCCGTGGGCCAGCGAGATCACGCGTGAGCTTGCCGCGGCGCTCCCGGACGCCGTCGTGACGGAACCTGGCCCGTCTCGATGCAGCAAGCTACCAACCGGTCACCGGGCGGGAGTTACCACGCTCACGTCCACCTGCTCTTGTATCCCGGCCCCGGCAAGCAGGTCCGCGGCCTGCTGCTCGATCTGCGCCGCGAACGGCGACGTGTAGCCTGCGCCGTGGGCTGCAAGGTGCGCGCGCCAGTCGGCCAGCGCGCCGTCGGTGTGGTGCAATGCGTAACGGCTGACCCCGCGCCGGTACAACAGATCAGGATCCTGCGCGGCGAGAGCCGCGACGGCGATGTTGAGATCCTCGAGCGCGCGGCGGTGGTCACCGAGATGCTGCAGGGCGATGGCCCGGTTGGCCCGCAACGCGGGATCATCGGCTAGCGCGACCGCGTGGTCGAGGTCATCGGCTGCCTCCGCGGCCCGGCCAGCATCGTACGAGAGCACGGCGCGGTTCGCCCAGGCGGCGACGAAGCCGGGGTCTTCGCCCAGCGCGGTGGTGTAGCTCGCGTAAGCGGCCTCAGCGTCACCGCCGTCGGCGAGCAGCGACCCGCGGGCGGACAGCAGGTGCACGTTCCGCGGGTCGATGGCCAATCCCTGGTCGATGTCGGCACGAGCCTGCTCCAGCTCACCGCGCGCCAGCAGCAGATCGGCGCGGTTGACCCGCGAATCCACATGGCTGGGCTCGAGTTCGATCGCGTAGTCCAGGTCAGCGAGCGCGCTGTCTTCGTCCCCCAGTTCGCGCAGCAGGTCTGCCCGGTTGTAGTGCGCCTCGTACGAAGGCGGGCTTAGCCGGATCGCGGTGGCGTAGTCCGCCAGTGCCGCCGCGTACTGGCCAGCGGCGCGGCGCACCGCGGCGCGGTCGAAGTAGTAGTCGCCGTAGTCGGGGTCGCGGCGGATCACCTCGTCGTAGTCCCGCAGCGCGGCGGCATGGTCACCGGAACCGGCCAGGACTTGCGCCCGGTTGTACACGAGCACGGAGCGGTGCAGGAGATGCTCGTCAGACTCAAGATCAGTGTCGGTCATCCGGATCGCCTCGTTCACTAGCGCCAGGGCGGCTTCAGGGTCGCGACGGTGGAGTTCGACCAGTGCCCGTGCGTTGCGCATGAAGGCCGCGAAGAACACGCGCCGCTTCGGATCCGGGTGGCAGTCGGCGATCGCGATCGCATTGTTGACCCACTCCAGCGCCTTGTCCTCGTCGTGGGCGTCCTTCGGAAGGTGGCGGGTATAGAGCATCGCCATCATGTAGCTCGCGCCCAAATGCTGGTCGGGGTCGATCGAGTCCCTGCGGAGTTCGGCGAAGTAGGGGATCGCCTCCTCGGCCCGCTCCAGGGTGGAGAGACAGGCACCGACCTTGTGGGTGAGATCCCCGTACACCTTCGGCTGGTCGGTGCGGGAGACGATCTGCCGCCCGCACAGTGCGATTTCGATCGTCGCCTCGTAAAAACCCAGGGCGATGCAGCTGTTGGCGGCCGCCAGGCAGGCCTGCACTCCGGCGCCCGCCGGGTCGGTCCCATGCGTTAGGTGGTAGGGGATTGCCGCGAGCCGCAGGGTCGGCTCATCAAGGGCGGCCAGGTGGTCGGCGCGGGCTGTGTGACGGCGGGCCCGTTCGCCCGGCTGCAGGCCGGCATAGGCGCGATGGACGGCCGGGTCCTTGCTGGTGCCGTCGGAATCGATGAACAGATCGGCGAGGTCGGTGCCAGGTGACAGCTCCGGCTCGGCGTGCGGTCGCCTCGCCACGGGACGGGCGTAGCTGGACAGTGCCTGCCCGAGGGCGTTGTCGGCGGCCCCGTCGGCCTCCGCGACGACGGTCAGCAGCCGGGGGTCACAGCGGCGCAGAAGTACGCCCACCAGCTCACGGTCGGTGGAGTCGGCGTCATCCAGTTCACGGAACGTGATGACCACGCCGCCTGGATGCCGGGTGCGGGCCCAGTCCATGAGCAGCTCGGCGACGCCGTGAGCCAGCCGCAGCGTGCGGTCCGCCGGGTAGTACCTGGTGCGTTCCCTGGGTGTGGCGAGCTCGGTGAGGGTCTGCGGCGGGCGCGGGACCAGCGAGGTGAGTTCCGGCGCGAGAGCAACGATCTCGATCGCCCTGGCCGCCACGAACTCGGCGTTGCACTCCAGCAACTCGGGGACGACGCTCCGCAGCAGCGAGCCGCCGCCGGTGTACGGCCCGCGCAACCGACGGTGACACCGCACGTCAAGACTGGGCTCAGGCGATCCGGGAAGGTCGCCAGCTGCCGAGGCGTCAGTGGCCAGCACAGCCCAACAGTGCGCAGGCGGGGACGAGGTCATGTGAGTACTCCCTGGGGTGAGCTATCGGGTGAGTTTGTCCGTGCACGGGCGCGCCGGTCCCGCACAGCGACGTAGGCCAGGAGACCCCATTGCAACGAACTCAGCGTGATGAAGGTCACCGCGTCGAAGACGCCGACGGTCGACGCCTGCGGTTCCGAGAGCCGATCGATGATCAATGACAAGAAGCGCACAATGGTTGGAATCCCGGCCCACACCAGGCTGCCGAGGGAGAAGCCGTAGCCAGCCACCAGGAGGGGTGCGTACCAGCGCGCGATCGCGCGATCGCGGTCCGACCAGTCCGCGTCGGGTGCCGCTGGGGTTCGGCGCAGCAGCCGCAGGAACCGGGTCCGCACATAGAAGCGGGTAGCGTTCTGCAGGTCCGCGCAGCGCAGGGCTTGGGACAGGACATGGTAGAGATCGGTCTCAAGGTAGAGCATGAACTGCCAGATCAGCCGCAGCACGCACGTGAAGGCCACGGCCAGGCAGAGCGCGGGCATCCACGCCGCGACGCCGTGGTCCTTCAGCACCGCGGCGACGAGGGTCAGCACCGAGACCAGGATCGTGTCTGCCAGCATTCCGGCCAGGAACGGCAGATAACGCCGCCGTCGTGGCACGCTGTACAGCGCGTCCAGCCGGGTCTCCGCGACGAGGAAGTACAGCCGCCGACCCAGCCTGAGCGTCGATGGGAGACCGAGCCGACGCCCGGCCAGCGCGTGGAACGACTCGTGCAGGAGCATGCACGGGATCTGCACCGCGGCCAGGGTGAGCGGAATCAGCGACAGGTAATGAGTGAAGAACAAGTCGCGGTAGGAAGGCCGCAGCAACGGCTGCCGCACCATCGCGACGGCCGCCGCCACCATCACCGCGATGTAACACAGCCAGGCCGGCCAGGAGAACATCCACCGCCCAAGCCGCTGCCACCGAACCGGTTGCGCAGCCGGCTCGTCCTCGTCCCCAGCCCGGATGAACCGAAGGCTTTCAAGTGCGGCGAGGAAATCATCGATGTCAAGTGGCGAGCCGCAGGTTTGCTCGTACCAGGTGGCCACGCCAGAGACCGGCGTGCCCGAGTCGAGCATCCGCAGTGCCTCTGCGCCGGCTCTCGGGAAGAGCGCATAAGAACCGACGTCGGGTCGGCCGACCATGACGTCGCCGTCCTCGGCCACCATCGTGAGCCTATGCAGTCGGACAATGGTGCCGCCCGGAGCGCTCATGCTCATGCGAGCTCCTCGCTGCGTGAACCGGGTCCGAGCTGGGTTCCCGCCGTTGCGGAAGCTCAGCTCGGACCATCGCGTGGTCTTAGGTGCAGTGGTTCGGCAAGTAGCAGCAAGCAGTGGTCAGCCGGATCGGCCCGGCCTTGCGGATTGGCATCTTCTTCATGGCTTCCTCCTCCCATTACCTTGAGCGGGTTTGCATGGCTCATCCGCCATACCAGCGGTGGCTGTATCGCAGACTGCCCATCGGCCCGGAGCGGCGCCAGGGACAGCGCGGCAGGCATCGACTGCCGGAATCCCCGCGCGTTTGTCCCTACCCCCGGCGTTTCCCCCGTGGTACCGGATGATCGGCAGGCAATGAGTCCAAGGCCACGTACTCGACGGCCCGGCCTTGGGTATCGACCACGCAGGCGAGCAGTCAGATCAGGCCAGCCCGGATCGCGCGGGCCACAGCGTGGGCACGGTTGCAGACTTGCAGCCGCGCCATCATGTCGTAGCTGATATTCCTCACGGCGTGCTCCGAGCACGTTAACGCGCGAGCGATCGCGGCGTTGCCGTGTCCCTGCGCCATCAGAGCGACTACCGCGATCTGCCGCACGGTCAGTGATACCCCGGGTCCCGATGCCTCGGGCGCGCCGCTGAGGATGCGGACCAGGACGTCGCTTGGCATCCGGCCGTCGCCGCGGTGGGCGGACTGCACCGCGGAGATGAGGCGCGGCGTGGTCGCCCCCGAGAATCGGAGCATCGCCCGGGCTCCCATCCGCACCGCCCGCAGCACTCCGGCACGGGAAAATGCGTCGGCGACGACCAAGAGCCGGTACTCGCCGGACAGGCAGATCGGATCGCAAGACTCGAGCGCGCCGTCGACTGTGCTAGCGGCTGCCACGATCACTGTGTCGGCGGGCCGGCCTGGCTCAGGGGCCAGCGCGATCCCCGCGTATCGCAGCAGAGTGAGCACACCAGCGCGCGCCGTCGCATCGGTAGCGCTGAGGTGGACCCGCAACTGCTCTACGGCGCCCTCGCCCGCGGTCACAGCAGCCCGGCCCGCAGCGCGTACGCCACCGCGTGGGCACGGTTGCGGAGCCGGAACCGGCGGGTGATATCCTGCACGATGCTCGTCACAGTGCGGGTCGAATAGCACAATTCCCGCGCGATCTGCCGGGTATCGTGGCCGCCGGCGACCAGCCTGAGCACGGCGCACTCACGGTCGCTGAGACCTTCGGCGGTCCTGAGGTACTGCTCGTCGGCAGGGCGGCTGCCAGCGCCTTGTTCCAGCAGGCAGTCGAGCACGTCGGGTGGCACCGTACAGTCACCGCAGGCGGCGGCGATCACGGCCTGCGCGAGCCGGTCCGCGCTGACCTCGCGGCGCCGCAGCAGGCCGCGAGCTCCCGCCACGATCGCGTGCAGCGCCTCGGCCGGTGCCAGGTCGATCGCCACGAGGACCACCTCGGGCGCGTGAGTCGCGTTCCTGACGGTGCGCACGACGTCAAGTACCTGGTGGGACAGCCCGTCGGCGATCACGACTGTGACCTGCGCCGCTTCGTCCGGTGCCACCACGGCGAGATCCGGGCAGCTGCTCAAGACACTAGTCGCGCCGGCTTCAAGCAACGGATCCGTTGCGACGACGCTAACCCGCAGTGGCTCACCCATAAGATCCTCCTCGATCGGCGTGCTGCGATGCTCCCGCCCGGACCCGCCGGACCCGCCGGGCCATCGGGTGCTTATCTCTCATCTTTCCCGGCGCCATGCTCCGCCTGCGGCTGCGAGCGGGGCGATCGGGCTGGTCAAGATAAGGCGGGATCGCACTCCGCCGACCGCAGGCGGCTTGACGCAGCGACCTGCGGCTGCCGGGTGAGATCATTCAGCAGCGGCAAGATCGGAGCAGTCCTGCTGGCCATGCGCCGTTCAGTGCAGGCTGAGGGGAGGTGCGGGATTCGAGCACGCGGGCCGCGGGATGTTCAGTCCCGTGGACAGTAGCTGCGCCGGGCTCTTGAGGACCCGGACGACGTGCCCGATTTGGGTGCGCGACCCGGCGGCTGGTGAGCGCCTCGAACTGTTTCGCTTGTTGGATTCCTGTGTTGATCTTCATCAGAGCCCGGACTTGCGGGGTTTGAAATCGCCGGATCAGCCGGGCCTGCATATGGGTCGGGCCGGGCGAGCCGGCCAGGTTTTTGGTGGGTGTCCGGGCTGGCGGCAGGTACACCTATACCGGCATCCAGTGCAGTCATGCTGCCATTTCATGTCAATCTGTGTCACGATAATGGTGTGGCCAGGTTCCTTTTCGTCATCGTCCCGCTGGTAGCCCGCGTCTGGCCTGCTGTGGCCATCGGCGATGCACTTGCCGCCGGGGGGCATGACGTGGCCTGGTGCGGGCCTGAGGGTGACCTGCGCCCGCTTGTCGGACCAGACGCGACGATCTACCCGACCGGCAAGCGCTCCTACCGCCAGACCGCTCATCTGGGCTTAGCCGCGGTGCGGGAGTTATGGGACGAGTACGTGCTGCCGCTCAACCGCTTCATCTCCGGCCCGGTGGACCGCGCCGTGGCCGAGTACCAGCCTGACGTTGTCGTCGCTGACCAGTACGCGCTGGCCGGTGCGCTGGCGGCGTATAAGCACGGCGTGCGGTGGGCGAGCCTGTGTACCGGCGTACTCGAGCTCACCCCGCCTGCGCAGGACCCCGGCTTGCAGGACTGGGTCCGCTCGAAACTGGTGCGGGCGTGGGAGGCTTTCGGCCTGCCCGCTGAGGACAGTCTCGACCTGCGCTTCTCGCCGTACCTGGTGATCGCGACGACCAGCCGGGCGCTGACCGGCACGGTGCCCATGCCGGAGCATTGCGTGCTGGTCGGGGCCGCGCTCGGCTCGCGGCGTACCGATCCCGGCTTCAGCTGGGACTGGTGGGATCCTGGCCGGCGGCATGTGCTTGTCACCGCTGGCACCTTGTCCGCGCACTGGGTGCACGGCTTTGTAGTGCGGATGACGACGGCGCTGGAGCCGATGGCGGGCCGGGTGCAGGCGGTGTTCAACGTCGCCGCGGATACGATGCCCAACCCGCCGCCGCACGTCCTGGTCGCCCCGCGGATCCCGATGCTCGATCTGATGCCGCGCCTCGACGCGGTGATCTGCCAGGCCGGGCAGAGCACGGTCAATGAGGCGCTCGTCCACGGCGTGCCGCTGGTCCTGGGGCCGATACGGCTTGGCGAGCTGGCCGTGGCTGAGCAGGTGACCCGGGCGGGGGCTGGTATTACGGTCTCGTACTCGGAGGCAACCCCGGCGCAGCTCGCCGCCGCGGTGACGGCCGTACTCGACGAGCCGGGCTACCGCGGGAACGCGCGCCGGATCAGCGAGGAGTTCTCAGCGGCCGGGGGAACTGGCGCCGCGGCCGCGCATCTCGCCGCGCTGGCTGCTGGCCGGCAGCGCTGACGCACGCGATGGCAGCATCTAGGCGGGCCGGCCGGCCCGGGCGTCCCATTGCTGGGTCGGTCAGATAGAACTGCTGCTCCTGCCCGGCCGTATCCTGCCCGAACCAGGCGCAGCCAGCCGCACCCTAGCCACCTGGCGGTCTTCTGGCTTCCGGAACTGTTAGCGAGACGAGTCGCGCCGGTTGCGCTTGCGGCGTTCCTGCGCTGCCGCCTCGATCGCCGGCCAGACCGGACCGAGGGCGTCGCGGAGCGTCGCCTGCCGAAGGGCCGCATCGTCGGCTATCCGCATCAGATCGACGATTTCCGGCTCGCGCTGCCGGGCGCGGGCGATCATCGAGGACGACGAGCCCGAGTAAGCGGCTACCCCGGAAAGAAACAGCAGGCTGGCGGTGACTACCCACTCCGGCTCGATCGTGCGGGGGTCGTCGTGACTGTCGTCATCTGATGGGTCGGGGGCGATGAAGGCGACGCTGCCCACGCCGGTGAACGCGCACGCCGCCGCGCACATCACGCACGGCCGGTGTGAAGACCACAACGTCAGGCTGCCAAGCCCGGTCCCGGTGTCCACCGCGGCGAGCGCGTTCATCTCAGCGTGGGCGATGGGCGTGCGCTGCAGCCGGTCGGTCCCGCCTGAGGGGTCATAGGCACGATTGCGGCCCTCGCTGATCCGCTCGCCGTTGCTCCCTGCGATCACAGAGCCAACGGGCAGTCCGCCCGCAAGGAAAGACTCATGAGCAAGTTCCAGGCATCGCAGCAGTGCGCCGTCGGCTTCGCGCCACACGGCATCCATGCCAGACATGCATCCATGGTCCCACCTGACGGTCCTCAGCCGACGCCCGTTCGGCGCAGCAACCGCAGTGCTGATGCCTGAGCCGTTTTCCTCACATCGGCAGATGCGGATGACCGGCATAACCCCGGGCTGAGGGTGCGCGGTCCGCAGGATCGGATGCGCGGTCGAGGACGTCCCGGACCAGGGTGCTCCTCGGTGTTGAAGATCGACCAGTAGGCGTCCTTGACCTCGGCCTGAATCCCGGCCGGGAACTTCGAAAGTATGTTCCGGCATCGGTAAAAACAAGGCAGGGCCGCCTGAGCGCCCTGGGCAGGCCTGGCCCGTTGCCTTCCCGGAAGGTGCTCAGCGCAGCAGGTCGGCAACGGCGGCAACACCCGCCTCGATGGCCCCTCCGCTGACGTGGCCGAATCCCATTACCAGCTGTGGCGGCGCGGTCACCTCGGTGGCGCGGTGACTGCCCATTCCGTGCAGGCCGACCGCGCGCTCGCGCGCGGCCATAGTGATCGCCTGCTCGTCTGCTTGGACCTGAGGGTGCGCGACCGCACGGAATCCGGCGGCCAGGCCGGTCAGCCTGACTCCCGGTGCATGCCGGGCGAGTGCCTCGATGAGCGCGGCCCGGCGGCTGGCGTACACCGAGCGCATCCGCCGCGGGTGCCGGTCGTAGGGCCCGGACTCAAGGAGGGCCGCCAAGGCGAGCTGGTCCAGCGTGGAGGAGCCCTCTCGGCCACGATCAGCCAGTGGTGGGCGGGCCGGCACGGCGACCGCCACGGTCACGTTCGGCTGCTGATGCCGGGGCTGGTCCTCGCGTCACTCGGGCTAGCTGCCATGCTCTGGCTGGCATCCCCGGCAGTTGTCATCGCGAGCATGTGCCAGTTCGGGACGGGCTTCGGGATCATCGAGAACCCGACGTTCGCGCTGACGCTTGAGCGCGGGCCGGCATCCGGGTACGGCACGGCCAGTGCAATGTGGAACCTGGCCTATGACGCCGGGTACGGGGCCGGGCCTGCCCTGTTCGGGCTGTTCGCGGCCCGCACCGGATTCCCGGCTGCCTTCGCGCTGACCGGGATGCTGATGCTTGCCGCACTGCCTGCGGCACGGCGCGAGCGATCCGCCCACGCTACCTGCCGCACCGCGCGTGCGATCCGTTCCGGCCGGTCCCGGTGCACCCGGTCGGCTGCGGCAGAGACGAGCAGCCGCCATGAAGCCGGCTGAGAGTCTTCGCACTGCCGAATCCAGCCGGAATAGATCCAGGAGGTTTCGCCCAGCGGCCGATCATTGCACGTCGAATTCGTTGCCTTCCGGATCGCACATGGCAGCGCAGTACTCGCCAAAGTCATTCTCCTTCACGCCAACCAGGGTGGCCCCGTAGCCCGCCAGTCGCTGCGCCTCCGCGTCTACGCGCTCGTGCCGCTCTTCCCGTGCGGCGCCGGGCCCTCCGCCGACGTTGAGGTCCAGATGGACCCGGTTCTTGACGGCCTTGCCCTCCGGGACCCGCTGGAAGAAGATCCTCGGGCCGCGCCCATCTGGGTCAACGACCGCGTTCGCGTCGTTCCAGCGCTCCTCGGGGATACCAGACGCCGCCAGCCACTCCGGCCATGATGCCGCCCCGGCCGGCGGATCCTGCAGCTTGTACCCGAGCGCCAGTGCCCAGAAGCGGGACAGCGCCTCCGGGTCGGCGCAATCGATAACGACTTGGATAGCAGTTGCCATGACCGGACCATACCTGGCGCCCCTAGCCTTGCCAGCAGGCGGCTAGTCGCTGCGTCGCCCGGCGACGGGGACGGTCAGCCGGATCATCGATCGCATGGTGGTTGCGGCGGTCCGGGTCAAGCCGGATACTTGGAATCCCGGTGAGTATCATCCGGGCTGCGCCCGGCGGCTAGGGCTGAGGCGCTGGCCGGGGAATAGCAGAGCTTGGGTCGAGCTCCGATTCCTGGAGGTGCAGGTGGGCGATGGCTCTCCTGCGGCGGCCGGCTTCGCTGTGGGCTCGCAGATCGCTGGCTACGTGCTTGAGGAGCAGATCGGCGAGGGCGGGATGGCGTCGGTGTTCCGCGCGCATGATCAGCGGCTCGACCGGGCGGTGGCGCTGAAGATCCTGGCGCCGGGGCTGGTAACGGATGAGGCGTACCGGCAGCGGTTCATCAGGGAGTCGCGGACTGCGGCTGCGGTGGATGATCCGCATATCATCCCGGTGTTCGAGGCGGGTGAGGCGGCCGGGGTCCTGTTCATAGCGATGCGGTTCGTGCGGGGTGGTGACGTCCGGTCGCTGTTGCGCCGGGATGGCCCATTGCCGGCGGGCCGGGTGGCGGAGATCGCCTCGCAGGTGGCGTCGGCTCTTGACGCGGCGCACCGGCGAGGCCTGGTTCACCGTGATGTCAAGCCGGCGAACATGCTGCTGGATGCCGGCGCGGAGGCAGGGCGGCCTGATCATGTCTACCTGTCGGACTTCGGGCTGAGCAAGGAGCCGATGGCGCCCGGCAAGCTGACTGCCACCGGGCAGTTCCTCGGCACGCTTGCTTACATGTCGCCCGAGCAGATCAGCGGCGGTCCGGTGGACGCGCGAACCGACCAGTACGCGCTGGCGTGCGCGGTGTTCGAGCTGCTGTCCGGCGCGCCTCCGTTCGATGACTACTCGGGCATGGCGGTGATGTACGCGCACACGTCGGTGCCGCCGCCGCCGCTGACCAGTCGCAGGCCCGATCTGCCAGCGGGTGCCGATCAGGTTTTCGCGAAGGCGCTTGCGAAGGCCCCTGCCGACCGTTATCCCACCTGCCGCGAGTTCGCCGAGGCCATGCGCGGGGCGTTCGGCCTGCGGTCGTCCCGCTCCGGCCCTGAGGTGGCTGATGCCGGGACTGGCCGCGGCGCAGCGGCCGCGGAAGCCGCGGGTGGCATCGCCGGCCCCGCTGCTACTGCGGCCCGTGGCGTCCGGGCCGGAGCCGATGGCTTTCAGGCCGGTGTCGACACAGCCGGGCCGATGGCCACGGTCGGGGAGATCACTCGCGGATCGGGCGGACAGCCCGGCGGCATGGCAGAGGCCCGCGGCCGTGCTG
>OCZU010001120.1_pt1 | contig 18001 bp, 16 predicted proteins | sample 1539001 | NCBI WGS metagenome assembly OCZU01 (sample SAMEA3539306, study PRJEB22396) | soil metagenome | biome: tundra; feature: field; material: soil | place: USA | collected 2010-05 | depth 0.15 m | reverse complement strand
GGCCGCGCTGCTGGCGGCATCGGCCGGCCTCGCGCCGCCGCCGCTGGCCGCGGTGACCGGCGCGCTGGCGAAGACCTCGGCGGGCAGTTACAGTTTCAGCCTGGACTCGGTAGTGCGGTTCAGGGGGCGCGAAATGCGCTCGGATGCGGTGTCCGGCGCGTTCGACCCCCGGCACGGGCTGGGCACCGAGCTGCTGGCCACACGGCGGCCACAGGGCCCGGTGACGGCGCAGATCCGGTTCCTCGGCAGGTACGTGTACACGCGGGTATCCGGGAGTTCGACCCTCGGCAAGCCCTGGGACAAGGCCCCGGTGCCGCCCGTGGCGGCCGACGGGATACCACCGGGGTACGAGATCTACGGCTTCGTCACAGACCGGCCGATCAGCCCGGCCGAGCTTTCGGGGGCGCTGCGATCGGCAGGCACGGTGCGCGCGGCAGGATCCGCCTCCGGCCCGGGCTGGACCGGCACCAGGTACGTGTTCACCGTGCGCTTCCCCGAAGGGCAGCAGGCGCTCACCGCGACCGTGGAACTCGATCAGCAGGGACGGGTCCGGCGCCTGGTGACCATCACCACGCAGGGGAACCTCACGACCGACCGGGACCTCACCTTCGGTGACTTCGGCGCGCCGGTACCGGTCACCGCGCCACCTGCCAGCCAGGTCACGTACACCAGACGCCCCTACTGGGGATTCCTCTTCTGAACCACGCCAGGCAGCCCGTGGTGGCCGACGTTGCGGCGACGATGCGTGCACGATGCGGCGTACAGGCAACATGGTGCATGGTCTTTGCGAACCCCTATTGGATGCGCCAGTGAGTGAGATCCCAGTGGAGCAATTGAATTCGGTGGCCTGGCATGGCCCAGGCAATGGCCGCAGCGATGGCGGGCAGCAGATGGACCCGGTGTTCGTGTTGTGCATGGGGCGGTCTGGTTCGACGCTGCTGCGGCTGATCCTGGATACGCATCCGGACCTGGCTTGCCCGCCGGAGACGAACATCCCGGCGTTGTGCTCGCAGCTGGCGGTGGTGTGGTCGCTGATCGAGGGTGCGCCGCTGGCGCTGCAGCGGGGCGACGCACCGCCGCAGGTACCCGATGCCGCGATCGCTGGCATCCGGCAGACCATGGACATGATGACGGCGCCGTACCTGAAGCGGCGAGGGAAACGGCTGTATTGCGATAAGAGCCTGGGTACTGCACCACACGCCGAACTGCTGACCCGGATTTACCCCGCGACCCGGTTCATCTGCTTGTATCGCCATCCGATGGACATGATCAGTTCCGGGCTTGAGGCGTGCCCGTGGGGGCTGAACGGCTACGGATTCGACCAGTACATCGCCGGCTCACCGGGCAATGCGGTGATGGCGCTGGGTAGGTACTGGCACGACCAGGCCCAGGGGATAGCCGAGGTCGAGGAGAATCACCCAGACCTCTGCCACCGGGTGCGGTATGAGGACATGGTGCGGGAGCCGGAACGCATCGCGGCGGGGATCTTCGATTTCATCGGTGTCGGGCGGGTGCCCGGCATCGCGCAGGCGGTCTTCGCCCGCGAGCACGAGCGGTTCGGCCCCGCCGACCACAAGATCTGGCATACCGGCAGGATCAGCCCGGACTCGATCGGCAGAAGTGATTCGGTTCCGATGGGGCTGATCCCGCCGCCGATCCTGGAGTCCATCAACGAACTGCTCGGCAAGCTCGGCTACGTCCCGATAGACGAGAGGTGGGGAACCGCCGACAGCCCAGCCAGCCTGCTGGTACCCGACGGCGACGACGCTGGCGCTCCGGAGCGCGCAGGTGTTCCGGGGCAGGGCACGCCGCTGCCGGAGGCCGCCGTGCTGGCCGACCGGCTGGCCGCGGGGGTGGCCCGGATCGACAGTGTCTTCGCCGACCGGTGGCGGGAACACATCGCGGAGAGCTTCACGGTAGCGATCCGCCAGCCACACAGCGGCAGCCCGGTGTGCTGGCAGGTCGATCTCGCCGCGCACACGCTCAGCAATGACGCCAGCCCGGCCGCGGTCGATAAGGAAAACGGCGATGATGACGATGGCGTAGAGGCTGCCTGGAGCATCGTCGGGACCGCGCAGGCATGGCTGGAACTTCTGGACGGCCGCCTCAATCTGAGCGTGGCGCTGCGCCGCAATGAGCTGAGGTATTGCGACTACGGCGAGAGTGGAATCTTCGTCAACGAGGGCAGGGTCGCGCTGCTCGCCGACCTGCTCGGCCTGCCGTCGTTGGCGCACAATGCCGCCATCGCCGGCGGGCAGCTCCCGGCCCTGGCGGGCTGATAATGAGCATCAGCCAACTGCCACATCGCCCCGCCGCCGCAGTGCAAAGCGCACAGGCCGCCGCCGTCATCGTCATTGCCTACACCGGATCCGGGGCTGGTCGGCTGCGGTCCGCAATGTCCGCGTTCCCCGGACTGACCTGCACCGGGGGGACGGGCATACTGCCACTGTGCCATAACGCGGTGTCCACCTGGCAAACCGTTGACGGCCGTGACGACGAGGGGTTTTCACCGCTCGGTGCCGCGTCCGCCAGGGCGCTCAGCACCGGGCTGGTCACCGCGATTCTCGCCCGCGACGGCGGCAGCCGCTGGTGCGAGTTCACCACCGCGCCGCAAGCGGCGGCCCAGACGTTCGCGCGGCTCTACCCGCAGACCCGGTTCCTGATCGTGCACCGCCGGGCCGACACCATGGTGCGCACCATCCTCGGCGCGAGCCGCTGGGGCCTGGCCGGGCCAGAATTCGCGCCGTTCGTGGCGGCCCACCCGGCAAGCTCCCTGGCGGCCCTGGCCAGCTACTGGGTCACCCACACGACCCAGCAGCTGGACTTCGAACAGGCGCACCACCAATCGTGCCTCCGCGTCCGCATCGAGGACCTGACCGCCAACTCGGCGCAGACCCTGCGGGACATCAGTGACTTCCTCTCTCTCGACGAAGCAGCCGCGTCACCGTGGCTCATTCAGGAGAAACACGGGAGCCAGCCAGCGGACGCGGATTCTCCCGCGACCGGAATCCCGCTGACCCTGATCCCGGCGCCATTGCTCGCACAGCTCAACGACCTGCACCACAAACTCGGATACCGGCCCGTCACCGATGTGGAAGCCTGAGCACATCACCTACCGAGCAGCCGTGGCCTCCAGTTAGTTGGAGGCGTCGACTCGTCGCGCAATCGAGCAGGTCAGAGCCGGTTCCGTTTGCCGTTTACAAGACGGCTGCTCTGCCTGCTGAGCTACACCGGCGGGAACTTGGTGAATGGTAGCCGACCCTAGGCATGACGTACGCCTACAGCCTTTTGATGCTCGCCCGCAGGCGCCAGCCCGTCGGCCTGCAGGGCGAAGGGCCTATTGATCAGCTTGTGACTATATGTACCCATGTGTTAACCTTGCCGCATGTGCGCAGGCGCAAAAGGCGAATACTTCCTCTCCGCATATCTTGCGCAGCCTGGCGAAAACTCCGTGCTGTCATCACGGCATGATCAGGGCGTCGCCCTATGGCGAACTTCAGAGCATACCGTCGATTTGGTGCGCGCCTGGGAGATCGAACGTATCAGCGGCCAGAAGCACCATTACTGGCCGCTTTTCACCGGTGCGCAAGCCGAAGCATTTCTTAATTATCTGCTGGAGCCTGAAGGACTGTCGCTGGCTGATATAGCCTGCATCTGGGGAACGCCCGGCCTGCCGGGATATTGCCCTATCCCCTTCCCCGCCGGCGCGGAGGGGCTTCCTATCCATAGCCTCGCTCATTTGTTCAGCGGAATGCTGCTCGACACGCGGCTGTTCAAGGAAGACAATATCGTCGCTATGGCCATAGACGGCGGACCGGACTTTGTCGAGGAGGGCAGGTATCCAGAACATTGGTATGCCGGCTGCACCTCAAGGCAAGGTAGCCTAACCTTCCAGCCCATTGCCTCCCCCGGGCCGCTCTATGGCGCCGCGTCGGCCCTATTCTGGCGTGAGCCCGGAACGCTGATGGCGCTGGCATCTGCCTGCCGGGCGAAGATAAAGATCGACGCCGAAGCCATGGTTTCCTCGCTGAACCTGCTCGGCGGACGCCTCTTCCCGATGACCGTGGCCGGTCCGTTCGTCCAGGGTCTGATCAAAGAAGCTGAGGAGCAGCTCGCTCGGCGCGAGCTGGACAGCAGGTTCAGCCGGGAAGACAATATCCAGGGGGCGGTCATGTCCGCCGTTCAGGAGTGTTGCCAGGTTATCGCAGCACGCAATGTCACGCAGCTCTGCGCCTCGGGACAGATTGACCCGTGTGACAGTTACCTGTCTATCAGCGGCGGGTTCGCCCTTAACTGCCCGACCAATTCCAGGCTGATGGACCAGTTCGGCTTCCGGGGATTGCTCGTGCCGCCATGCGCCAATGACTCCGGGCAGGCCATTGGCATCGGCTTGATGGGCCTTTATGCGTCCGGGGCGTTTCGTAATAGGGATTTCAAGTTCACTTCCGCATTCCATGGTAATCCGTTGCGTGACACCGAGGCGGCCCTCCGGGAGTTCGGTCCGTGGATCAAGGACATCTCCCGCTATTCAGGCGAGCGATTTGTACAAGACATATCTAATTCCATCGTCGCATGGGTTGACGGACAAGCGGAAATCGGCCCTCGCGCGCTAGGCCACCGCAGCTTGCTTGGAGATCCGCGTACGGCCAGGACAAAGGATCGCCTGAATGAAATCAAACAACGGCAGTGGTGGCGGCCGGTAGCGCCCATCGTGATGAGCGCGCACGCGGCGGAGTGGTTTGAGCAGTCTCGCCCTTCACCGTACATGCTGGAAGTTGCGGACGTGAAGCAGAGCGTGCGCCAGAAGGTTCCGGCGATAGTTCATCTTGATGGGTCGGCACGGCACCAGGTCCTTGAGCCCGGCATCGATTCGCGGCTAAACGACGCTCTGGAGACTTTTTGGCGTGCGACGGATGTTCCTATCCTGTGCAACACGTCACTCAATGATAAGGGCGAGCCAATTGTTGATACCGCTGCCGAAGCCCTGACGTTCTGTATCCGAAAAGGGATCGAGGTCATCTACCTTGACGGGCGGCGCGTTGCCCTGCGAGGTCAAGAGGATGTCGAGCGCGAGGTTCCTCCCACGCCCCGGGCCCGAGAAGGGCAGCGCTTCTTTACGGACCAGGAAGCCACTCGTGACGTCATCTGGAACGGATGGCTTGAGCGCGGCTACAGCGAGGCAGCCATGTTTGTGCTCTCCTTCATGCCGGGACTCCGGAATAATCCCGAGCTGGGCGAGCCGGAACGAGTGGATAACATCGCCAGGCGCTTTGCCAGCAACCAGCCGAAATTCAATGTGCTTGTCGAGAGGTATCGGGCCATGACGGGGCCCGGGACGTCGTTCTCGACGACAGGTGTTCCCGTGGCCCAGCTGTTCGAAGGTGGCTAGCCGTTCACCGGTACGCTCTCGCCTGAAGACGGAAGAGTTCGGCGTATAGGCCGTCACCTGGCCACAAGCTGCTCATGTTGAAAATGGTCTGACATCGCCAGCGAGGCGAACCCGGCGCTGCGCGCGCGGCGCGCCTGGTCGATGAGCTCTGCAGGTGAGAACTGCTCGGCGGCCAGGAAATAGCCAACCCGCATGAGGAATCCTCCTAGCTGGAGCCAACTACGACTGCCCAGACCGACAGATCATGAACACGACGGCCAGTCGTGATGCGGCCCGGCCCTACGATGCGGTGACATGCAGCACCCTCCCGTCCGGGTCGGCTCTCATCGTCTGGATACGATGGGGCGACCCGTAAGCTTCCGTAAAGTAAGCGAGGTTCGCCGTCCCGAGGGCGCCTTCGCCGTACCCAACATGGGTCGATGCGACGAGCAGAAGACGCTGGCCGACTCGTAGGCCCTCGATAATCGCGAGAGACAGGTCTTGAGGCGTGAGGAAACGCCATAGATCAACGTTTATGACGGCCTCGAACTCCCGTTCTCCGAATGGCGTGTCGACACCAAGGAGATGCAGGTTATGACCGGTGGCCTCGCGAGCATGGTCGAGCTGCCACCTGTCTTCTTCCTCTATTCCCAGGCCGGCCCCGATCCACAGCACCTTCTGCTGCCCGGCTTCCGGAAGCAACCGCATCACGTCCGCCGCGCTCAGCCCGAGCCCTGCCTGCCGAACGCCAGCGAGCATGTCCTCGTAATAGCTGATCTTGCTCTCGACCCTGGGGTGGACATCGGTGCCGACCAGCTCGATTTCGAAACAAGGATGCTTCTGCTTCATATACCGAATACTTCGCATGCTCGCCCTTCCGGTAGCCCTGGGGTTGCGGAAATGAGGCAGGTGCACGCATGTTATGTCCGGCCTGTATTCGAAACCGCCATTACGATGCCGTGCCAAGAAGAACCGGTATCCGAACTCTACGTCTTCGAAGCCCCACTCTGTGAACGCTTCATCGAATCCACCTAGTTCGGTGAATGCATCCGCCGGGACAGACAGATTATTCGTATAGCAATATATCCAGGGCGCGCGGTGACGCATAAAGTTAACCGCCCCCGCCTCGCCGCCGCCCAGATGCCGGAAATCATCTTCATGGGCCGCGACGGCCTTGGGGGGCTCGCCGGAGGCTACCGCATCTGCCAGTGGTCCCCACCCTGGGTTGACCCTGCTCCCGAGGAGCACCCTCCCATCGTGTTCATCTATCTCAAACGTGGCATGCCCGTGTACTAGCCCCTTCAGCGGGAAGGAATCACTGTCCAGGAACAGCAGTCGCTTGCCGCGAGCCTGGGCCGCTCCGGTGTTCCGCGCCGCGGCCCGGCCGGAGTTTCTCGCCAGCCTTGTATAGCTCGCCGGCATCTGCTGGTAGGCGTCAACGACCGGCCGGAGTGGATCCGGCGAGCCATCGTCCACCACGATGACCTCGAACGTGCCAGGGCCTGGTTCAGTGTTAGCGAGTGCCCGCAACGTCATGTCAAGAGCACGCCCCGTACCGTAAGCCGGTATGATGATAGATAGATTTGGGTATCGTGCGCCGTTCACATTTAGGTCTCCCGCCGATTTATTTCAGGTTCGAGCACGCTGGGTGCGCGCAAAGGATCGTCAAGTCAGTAATCCAGGTACCTCGCCAGCACGACAATGCGGCGGCGGACCTCATCGGTGATCTCCCAGGACGGCGAGATCAGTTCTGGTGAGGGCGCGGCCACCGGGCGCAGGGCCGGATCGCGCATAAAGGAGAAGTCTCCGCCGCCCTGGGCGGCTTCGTGATACCGGGCGAATGGCCATTTCTCAGTCCGCGTCATCAGTTGTATCGTCAGGTTGTCGTGACCGAGCGAGAGCCAGTCCAGTAGGGAAGGCAGCCATACTCGCGGCGCGCGGAGCAAATCCTCAGCACGTACCCGCATCCACTGGTCGGCGGGCAGTTTGAGCAAGGCTTTGACAATCCTCAAGTGGCAGGCGTACCAGCTCATTAGGCACATGTTTGTTCGTACTTGCGGCGACATCTCCGGAGGAAAGAATGCCGCCCAGTGCTTCCTCATGGACTGTACGGTGCTAACTGGATGCCGTGTAAGATGCAGATACCTGGCGGTCGGATACGCTTGCAGGCATGTACTGAGCGCGTCTTCTGAGCGAACAGTGTCTGGTGACTTCTCTAGGCCAGTTTTCGGGTGCACTAGCCGTAGAAGATGGTTCATGAGGGCTACGGACTCCCAGTCGCCGTGGGCCCGCAGCCAATCCATGGCGCGCTCAACCGCCACGGGCGACTGGCTGCCCTCGTGGATCTCGGCGACAGCCCGGGCGATCCCGACGTTGCCGAACTTGACCCAGGCCGCATCGGCCCGGCGTCCTGCTCCCTTCAGGATCTCACCCACCGTCGGCGCGGTGAACAGGAGCATCTCCGGGAATCCGTAGAGCTGAGGGTGGCCTGCGAGCATCGCCAGCGACACAGTCGAATACGAGCGCGGCGGGGCCAGCATGAAGACCGGGTCGCACACCTGTCCCGTTGACCGGGACTGCTCCTCGCCGCGCGATTCCGTCACAACGGCGCTCCTAGCCTCGGGGATCGGTCAGCGGTCGCACGCTCGATGGGGGGCGGCCCGGCCACCGCGAGCTGCGCCGGGCTGACGGTGCCGTTTGTCGTAACGGTGTGCCCGGCGGCTGCGCAGACCGGCCCCGGCGGCTAAAGGTGCAGGCATGCTGGGAGAGCAGGACGATACGCAGCGGCTCGGTCACCGCTGTTCACCGACGCTCCCGTCGCCGCCAGCGGGGAGCCCGCCTCGATGCGTACCTTCGGCCGTCACTGGGCTCGAACAGGAGGCGAGGAGCCGCGCCGCGATGTCCTGGGCTGTCGTCCATGACAGCGCGGCCGGCGGCCGGTTGTGCTGGCGGGGAAGCTCCATGGCACTGGCCAGCGCTTCCCACATCAGGTCGCTGGTCGCATCCAGGCGTGCCGTGACCGCGAGCCTGGCCGACTCCAGCAGCGACACACGGCGCCGGTACAGGCTGGAGAAGCGCAGGGTATCGGCCGTGAGCATGGCCACGACCGGGATGCCGTTCGCGGCTACCTCGAAGCATGTAAAGCCAGTCGCATCGGTCACGACGACATCGGCCGCCTGGTAGTAGACCTCGGGCGATGGCGTGTGCGGAACTATCCTGATGTCGCTCGACATGCCGGGCAGCTCGTATCCGACGCCGAGGACAAAGAGGATGTCCGCTGCATTTGCGTACGTCGACCAGGCCTCGGCGGTGTGCCTGAAGATGCTGCGGGCGTCCGGGCGGTCGGCCACTCCGCCGGCTGAGACGACCGCCATTCGCGAATCAGCCTCTAGACCGAGCTGCTTGCGGGCCGTGCTCCGGTCACCGGAGAATTCGCTTACGACTGGTCCGGTGAATCTGATCGGTGCCCGCGTGGCATACGGTCCGGGATGAGCCTCGGCGAAGTCGAGCACCAATATCTCGGACGCGCTGTCAAGGAACGGGTCGTGCTGGGGCATGCCGTGGTCGGCGTAGAGCCAGTCCGTCAGCAGGACACGCGGGCAGTCGAAATATCGGCGGCAGAACGGGAGAGCCCACACGACCTCATCGGCGATGACGAGATCCGGATCATGGAGGGTCTGCAGGAATCCCCAGATGCTGCGTACCGCGGCCTCGCTGAGGTCGTGACGGTCGGCGATGCCGAGGTCGTGGCAGGCAACGTCGCGGGACTGGAAGTATTCCAGGCCGCTGCCGGATGACGCCAGCATGATGTCACGGTCGGGACAGAGCTGGCGGAGGTCACGCACGATCCGCAGGTCACGCGCGGCGTGCCCATATCCGTGCCCCCGTGCCAAAAAGACGATGCCGGGCATGGGCCGTTTCTCCTCGGTTGAAATCGCTCGGTCATCCGGTGCTTTGCTGCGGAGGTTCAGCTTCAGCCGGCCAGCCGAGGGCGATAGTGAAAAGGTGATGCACCGGCCGGCCGTAGCTCGCGCTCAGCGTGATCGGCACCTGGCTTATGGCCCGGCCGAACGGGCATCCGCAGAGGCCGCCCGTCATGGCGTTAAGCAAGGCGGCATACCCGAGCGACCCGGCCCGGATCAGCGTGCTCTGGTAGGTGCTCTGCGGTGGCGCGTCACGGCCGCGGACGCGATCAGCGCACACGAGAACAAACGCCGGTGCGTTCGCATATTCCACCTGGAGTTCATCGGCCAGCGCCGGACCAGCCAGGTAATCAAACTCAGCGGTCGCCATCGAGAAGGCGTGCGCTCCCTTGGCCAGGCCATCCACATGGGCCGCGGCTACCGCGATCCTGAGCCCCGCGTCGCCGTGCGCTTCAGGAGGCCAGAAGGCCTGGTCGACACGCATCGCGTTATGGCAGGCGTCGGCGAGCAACGCCGCTGGAACCGGCCGGCTCGCGAACTGCCGGACCGACCTGCGGCCCGCCAGTATCTCACCCGGGGCTGGACAGACCTCGGGCGAGGATGCGGGCGCCTGCCGGGCCGGGCGGCGTGCTGGCTTCGGCGCTTCCGGGCGGCCGGGGGCGCACAGCCCGCGCAAGGCCTCATGTTCAGCTATCAGCGGCATCAGCTCGCCTTTCCTGGGGCCTGAGGACGGCCAAGGCGGTTATGTACTCCTGGTCAGGTAGCAGTTCAAGGAATTCGGCGAGGCCGTCGCTCCATGTGGGAGCGAACACGACGGTCAATTCGAGTTCCTGAGCGACCGCCATCAACTGGGTCGCGGCAACTCCGGCATCGAGGTGGGCAAGCCTGTAGCCGAAGTTGGTGTACTTGCGCGCAATACGGGCTACGTGCGCGACGAACACGAGGACGGCTGCCGGCTCGGTTGCCGTTAGGCCGGTTTCCGCGAGCACCTGGCTCAGGGACACCCGCCCGGCCCGCACCTCGATCAGCCGGTGCTCGATGTCGTCATAAACCGTCAGGCGCTCAGCGGTCTCTCCGAAGCCGGAACCCGCCGTAATCGCATATAGCCCCACGGATGCGAGGTTCCCCCCGGTAGGTGCCCAGCGGCGCAGGTCCGAGGGGTGACCCGGCGCACGCCTGCCGCCCACTCGGGCCAGGATCCTAGCCAGCTGGGCGGTCCCCAGCCGCGCCGGGGAAGTGACCTCCGGCCGGCCGTCCTGAGACGTTGGGGGGCACGCCTCCGCCTCGTCAGGTAGAGAGTGAGCCGGACTGGCCGGAAACGTTGGACGCCTGGTAGCCAACTCCTTGAGGTCCGGCCGCGCCAGCGCTGCCTGTACGCCAGGCGGGAACAGCGACGCAGGCGGGGCCTGCACCTCCCATTCGTAGATCCCGGCCACGTCGGCCTCGTTCTCGCCGGGAGATAGGGCGCCGCAGGCTGGGCAATCCGGCCAGGGGAGGACCGTCATCCGTTCGTCCCAGTAGTCAGTCAGTGACACAAGGACCACGGCCCGGTACGAATGCGGGGTCCTGATGTGACCGAGCACGGCGAGGGCTTCTTCGCCGATCATCGCCGCGAGTGCTTCGTCAAGTGGGCGGGAATTCGCGTCATCGAGAAAATCCGGCCCGCCTGACTGGTCGCCGAGATACTCGGCGTGATCCCGGTTGAAGCACTGGTAGCAGGCTGTGCTTCCGCCGAAGAACAGTGGGCCTAGCTCGGCTGTGGTCCCGACGCGCGCCGCCCGCAGGAGCGGGACAGCTAGCTCCCGGCACGCGGCTTCGGTCCTGGAGAGTGCGGCACGGTTCTGCGGGTCCTCGACTCCGACGACAAGGCGATGCGGCGACCGGGTCGCTGCGGCGATGGCCGCGTCGGTCGCGGCGGTGTCCTCGGCGTTAGCGATGACGACCGACCCGATCCCGCAGCTCAGCAGATCCGCTCGCAGTGCCTCAGCTATCGGTGCCCCGGCCAGGACCACCACCGCGGTCGTGGCGAGCGCGTCCCGTGCATCCTGTGAATTGCGGTACGTTCCTGCGTGCGCGGCGCGAGAAAGAAATACCGATGCATGGGAAGCCCGCTCAGTGCCGTCATGGAACGGGCGGTCGGCGTACTCAACCAGGCCAAGGCTGCGGAAGATCGAGATGGCCTGCTGGGCGGCCGCCTGCGTCATCCCGCTAGTCATGGAGGCCTCGGCCGCGGTGCGACGGCCGTCGAGCAGCGGAACGAGGTCCGCAACCACGCGGCAAGCATCGCGTCCGGTGAACATGTGGCGTCTGAGGCCGCCGGCCACGAGTACCCGGTCTGCCTCGACAAGCAGGGCAAGCCCTTCGCAGAAATGCACGTAGGTGCCGTCCCTGAGCGTGTCGGCCGCATCGGGACCGTCGCTGTCGGCGGCATCAACGATGGGGTACTCGTCATCGGCCATCGGCAGCCTCCTGGGGTTCCGGTCCCCTGTCCGGGACATACCGCGCCTCGCGTCCAGCGGCGAGCCTGCAGAGCAGGTCGGCCATGGCGGATCCGCTGCTCGCGGGTGCCGGGCAACCGCAGCGCGGACAGCCAGAGCGGGCGATCACTGAATGGCGCCGGATCGCGCTGCGGTAGACGTTGAACGACAGCACCTGGCCGGCCGTTGTCGCCAGCCAGTCGGCGCTCAGATCACCGAGAGCCATCTGCGCCAGCGCGGCCGCGAGTCGCGCGTGATGGCCGAGATACCCGCGGACGCCCAGGTCCGCCTCGCGGTCAAACCCCGCGCCCAGCATGGCCGTGATGTCACGCTGGCTGTCGTGCTGGTCATACCGGGCCGTGAAACACGCGAAGCACGCACCCCGGCCCGGCACCACCACCGGGCCGACCCTGACGTACGGATGGTCCATCACCACCGGCAGCCAGGGCCGCTGCTGCTGAAAGGCGAGCGCGTCGGCTTCCTCGCAGGCCGTAGGGTATGGCCGCCACATGGAGACGATGGCTGCTCGTGAATCCTTCTCGATCGCATCGGCGGCGCTGCTGGCCGTCACCACCGGCCACCGGGCGTTATCGCGAAGCAGCGCGGCAACATGCTCGCCGAACTCACCGAGGCCGAGGAGGGCCACGCTTTCGCTCGTCATTGGCATCTCCTCAGGCGAACGGCTGCGGCCACGGATTGAGCTCCGTTTCAGGTAGCGCGCGGTAGCCCATGAGACCAGGTGCCGAGTACAGGCGTGGATGCGCGCGGAACCGGGCCAGCGGCTGCAGCGTCATGGGCTGAAGGTCCGGGATGATTACGCATACCGCCGTCAGGCCAGCGGCAGCAAGCTCGCTGGTGGTGCGGTCCACGGCGATCGACTGGAGCCCGTGGTGCCGCACGATGTCGATCAGCGCGCACAGCCGGTCCTCAGGGTTCCGCGGAAGCGCGGGCCGTTCCTGCGGCACCCGGTCCTCATAGCCGTCCACCAGGAATTCGAACGCGGAGGCATGCTCGGCAAGCCCCATGTAGCGTGCGCCATCAGCGATAGTGGTGAAGGTGCGCTGGTCCATTTTCATCTTTCCGGGGTCCGGCATCCCACCGAAATTGTCCCGGAAGGCGGCCGCGTCCAGCACGCACTTTTCGGCGGCGGCGCCCAGCCAGATTCCCGTGGCGCACGACACCAGTTGCCTGGCCTGCGGATCGTTCTCCGCGATCATCAGGCAGTAGGCCGTCGGCACGCCCATGTCAGTAGTCGCGTCGAACAAAAGGACGCTGATAAAATGGTCCTCAGCCCAGCGCAGGAGCATTCTGCAGTTGTCGGTGATCTCGTGGGCCGCCACGGGAGGCAGCGGAAGCTTCTGCTGCCAGAGAATCTCTATGATGTCTCGCTCAAAGACCTCGCAGATCGCTGAGCACAGTGCGACCTGCGGGTCGGTGTGTACGGCATACCCCGTGGAAATACTAACCCAGAAGCGTTCTCCAAGCGTCCGTTGGCGCAGCCCGTAAACCGCCATGACGGAGGGCACCCACGTAGGCTCGCCTGAGACGAGGTCGAGGCCCAGGCTCCAGCGGATGATGGCGTCGTCATCGAATGGCTTGACGCGACAGCCTGGTGTCGCGTACTCGGTGGCGCTGCAGCGCGGTAGCCGCCGCAGGTCCATGACCGCTTCGTCCACCAGGTCCGACGCGCGGGCCCTTCTGCAGTCAACGTCCAGGCCGGGTGCCATACCGGCGTACCTCTCCGCCGCCTCGGCGAGCGCCACAGTGGAGGCGGTGGCCTGATCAGCCAGGGCGCTTCCCAGGCCTACGGTTTCCCGGTCCTCTTCTGATCCCACTGCGCCGATCGTGGCCCGGGACCGGGTGACCATCGGGAGCCCTCGGGGGGCCGGAATGGTAAAAGCCTGATGGATGACGCCAAAAGGTGATACCAGGGTGCTCAGCGTCGACGGCCTACGGGCCTTCGCAAACTCGGAGACCCGGGGCCGTCGGCCAAAGTCAGTCACCCCGGAGGGCGCCGTTACTCGCAGCACCTAGCGAAAGAGACAAGATGCCCGCTCCTTTGCTGGGGTCCGGCTGAATCTCAGCTGTTCGAGCCGTCAAAGCAGCACATGTAGTTACCGCTACTGCAGTCGCAGGAGATGCAGCCAGAGCACACGCAACCGGCTGAGCCGCCGCAGAGGAAGACACCTGCCTGCCGGCTGTCACCAACGAACAGGGGCGCAAGTGCGTCTGGGTCGTCAGCCAGGACCTCTCGCTTAAGGTCCTCCCAGTTACCGGCTGTGACGTCGAGTGCTTGCATTTCTAGGGCCACGTTGCCCATACCGACTCCCTTCCTAATGCCCCCTCAGAATGTCTACCTTATCCGGCTTATCCTGTTCTTGCAAGGTGCCCTCGCCGAATCTGGGACTGGTGGAACTGGCCGAGCCCGCCCGTTCCGGCCGCGAAATCCGAGTGACCGCAATGGCGTTCGTGCAGGTAACGTGCTGGATTCCAATCTCGCGATCGGCCGTGGGCGCGATACTAGTACGGTAGTAGTGCGGTACTATTACGGTACTATTACGGTACTAGTATGGTAATAGTACGGTAATAGCCATTCGTTAGCTGACCAGGACAATGGCGGTATCGCGGGCGGGTCTTGTCGCTGGTCGTACCAGCGTGAACGGCCTTGGCGGCGGCGCCGCCAGTCCAGCCAGTGCGCGGCGGTGCCAGGTGGGGGTGGGTGGGCGAGCAGGCGCCCGGTTTCTGGGACGGTGAGCGGGATCATCCCCTGGGCGGCGGGCGGGGCTGGCCTGGAAGTGCGGGGGCGGGTGCGGCGATGCTGGTGCGGCGGCGGAGCAGGGCGGCGGTGACGGCGCAGATGGCCAGGCGGCCATGACCAGCACGGATCTGGCGGGGTCGCCGATGTGGGCGGCCGGGATCCATTCCCGGGCGCCGATCAGCGTGCCCCGATGCCTTCCCGCACATGCGCCAGGTGCACGGGGTTGATCCCGTTAGCCACCTTGCCCACGCAGCCCAGGTACTGCCGCTTCACGCCGGCGGTGCGGCTGCAGGCCAAGATCGCGGCCAGTCATGACCGCAGCCAGCAGACCTTCGTCCACAGCTGAGCCGGATCATCGTCGTGCGGTCCGTAGATTTTCCCAGCGGGTGCCAGCCGGCCAGCGCCTGTGCGCGGCGCACCAGCCAGAACGGCGTCATGGGGCGCCCAACGTCCCCGACGGGCCACGGTCGTGCTGTGCGTGGACGAGAAGTCCGGCACCCAGGCCCTGGATCGTTCCCAGCCGGTGCTGCCGATGATGCCCGGGATGCCCCGGCGGCGCAGCCGCGACTACGCAGGACACCAGCGCATGGCAGGAGGGGACGCCCAGGGGGCGGTTAGCATCACGGGAATGGAACAGATCCGATTGCGGACGATGACCGCGGCAGAGTTCGAGGACTGGCGGTCCCGCGCCGTCGCCGGTTTGGCGGCCGAGCGAGTGCGGGCCGGACACTGGGATGCGGAGCACGCAGAAACCCGCGCCGCTCAGGAAACAGACAGCCTCCTGCCCGACGGGCCCGGCACTCCCAAGATGCTCCTGCTGATGGCCGAGACTCCCAGCGGGGATCCCCTGGGGCTTGTCTGGATCGGACTAGACCGTCCGCGGCCAGGCTGTGCCTGGCTCTATGAAATCGAGATCAACCCAGAACACCAAGGCGAAGGCTACGGTCGCGCCCTCCTGCAGGCAGCCGAGCAAGAAAGCGCGCGGCGCGGGGTCAGCAAACTCGGTCTGAACGTCTTCGGAGGAAACACCGTCGCCCGTCACCTCTACGAGTCATCCGGCTACCAGATCACCGCTATGAACATGCGCAAAGATCTGCAAGGGCCGGAATAGTACCGGGAACCTGTGCATCAAAAAACTCCGGGTATCTCGGCGGCGCTTACGGTTAGCGAGCGCCATGACCACCGAGTCCGGAGATTGCTTGAAGCTAACACGGTCCTGATCACGGCTCGACCATGGCACCTTCGGCAGCGCTCCGTGGGCGGCAGAACGCGGCACCGCGACACGCATCTTGCACTTCCTGAATCTGCAGCCGCGGGTACGGGCTCCACCGAGGCATTGCTTGGCTCGGTGAGCCAGCACGGCGGGATCAGGTGCTGTGCTTATCACCGGGCACGTCCAGATCTAGCGAGTTCGACAGGTCAGAGGAAGCCCGCAGCTTGTCGATGGTGGCGTCTGCCTGGGTGGCGGCGTAGGCGCGGATCAGGTCGTGCATCCAGTAGCGCCGGTAGCCGGTCTCCGTCAGCAGGCTCTCACGGTGCAGGCCATCCAGCAGCCGGGCCGCCTCCGCCACCGTGCAGCCAGCCAGCGCCGCCGCGGCATACCCGTCGGTGCTGGTGCCCGGGTGCAGGCCGAGCAGAGCCAGGAACCGCCGTGCCGCCAGGTCCAGGTGCTGCCAGGACACCTCGAACGCCGCCGCGACGCTGGCATGCTCGGCGGCCATCGTCAGCAAGCTGCCGCGGGTCTCGGCGATCAGGTCAGCCAGCGTCCAGGACGGGTGCCGGGCATACACCCGCGCCAGCAGGGTGACGGCCAGCGGCAGGCAGCCCGCCAGCCCGGCGAGTTCGCCGACGAGGGCCGAATCCTCATCGGCGGCGCGGGGCACCAGCCGAGTGAACATTGCCCGTGCCTGCCAGGGCGGCAGCGTGTCGACCGGGACCGGGATGACCGCCCCGGGCAGGTCGGCCAGCTGGCGGCGGCTGGTCACCAGCACCAGGCAGTCACCGCCGGGCAGCAGCGGCGTCACCTGGGCGCTGCTGGCTGCGTTGTCCAGCACCAGCAGGGCTTGCTGCCCGGCCATCTTGTCCCGCCACAGCATCGCCCGCCCGGCCAGATCGGCGGGCAGGAACCGGGGGTCCACCCCGGTCGCGGCCAGCAGTCCGGCCAGCGCGTCGGCGGGGCGGACCGGGTCGTGGCCGGGGGTGTGCCCGTGCAGGTCGATGAACAGCTGCCGGTCCGGGAAGGCACCGGCCAGCAGGTGCGCGGCCCGCACCGCTAGCGCGGTCTTTCCCACCCCGGGCATCCCGCCGATCGCCCGGATCGCCACCACCCCACCCGGCCCGTCCGTCGCGGCGACGCCCGCCACCTGGGTGATCAGTCTGAGCTCAGCGGCACGGCCGGTGAACACCGCGGTATCGGGCGGCAGCCCATGACGGTACCCGGCCGCCGTGATGGCGCTGGCCATACCTGGCTGCGGCGTCCGCGGCGTCTCGTGCCGGACGGCCGGCTCCTCTGGGATGGCTGGCCCGCCCGCCCGGGCGAGCCGACGGCCGGGGGCAGCGGTAAACTCCTCGCGCTCCGAGCCGTTCAGGCCCAGCGCGTTCGCCAGCCGGAGAACCGAGCTGGGGTGCGGCCACTTGGCTTGGCCGCGTTCGAGGTTCCCGATCGTCTTGGCGTTCAGCCCGGACCTGTTGGCCAGCTCATGCTGGGACAGCCCTGCGGCATACCGGTGCGCGCGCAGCCGCGTCCCGAACTCCTGTGTCCCACCCACCCCTGGCGCCTCCACAGCCCTGGCGAGCTCCCGCCCGGCCTCACCCTCGATTCGACCGCCCCAGACCTCAACAACGTCCTGGCAGGAACACCCACCCAGGCGGGCACCTTTAGCTTCCGCATGCAAGTGCAGGACACCACCGTAAGACTGGCGCTCAGGCTCGTACAGGAAGTCTGACCGGCAGTCTGACCGGCAGTTTCTGAACCGCGCCTCCAATTCCCTGTCCCGTCATCCCGCCTCCAATTTCTTGTCCCGCCGCTCCAGCAGGCGGCCCTGCAGCGGTCAGCGAGCCTGACCGCTGCAGGCCGCGTGGCGCGCGGCGGCCCGGTGGGGTTCGCAGACGTACCTGCCATCCCTGCGCTCAGGCGAGGCAGGATGCGGACAGCCCGGCGCGGCTGTGCACACCACTCCGGTGCTCACCGGCCGTCTCCAGCTCACTCCCGGGCAGCCTGTCCCCAGTGCCGGAAGGATCGCTGGCCCGTGCCTCGATGTAGACGCGCACGAGCACTGACGCGCCCCGTCGGCGTAGGGGCTCGGACACGGACAGCACGCTCAGTACCCGCGCTATGCGCTGTGCTGCAACCGCGTACTCGCCCTTCGGCCGCGATGGTGGTTCCGCAGGTCAGAAGCTGTAGTCGCACGTCAGGCCCAGGGGTCGGCTACCATGCACCAAGTTCCCGCCGGTGTAGCTCAGCAGGCAGAGCAGC
>OCZU010001119.1_pt1 | contig 18030 bp, 14 predicted proteins | sample 1539001 | NCBI WGS metagenome assembly OCZU01 (sample SAMEA3539306, study PRJEB22396) | soil metagenome | biome: tundra; feature: field; material: soil | place: USA | collected 2010-05 | depth 0.15 m | reverse complement strand
ATGCTAGACCGACAAATATTTCAGCAGAAGGTATCCAGTTTATAACACAGTAGTACTAGGCGGGTAAGACCTTGGAGGATGCGGCGGCTGGAACTGCACCCTAGTCGGCGGTCGAGAAGAAGCCGTGGATGCTTGCGCTTTTGAGCACATGATCGGACATTGCGCGATACAGCGTCTCGGCATTTGCAGGGAAATTGGGCGGCGACGAGAGTAGGGCGAGGTTCGTGTCGAGAGCGTATACCGTAAAAACGTAGTTGTGGACGTATGGGGTAAGGTAGTTGGGCGGACACGGACCGTCATATTCGGCGCCCAGGTAGAAGTCATTAAAGACCTGCTGGCCGTAGGTGCTTCCGGCAACGCCGGCGTTCTCGGGCAGCTCGGTGGTCTCCGGGGAGATGTTGTACATACCCCAGTGCGTGAACGCCGCGGTAACGTCATACAATGTTAAGACGAAACTTCGCGTACCGAACGGGGCATGCGTCCACGACAGCTGGGGAGATTGATCTCCGCCGCCGGAAACGTAGCCGCAGAAGTTTGAACCTAGAACCATGCTGAGTGGCAGTTCGCTGCCATTCGCGAAGGTCGTACTGCTTAGCTGGAATTGGAATTGCCCATTCGACTTGGCCTGCTGAGCTGGCCGGTTGCTCTCCTGCGCGACACCCGTTGAAAGAGATGCGAGCGCCAAGGTGACACAAACCAGATACTTTTTCATATGGCTCTCCTTAGTGTGAGTCGAGAATGTTTCATCGGGGATGAACCTCATCCCGCTTCGGGCCGGAGGCCGCTCGATTGTGGGAGCTGGAGGAAGATCGTGCGGCGTTGGAACCTATTAAACACCACCGCTGTCGCTGCTGTGAAGCACACAATCGCGAACAAAACGTCGCGCCGCCGGAGGCACACAAAAGTCTCTAAACTAACGTCTCCGGTGCGCTGCCGGCTAACGTGTACTGGGCCCGACGAGCCTAGGATGCGGGAAAGTCTCGGAAGCAAGTGCGAAATGCGGCAGCGGCGGAAACATAGAGTCTAAGCGGGAGCGCGATGCGGGCAGTCAGAGAACGCCGGCCGAGACGGCGGCGCTACCTTCGTAGCACGATGCGCTCCACTTGCCGTTTCCTGCAAAATATCCCGTCAGCGCCTGGCCTGTGTACGACTTCTTCACCCGCGCCACTGTCTCCGGCGTGCCTTGGGCTACGATGCGGCCGCCTTCTTCGCCGCCTTCTGGGCCCAGGTCGATGATCCAGTCGGCGTTCCGGATCACGTCCAGATTGTGTTCGATGATGACGATGGAGTTGCCCAGGTCGGTCAGCCGGTGGAGCACATCGAGCAGCTTCTTTACATCGTCGAAGTGGAGGCCGGTGGTGGGCTCATCGAGAAGGTAAAGAGTCTTGCCAGTCTGGCGCTTGCTCAGCTCGCGGGCCAATTTGATGCGCTGGGCTTCGCCGCCGGAGAGCGTCACCGCCGACTGGCCGAGATGAATGTAGCCGAGGCCGACATCGATCAGCGTTTGCAGCTTCTGCTTTACTTGCGGGATGTTTTCGAGAATGGGCGACGCATCGGAAACCGGCATCTCCAGCAGGTCAGCGATTGAGTTGCCGTTGTATTTCACGGCCAGAGTTTCGTGGTTGTAGCGGCGGCCGCCGCAGACTTCGCAGAGCACGTACACGTCGGGCAGAAAATTCATTTCGATGCGCCGCTGGCCTTCCCCCTGACAGGCTTCGCAACGTCCGCCGGAAACGTTGAAGGAAAAACGTCCTGCCTTGTACCCGCGCTCGCGCGCCTCCGGCAGCATGGCGTAGATATCGCGGATCGCGGTAAACACGCCGGTGTAGGTTGCGGGATTCGAGCGCGGGGTGCGGCCGATCGGCGACTGATCGATGCGGATTACCTTGTCGATGTTCTCCGCGCCCATAATCGCCTTGTGCTCGCCCGACTTCTCGCGCGAACGGTAAAGCTGGCGTGCCAGTGCGCGATAGAGGATGTCGTTCACCAGCGTGGACTTGCCCGAGCCGGAGACTCCGGTCACCACCGTCATCACGCCGAGCGGAAACGTTACGTCGAGATTCTTGAGATTGTTTTCTTTCGCGCCGAGGATGGTCAGGGCGGCGCCGTTCGCCTCCCGGCGCTGGGACCGCATCTCGATCTGCACCTTGCCGGAGATGTAAGCCCCGGTCAGCGAGTTAGGCTCAAGCATAATTTCTTCGGGCGTTCCATGCGCAACCAGGCCTCCGCCGTGGCGACCAGCGCCGGGACCGAGGTCGATTACGTAATCCGCGCGGCGGATCGTCTCTTCATCGTGCTCGACGACCAGCACGGTGTTGCCCAAGTCGCGCAGATTCTCGAGCGCAGTCAGCAGCCGGCCGTTGTCGCGATGATGCAGGCCGATCGAAGGCTCGTCCAGCACGTAGAGCACGCCGCGCAGCTTCGAGCCAATCTGTGTCGCCAGGCGGATGCGCTGGCCTTCGCCGCCCGACAGAGTCGCCGCCGAGCGGTCGAGCGAAATGTAATTCAGTCCGACGGCGTTGAGAAATTGCAGCCGCTCAACTACTTCGTGCATGACGCGGCCTGCGATCTTCTCCTCGCGCCCCGCCAGCTTGACGCCTTGCGCGACGTCCAGCGCTTTCGAAATCGGCAGCGCGGTGAAGTCGGCGATCGACATGCGATTTACCTTGACCGCCAGGCTCTCCGGCCGCAGCCGCTTGCCCTGGCAGGCGGGACATTCCGTCGCCGACATGTGGTCCATGAGCCAGTCGCGATAGCCTTCCGAAGTGGACTCCTCGAGATTCTGCTTCAAGTATCCGAAGATTCCGCGGAAGCCCGTCTTACCACGGCCTGACTCGCCATTCAACAACAAGTCCTGAATCTTCTCGGGAAACTTCTCGAACGGAGTGTTGAGGTCGATGCCGTGCGCCGCCGCCGTCACCTGCAAAGCATGGATCAGACCTTGCGACGCAGAACCCGGCCCCAGTCCGCCATCGAGCAGCGGTTTCGACCAGTCGGTGACGACTTTCGCCGGATCGAAATCGTAGCGGCTGCCCAGGCCATGACACTCGGGACAAGCTCCGTACGTACTATTGAAGGAAAAAGACCGCGGCTCGAGTTGCGGTACGCTGATGCCGCAATCGGGGCAGGCCAGCTTCTCCGAATAGAGCTGCTCGTCACCACCGACCACGGCCACCTGCACCAGGCCTCCGGCGAGCTTCATCGCCAGACCCACCGACATTTCGAGGCGGTGCTCGATCCCGGGCTTCACCAGCAGCCGGTCGATCACCACTTCGATGGTGTGGTTCTTGCGCTTGTCGAGATTGAGGTCGTCATCCAGGTTGACCAGTTCGCCGTCGACGCGGGCGCGTGTGTAGCCGTGCTTGAGCAGGGTCTCCATCTCTTTCTTGAATTCGCCCTTGCGCCCGCGCACGATCGGCGCCAGCACCATTACACGATCCTCAGGCGTCAAGAGCATCACCCGCTGGACGATCTGCTCGGCCGACTGACGACTGATCGGGCGCCCGCACTTGGGACAGTGGGGTACCCCAATGGAAGCGAACAAAAGACGAAGATAGTCGTAGATCTCGGTGATGGTACCGACGGTTGAACGCGGGCTTCGGCTGGTGGTCTTCTGCTCGATCGAGATGGACGGGCTAAGTCCATCAATAGCATCTACATCCGGGCGCTCCATCTGATCCAGAAACTGCCTGGCATAGGTGGAAAGCGTCTCCACATAGCGGCGCTGCCCCTCGGCATAAATTGTATCAAACGCTAGAGAAGACTTGCCCGACCCGCTCAGCCCGGTCACCACGGTCAGGGTGTTACGCGGAATCTCAACGTCGATGTTCTTGAGGTTATGCTGGCGCGCCCCGCGCACCGAAATCTTGGTAATAGCCATTTAGTCTGGGGTGGATTGCCCTTCCGTAATGTCGACAGGTCTACAGACTTGTTCGACAGTAGGAAAGCACAGCTCTACTTCGTATCTTAGTCGTCAATAGCGGCGAGCGTCAACGCAGGTAGATTGAAGAAGCCGCATAGATGACAGGATGCGCCCCCGGCTGCGGCAAATTGAACTTTTGACAGGGTGGTTGATCTTGATCTCGCTCTTCATGCCTCTGATTCTCTGCGCGACCGTAGTCGCATCCGTCGGAATTGGCGTCTTCGCGGCTTACACCGCGGTCATCGGCATCCTGCATGCCTTTGGCCGGGCTTCGCAGCAGCAGCCGCCTCGCCCTGCGGAAGCGCGCCCGCGGTTGGTTCTTGTGCCTTCGCAGAACCACGCCAGCGGCGACTAGCAGCTTTCCTGCTATCCTATGTCATCTCTCATATAACAGCGCTGGCCGGACACGGCCGTCGTGTTAGCATTTCACTAGTTGTCCTCCTCCCTTGGCGGCATGCGCAATGGCCCGCACTGGTTCCATCCCGACTTCATTGCTCGCCGTCATGCTTCTGGGCGTTGTTCTATGTACCTCCGCACCTGCGGCTGAGCCGTCTCCGTGGCTAGAAATCCACTCCACACATTTCACCGTTATCACCGACGCGGGTGAAAAAAAAGGCAAGGAAGTTGCGCTCCGCTTCGAGCAAATGCGCGCTGTGTTTGCCGTCCTGCTGATGAAGGAGCGGCTCAACGAGCCGCTGCCGCTTACCATTCTCGCCTTCAGGAACGACAAGACCTACTACCAGAGTGCGCCGCTGCGCCAAGGTCAGCCCATCGGCGTTCCCGGCTTTTTCTTGCCCGGCGAGGACCAGAACTTCATCGTCCTGAACTTATTTGAAGAGGAATCCTGGCGCGCCGTTGCCCACGAATTCGCCCACCTGCTGCTGAACTACAACTATCCTGCGAAACAGGATGGTTCGGCCCCCGGATGGTTCGACGAAGGCTTGGCGGAATACTTTAGTTCCATTCGGGTCGACGACAGGAAGTACGAAATCGGGGGCGATCCCGAACTGCGCTCCGCCTTTACCGAAGACCTGCTGGAGAACCAGCGCGAGGTCCGCAATCCGCCGAAATCCCTCACCGAGCTTCTTAGCGGCCAGGTCTGGCTTACATTGCCTGATCTGCTGACCATGAGGCACGACACCTCAACCTACGCCGAAGGCACGCACCATACACTCTTCTATGCGCAGTCGTGGATGACGATGCATTACCTGCTCCACGAGAAAAAGCTGCCCGAGACGGGAACCTATTTTGATCTGGTCGAGAACCAGCACGTAGCTGTGGAGGAAGCCATCCAGAAGGCTTATGGCGTGACGCCCGCCCAGTTCGACCAGGCGGTGAAGAACTACTTCCACTCGCTCACGCCGTTGTTCCTGGCGCTCGATGCTTCGAAGCAACCGGGAGCCCAACTCAATGCGCCTCAGGTCTATCAGTTTCCGGAGATCGTGGGACCGAATGACAGCGTGATCACTGCCAAGGTTATCCCGGAGACTGATGCCCGGGCCTTAACGGCTGAGGCAAGAATCCGTGTTCCAGATCGCCGCGAAGCCGCCTTGCAGGAATTGCAGGCGCTGGCCACGGCTCCGAACGCCAGTACTGCCAGGACAACGAACGATAAAGACAGAGGTAAAGATAAAGACGAGGAAGAAAAGAAGACTGCTGCCGTTAACACGGTCGCAGGCAATGAGATCGCCCACCGTGTTCTTGCATGGGATCACATGCAGCGCGGTGAGTTTGATGCTGCCTCGGAAGAACTGAGCAATGCCGCGGTCCTGAACCAGGGCGATACGTGGATCCGCTACTACCTTTCCGTGCTGAAGTACCGCATATCGCAATCGAAGCACACCCAGATCCAGGGCCTGCCGAACATGATGCAGGATCTGCGAGCTGTGCTCGAGTGGTATCCCGAATTCGCTGAAGCCGATGACCTGATGGCCGTTGCGCGCGAGGAGGGCGGCGGGCCGGTCGCGGCCATGCAGGCCGAGCGCGCAGCCATTCAACTCAGCCCGCGCAACCAGCACTACGTTTACCGGCTGGCAGACATCTACATCGCGGACAAGAAGTGGGAGGCGGCACGAGCGTTGCTGGAACGGTTGAAGACCAGCAGCAATCCGCAGGTTGCTGCCGAGGCCCGCGAACGGCTGGGAACGCTCCCCAACGAGCAGAAATACGGCTTATCATCTGCTTCTGCAGCCTCGGCCCAGAAGCTCTCTGCGCAGAATTCCCCATTCGACGTGCTGGAACAAGACGCCGCCAAGCGCGCCGCCGCCGAGCAGGCGGCACAGTCAGCGGGCAGAACGGACACGCGGCCCGCAGAATTCTTACAAGGCCGGTTGGTGGACGTGGATTGCTCGCAGTCGCCCGCCGCCGTGCTCACCGTGACCTCCGGCGCAGTGGTTCTGAAGCTGCGCACCGCCGATTACAAGTCTCTCCCGCTCATCGGAGCAGACAGCTTTTCCTGCGCCTGGAGTAACCGCTCCGTCTCGGTGAACTACCGGCCCGGCGGCCTCTCCGACGGCGATCTAGTGTCGGTGGAAGTGCGGTGAGTCGGGCTTCGACTTTCAGCCCTAGCCCTCAGGACGGCGCGATGAAAGAGAGACGCCGCCAATGAAGAACCCTCCCGCTGGGAACGGGAGGGTCGACAATCACAGTGCCAGCAGGCTACGCGCGAACGACGTTGCCCGCCTGAAAGCCCTTGGGGCCTTTGAGCAGATCAAACTCCACGGTCTCACCCTCGTTGAGCGAGCGGTAGCCGTTCTCCTGAATCGCGGAGAAATGTACGAAGACGTCCTCCCCAGTGGAGCGCTGGATAAATCCATATCCCTTCGCCCCGTTGAACCACTTTACTGTTCCCTTCTCTCTCACAGAAAAACTCCTTTCCCCTGGTCGTTAAGAATTGGTTCCCTGGATTTCCCGATCGTTGCTCCGAGCAAACGGAGCGCCCCCTCGGGAAAAGCCGTGAAACTCGGTCGTGTCCCTTTGTGCCGGAGAAACTGCCCCAAAGCAAAAGACTCCTCGGTTCAACGACGCGTAAAGAAAATGCGGCGCGAACTTCCGGAGCCCTGGACCATCGGCGCTGTTTTCTACCGCCCTGCTCAAGACATCAACCTGCCTTACGAACTCATTCCCCGACGATCATCGGGTCATGAGCAACCGATAATAAGCAGTATTAAATCGTTTCGCAACAAAAATTAACGTTTCGAAGCAAAAAATAACCCGCGGTCACGTCTTAATCTTTAACACAGTATAAGAAACGGCGTGCTTTAGCCCCAGACCTTCGTGCTCCACGGAGGCCGAGGTTGGCCGCAACCCTTTGATAGGATTAGGTAAGCGCCTGTGCCTGACCAAACCACAGCTACCGTTCCCCGCCCAGCGGTGGGTTCACCGACTCTACCGCGGCGTGGGCATCGAACGCACTTCTCCGGGATGGCGATTTCCACAGCAAAATACCTTTTGCGCACCGACGTACACACCTTTGCCTTCTCGGTCGCCGCCAACTCGATCCTGTCGTTTTTTCCGTTCGTCGTGCTGTTGATGACGCTCATCCGACGGGTTTTTCACTCTCCCGTGATGCTCGACATCGTCAAGAAAGATCTGCGCGACTACCTCCCCGCCGGCCAGGAGTTTGTGATTCGCCACCTGGATGCCATGATCAACGCGCGGCACAGGGTGCAGATTGCCTCGCTGGTCATTCTGCTGGTGACGTCCACCGGGGGTTTTTATGCCGCTGGAGGTCGCGCTCAACCGCATCTGGCGTTTCCCCACGAACCGCTCCTACTTTGGCAATCAATTGATCTCGCTCGGCCTGGCTTTCGGCTGCGGAGTGCTGGCGCTGCTTTCCGTCGCCATGACGGCGGGTAATGTGTCGCTGCTGGGATCGCTGCTGCACGGCCATGGCACCGGGTTTATTCGCCTGGTGGGATTTGTGGTGATGAAGGTCTTCGCCATCACCGCCACCATCGCCATTTTCTTCCTCATCTACTGGGTGCTGCCCGACGGCAAAGTGCCGGCGCGCGCCGTGCTGCCCACCGCAGTCATCATCGGCCTGCTCTCGGAAGCGCTGAAGTACGGCTATATCCTGGCGCTGCCCTGGCTCAACTTCGGCGAAGTCTACGGTCCCTTCGCCTTGTCAGCGAGCATGATGTTCTGGGCATTCCTGACCGGGCTGCTGCTGCTGGCCGGCGCCAACCTCAGCGCGGAAGAGCATCAGCGGCGGTCGCCCTAAGCTGGATCTCGCTAAAGAAGGATTGTTTTGAGAAAGCTGGCCAGCCTTGTCCCTTCGGTGGGATCATTCACCGGCCTGTTGGAGCTTGAGATCCAAGTCTCAGCCGGTACCACGGCCGCCCTGCAGGACGTGATGGAAACTTTTCCGGCCGGCAGTAGCGGGAACACTTCCCCACCCACCAGTAGCCAGTGGCGCGGAAGTGTTCCCGCGCTTGGGCACCCACCGCGTCAGTTACGCGACGATGATCGCTGAGAATGGGGATTGTGGCGCGGCCGAGCCTCGACTGCGTCAGAGTTTAGTTCTTCCCTGCTGCGACACGTCGCGGCCGCTGCTTCGCCGAGACCGCCCTGACGATGAGCTTGCGGCGCGAACCAGACGGCATGGGCACCTTCGCACGGTTGAGAGCCACGTTGATGAGGGCGTGGACTTCCGCATCGTCGAGCACCTTGGCATCAGGCTCGCCCGCGTCGTACAGGCGGATGTTTCGCACCACGTTGCCGCTGCCCTGGAGACGCTTCCTAGGATCGGGCAGTCCCGCACCCTGAAGAAAGCACAGCGTCACGCGGCCCGGAGGCAACACGAGGGAGAGGATCGCTTCCGAAGGACGCTCCGTCGGGCTGAAACCGATGACCAGCCAGTTGTAGTTGTCGTAAACCATTTCGATGGCGCCGGGGACGAGCTTGCGCATCTTCGCGAGAGCGCGGCGGGCGAATGTTTCAACATCCGAGTCGTATTTCGCCAGGAACGAGTCGAGTTGCGCTTGGGCCTCGGGCTGCGAAAGGTCAGCGGAGGCTTGCTTAGTGCTGCGGTTTATAGATTTCGGCTTGCGCATGAGAACCATCCGATTGGTTCTGCGAATTCTAATACAGCGGTTGAGGCTGCAGCCCTCTGCTTGTTTCGCACGCGTTGTTCTTGCCATCGACCCACCTTTGCGCTAAGTTGATCGCTCACGAAGTTCATGGCGACCCCGGATCAACTCGAACAGCAACTTCAGCGATAGATTGAAGCAGGAATTCTTGATTCGCAATCGGCGGGAAGTATCCGCGAATTCGAGGCTGCACGCGAATCTCCCGGAATGCGTTGGCCCGTTATATTCGCAATCGCGTTTGGCTCCATCATGGTGGCCGCCGGAGTGTTGCTTTTCGTCGCGGCTCACTGGGAAGATCTCTCGCCAACGCAGCGTTTTCTCCTCGTGCTGGTCATGATCTCTGGCTTTCACCTGGCTGCGGGAGCGCTCAGGACGCGGATGCGAGCGCTCGGCCTGGCGCTGCACGCTGTGGGAACGATCGCCCTCGGGGGCGGCATCTTCCTGGCCGGACAGATCTTCAACCTTCAGGAACATTGGCCGGGCGGCATTCTGTTGTGGGCAATTGGCGCTGTTCTCTCCTGGCTGGTGCTGCGGGATTGGCTCCAGGCCATGCTCGCTGCGCTGCTCGTCCCTGCCTGGATTGCCTGCGAGTGGAGCGTGCGTGCGGAGCATTTCAGCAGCATGGAAAGAATCCTGGTGCAGTTCGTAACCTTGCTATCGATCTCGTATTTGAGCGCCCGTCGCGGCAACGAGGATTCCCACTTCCGGCAGGCTTTGGTCTGGGCAGGCGGACTCGCGTTGCTTCCTCTAAGTGCAATGCTGGCCGCCGGCGAATGGAGATGGTACGGGCCCCAGCGTCCGCCTATTTCTTTTTCGCTGCACGTCATTGGCTGGCTGGTCGCGTTCTTACTCCCTTTGCTTGCTGCATGGTTCCTGCGAGGTAAAGCGGCGGTGTGGAACCTGGGGTTCGCGCTGTGGGTTTTTGTCGTCGGACTCCTCGACAGCCGCGACAAATCTCAGAACATGGCCGCCTATGGACTCTGCGTGCTGGCTGCGATTGCACTGGTTGTCTGGGGATTGCAGGAGCAGCGCCGGGAGCGCATCAACCTGGGCGTGGCGGGCTTTGCCCTCACCATCATCGTCTTCTATTTCTCCAGTGTGATGGACAAACTGGGCCGCTCGGTATCGCTGGTCGGCTTCGGACTCCTGTTCCTACTGGGAGGGTGGCAGCTCGAGCAGTTGCGCCGCAAGCTGGTGGCGCGTACCTCTGGAGGCCCGCGATGAAACCACTAACAAAAGGAGCCGTCGTCGCGCTGATTCAGGTTCTGATCGTCTGCTCGCTCGGCGCCAAGCTGCTCTATGACCGGCGCACGCGCCCGCAGGCTTGGTTCCTCACGCAGCGCTATGATCCAAATCTTCCTATCCGCGGGCGCTATCTCAGCCTGCAGGTCGAAGTGAAAGACCCGCGATCTCCCGAACAAATTCAGCAAAAATTCGCGAGCGAGCTTCAGATCTACAAGAATCAGCGTTACAACACTTTTTACGGCTTCGGCCAGGAATGCGGCTCGATCGGATTGCGCGGTGGCTCGCCGGTTGCCGAATTCGACGACAGCCCATTCTGCGACAATCTCAGTTTTCAGCGCTGGAACAGCAGCAATGGGCCAACTGTGTTGCGGGTCATGGAGCCGGTTCTTTTTTTCATTCCCGATACAGCCAAGGATCCGACTCCGCTTGCCCGCGGAGATGAGCTGTGGGTGCTCGCCACCATCCCCCGCAAAGGCCCACCCAGGCCAATCGCACTGGGGATCAAGAAGGCGGGGGAAACAAACATCCAGAAGCTCGACCTGAACTAGAGCCTTGTCTTGCTGAAGCCCGATCGCCGAAGCCCGAAGCCCGCCTCACTTCTTCGTCCACTGATCCACCCAACCATTCACCGTCTCGTACCACAGCCGAGAATTCTGCGGCTTCAGCACCCAGTGGCCTTCGTCGGGGAAATACAGCATCTTTGACGGCACGCCTTCCATCTGCAGCGTGGTGAAAAGCTGCAGGCCTTCGCTCACGTCGAGGCGGTAGTCGCGCTGGCCGTGAATTACGAGAGTCGGCGTCTTGAAATTATTGGCATACATGTGCGGCGACCACTTCTGGTAGCTGGCGCGGTTATCGTAGGGAGTGCCTTTGAACTCCCAGTCATTGAACCAGAGTTCTTCGGTGGTGCCCCAGGCGGATTCGGCATTGAACATGCCGTCGTGCGACACGATGCACTTGAAGCGGTCGGTGTGGCCGAGCACCCAGTTGGCCATGTATCCGCCGTAGCTCGCGCCGAGCGCGCACTCGCGGTCCTTATCAATATAGGGGAAGGTTTTCTCGGCGTAGTCGAGGCCCTTCATCAGGTCTTCAAACGGAGCGCCGCCCCAGTCGCCGTTGATGGCGTCGATGAACTTTTGTCCGTAGCCGGTGGAGCCGTGGAAGTTGATCATGAGGACCACGTATCCACTGGCGGCGAAGAGTTCGGGATTCCAGCGGTAGCTCCACTCGTGTCCCCATTGGCCCTCAGGGCCGCCGTGGATGAGGAACTTGACCGGATATTTCTTGCCGGCGTCGAACCCGGGTGGCTTGACGAGGAAGCCTTCCACGCGGTCGCCGTGGGCGCCCGTGAACGAGATGGATTCGGCTGGCGCAAGGTCAATCTGTGCGAGCAGTGCATCGTTCTGGTGCGTCAGGGCCCAGTCTTTGTCCAGAGAGCAGCTTTCCTGGCCGGGATCCACGTCACCTGTCTTTGCAGGACAGCCCGCGCCTGTGGCGTTGCTGGCGTGAATCTCGGTCGGTGCGAGTTCGGACACGCTGGTGAATAACAGAGTTTTGCCATCGGCGGTCGTAGTCAGGTCGTCGTCGCTTCCACCGACCAGGGCGCGGGCGGGGAAACGTCCGGCTGCCGCTGCTGTTTCTACTGCATAAATGAGCGAGTGGCCCTCGTGCTGGGAAGAAAAATAAATCGTCCTCGAATCGGACGCCCATGCGATTGTTCCAACCCATTGGGTGAAGTCCCGCGTCAGTTCGGTGTTCTCGCCCGTTTTGCGGTCGTATAGCATCAACCGAAAGCGGTCGCTCTCGTATCCCGGACGCTGCTGGGCGCGGTAGGCGATGTAGCGGCCGTCGGGCGAATAGAGCGGCGACGTGTCGCTGGCGGGATTGTCGGCGGTGATGTTCTTGGTCTTCGCCAAAACCTGGGCGGACGAGGCGTCCGCCCCTACGTTGACCGGGACGATCCAGAGATCGTTGTTGGTGGAAGCGGCCGGGTTCTTGTCGTGATTCGAGGTGTAGCAAACCTCCTGCCCGTCGGGCGAAAAGGCGTAGTTGTCCTGCCCGCCGAGTGAGAACACGGGCGCGTCGTAGTCGCCGGGCGTGAGATCCCAAGGAATCGGCCTTCGCTGATCATATGTGTTTGGGCCGCTCTCGGTGATCGCACCCACCGTAAAGATGTGGCTTCGCTTCCCTCCCTTGTATGCATTCCAGTGACGATAAAGGAGTCGATCAAAGATCAGAGCCTTTACCTTCGACTTTTCGCTTGCTTCAATTTTCCTCGCATTGCAAGCAGCCTCGTCGGCGGGCGCGCCGTCGCATTGGGGATAGACGTCCGAGGTAAACAGAATGTTCTTGCCATTCGGCGACCAGAGTTCGCCGCCGGCTTCGGTGGCAATCGAAGTCAGCTTGTGGACTTCGGTGACGGTACCGCCGGCGTCATCGAAATGTGCGATCCAAATCTGCGAACCGCCTTCTTTCGTCGAGAGAAACGCAAACCGCTTCCCATCCGGCGCCCAGCGCGGGCGATCGGCATCCTGATCGGCTATGATCTCGCGCTCCTGCCCTCCCGCCGTAGGTACGATCCAGATATGCGGCGTCTTCGTGTTGGCCTCGAGATCCACATCGACCACGCTGAAGATCACCCACTTGCCGTCCGGCGAGACCTCAGGCTCGGCCACGCGTCTCAGCTTCATCATGTCTTCGAAACTGAATGGATGCTTGGCCTGCGCGAAAGCGGAGAGCATAAAAGCAACGAGGGCAAGGAAAGCGAGAAAGAAATGGCGCATGAGGCAATTCCTCGGCAAACGGATGAGTGTAGCAGGGGAAACCTCCCCGCTTCTAGCTCGTTGCGGGCGCGGCGTGGCAAACCCTTTCGGTCATGGCGCATCCAACGAAATGGCAGAACTGCAGCGCCCTCCCCGGCCTCCCTGAGCGGAGAGAGGTCGGGGGAGGGTCGCCGCAGCGGTGGAGACTTTGGGTGCTCCTCAGTCGATTCCGTCGAGACGTAGCTCGCTACGTCTCTTCCGGGGCAATACATGAAATATGGCTGGGTTCGTGCCGCCGCACGTCGGAGACGTTGCAAGCAACGTCTCTACTAACAATTCGGTAAGATATAGACATGAGACTGGCTTTCCGCGGTACTCTGTTTTTCCTCGACGTCTTGCTCCTGGCGGGCGCGCTCGTCCTGCCCACTTCGGCGCAGGAGGGTCCCCTCGAGAACGGACCTCCCCAGGGCATCACCCCGGAGGAAATTATCCAGCGCTTTGCGGCCAAAGAAAAAGAATTCAAAGAGGCGCGCGATCAATACACCTACCGACAGGACATCACGGTAAAGACCCTCGACGGTGAAACCGTCACCGGCGAGTACCACGAAGTGTTCGATGTGCTTTTTGACGACAAGGCCCGGCGCATCGAGAACGTAGTCTTTGCGCCACAATCCACGCTGGAGCAAGGGGGGCTCGGCCTCGACGAGGGCGACGTTCAGGACTTTCGCAATCGCCTGCCTTTCGTGCTCACCAGCGAAGAAGTTCCGGAATACACCATCCTCTACGTGGGCCGGCAGTCGGAAGACGAGTTGCACTGCTATGTCTTCGATATCGCTCCGAAGCAGATTGTGGGAAAGAAGCGGTACTTCCAGGGACGGATCTGGGTGGACGATCACGACCTCCAGATCGTGAAGACCTACGGTAAGGCAGTTCCGGAGACCCACGATACGAAAAAGAGGGGCAAGGAAGAACATCTCTATCCCAAGTTCACTACCTGGCGGCAGCAAATCGACGGTAAGTACTGGTTTCCCACCTACACGCGCGCCGATGACACACTGCACTTCAATCTGAACGATGTTCACATCCGCGAGATCGTGAAGTATGAGGACTACAAGCGGTTTGGATCAAGCGTGAAGATTCTGTATCAGGGGCAGGAGGTTCAGAAGTCTGATCAGAAGCCGGGGCAGAACCCGCAACAGCCCCCGCAGACTCCGGACCAGAAGAAGCCGGATGGGGCACCGAATCCGCCGCAGAAGTAGGCTTTAATTGAAATGATCAGGGATGCGCGGGTGGAAAGAGCGCGGCTGAACAATTTGGAGGCTCTCGCGCGTATTGTGAGTTGCGGCGCGCGACACGAAGCGCTGAACGCGCTGCGACCACCAGAGGTGAACCAGTGAACCGTTTCGGCCTGATAGTTTTGTCCATGGCAGGTCTGGTTGTTGCGAGCGGCGGCGACAGCGACATCAAACGCGCGGATCTATGGAAGAAAGATGCGCAAGCAGCAGTACAGGCAGGGCAAAAGGATGATCCCAGCGGCGCGCTGCCGGCATTTCTCCAGCTCACAACAGATTTCCCGGAAAACTCGCGGGCGCTTCGAAACCTTGCCTGGACGGAGCAGAAGGCTGGGAATCCGGATCAAGCTGAGAAGTACCTCCGGATGTATGCAGCAATGGGAACGACGCTTCAACAGGGCGGCCCGATCTACAAGTCAATGGCGGATGCGGGCATTCTTGAAAAAGTACTCGAAATCAAGCGCAATGGAGGAGCGGTGACCACGGGAAGTCTCGTATTCACGCTTGACGATGCGAATTTGGTGGCTGAAGACATTGGCTACGATCCCACAACGCGGCACATCTTTCTGAGCAGCGTGCACGAGAAAAAAATTCTGGAGTGCGATTCGTCGGGAAAATGCGAGGACGTGATCCACGCACTGCCGGAGATGCCGCTGAATGCAATTCTCGCGCTTCACGTGGATGCGACGCGAGGAGTTCTTTGGGCGACCACAGCAGGGCTAAATGTCGAGGCCGATTTTCGGCCGGAATATAAGGGGCGATCCGCAGTTTTGAAATTTGATTTGCGTTCGCACCGGTTGATTCACAGATTCGAGCCGGGCGACTCTCGCGAACATGCGATGGGAGACATGACGGTAGCGTCGAACGGGGACGCGTATATTTCGGATGGCGAGTCGGGCGATGTCTATGTGGTGCGACACGACGGCACGAAGCTGGAGAGCCTCGTATCCGCGGGCGTTTTTGTTTCGCCGCAGACTCCGGCGCTGAACGGGGATGAGAGCCTGCTTTACGTCCCAGATTATGTCGAAGGCATCGCCCTGATTCACCTCAAGAATGGAACGATCGAGTGGATGAAGGGCACGAGTCCCATGGCGCTAGAAGGCATTGACGGCCTTTATTGGACGAAGACGGGATTGATCGCAACGCAGAACGGAACCTTGCCAGAGCGGATAGTGCGTTTTCCGCTGAGTGCCGATAACCGCGTGAGCGGTTTTGAGGCGCTCGAAGCGAACTGGCCGGGATTGGGCGACCCGACCCATGGGGTCGTCGTGGGAAACGACTTCTATTACATCGTGAACAGCGGCTGGGATCGCGTTGGCAACGATGGCGCTATCGCTCCAGGAAAGCCCGCGTCAATCTGGAAGATGCGAATTGGCTCGCGGTAAATGCTGATCGACTGAACGGCACGCGAGAGCGAGCGCTCGAACGCGAAGAGCGTTACTTTCCCCATGCAATTATTTCTCGCACTGATATAGCGGCGTCTTGACGGTATCTCCGGCGGCTCATACTGTCGAACTACAAATATGAGTTTAAGGGTTTCAGGCTTCACCTTGGAAGTCTGAAGCCCTGAAACCTTAATAAAACAGATACTTCCGCCACTTATCATCCGACCTACCCATGAGGCGCATGATGTGGCGGCTGGTATGGAGGTTGAAGGCGCGGGGCTCGCGCATCAGCTTCATGCCGACTTCGAGCGGAAACTGGTTGCCCTTGCGGCGATTGCAGGGATGGCAGCAGGCGACAAGGTTTTCCCATGTGGACGATCCTCCGCGGGAGCGGGGGATCACGTGATCCAGCGTCAACTCGCCGGAAGGCAGTACGGTCGCACAATACTGGCAAGTGTTGCGGTCGCGCAGCAGGATATTCTTCCTCGACAGGGCGCGGCTCTGGTGCGGGATGCGGCGGTACTCCAACAGGCGAATCACCGAGGGCACGCGCATGGCGATGCGTGCCGCGTGCAGGAAGTGTCCATTCTCCTCTTCCGTCATGGCCACGCCCTTGAGCACCAGCACCAGGGCACGTCGTGCCGCGCATACGTTAATGGGCTCATAGGATGCATTCAGCACGAGCACGGGTGTGTGCAGCATGTTGCCGTTGCTATCGCGATGCATCGCCGCCGCCGCAAACAGGCCGGCGGCGTGTCTGCCTGTTGGTCCTGCCTCGGGCTCGATCCTGGCTGACATATCTCTAGATTCCTACAGCTTTGGCCATCGGAGCGTCGTCCACTGCGGTCCTCTCATCGATCTGACTGTCATTGCCCGTTCGAATCTCGACATGCTGCGCCGAGACTTTCAGGGTACGCGCGACAGTCGCGACCCAAACCTTAGTGGCGCCGGCGCGGCGCAAAACCCTCGCACACTCCGATACAGTTGCGCCCGTGGTGTAAACGTCGTCCACCACCAGCACTTCGCGCCCCTTCACGGCTTCCGGCTGTAGCACTCCGAATGCGCCTCGCAGGTTCTCGCGGCGCTGGTGGCTGGTGAGGCCGATTTGCGATGCCGTTTCCCGCTTTCTTTCGAGGACTCCCGCGCTCAACCGCAAGCGATCTCCCGGCTGTTTTATTTTCATCGCGGCGAGCGCAATCAGTTCTGCCTGGTTGAAACCGCGCTGTCGAAGCTTGGTGCGGTGCAGCGGCACGGGGACTATAAGCGCCGGGTCGGGCTGAAAATCGGGTTCGAGCGCCGCGATCGCCTCCACCAGCATGCGTCCCAGAACGGTTGCAGCAGGGCGCACGCCGCCATACTTCAGAAGATGAATCAACTCGCGCAGTCCGCTTTCGTAGCTGCCATAAGCCGCCGCCCGCGCAAAGGCCGGTTCGATACGGCGGCACAGCCCACATCGGGATTCGCCGGCAGTGTCAGCAATCGCGTAAAGGGAAAACAGCCTCTCCCCGCAAACTGCGCAAACCCCGCCCGGAATAGGATGCATGGCATCGAGGCATTCCTGGCAAACCGGAAGACGCGAAACCTTGACGAGAGGCGTGCCGCAAATGCGGCAATCGGAAGGAAACAAAACCGCGAAGAGATTTTCGGCAATCTGGCCGGTCCAACCTGGAGCAACCCAGACTCTGCCGGTCGGGATTCGGCCGGCCCCGGAAGCAATAGAGGGGCTCGCCACTGCAGCTTTGGCCTGGCTAGCCCGAATTCTGTCCCCACTACTGCTGAAGACGGCCTCCGTGTTGCCCGCGGGAAATCCTTCTTGGGCGGGCTACTCTGCAACTGCCTTGCTTGAATAGAGTATAACGGCGGCCGGGTCCGCTAGGCAACGTTACGATCGGATCGGGGCGCCTGGGTCGTCACCTTCCTGATCGTTTCCGGCAGTCGTTCTTTCACCGGCATGAATAGAAAGCGGTAATCCCGCCGGAAGCATTCCGCGCAGCGTACCGGCTGCAAAAGAAAGATCGTAAGAAGATAGCGTTCGGAAAAGTTACGGCGCCGCGAGCGAAAGCCGGTGTCGCTGCCGCAATCGTCGCAGTGATATTCAAGGTATCTCTGGAACCAGATCTGCCTACGGGAATTTTCTGTCACACGGCACCTCGGACGGACGAGACTGCGAAGGGGCAGGACTACCTAACATCATTCTACCGCCAGACAAAGGCTCAAGCCAATCAGGAAAGACTTTCATTTGAGCGCAACCTGAGCTGGAACCGGCATCGCACTGTTCTTAGCAAGTTAAAATGTCCGCTTTTCGTAGCAAGTGAAATGTCCGGTTTTGGTTAA
>OCZU010001118.1_pt1 | contig 18031 bp, 17 predicted proteins | sample 1539001 | NCBI WGS metagenome assembly OCZU01 (sample SAMEA3539306, study PRJEB22396) | soil metagenome | biome: tundra; feature: field; material: soil | place: USA | collected 2010-05 | depth 0.15 m | reverse complement strand
CGCTCGAGGTCGAGGATGACGTCCCGACGCTCCACCTCGTGGGTCGCAGCGAGCAGCGGCTGGCCGAGGCACTCTTCCAGACCGAGTCCGTCGACGAGCCCTACAGCCCGGATACCGTCCGCGCCCTGCGCCTGCTCGCGATGGACAACCTCGTCGACATCATCCAGCTCCGCGAGGTCGTCCAGGAACGCGATGCTCAGCTGGCCGCGCTCACCAGCGAGGTCGATATGTGGCGCGCCCGCGCCATCGACGAGCACACCCAGCGCGGCGTCGACCAGCGTGAGGCGGTTCGTCGCGAGCGCGAGCTGGTCACCGTGCTGCACAGCGAGCTCGTCCGCAACGAGACCCTCTCGAGCGAGCTGGCCTGGCGACGCAAGCCATGGTTCCTGCGCATCGGTGGGCACTGATCAGCCGGTCGCGGTCCCCGCAGCCGCCTTCGGGCCCACCTGCTCCTCGCTGATCTCCCACAGCCGCCGCGCGAGTGCCGGATCCTGCGCCTGGCGGCTCGAGACCGCGAGCGCTCGGTCCTCGTAGTAGCCGCCGCTCTGCTTGGACACGTCGGGTGAATCAGCAAGCCACACCAGCGTTTGCGCCGCTTTCCTGGGGCTTCGCGCAAACGGGGCGATGATCGTCATCGCGGTGCTCATCAGTGCGCCGTTGTTGCGGTTGAAGCCCGTGGCCACCAGGCCCGGATGGAAGGTGTACGCGGTGACCCCGGTGCCATCGAGACGGCGTGCGAGCTCCCGGGTGAACAGGATATTCGCCAGCTTGGTCTCGCCATACCGTGTGAAGCCGCGGCCCTTCCACGACCGCTCAGCATTCAGATCGTCGAAGGGGATGAGCTTTCCCTTGTGCGCATCGGACGACGTGGTGATGATCCGAGCGGGTGCCGACTCCTTGAGCCGGTCGAGCAGCAGGGTGGTCAGCAGAAACGGCGCGAGGTGGTTGAGCGCCCAGGTGCGCTCGATGCCGTCGACGGTCAGCTGGCGTGTTGTGAAGGTCGCACCAGCGTTGTTGATCAGCACATCGATGCGCGGGTAGCGCGCGAGCGCCGCATCCCCGAGCGCGCGCACTGACGCCTGCGAGGTGAGCTCGGCATGGAGGACGTCGACCTTCGAACCGCCCTCACCCTCGATGCTCTTGACGGCCTCCGCACCGCGTGCGTCGTCTCTCGCGACAATCGCCAGTTGCGCCCCACGCCGCGCCAGTGCCTGAGCCGCCGCAAGGCCGATGCCACGCGTGGCGCCGGTGATCAGGACACGCTTGTCCCGCACTCCGGTCCATTCAGTCATCGTCGCTGAAGCCTAGCAGGGCGCCTGCCGCAAGCTCAGGTGTTGTTGCTGGGAAACGCCAAGTCGACCCTGCCCGGCCCGGGCTCGGGCCAGCGGGAGGTCACCACCTTGGTACGCGTGTAGAAGTGAATCCCGTCGGGGCCGTACATGTGCGTATCACCGAACAGGGATGCTTTCCAGCCACCAAAGCTGTAGTACGCAACCGGCACCGGGATCGGCACGTTGACGCCGACCATGCCGACCTGGACCTCGAACTGGAACTTGCGCGCCGCGCCACCGTCCCGCGTGAAGATGGCCACGCCGTTTCCGTACTGATTGTCATTAACCAGGCGGATCGCCTCGTCGTACGTGTCGACGCGCACGACCGAGAGGACCGGTCCGAAGATCTCATCGTCGTAGACCTTGGAACCGGGCGTCACACCATCCACCAGCGACGGGCCGAGGAAGAACCCGTCGCCGTCCGGGGTGTTGCCCCGCCCGTCGACCACGAGGCGGGCGCCGCCGAGTGACTGATCCTCGAGATAGGTCGCCACCTTGTCCCGATGCTCGCGCGTGACCAGCGGCCCCATCTCGGAGGTTGGATCGTTGCCCGCGCCGACCTTCACCGCCGGGATGCGCGCCGCGATCGCCTCGACCAGGCGTTCCCCGACGTCACCGACGGCGACAACGGTGGAGATCGCCATGCAGCGCTCACCGGCCGAGCCATAGCCGGCCGACACGGCCGCATCGGCGGCGGCTTCGATATCAGCGTCGGGCAGGACGACCATGTGGTTCTTGGCCCCGCCCAACGCCTGCACCCGTTTGCCGTTGCGGGTTCCGGTCTCGTAGATGTGCCTCGCGACCGGCGTCGACCCCACAAACGAGAGCGCCGCGACCTCGGGATGGTCGAGCAGGCGATCCACCGCCTCGCGCGACCCCTGGACCACCGAGAACACGCCGTCGGGGAGCCCGGCCTGGCGCCAGAGCTCGGCGAAGAACAACGACGGCGAGGGGTCCTTCTCGCTCGGCTTGAGGATGAAGGTGTTCCCGCAGGCGATCGCGTTGGCGAACATCCACATCGGCACCATCGCCGGGAAGTTGAAGGGCGTGATCCCGGCGACCACGCCGAGCGGTTGCCGGATCGAGTAGACGTCGACCCCGCGCGACGGTTGCTCCGAGAAGCCGCCCTTGAGCAGATGGGGAACACCGCAGGCGAACTCGACGTTCTCGATGCCACGCGCCACCTCACCCTTGGCGTCCGAGAGCACCTTGCCATGCTCGGACGTGATGATCGCGGCGAGGTCGTCTCGGTGCCTGTCGAGCAGCTCGCGGAAGGCGAAGAGAATCGTCGTCCGCTGCGACAGCGACGCCGCACGCCACTCGCGGAACGCCCCGGCAGCGGTTTCGACGGCGGCGTCGACCTCCGCCGCGGACGCGAGGTCGACGTCGCCGGTCTGTTCGCCCGTGGCCGGGTTGAAGACGGGGCCCCGTTTGCCGGACGTGCCCGCGACTACCTGGCCACCGATCCAGTGACTGATCCGCTTCAAGCGGCCATTGTCGCCTTCTGCAACGTCCTCACGGTAAGCACCTGGGTGAGATGCCGCTTGTACTCGGCGGTGGCCCGGACGTCGCTGGTCGGATCGATGTCCGACCCGCTCTGCGCCGCGGCGTCCGCCGCCGAGGCTCCACCGGCCAGCGCCGCCTCCACCGTCGAGCCTCTGCGCGGTGTCGTCGCCAGGTTGACGTAGCCCACACGCCAGGACGAGCCGGTCTCCTGCACCGCAACGCCGGCGATGGCCCAGTCGTACAGCCGGCGCCGGAACTTCGTGTACGCGAATCTCCCCGTCGAGACCGGGAAGCGCACCGCCGTGACCACCTCGTCGTGCTCGAGTGCGGTGGTGAAGATGTCGCGGTAGAAGTCGCGCGCCTGGTGACGCCGCTTGTTGGTGATGATCTCTGCGTCGAGCATCAGCGCGGCGGCGTTGTAATCGCCTGCCGCGTCGCCGTGGGCGATCACGCCTCCGATCGTCCCGAGATTGCGGACCTGGTTGTCGCCGACATCGTTGGACATCTCCACGAGGATCGGGAGCGACTCGCGCAGCATCGCATTGCGCTGGATGTCGACATGACGTACCAGCGCCCCGATCTCCACGCTCCCGTTGTCGCGACGAACTTCGTTGAGACCTGGAATCCCTTGAATGTCGATGAGCGCGGTTGGCTGGCTGAGGCGCAGGCGCATCAGCGGGATGAGGCTCTGACCCCCGGCGATGACCTTGGCGTCGCTGCCATATTTGTTGAGCAGCGACTGCGCCTCATCGACCGACCCGGGGCGAGCGTATTCGAACGGCGCGGTGATCATGCGCGTGCCTCCTTGATCATCGACCAGAGGCGATCCGGACGAGCAGGCATCTCCACGTGCTTGATACCGAAGGGCGTCAGCGCATCGGTGATCGCGTTGATCACGGCGATGCTCGAGGCGATGGTTCCGGCTTCACCGATGCCCTTGACGCCCAGCTCATTGGTCGGGCTCGGCGTCACCGTGCGATCCAGCTCGAAGTGCGGCATCTCGGCCATCGTCGGGATGAGGTAGTCCAGCATGGTGCCGGTGAGCATCTGTCCGGTCTCATCGTCGTACTGCACCTCCTCGAACAGCGCCTGGGATATTCCCTGCGCGATCCCGCCGTGCAGTTGCCCGTCCACCACCATCGGATTGATGACGTTGCCGCAGTCGTCGACGGCGACGTATCGATCGATGCTCACCGCGCCGGTCTCAGGGTCGACCTCGACAGCACAGATGTGGCAGCCGAACGGCCACACGAAGTTGGGCGGGTCGAAATACGAGACCGCCTCGAGCCCATGCTCCATGCCCTCGGGAAGGCCGGCGCCATATGAGGCAAAGGCAAGCTCCGCAAGGGCTTTCGCCTCCCCGGGGTTGCCGCGCACGAAATAGCGTCCCTGATCGACGACGATGTCCTCTTCGGACGCTTCGAATGCGTGGGCCGCCAGCTTCTTCGCCTTCTCGACGACCTTGTGGCAGGACGCCATGATCGCCATGCCACCAACGGCAAGACTGCGCGAGCCGTAGGTGCCATAGCCGAATGGCGTATCACCGGTGTCGCCGTGGCGGATCTCCACCGAGTCGTAGGGGACACCGAGGGTGTCGGCGACGATCTGCGCGAAGGTCGTCTCGTGACCCTGCCCGTGCGCGTGCGTCCCCACCGAGACCGTGACCGACCCCGCGGGATGCACCCGCACCATGGATGATTCGACGAGCGCAATGCCGGCTGCAGGCGCGGTCGCCGAGCTCGGGCCGAGTCCGCAGATCTCGACGTAGGTGGAGAATCCGATGCCGGTGTAGCGCCCCTGCGCGCGCAGCTCCTCCTGGCGCTTGCGCAGCGCCGGGTAGTCGATGTTCGCCATCGCGCGATCCAGCGACTTCGCGTATTCGCCGGAGTCGTAGACGAGCCCGAAGTTGTTGGTGTGCGGGAAGGATGTGATGAAGTTCTTGCGCCGAACCTCGGCCGGATCCATGCCCAGCTCGAGCGCGACCAGGTCGACGATTCGCTCGACCAGGTGCGTGGCCTCTGGACGTCCTGCGCCGCGGTACGGGTCGGTCGACATGCGGTTGGTAAAGACACCGATGCTCCGTGCATTGATGGCTTTCCAGGTATAGCAGCCGCCGCCGAGGAGGCACGCGACCACCTGGAACGCGCTGAAGACGCCGTGGTATGCACCGATGTCCAGCAGCTGGGTGAACTTGAGTCCCAGGAGGGTGCCATCACGCTTGGCGGCCACCTCGACGTCGAAGATCTGCCCGCGTCCCTGCGTCGTGGCCTGCAGGCTCTCGGTGCGATCCTCGATCCACTTCACAGGTCGTTCCGTGAGCTTCGACGCAGCCGTCGCGAGGTATTCCTCAGGGTAGGGGCGGAGTTTCGCGCCGAATCCGCCTCCCACATCATGGCTCACCACTCGAAACTGCGACTCGGGGACGCCCAGCGCACCCCCGACGAAGAGCCTGATGAAGTGCGGCACCTGGGTTGAGGTCCAGAGGGTGCAGCGGTTGTCGTACGGGATGTAGTCGGCGACACAGCCGCGCGTCTCCATCGCGGTCGGAAACACCCGCTGCTGACCGATGCGCTGCTTGAGAACAACGTCAGCCTCGGCGAACGCCGCGTCGATGTCACCGCCGGGAAACGCCGCATCCCAACCGATGTTGTCGGGGCGATCGCTCTTCACCAGAGGACTGCCCGGCTCCATCGCCTTCTCGATATCCATCACCGCCGGGAGTGGCTCGTAGTCGACCATGACCAATTGCGCGGCATCGTCCGCCAGGTAGCGGTCCTCGGCGACCACCACTGCAACCGGCTCGCCGGCATAGGCCACCTCGTCCGCGGCAATCGGGAACTGCTCAGGCACCTGCTTCTTGTCCGGGACAAATGCGTTCGTGACCGGAAGCGGGCCACCGATGACCGCCTTGAAGTCGGCGGCGGTGAGCACCGCGACGACCCCCTTGGACGCCAGCGCCGCGGATATATCGATCGAGCGGATGCGGGCGTGAGCATGAGGACTGCGCACCACCGACATGTGCGCCATGTTCACGAGATTGACGTCGTCGATGAAGTTGCCGTGCCCGGTGATGAGCTTGGGATCCTCGCGACGCTGGATACGAGCGCCGATCATGGTGGTGACGGCCATCGCTAGTCCTCCACCGGGGCCGCAGCCGATCCGACAAGCTGCGCTGATGGCTCGGCAGCCGTGCCGTTCATCGCCTGGGACGCGGAGCGGACCGCCTTCCTGATGTTCTCGTAGCCGGTGCACCGGCAGAGGTTGCCCTCGAGGCCTCGCTCGATCTCCTCGTCGGTGGGCGATGGGTTCTGCTTCAGGAGATAGGCGGCGGCCATGATGAATCCCGGGGTGCAGAAGCCGCACTGGAGACCGTGCTCGTTCCAGAACGCCTGCTGCACCGGGTGCAGGACACCGTCCTCCGCGAGCCCTTCGATGGTGGTCACCTGCCGTCCGTTCGCCTGCACCGTGAAGACGCTGCACGACTTCACGGCCTCGCCGTCGATCAGGACGGTGCATGCGCCGCACTGGCTGGTGTCGCACGCGATGTGCGTCCCGGTGAGGCCGGCCACCTCGCGCAGGTAGTGCACGAGGAGGAGGCGCGGCTCAACGTGGTCCTCCCTCCGCCTGCCATTGATGGTCATTGCGACCGACTGCGTCATGGACATCCTCCCGGACAGCGGGGAAAACGACGGCGGCCTCATGCTTGCATTCGCCGAGGGGAAGGGTCAAGCGCCTGTGGACACGGCCATGGCGAAAGTCCACAATGGCGCCCACCTGATCAGTTCTCGGCTTGGGGGTCTCACATGGGTCGCACGGTCAAATACTCGCGTCGCGCCGGAGTCGCGCTCCTCCTGCCTGCCGCCCTGTTGGCCGCGTGCGGTGGTTCGAGCGGCGGTTCGACCGCGAGCCCAGGCGTCGCCGCGCCGGCGACCCAGGCGTCCATCGCCGCCCAGGTACCGGCGGCGATCAAAGCTGCCGCTCCCATTCAGATCGCCACCGACGCCTCGTACGCCCCGAACGAATTCGTCGATCTGAACGGCAACGTCGTCGGCTGGGACATCGACCTGGCCAAGGACGTCTGCAAGGTGCTCGGGGTCGCCTGCACCATCAACAACGTCACCTTCTCCGACATCATCCCAGCCCTCCTCGAGACACCGTCGAAGTATCAGATGAGCTTCTCGAGCTACTCGCCCACCCCGGCTCGTGAGGCCAAGGGCATCGACTTCGTCACCTACTACCAGGCCGGCGAGGCGTGGTTGGTCAAGGTGGGCGGCGCGACCATCTCGACGGCGGCGGACATGTGCGGCCACACCGTCGCGGTCGAGGCCGGGACAACCGAGGAGGCAGACGCCTGGGGCTACATGGGCAAGCAGCCGGGCGGCGCCAGCATCAAGGGCGACACGGATCACTGCACCGCCGCAGGAAAGCAGGACATCACCGTGGCCAGCTTCGATACCCAGACCGAGGCGAATGCGGCCCTGCTGGACGGACGGGCTGATTTCGGCTGGGCCGACCAGCCGGTCGCGGACTACCAGGTCAAGCTCGAGGCCGGCAAGCTCAAGATCGGCGGAACCCCGTGCAGCATCTACCCGTACGGCGTCGCCATCGTGAAGACCCTGGGTCTCGACCAGGCCGTCGAAGACGCGATCAAGTACCTGATCGGCAACCACTTCTACACGCAGATCCTCGCGGCATGGGGCGTGCAGGACGGCGCGGTCACGAGCTCTGCCGTGGGAGTCAACGACAACACCGCGGTGGGCGCAACCTGCGTGCCCGCCTACTGATCGGACCGCCAACGACCACCCGCGCTGACGGGTTCATCCTGCAGGCATGAGCACGCGGCCGGACGCGATCAGCGACCCGGCGCTCCCCGCCGCGCGGCGACCGGACGCCATCAAGGCGATCCCGGTGCGCCATCCGTGGCGCTGGGTCGTCGCGGTCGTCGTGCTCGCGGCGGGCGCGGCGGTCGTCTACACCTTCGCCACCGCACCCAGGTTGCAATGGAGCGTCGTCGGACAGTTCCTGTTCTACCCGGAGATCCTCCATGGTCTTCTGGTCACCCTGGAACTCACGGCGATCGCCATGCTGATCGGTGTCATCTTCGGCGTGATCCTCGCGGTGATGCGTCTCTCCGTCAACCCGGTCGTCTCATCGGTCAGCTGGTTCTACATCTGGTTCTTCCGCGGGACCCCGGTGCTGGTGCAGATCTTCTTCTGGTTCAACATCGGCTCGATCCTGCCCCAACTCCACATCGGCATCCCGTTCACCAGCCTCGTCTGGGTCGGCACGACCAATAACATCATCACTCCGTTCCTCGCCGCGATTCTCGGCCTCGGCCTCAACGAGGCCGCTTACATGTCCGAGATCGTCCGGGCGGGAATCATCTCGGTGGACACCGGCCAGACCGAAGCCGCCCAGGCACTCGGTATGACGCGCGTCCTGGTCATGCGCCGGATCGTCCTGCCTCAGGCGATGCGGGTGATCATCCCCCCGACCGGCAACGAGACGATCTCCATGCTCAAGACCTCGTCACTTGCGTACATCGCGACCGTCAGCGAGCTGTTCTTCATCCAGAAGGAGATCTCCAACTTCAACTACGACATCATCGAGCTCGCGATCGTGGCCAGCATCTGGTACCTCGCGATGACCTCGGTGCTCACCTTCGGGCAGTACTACGTTGAACGCTATTTCGCGAGAGGAGCGTCGCGCCAGTTGCCGCCCACTCCGCTGCAGCGCTTCCGGAGAGTGCTCTTCCACTTTCATGAGCCCCCGCCGCCGGCTGGTCCGTTCGAGCCGCCTCCGATCTACCCACACCACCTCCAGTGATGGCGACGCCGATGGTTCTGGCCGAATCCGTCTTCAAGTGCTATGGGCGCCTCGAAGTCCTCCGGGGAATCAACCTCAGCGTCGCGCCCCGCGAGGTCCTCTGCGTGGTTGGGCCGTCGGGTTCCGGCAAGAGCACGTTCCTCCGCTGCATCAACCATCTCGAGAAGATCGACGCCGGAAGGCTGTCCGTCGACGGCGAGCTGGTCGGCTACCGGCAGCGTGGCGACAAGATCTACGAGCTGCCTGATCGAGAGGTGTGCCGGAAGCGCGCGGAGATCGGGATGGTGTTCCAGCGATTCAACCTGTTTCCCCACATGACCGCGCTCGAGAACATCATGGAGGCGCCGCTTCGCGTCAAGGGCGAGCCGCAGAAGGTGGTCGAGGAACGCGGACGGTCACTGCTCGCTCGAGTCGGCCTCGGCGACAAGGTGGATGTCTATCCCAACCACCTTTCCGGCGGCCAGCAGCAGCGCGTCGCCATCGCCCGGGCCCTGGCGATGCAACCGAAGCTCATGCTGTTCGATGAGCCGACCTCCGCGCTGGACCCGGAGCTGGTCGGCGAGGTGCTCGACGTGATGCGTGCCCTCGCCCAGGACGGCATGACCATGGTCGTCGTGACCCACGAGATGGGATTCGCGCGCGAGGTCGGCGATTCGCTCGCTTTCATGGACGGCGGCGTCATCGTCGAGTCGGGCAACCCTCGCGAGATGATCGCCAATCCCCAGCACGAACGCACCAAGTCGTTTCTGTCCAAGGTGCTGTAGCGGCGGGCGGGCGCCCGCCTCCGTGCTAGAATATGATGTTCCTATTGAATTACTAGCCTGTCGCACAGGTCGAAGGCGGCAAAAGTGGCAACTGAGACGATGCGAGCGGTGCGTTTCCACGACTACGGACCGCCGTCGGTGCTGGTGGTCGATACCATCGAGCGCCCCGAACCAAAGGACGGCGAGGTGCTCATCCGCGTTCGCATCGCCGGGGTGAACCCGATCGACTGGAAGCTTAGAGCCGGCCACGTGCAGCGGTACATGCCGATCACGCTTCCGGCAACGCCGGGGCTCGACGTCGCCGGCACCGTTCAGGCGATTGGCGAAGGGGTCACCGGGTTCTCAATCGGAGACAAGGTCTTCGGCCGGGGAGCGGCCACGTACGGCGAGTTCGCCGTTGCGCGGATCGCGACCATCGCGCATATTCCCGATGGCGTCTCCTTCGAGCAGGCGGCCACGCTTCACGTCGGCGGTGTCACCGCCTGGCTCGCGCTCTTCGACGGCGCGCACCTCGAGGCCGGCCAGCGCCTCCTCGTCCAGGGCGGTGCCGGCGGCGTCGGCTCCATCGCGGTCCAACTCGGACACTGGAAGGGCGCGTACGTGATCGCAACGGCTTCGACTGCCAACGTCGGCTTCGTACGCTCGATCGGTGCGGACGAGGTCATCGACTACACCGCGGTGAATGTCGAAGACGCCGTCCACGACGTCGACGTCGTGGTCGACACCGTCGGCGGTGAGGTCACCGCCCACTCCTTGAGCGTCCTCAAGCCGGGCGGCCTCCTCGTGACCGTCGTCGGCATGGCCGACGCCGAGACCGCCGCCGCGCGAGGGGTGCGCACCGAGGCGGTGGGCCACCCCGCCGAGACCCGCCCGATCCTGGAGCAGCTGGGCACGCTGGTGGCGTCCGGCGTGCTGAAGCCCGAGATCCAGCAGGTCTACCCGCTCGAGCAGGCAGCGCAGGCGCAAGCAGCGTCGGAAACCGGCCACGGCCGCGGCCGCATCCTCCTGAAGGTCGCGGATTGAGGCGCGGGCGAGACACCCGCTCGCGGCGGATGCCATGAGCACGCTTGGTGGCATCATCCTGCTCGTCGGCAGGATCCTCTTCGTCGCGCTGTTCGTGTCCGCGGCGCGTGGCCACATCCAGAACCACGCTCGTTACGTGGAGGGCTCGGGCAAGAAACTCCCCTTCCCGGTGCTCGCCGGGTGGCCCGCGGGTGTCTGGTTGCTGGTGGCGGCGGTCTCCATCGTGGTCGGCATCTGGGCTGATCTCGGCTCGCTGATGATCGCCGCATTTCTCATCCCCGCCGCGGTTCTCTTCCACCCGTTCTGGAGCCAGACCGACCCGGGCGCCCGACGGACCCACGAGGCGGGCTTCTACCGCGATGTCTCGCTGCTCGGCGCCGCTCTCGCGCTCTTTGCGCTCTTCGCCGCGTCGGGCCATGTCCCCTTCGCGTTGACCGGCCCGGCGCTCAGCCTCCGCTAGCGCTCGCGGGTCAGAGTTCCGGCGCGCCGACCCCGCTCTCGATGGCCGGCTGGGCCGGCTCGACACGCTTCCCTCGTGACCATGAGGCGAGTGCCGCGACAAGGCAGACCACCAGCGAGAACGTGAATGCCTGGTGGAGTCCGGCGGCAAAGGGCCCGGAGATCAACTCCGGGAAGAACTGGCGGCCGGTGAGCGCCGACGCATTTGCTGCCGATAGGTGCGACAGAACGTCGGCACCTACCAGGGACTGGATCGGGTTGTACCCGAGGAAGGCCGCGAACAGGATCGACACGGGTGGCAGATGGCCGACGTGCACCGCCACCGCCGTTGGAACGCCGTGGGCTTCGAGGCCCAGGGTCATGGTCGTCGACAGGGTCGCGGCCAATCCGGTGATCATCAGCGTGAAGAAGATGCCGATCGAGAGCACCTGCGCCGAGCTCTGGAAGGTCGCGTTCATTCCGCCCCCAGCGCCGCGGTCCCCGGGCGGCAAGCTGTTCATCACGCCGGCGCGGTTGGGTGATGCGAACGCGCCCATGGAGAGACCGTTGAGGAAGAGGATCAGGGCAAACAGCTGATACGGAAAATCGATCGGCAGCAGCTGCAGGAACAGGAAGCTCGCCGCCGCGCCGATCATTCCGCCGGTCGCAAACGGGCGCGAGCCGAATCGATCCGATAGAAAACCGGACAGCGGCCCAGCGAGCAGGAAGCCCACCGTCAGCGGGATCATATAGATACCCGCCCAGAGCGGCGTCGACGTGAAGCTGTATCCGTGCTCGGGTAGCCAGATTCCCTGCAGCCAGATGATCAGCATGAACATGAGTCCACCGCGCCCGACCGCGGCGAGAAAGCTCGAGAGCGTGCCAAACGTGAACGCCCGAATGCGGAACAAACCGAGGCGGAACATCGGGTTCTCGACGCGACTCTCGACCAGTGCGAAACCGGCGAGGAACGCGGCGCCGAGCACGAGTGCCGAGAGCACCAACGGGCTCGTCCATCCCATCGGGTCGGACTTGTACGGTTCGATGCCGTAGGTGATCCCGATCATCACCAGGATGAGGCCGATGGCGAAGGTCAGGTTGCCGAGCCAGTCGATGGGAACCCGGCGACGCACGCCGCGCTCCTCGAGCTTGAGGTATGCCCACACCGTGCCGAAGATTCCGAACGGGACCGAGACGAGGAACACCAGCCGCCAGTTGATCGGCGCGAGCAGCCCACCGAGCACGAGCCCGATGAACACACCGCTGATGCCCGCGATGTTGTTGATCCCGAGGGCAAGACCTCGCTGGTTCACCGGGAACGCATCGGTGAGAATCGCCGCCGAGTTGCCAATGAGGCAGGCGGCGCCGATGCCCTGCACGACACGAAAGATCATCAACCAGATCGCACCGGGCGGCCCGGTCATCCAGTCGATCGTCAGTAGCAGCGACGCCACCGTGTAGATGACAAAACCGAGGTTGTAGATGCGCACTCGACCGACGATGTCGCCGAGTCGCCCGAGCCCCACCACCAGGACGCTGCTGACGATGAGGAAGCCGAGGATCATCCAGAGCAGGTAGAAGCTGTTCGCAGGGTCGAGCGGATCGAGACCGATGCCGCGAAAGATGTCGGGCATCGCGATCAGCATGATCGAGGCGTCGATGGTGGCCAGCAGTACGCCGACCGTCGTGTTGGAGAGCGCGACCCACTTGTAGCCGTCGCCACGCCTGCCTTGAGTGGAGCTCCCCCGCGGTGCCGTTTCGCTGGTCGTGACCACGATCAGACGATCCGCTCGAGATCTGGATCCGCCTGGTCAGCTCCGGCGATGCTCACGAAGTCGAGGACGCCTCAATCACCCCATGAGTCTGGCAGGGCTGCCCGGCAACGCGCGACTGCAACGCGCGACTGCGACGCGCGAACTAGGAGGGCGTTGGGGTTCCCGCATTCCGGAACGAAAAGAACGCCGCGCCGCGGGCGACCGTCGGCACCGCGATAGAGTAGTCGCCGTGCCACGTTCAGGCCCCGGGCGGAAGCAGATCGTGCTGATCGCCCACGATAACAAGAAGGCGGACATGCTCGAATGGGCGCGCTTCAACCGCGACACGCTTTCGCGTCATGACCTCCTCGGGACGGGGACGACCGGGGCGATGGTCGCCAACGAGCTGGGCCTCCCGGTGCACCGGTTTCTGACCGGTCCGCTCGGCGGCGATCAGCAGGTTGGGGCGGCGATTGCGGAGGGGAGGATCGACGTGATCATCTTCTTCTGGGATCCGCTCGAACCCCATCCCCATGACGTCGACGTCAAGGCGCTCCTGCGGATCGCGGTGGTGCATAACATCCCGATGGCGTGCAACCGGGCGACCGCCGACTTCGTGCTCTCCAGCCCGCTGATCGACGAGGTCTACCCGAGGTCACTGGACGCGCTGGCAGCGGTGCGGCCGACCGCATAGACGCCGTCGTCCGGAGCCGACGCACGCTCGACCAGCCACGACGTGGCGCTCTCGAGGTGGTGCCGGATGACCGTCTCCGCAGCCGCGGCCTGACCCCTTTCAATGGCTTCGAGCAGCGCGCCGTGCTCGTCGGCGAGCTGACCCACCGTCGCGTAGCCCTGTACCAACTGCGCCAGACAGAGCAGGATCTCGATCTCGAGATTCTTGTGCGCACGGATGAGGCGGGCGTTGCCGGTGCCAATGACCAGTGCACGGTGAAAGGCGAGATCGGCCTCGACGACGACCCGCTGCGATGAGCTCGGACCGAGGCGCTGGTGCTGTGTCAGCGCGGTTCGAGCGGCTTCGGGCACCAGCCGGCGCAGCGCGAGCATCCGCGCGGCCTGCACCTCGAGGGCCGTTCGCAATTGGTAGATCTCGGCGAGGTCATGCGCAGTCAGCGCCCGTACGAAGACGCCGCGATTGCGCGACTTGACGAGCAGCCCCCGCCGCACCAGGCCGTCGAACGCGGCACGCAGCGTGTTCCGCCCGACATCGAACTCCTCGGCAAGCGTGATCTCACCGAGATGCTCCCCGGGCTTGAACCGCCCGTCGAGCACCTGACGCTCGACTTCGTCCTCGAGGGTCTCGACGCGTGAGGTCGTCTGCCGGCGCATCATCGCCGCGAACGACGATGCCAAGCCGGCCCGATCAGTTGCGAGTTCGCCGGGTTAGACCTCCGCGCGATCGCGGCAGCGACGGCAGACGCCTTCACTGGTTCCAAACGCGTCACGGTGGGAGATGGGCTCGCCGCAGGAACGGCACGGGCGCCCGGTCTCCATCTCGTAGAGGGCGCGCAGCGTGAGCCAGAATACTGATGTCATCACAATTGCTCCAGGGGGATTGATCCTGTAGCAGATTGTAGCACAATATCGGGGTCGCCAAACCCCAGCGGATCACCCCGTGGTGACGCGATACGCCACCATGCTGTTCCCGGACACACCGTCCTTCGCGATCCGGAGCCCGGTGGTGGGATTGAAGAGGTGGAGACGTCGCGGCGGGCACGACAGGGTGACCGACTGACCCACCGTCAGCGTGTTGTCGGCGTTGATGATTGCCACCATGTCACGCCCGCCGCTGCTGCCGTGGATGAGCTCGTCATTGCCGAGGAACTCGACGACGTCAACCACGACGGTCACGCTGAGGCCGGGCCCGGAGAGCGGTGCAAGCTCAAGATGCTCCGGCCGGAATCCGACTGCGACCGTGTCGGTGCCGAGGTCGCGCAGCAGCGCCGACTGAGTATCGTCCGGTCGCATCTCCGCCCCTTCGCCGGCAAGACGGACCACGCCACCCTCCTGCGAAACCTTGAGGTCGATGAAGTTCATTGACGGCGAACCGATGAAGCCCGCGACGAAGCGATTCTGGGGGAGCTCGTACAACTCCTTGGGGCTCCCCGCCTGCTGCAGGACGCCCTCGTTGATGACCGCGATCCGGTCACCCATCGTCATCGCCTCGACCTGGTCGTGAGTGACGTAGATCATCGTGGCCGCGAGGCGCGTGTGCATCCGCGCGATTTCGGCACGCGTCTGGACGCGCAACTTCGCATCCAGGTTCGAGAGCGGCTCGTCCATGAGGAACACGGCCGGCTCGCGAACGATGGCCCGGCCGAGTGCCACGCGCTGGCGTTGCCCTCCGGACAGCTGCCCGGGCTTCCGGTCGAGGAAACGTTCGAGGTCGAGGATGCGCGCCGCCTCGACCACCGCCTTGTCGATGTCGGCCTTCGGCGTCTTGCGAAGCTGCAGACCGAATGCCATGTTGTCGCGCACGCTCATGTGCGGATAGAGCGCATAGCTCTGGAAGACCATGGCGATGTCGCGGTCGCGGGGCGGCAGGTTGTTGACCACGCGATCGGCGATCCGCACCTCACCGCTGGTGATCTCCTCAAGCCCGGCGATCATGCGCAGCGCCGTTGTCTTGCCACATCCCGACGGTCCGACCAGGCAGACGAACTCGCCATCATGGATGTCCAGGTTGAGCTTGTCGACCGCGAGCGCCCCACCGTCGTAACGCTTGGTCAGATCGTCGAGGACTACGCCGGCCATGACACGCTCCTCATTTGACCGCCCCGGCGAGCACGCCTCGGACGAAATATCGCTGGAAAGCAAAGAACACGATAAGCGGGATGACGATTGAGATCATCGCCCCTGTGGAGATGATCCAGTAGTTGGATGAGAGCGCCCGCGTCTGTCCGTACAGAAACAGCGTCAACGTTTGATGCGTATTGCCCGACAGGAAGATCAGGGCGACCAGCAGGTCGTTCCACACCCAGATGAACTGGAAGATGGCAAGTGAAGCGAGTGCGGGGATCCCGATTGGCATGACCACCTTGCGGAAGAGGGTCCACTCCCCTGCTCCATCGATCCGTCCAGCTTCGAGCAGGTCGTGCGGGATGCCCGAGTAGAAATTGCGCATCAGGAAGATCCCGAATGGCAGCCCGAACGCCACGTGAAAGACGATCGCGCCGATCACCGAGCCGAACAGCTGCAGGCCGGTCGTAGTGTCGAACACCTTGTAGAGGCTGGCGACTGGAATCAATGCCATCTGCAATGGCAGCACGAGCATCGCGACGATGAGCAGGAAGACCAAGGTCCGCCCGCGCCATCTGCCGAACACCAGCGAGTACGCGGTGAGGCTCGAGATCACCGTGACCAGGATGGTGACGGGCACGGTGATGGCGATCGAGGTGGTCAGCGAATCGAGCACGCCTCCTGCCTTGAAACCCGCCGAGAATAGCTGCTGGTAGTTGCTGAACGTCAACTGCGCAGGCGCCGTCAACACCGTCCACCACCCGGACTGCTGGAAGGAGCTGTTGGGACGCAACGAGATGATCGCGATCCCGACCGTGGGTACGAGCCAGAAAATTGCGATCGCCGCGAGGACGACGTTGATCACAATCCGCGAGGGGCGCACCCGGAAACCCTGCTTCTTCGGCTGAGCAGCCACCGGCAACGATGCAGCCTGCACACTCATCCGCGAATCCTCTTGAGGTTGAACAGCATGGCGGGAATGACCAGGACAAACAGCACCACCGCCAGCGCAGCGGCCAGACCCTGACCCGTGGCCGTCGAGAAGTCGTAGTACATGTTGACCGCGAGGGTTGCCGCACCGCTCTGCGATGAAGGCGCGGGCATGTTGAGGATGATGTCGAAGATCTTGAGGACGTTGATCAGCATCGTGACGAAGACCACAACGAGCACCGGCGCCAGCATGGGAACCGTCACCCGGCGCAGCGTCTGCCACTCACTGGCACCATCGATCTGCGCGGCCTCGAGCACCTCGCGATTCAAGGCCGCGAGCCCGGCACCGATGACCACCATCGCGAAGCCCGCCCAGATCCAGAGGTAAGCGATGATCATCGCGATGTCGACGATCGGCAGGCTGAAGATCGCCTGCAACGTCGGGCTCAGCGAGCTCGTCGGAGTGAGCGACTGCGTGCCGAGGAAGAAGATGCCGTTGAAGCCCGCGCCGAAGTTGTTGGCCGTGATCTGCACGCGGTAGTTGCCCGCGCCGGGATTGGCGAATGTGAAGGTGCCGTTCTTGGCCGTCGTGGCCGTGGCAACGGAAGAACCGCTCCCGTTCAGCAGCGCGAGTTTCAACCCGGGAATGCCGTCTTCGTCGGGGAACACCTGTCCACGAATCAGCGGATGCGTCGGGGAGAAGTCGCGCCATACCAGCCCCGTTATGGCTCCCGACGACGATGTCGGTGCGACCGCCGGGACGGCTCCGTTCGCCTGGAGTGTGGTCGGAGCGATGGCGATCAGCCCGAGCTGAACAGTGCTTCCCGGGCTCACCGTCGTCTTGCTCTCCAGGGAGCCGGACGGCCCCAGCTGCACCCCCGTAGCAGCAAGGCTGGACACGGTCTGACCGCTGGCCGGGTCGATCGGGTAGAGCCCCGGAGGGTTGATCGCGTTGGCGGTACCCTGGATCGCCGCGTTCACCATCCCCGTATGCGGGTCGATGAAGAAGATCGATGCCCAGGTCAGACCGGCCGCTGTCGCACTGAAGACGAGGGGCATGAAGACGATGGTCTTGAAGGCTGTCGACCAGCGGATCCGCTCGGTGAGCACGGCGAAGACCAGACCGAAGAACGTGACCAGGAACGGAAAGAGCACCACCCAGACCACGTTGTTCTTCAGCGCGATGATGATCTCGGTCGTCGAGAAGATCGCCTTGTAGTTGCCGAGGGCGATGAAGTTCTGACCACTGGCGTCGAACAGGCTCCGGATCACCGTGGCGATCAGCGGGTACACGACGATCAGGAGCAGCCAGACGGCTCCTGGCGCCAGGAAGAGGAGCGATCCCAGGTGACTGCGGAAACCGCCACCGCCCGCGTGCTTGCTCGTCGTCGGGAGGATTTCTCCCACGGGCTCAGCCGGAGCGGAGTCAGAGGTCGGAGCAGCAACCGCCACCTTAGGCCCTCACCACAGTGCCGGTGATCCTACGTCCACGGACGGGAGACCGCAACCCGGTGCTTCGCCTCACCCATTGGTATGAGAACGACCTGATGCAGTTGCGTTTCCCGGACAGGTGGAGTACACCGGTCCATTACGAACTGCCTCGCCAGGGGACGTTCGACGCATGTCCCTGTGAGGAGGATCTATATGACGCAAGTCAGCACGCTGGGCAAGCTGGCGGTGGTGACGGCCGGAGTCCTGGGAA
>OCZU010001117.1_pt1 | contig 18038 bp, 19 predicted proteins | sample 1539001 | NCBI WGS metagenome assembly OCZU01 (sample SAMEA3539306, study PRJEB22396) | soil metagenome | biome: tundra; feature: field; material: soil | place: USA | collected 2010-05 | depth 0.15 m | reverse complement strand
CGCAGGGGGCACGCGTCACCCGCGTGATGTCGCGCGTGCGGTAGCGCAGCATCGGTAGCGCTTCCTTGGTCAGCGTGGTGATCACGAGCTCACCGGCATGCCCTTCGGGTACCGGCGCGTTGCTCTCCGGATCGATGACCTCGAACAGGAAATGGTCCTCCCAACCGTGCAGGCCGGACCGATCCTCGCATTCACAAGCGACCCCGGGTCCCATGATCTCCGAAAGCCCGTAGATGTCGACCGCCTTGAGTCCCAGCCGCACCTCGATTTCCTGACGCATCGCCTCGCTCCACGGCTCGGCGCCGAACAGGCCGACCTCGAGCGCGCTCTGGCGCAGGTCCACGCCCTGACGTTCGGCCACCTCGGCAATCGCGAGCGCGTAGGACGGTGTCGAGCACAGCACGCGCGCGCCAAAGTCCACGATCAGTGCAATCTGACGCTCGGTCGATCCGCCCGACATCGGCACGACGGTGGCGCCGAGTCGCTCCGCGCCGTAGTGCGCACCCAGGCCGCCGGTGAACAATCCATAGCCGTACGCGTTGTGGACGAGATCGCCGGGCCGTGCGCCCGCGCAAGCGAACGAGCGCGCCATCAGATCGGCCCAGGTGCGAAGATCGTTCTCGGTGTATCCGACGACGGTCGGCTTGCCCGTCGTTCCCGATGACGCGTGCAGTCGCGCGAGGCTCTCGCGCGGCCGCGCGAACAACCCGAACGGGTAGTGGTCGCGCAGGTCGGTCTTGACGGTGAACGGCAATCGCCGGATGTCGTCCAGGCTGCGCAGGTCGTCCGGTTCGATGAATGCAGCATCGAGCCTCGCGCGGTGAAATGGCACGTTGTCGTAGGCATTCTTTGCAGTTGCGCGCAGTCGCTTGAGCTGCAGCGCCGCAAGCTGCTCGCGCGGCATCGTCTCGTGCGCAGGCTCGAAGTAGTAGCGGCTTGCACCCGCGATGCTCATTCCCACTTCCGCCATCGTCGTTGCGCCCATCGGATCTCCTTGGATCGGTTGCGTTGTCGTCTAGGGGCGCACGCCGCGCACGGGAAGATGCGCCAGCGCGAAACCCTGGTTGAAGCCGGCGCGGGTGACGATCGCGTATTTCGTGTACGCGCCCGCTGCCGTCGCCGCGAGTCCGGCGATCGCCGCGATCAGCGGGGTTTGAGCGGCCGACACCGCACCGACCATAATTGCCGCGATCAGCAAGAGCGGCACGAGCGTTCCCGCGATTTGAAGCATTCGCCCCGCGTGATCGAGCGCTAGATTCGCTCCCGGTGCGGCTGCCGTAGCAAGCCGGCGTCGATACGCGAACCACACCAGCATGCGCACAAGCGCGAGCGTGCCGAAAATCACCAGCAGCGCTTGGGTGCCGGTCGTGTGCAGCGGCGCCGTCAGAAAGAAAAGGCCTGCGCCTTCGGCGAGCCCGGTCGTCACGATCAGCGGCGTAAGCAACGGCTCGCGCCAGGCCGGAATGCCCTTGGCCCCCTGCAGCATTCGCCCCTGGCAGTAGACGAACGCAAGTGCGAGCACTGCGGCCACCCACGCGGAGCCGGGCACTCCGGCCGCTGTGGCAAGCCCGACCGGAAACAGCAGGGTCGCGGTGAACGCTTCGCGCGTCATCCACGAGGTGCGCGGGTTGAAGAACACGTGAAGCGCGCGCAACGGCCGGCCGATCTCCAGCCAGACGCAGAGAAGACCCAATCCCACCAGTGCGAGGCCGGCCAGCACTAGCCCCGTAAGCGCGGGTCCCACGGCACCGGAGAGCGCCCCAAAAACGATCAGCCCGCTGCCGGCACCGCCGCCGATGAAGTTGCCCGCGGCACGCCAATCCCAATTCGTCTGCTGCCACGGTGCGGGTCCGAAGCTCATGGCAATGCCTTGTCCCACACGTAGTAGAAACCGGGCCCGGTGCCGAGCTCCTCGTGCATCCGGAAATGCTGATGTTCGGCAAGAAGCTCGGATACATTGCTCTGCGGATCATCGAGATCGCCGAAGACGAGGGCGCTGGCGATGCACGCGTTGACGCAGGCGGGTGTCGCCTCCGGATCGATGCCGGGCGTGAGGCCCTTCTCGACGCCCGCGTCGATGCGATCGACGCAAAACGTGCATTTCGTCGCCACCGCGAGCCGCGCGCTGTCGTGGCGCTTCGCTTCGCTCTGGGTGGGCGCGCCGTAGGCGAATAGCGCCTTGTCCGTCTTGTAGCGCGCCTGGTAGGGGCACGCAACCGCGCAATAACCGCAGCCGATGCACAGGTCATAGTCGATGGTGACGATGCCGTCTGCACGCTTCTTTGTCGCCTTGCTCGGGCACACGTGCATGCACGGTGGATCGTCGCAGTGTTGGCAGCCCACCGGAACGAACGCGCGGTGCACCTTCGGGTATTCGCCGAATTCCATGTCGAGCACGCGCCGCCACTGCACGCCGGGCGGCGTGGCATTGGCATGCCGGCACGCCGTCGTGCACGTCTGGCAACCTACGCAGCGGCGCAGATCGGCGACCATGGCCCAGCGGGTCATCGCTGGACCTCCGCGTTTCGCGGTCTCGGTTTGCGAGATGGCCCGAAGGAAGGTTCTGCCTTCGCGAGTTGCACGCGCACGATGTCGGCGCCCGAGCCGGTGGCGTCGGTCAAATCCATCGACATCGTCGCCAGCGTGTTGAGGCTCGGTACGCCGAAGTCCTTGGCGAACGGCGTGGCCCAGTGATCGAATTGGCCGATCATCAGCAGCGTATCGGGGCGAATGCCCTGGCGCAGCACTGCGCGGCCGCGCACGCTGCGCGTCGGCGTCGCGATCTCTACGTCGTCGCCGTCGCCGATTCCCAGCCGCTTCGCCGCGCCGGTGTTCATGATCACGCCGCGGTGGCCGGCGATGTTGTCGGCGACTTCCTTGATCAATTGCATGCCGACGTTGCCGCCCCACGCGTACTGCATGCTGCGCGAGGTAAGCAGCCAGAACGGATAGTCCTGCGGTCTGCCCCCGGCCACGGCAACGGCCGCCTCCCAAGGCGCGGCGAAATCCTTCCAGACCGGCAGCGCCTGATATTCCTCGAGTTGGCGGTCCCACCAGAACATATCGTGTTCGTGCAAGCGCCGACCGAGCTCCGCCCCGACGCGCTTGAGCCGCTCCTGATACGGCATCTCGAAACGCAGGCCGCGCGCCACCAATGTCGGAAACAGATACCAGTCCGTGCGCGGGAAAGGCTTGGTCGCGAGGCCGTTCTGTTTCCACCAGGTGAGATCGTGGATCTCCGCGCCGTCGCTTAACTCGGCGCTCGCGGCGCGGCAGACGGCGTCCCAGATCTCGTCTCGCGTGTGAGCGCGAGCGACATCGAGCGTAAAGTCACCGTGCTCGCTCTTGAGCGGCACTCCGCCCGCCCCCTTGTTGATGGAGGCGTTGTATTTTTCGAGCAGCCCGGTGCGCTGCGCGAGCTCGGTGGCGATGTCGGTGAAGTCGCGCGCCTCGCCGAGAGTCTCGACGGCGGGCTGGCGGAGCGCGAAGCCCTGCCGGTCCCAGAACTGCTCGACGTATTTCGAGCCGCCGATGCGTATCAGCTGCAGGCTTTCGAGATCGGTCGCATCGGGCAGCAATACATCGGCAAAATGATTCGTCTCATCGCGCGTATAGGCGAACGCGACCACGAACGGGAAGCGCGCCATCTTCTGCCCGATGGCCGCCGTATCCCAGAAGGAGATGGCCGGATTGGTCCGGTACACGAACCACACGTCGGGGGCGGTGACGCGCGGCAGACCCTTAGGCGTGTCGTCGAGGAACATCCAGGAGAACTGCGTGGGCCCGAGCGCCTGGCTCCACGGACCGTTGCCGGCAAGCGGAACCATCGTCTTGTATGCGTTGCGAATATTCGGTTTTGCCGACCAGTGCTCCTTGTCGGTCGGATTCATCGGATAGGCCATGAACCCGTCGGGCCCGGGCTGCACGCTTTTCAACCGCTCCGACAGCGGACGATTGAGCCGCACCGTAGTGCCCAGCGTCCCCCCGGGCACTTCGAGACCGCCGACCAGCGTCGCGAGCATCGTGCGCGCCCAGCAGCACTCGTATCCGCCCCAACCGTTGTTGACCGTCTTGCCTAGGCTTACCGCCACCGGGCGAAAAGGCAAGCGCATGCCCTCGATCTCGATCGTCTCGCCCACGCGGGCGTGGGCGATGAATTCGAACGCGATGCGACGGATGGTTGCCGCCGGGACCTCGCAAATGCGTTCCGCCCATTCCGGCGAGTACGGCGCCATGTGGAGGACAAATTTCGTGAACGCGGGTTCTCCGATCAGCCGGCCGTCGCCGAGCACGTCCTCGTCCGGGCCGATCTCAACGGCATCGACTTGGTAGCGCCCATCGAGCGTATCGCCTGCCTCGGGCGTGTCGAACGGCACGGCGGCGTCGCGCGCGGCGTCCCACAGCAGCGGCTTCCTGGTGGTGCGATCGCGCAGGAAATAGCCGTTCGGACCGACCAGGTAGGGCGAACCGGTATGCCGGCTAAGGAAGGCTACGTCGAGCCGCTCGCGCGGCAGTTCGTGCAGCAGCACGTGGATCAAAGCAAAAAGGAAAGCGGCGTCGGTCTTCGGCTTGATCGGCACCCACTCCGCCGAGCACGCGCCGGTGACCGAGAGATGCGGCTCCACCTGCACGCGCTTCATGCCTCGCGCACGCGCGTCGGCGTGGCGCCAGATGCCAACGACTCCTCCCGACGCTTCGACATTGGCGCCGCACGAAATCAAGTAGTCGCAGAGCGGCGTATCGGGTGACACGGTGAATGCCCGGTGCCACAGCTCGCCGTACAGGTGCTCCGAGTGATAGCACTTGACGCCCTGCCCCGACCCGAAACCCATGTCGACCGGCCCCCACGCCGCCAGAAACGCCGGGAAGGTGCCCATGTAGGACTGCGGTGTGCCACCGCCACCGAAGCTCGCAGCCATGCGCGGATAGCCAGATTCGTCCGTGAGACCCACGCTACGTAGCGCATTCAGGCGCGCGGCGATCAGCTCGAATGCCTCGTCCCAGGTGATGGACACGAAGCCCGGATCCTCGTCCCGCCCCTTCTTCGGATTGCTGCGCTTCATCGGCGTCAGCACGCGATTCGGGTTGTACGTCTTTTGCACCAGGCCGAACGCTTTCACGCACACCTTGCCGCCGCCGGGATGCACGCTCGCCGCGCAGAAATTCGGTTCCACCTCGGTGGCCACGCCGTCGACGACTTTGACGGTGAGCAAATCCGGCCCGGCAACGCACTGGTAGCAGTACGTCGGCACGCGCCTAACGCGTTCGGCCGGATGGTTCAAGCGAGGCCCGCCTTTTTCGCCTTGGCCGCGAGGCGTGCCTCGGTCGCCTTGAGGTCAACGACAAAGCGCTGATGTTTGCCGCGACAGATCGCGTCCACACTGTCTTTGCCCTCGACGTCCAGCGTGACGGCGCGACCCTTGACCTCGGCGAGCGTCACTTTGAGCTCGACCGGCATGTCCATCAGGGTCGCGGCAAGATGATCGAGCTCGATCCGTGTGCCGACCGAATCCTCGCCGGGATCGAGGTGCTGGAGCAGCAGCTCGCGGCAGGCGACCTCGATATCGCGCACCAACATGGGTGTCGCGTACACCCGCGCCTTCTCGCCCATGAAATCGATCGTACGCTCGCGGTCGACGGTCAGTTTCGAGGTTGCGGTCAGGCCTGCGGCCAGTGAAGCTTTCATTGGATGCTCCGGTTGTGCGTTGGGATGAACTGTCCCATCGCGTTGCCACGCGCCACCATGGCTGTGGCTGCTGCGTTAGGGGACCTAGGTGGTTGTGGGTGTCGCATGCCGGTCATCGTCCGAGATACGCCTGCTGAACCCGCGGATTGTCGAGCAGCTCCGCCCCTTTACCCGACAGCGCGATGTGGCCGACCTCGAGCACATAGGCGCGATCCGCGATCGCCAGCGCCGCGCGCGCGTTCTGGTCGACCAGCAGGATCGTCGTCGCCGCGTCCCTGAGCGAGCGGATGATCGAGAAAATTTCGGCCACGATACGGGGCGCGAGTCCCATGCTCGGCTCGTCGAGCAGCAGCAACTTCGGTCGCGCCATCAAGGCACGACCGATCGCCAGCATTTGCTGCTGTCCGCCCGAGAGTGTTCCCGCGGTTTCGCGGCGCTTCGCAGCCAGGATCGGAAACATGGCAAACACGCGTTCGAGCCCGCCGGCCACCTCGCGTGCAGGACGCACGAATGCGCCGAGACGCAGATTGTCCTCGACCGACATTGGCCCGAACACTTGCCGGCCCTCCGGCACCTGTACGATGCCCATGCGTACCCGGCGGCGCGGCGAGATGTGGGTGACGTCGGAACCCTCGAAGCACACGCTGCCTCGGGCCGCCGGCAGAACGCCGGAGAGCACGCGCAGCAACGTCGTCTTGCCTGCGCCGTTGGCGCCGACCAGCGCTACCAGCTCGCCGCGGCCAACGCGAAGGTCGACGTCGGCGAGCATAGGGATGCGGCCATAGCGGCTCGAAAGCGCGGCGACTTCAAGCATGCAGGGGCTCCGGTGAATTGGCGACGCCCAGGTAGGCCTCGATCACGCGCGGGTCGTTGCCAACCTCTTCCGCCGTTCCTTCGCTCAATCGCCGCCCGTAGTCGAGTACCAGGATGTGATCGGAGACGCCCATCACCAGATGCATGTTGTGCTCGACCAGAACGACGGTCGTGCCCGCGCCGGCGAGTTGCTTGATCAGCGCGGCGATCTCGAGCGCCTCGGTCGGATTGAGACCGGCTGCGGGTTCATCGAGGAGAAGCATCTTCGGTTCGCCCGCCAGCGCGCGGGCGATCTCCAGACGCTTGAGCGCGCCGTAGGGCATCGCATCCGCGCTGGCTTCCGCGTAGTCCGCGAGCCCGAGGAAGCGCAGCAGCTCCAACGCCCTTTCGCGGCACTCGCGCTCGGCGCGGGCGAGGCGAGGTGTGTGCAGCAGCGCTGGCAACAGCCCGCAACGCTCGCGCAGATGGCGCCCTGTCATGACGTTCTCGAGCGCGCTCATGTTGAAAAAGATCTGCAGGTTCTGGAAGGTGCGCCCGATGCCAGCCTCTGCGAATGCGTGCGTCGGCGCACCGGTCAGCTCTCGGTCATCGAAAGTGATGCGACCCGTGCTCGGAACATAGATGCCGGTCAACAGGTTGAGGAGCGTCGTTTTTCCAGCGCCGTTGGGACCGATGATCGAATGGACCGTACCGGCGGCCACCTCGAAGGAGAGATCCTCGACGGCGTGGACGCCTCCGAACTTCTTCGACAGGCGCTCGACGGACAGCGTGCTCACCTCGCCCTCCGCTGCAAGTAGCCACCCAGCGTCGGCACCACGCCGCGTGGAAAGAAAATCATCGTCAGCATCATGAGCGCGCCAAATACCACCATTTCATAATCCTTGAGCTGCGTCAGCGCCTGGGGCAACACCGTGAGGACCGCAGCGCCGACCACCGCGCCGAAAGTCGACGCCATGCCACCGAAGACGACCATCGTCACCAACTCGATCGAGTGCAGGAACGAAGCCTTGGCAGGCGTGACGAAACCCGAATAGTGGGCCGTCAGCGCGCCGGCAACCGCCGCGAACACTGCCGACACGACAAAGACCATGACTTTGTAGCGAGCGCAATCGATGCCGATGATCTCGGCTGCCACTTCCGAGGTGTGCAACGCCCGCAACGCCCGACCGGCTGGGGATTCGATGAGGTTCAGCGCTAGCCAAACCGCGAGAAGCAGGCAGACCCCGACCACCCAATACCAGATGTGCTCGCCGACCACCGCGAAGCCGAGAAGCGTCAGCGGGGGTACCGCCATCCCGTCGGGTCCGCCCGTCACGCTGTCCTCAGTGGAGATCACGATCGATACGATGATGCCGAGCCCCAGCGTCGCCATCGCGAGGTAGTGACCCTTCAAGCGCAGAATCGGGCGTCCCATCGCGAAGGCGACCAGCGCAACGCCAGCGGTCGCCGCAGTCAACGCGACCAGCGGCGGCCAGCCGTAACGGGACGTCAGCAGCGCCGAGCCATAGGCGCCCAGGCCGAAAAAGCCGGCGTGGCCGAGGCTGATCTGCCCGGCGTAACCGATCAGCAGATTCAGGCCAACGCAGACGATCGCGTTCAATCCGACCAGAATCGCAACCTCGTAGAAATAGTTGTTGGCGAGCGCGAACGGCAACACGGCGATGACCAGCGCGAGCGCCGCCAAGCCACCGGTGCGCGAAGGAACCCACCGTACCGTGCTGGCGCTGCCGCGACTAGACACGTTCGCTCTCGATTACGCCAAGTATTCCACCGGGCCTGAAGAACAAAACGACGAGGATGATGACGAACGCAATCACGTCCTTGTAGGCGGAAGAAAGATAGCCCGCGCCGAAGCTCTCCAGCAGCCCGAGGACGAGACCGCCGACGATCGCGCCTGGGAAACTGCCCAGGCCGCCGAGGATCGCGGCGGCGAAACCTTTCAATCCCAGCATGACGCCGACGTCATAGGACGTAAAGGTGATCGGTGCAATCAGCACGCCGGCCACCGCACCGAGCGCCGCGGCCAGCCCGAAACTCGCGAACAGCACCTTGCGGACGTCGATGCCGACCAGTTGCGCGGCAAGCCGGTTGTAAGACGTGGCGAGCATCGCCTTGCCCAACCGCGTCCGGTCGAAAAACCACGACAGCGCGCCGACGATCGCGATCGTGACGCCGAGTACCCACAAACTTTGCGGCACGATCGTCGCGCCGAAAACCTCGATCGGCCGGTCGCCCGAGAGCGGCGGGAGCGCGTGGATCCGCTTGTCCCAGACGAGTTGGGCGACGCCGCGGAGCAGGATCGATGCACCGATGGTGATGATGATCAAGGTCACCACGTCGGCTCGCCGCGCCCGTTCCACCGCGAACTTCTCGAGCAGCAGGCCTACGGCGCCCGTGATCACGACGGCGCCCGCAATCGCTATCGGCATCGGAATGCCGGTGGCGACCAGCGATACCGCACTCATGCCACCGATCATCACGAATTCGCCTTGTGCGAAGTTGATGACGCGGCTGGCGTTGAAGATGATCGAAAAGCCCAGCGCCACCAGCGCATAGATCGCCCCCACTGTCAGGCCGCCGGCGAGAAACTGTACCCACTGTTGGCCCATGCGCAGCCTTTTGTCTTCGTCGGCGCGTTACTTGACGAGCACCCAGTTGCCGTTGCGCACTTCGAGCATCCGGAAGGCGGAAAGGTCGAGTCCCAGGTGATCGGTGGCCGACATGTTGACCACGCCACCGGTCCCCACGTACCCCCGCGTGTTCTCGATCGCATCGCGCACCTTGGCCTTGTCGGCGCTGCCGGCGTGCTTGATCGCATCGACCACCAGCATCAGCCCGTCGTAGGCATGGCCGCCGAATGTCGAAACGTCAGACTTGTACTTGGCTTCGTAATCGCGCTTGTAGGCGACGACGACGGGCTTCTGAGGATCGCCGTCGGGCAGGATATCCGCCACCAGCAGCGCCGCCGCCGGCAGGCGAACGCCCTCCGCGGCGTCACCGGCGAGCTTGATGAATTCCTTCGACGCGACGCCGTGCGACTGGTACAGCGGCACGGTGAGGCCGAGCTGCTTGTAGTTCTTGGTAACGATGGCCGGCCCCTGTCCGAAGCCGGCATTGAGCAGCACCTGTACACCCGGCGTGGCCTTGATCTTGGTCAGCTGGGCGGTCATGTCGGTGTCTCCGTCACCGTAGGTCTCGTCGGCGACGATCTGCACGCCGTAACCGCCGGCGACTTTCAGGCATTCGCCGCGCATCGACTTGTCGAATCCTCCGGCGCCCGATATCAGCGCGAGCTTGGTCAGCTTGCGCGCGCGCATGTCCGCGAAGATCTTCTCGCAGGCCATGCGGTCGGTATGCGGCGTCTTGAAGACCCACTTCTTGACCGGCTCGATAATGCCCACCGCGCCCGCCAGCGACACGAAGGGCGTCTGCGCCTGCTCCACCAGCGGAATCACGGCCATGGTGGCCCCGGTGGTCGAGCCGCCGACGATGACGTCGACCTTGTCCTGCTCGATAAGCCGCTTGACGAAGGTGCGGGCCTTGTCGGCATCGCCGCTGTCGTCGTACACGATGAGCTGCAGCTTGTGCCCTGCGACGCCGCCGCTCGCGTTGATGCGCTCGACGTACATCTCGAGGGTCTTCTGCTCGGGATCTCCGAGAAACGCAGCGGGTCCGGTCACGGACAGAAAGGCGCCGATCCGGATCGGCTCCTGAGCGGTCGCGGTCCCGGAGCAGGCGAATGCGCCTGCGAAAATGATCCCTGCGGCCAGCGCACCCGAGCGAGCGTTCTTAATGAATCCCATAACGGTTTCCTCCTTGCAGTAGCTTCAACAATGCGGCAATCCAGTCCGTGGCGACTGCTGCCGCTTCAGGTTCACGGCGTTCGCAGCGCTCGCCACCCGCCGCCGAAAAACGAGCTAGAATTTGATTTAAGGTCTATTCTGGTACCGGAATGCGCTTATTAAATTGATCTACATCACCCTTTGCCTTTTTTGAGACCTATGTGAAGACGAAATCGGTGCTACGCAGACCGGCCGGCGCAACGACCCTCGACCCCGACCGGGGTCCGCGGGTGCCCCCGGATCCGGTGTTGATCCGGCGTGTGCGGCAGGTGGATCTTGGGCAGATCATCGCCATCGACGCGACCGTTACCGGTCTAGAGAAGCGAAACTATTGGAAGTCCGTCTACAGACGCTATGGCGTCGCCGGACGGGCCGAGCGGCAGTTTCTGGTGGCCGAAGCGACGGGGCGCGTCGTCGGCTTCGTCATTGGCGAAGTGCGCGACTGGGAGTTCGGCTCGGCGCCTTGCGGCTGGGTCTTTGGGATCGATGTCGAGCCCGGTTCCCGTTTGGCGGGTATCGGCGCGCGCCTGCTGGCAGCGATTTGCGCAAGCTTCAGACGCGCAGGCGTGAGGAAAGTGCGGACCATGCTCTCTCGCGACAACAAGCTGATCCTGTCATTTTTTCGAAGTCAGGGCATGATGGCGGGACCGTTCATCCCGCTGGAGATGGATCTTGACGTCTGACTTACGCCGATCGACGGGCACGGTGGCTACCCTATGAAACTGCAAAAGAACAGCTCCCTCGCGCTCTACAGCGTGCTCGAGTTCGCGGCCGATCCGACGCGACATATTTCGGCAGCCGAGATCGCGGATAAGTACGGCGTGTCTCCTCACCATTTGGCCAAGGTGCTCGCCGGGCTCGCGCGCGCCGGCATCGTAGAATCGGTGCGTGGGGTCGGCGGTGGCTACCGTTTCATCGGAAACGTGCGACGGCTCACGCTGATGGATGTGATCCAGACCTTCGAACAACCCGGATTGCCTGAGGGCGGCCGACGCGGACCCGGAGAACTGACGCCCGTAGGCAGGGCCTTGGGCGCGGTATTGTCCGAAATCGACGAAATCGCCAAGGCAACCCTCAGCTCGATCACACTCACCACGATGCTGCGGCTGATGGAACGTCAGCAGCGCGGCCCTGCTGAATCCGTCGCGCGACGCAAGAACAATGGCGCCCCGGCCCGGACATAATCGTCGGACTCTCTAATAGATTGTCCCGCCACCGACTACGGTTGGTGAGCGCGCCGGCACGCAAGGCCCGACCCGTTTCGTTTCCCGTCAGACCTTGCGATGGCGGTCGGCCGATACCACCGGTTGGGGTCCCGGGTTCACACCCTGCGCGACGGCCTGTCGCTCGAGTTGACGGCCTTCGGGATCGTCGAGAGCAGCGGCGATGGCAGCGCGGAACGCTTCCGGCGTGCCGGCGAGGCCGCCGTGATCCCCATTGCGACAGCCATTCAGGATGCGGCGGAAATTCTCGCGGCCGCTGTCGTGAGTGTCGCCGTAGCCCTTGAGCAGGCGCGGCAGCCGTGCGATCTCTGGCGTCACTCCGAACCCGACGTTCGTTTCCACCGCAAGCGTTTTTTCCAGGACAGCGAGCCAGTCGTCGATCGCCGCCTGCTCCCGCGAGAAGCGCAGCGAGTACGGACGCAGCGGCCGCAGCGCGGCCGCCGACCTGAGGGCGATGGCGCCGAATACCGACGAAGCTTGAAGTGTCACGCCCTTGCCGCGATGCCGTTGCCAACCTGTGGCGGGTGCCCGCCGTTCAAGCCACGCGCCCATTGCGTGCGGCAGGATGGCAGCTATCTCGTGGACGCTTGGCTTGAAGAGATCGTATACGCGCACGACAGTGCGTCCAACGCCACATTGGTGCCGACGATAGACTTCCACGTGACCGCCCCGCGAATCGGGTAATTGACCGATGCCGCGAGCATCGCGCAGGAGGTAGCCTCGTTGGTGCACGCTTCGACATGCACGCCGAGGGCGTCGAGGTAGTCGTGTGTCTGCACCATCACATCGAACAGTTGCGACACCGGCGAACCCTGCTAGCCGCCGACGTAGCCGACGCCGGACTGCAACTATGCCTTGGTCACGGCAAGAATGCCCTCGCCGTGAAAAACGTGCCCATCGCCTTGCTTGAGCAACCCGATTTCGCGGGCGAACGATCGCTCCATAATCTCCTCCCCGCTTCTTGCCCTATGGCCGGAGCAGATCGCTTGTTCTGCGCTGAACACGACGGCGACTCGTTGACCCAGATCAAGTGGACGCCGAAGCCATGGCGGACGCGGCAGTGGCGCTGTGACGAGCCACTCGCTCGAAGATTCGGCAGCAAGCTCGGCGTCGACGCTGATTGGGGCAGCTGGGGCGTCGCGAGTTCGTTGATACGGATCAATACCGTCAGGAGCACCATGCCGCACAGTAGGCGGAACGCGTGCCGGCTACTATAGGACACGCGTCACCACAAGTTGCATGCTTGCAGACAGCGTTTGGATCTATGCTGCGATCCAAAGCGACCAAACGGGGAGCAAAGAATATGCAGTTGGCGGGCAGGACTGCGATTGTTACCGGTGCGGCGCAGGGTATCGGCGCGGCCGTCGCCCGTGCATTCGCCGACAGCGGTGCCCGCGTGTGTGTGGTCGATCTCAATCTCGAGCGGGCGGAGGCGCTTGCAGACACACTGCGCGCGGTCGGCGCCGAGGCGATCGGCATTGGTTGCGATGTGTCTCGCCGCGATCAAGTCGACGCGATGGTCGCCGCGACCCACCAACACTTCGGCCGAGTCGATATCCTGATTAACAACGCCGGCATCACGCGTCCGGCAATGCTGCACAAGATGACGGAGGCGCAATGGGACGAAGTCATGGCGGTGCACCTGAAGGGGAGCTTCAACTGTTTGCAGGCGGTGGTGCTGGGAATGATGGACCGGCGCTATGGCCGTATCGTTAACGTGACTTCGACTGCGGGCGTTCTGGGGACGATCGGCCAGATCAATTACAGCGCCGCCAAGGCGGGGATCGTCGGGCTAACGATGTCCGCCGCGAAGGAATTGGCGAAGTACGGCATCGTCGTGAATGCGATCGCGCCTGGCGCGGCGACGCCGATGACCGAGACGATTCGCACCGACGCGCGCTTCAAGGAAAAATACCTGGAGCGTATCCCGATCGGCCGCTGGGCGGAGCCCGAGGAGATCGCTCCGGTTTTCGTCTTCTTCGCCTCGGACGCGGCCAGCTACGTCACGGGGCAGGTGCTCGCTGCCGACGGCGGCATGACGATCCGCTAGCGCCGACACGCCGCTCCCGACCACCAGGGCACACGATGAACAAATCCGCCGCGCCACCGCACTTCCGCTGGGACGACCCGCTGCTTCTGGACGAGCAACTTACGGACGAGGAACGTCTCGTCCGCGACTCGACCCGCGCCTATTGCGAAGAGAAGCTATTGCCGCGCATCGTCGACGCTAATCGCCACGAACGCTTCGATCGCGAGATCCTAAACGAAATGGGTGCGATGGGCTTGCTCGGAGCGACGCTGGACGGCTACGGTTGTGCCGGCGTGAACCACGTCTGCTACGGACTCATTGCGCGCGAGGTGGAGCGCGTCGACTCCGGCTACCGTTCCGCGATGAGCGTGCAGTCGAGCCTCGTCATGTATCCGATCCACGCGTACGGAACCGAGCTGCAGCGCCAGAAGTACCTGCCGCAGCTTGCGACCGGCGAGCGCGTCGGTTGTTTCGGCCTGACCGAGCCGAATCACGGGTCTGACCCGGGGAGCATGCAGACGCGCGCGCACAAAATCGCCGACGGGTATGTGCTGCACGGCTCGAAAATGTGGATCACCAACGCGCCGATCGCCGATCTGTTCGTCGTCTGGGCGAAGGACGACGACGGCGACATCCGCGGATTTCTCCTCGAGAAAGGGATGAAGGGGCTCTCGGCGCCGAAGATCGAAGGCAAGTTCAGCCTGCGGGCGTCGGTTACGGGTGAGATTGTCATGGATGACGTTTTCGTTCCCGACGAAAATCTGTTGCCGAACGTCAAAGGGCTCAAAGGCCCGTTTGGCTGCCTCAACAAGGCTCGCTATGGCATCGCATGGGGCGCGCTCGGCGCGGCCGAGGCCTGTTGGCACGCGGCGCGGCAATACACACTGGACCGGCAGCAGTTCGGGCGGCCGCTCGCGGCGAACCAGCTGATCCAGTGGAAGCTCGCCAATATGCAGACCGAGATCGCGCTCGGATTGGAAGCGGTGCTACGCGTCGGACGCCTGACCGACGCCGGCCGGGCGTCGCCGGAGATGGTGTCGCTCATCAAGCGCAATTCGTGCGGCAAGGCGCTGGAGATTGCGCGCGCGGCGCGCGATATGCATGGCGCGAATGGCATAGCCGACGAGTTTCACGTGATCCGGCATATGATGAACCTGGAGGCGGTTAACACCTACGAAGGCACACATGACATCCACGCGCTAATTCTCGGCCGCGCACAGACGGGGATCCCGGCCTTCTCGTAGCGCGGAACCTCCTGATCAGCGCGATGGAGCCGTCGCGGCGTCGAGAGACTCTCAGACCCCGAGATGCCGCTGCAGCACGTCAGGCTGCGCTTTCAAGGTGAGACTGTCGCCTTCGAACACGACGCGACCTTTCACCAGGATCACGTTGCGATTGGCGATTGCCGTTACTGCGGCGTAATTTTTGTCGACGATCAATGTGGCAATCCCACGCTCGCGGATCTCGCGAACGATGCGCCAGATTTCGCGTGCGATCTGCGGCGCCAGGCCTTCGGTCGCCTCGTCGAGGATCAGAAGGTCGGGGTTGGTCATCAAAGCACGGCCGATGGTGAGCATCTGCTGCTCGCCGCCGGAGAGGCGCCAGCCGCCGTTGTCGAGGCGCTCGGCGAGTCGCGGAAAAGTCGCCAATACGCGCTCGTACGTCCAGTCGTTGCGCCCGTCGGGTCCCGCGCGCGCAGCCATGACGAGATTCTCGTGTACGGTGAGGTTCGGGAAGATTCCGCGGCCTTCTGGCACGTAGGCGATTCCCTGGCGCGCGATGAGATACGGCTCGGCGCCGGTCATCGGCGTGCCGCAGACCCAGACCTCGCCGTGGCGAGGTTTGACGAGCCCGAGCATGCTGCGGATCAGCGTACTCTTGCCCATGCCGTTGCGTCCCATTAGGCCGACGGTCTCGCCGCGATCAATGCGAAAATCGACACCGTGGAGCACATGGCTCGCTCCGTAATAGGTGTGCAACTCGCGGGCTTCGAGCAATGCTTCGCTCATTCGCGCGACCCCCGTTCGGTCGCATGCCCGACTCCACGCCGCGGCGCTCGCGGGGCCCCTGCTTCTCGGCTCACGCGTCTACCCCGTCGCCGAGATACGCCTGCCGTACCGCGGCGCTGCTGCGGATTTGCGCTGGCGGACCGCTTTCAAGCACCCGGCCGTCGACCATGACTGTGATGACGTCGGCCACCGCGAACACCGCATCCATGTCGTGCTCGACCAAAAGAATCGCGTGTCCGGGCGTGAGCTTCTGCAATAGCGCCACCATGCGCCCAACCTCTTCCGCGCCCATGCCGGCCAGCGGCTCATCGAGCAACAGGACGTCGGGCGCGGTGGCGAGAACCATCGCGATTTCCAATTGACGCTGCTCACCATGCGAGAGTGCAGAGGCGATCTGGCCGGCGCGTCCGTCCAGTCCAGCTGCCTCAAGCGCGCGCCGCGCGGCGTCGCACACGGGCTGGTAGCCGATGGCGTCGGCGAAGATGTGCAGCACACGCGGGGTGCGCGACTGCGCGGCAAGGCGACAATTCTCGAACGCGGTGAACGCCGGAAAGATATTCGTCTTCTGGTAGCTGCGCCCGATGCCGATGCGCGAGCGGCGGTCGGCGCTGTAGCGGGTAATGTCATCGCCCTTGTAGCTTATGCTGCCGGAAGAGGCGCGCAGTTCGCCCGAAAGAAGGTTGATCAGCGTCGTCTTCCCCGCCCCGTTGGGACCGAGCAACGCGTGCAGCTTACCGCGTTGCAGCTCGATCGCCACATTGCTCGCGGCCATGAGGCCGCCGAAGCGGCGCGAAAGCCCTTGCGTGCGCAGGACCGCGTCACTCATCGTCGGCGTATCCGACGAGCGTGCGCTTGAAAAGGCCACCGATGCTTGCGAGCCCGCCCGGAAGGAACATTACGAGCAGAATGATCGTTGCCCCGAGCAACAACTGCCAGTGCGTCGTGACCGACTGGTAGAGCTCCTGCAACGCCACGAAGGCGAATGCCCCGATAACCCCGCCGTAGAGTCTGCCCAGGCCGCCAAGTATCAGCATCAACAGCACATTCCCGGATTGGTGCCACGAGATGATCTCGGGGTTCACAAAACCGAATTGCATCGCCGATAGGTAGCCCGCAAGGCCAGCGAGCGCTCCGGCGAGGGTAAAGCTGGCGAGCTTGTAAAGGTAGACGGGGAAGCCAAGCGAGCGCATCCGGTGCTCGTTGCTGCGGATGCCCTGCAACGCGCGGCCGAAGGCCGAGCGCAGCAGTACGCGCAGGAAGACAAACACCAGCAACATCGCTGCGAACACGAAGTAATACGAGTGCGTCGCGCTGGCGAGGTCGAACGGCGTAAATCCGCCGATGCTGGCGACCGGTTTGAAGTTCATGCTGATGCCGTCGGAGCCTCCGCCAAACTTCGTGTCGTGGAAAACGAAGTAGAACATCTGGGCGAAGGCGAGCGTCACCATGATGAAATAGATGCCCTTCGCGCGCACCACGAATATCGCGACAACGAGTGCCGCGAGCCCGGCTGCCAGCATAGCCGCCGGGAGCGTCAGCCAGAGGTTCGCGGCGTCGTATTTCGGCGCCAGGAGCCCCAGCGTGTAGGCGCCGATCCCGAAGAACGCCGCGTGGCCGAACGATACGAGCCCCGTATAGCCGACGAGGAGGTCGAGGCTCATCGCGAAGATCGCCAGAATCATCACCTTGGTGACGAGCTCGGTGTAGAACGTCGCGCCGGCGAACGGGAACGACGCGAGCAGCGCGAGCGCCACGGCGAACCCGATCCGCTTCCGGCTCACCGGTCGGCTCCTGACACCTGCCGAAGCGCTATCAAATGGAATCAGACCCGCCTGAACAGGCCTTCGGGTCGCCAGAGCAGGATCGCCGCCATCAGCACATAGACGGTAACGCCCGCGGCTTCGGGGATCAGCACCTTGCCGAAGGTGTCGGCGAGACCGATCAACAGAGCCGCCACCAGCGCGCCCCAGATCGAACCGATCCCGCCGATCACCACGACGACGAAGCAGATGATCAGAACCTGTGTCCCCATCCCCGGATAAACGGACGAGACCGGCGCGGCGATCATGCCGGCGAACGCCGCGAGGGCCACGCCGAGGGCAAATACGAGACGGTAGACCAGATTGATGTTGAGGCCGAGCGATTGCACCATCTCGCGGTTCGACGCTCCGGCGCGGATCATCATGCCGAGCCGCGTGCGGCGGATCAGGAAATACAGCAGGCCCGCCAGCACGACGCACACCGCGGACATGAACAGCCGGTACACCGGATAGGAGAGCGTATCGGTGAGTGGCAGCGACCAGTTAAGGATATCGGGCACGTTGACGCCGTGCACCTCGTTGCCGACGATGATGCTGCGCAATTCCTCGAACACAAGGATAAGGCCGTACGTCAGCAGGACCTGCTGCAGGTGGTCGCGCTTGTACAGGTGGCTGA
>OCZU010001113.1_pt1 | contig 18068 bp, 20 predicted proteins | sample 1539001 | NCBI WGS metagenome assembly OCZU01 (sample SAMEA3539306, study PRJEB22396) | soil metagenome | biome: tundra; feature: field; material: soil | place: USA | collected 2010-05 | depth 0.15 m | reverse complement strand
AGGCGTGGATACTTAGCGATCGCGATGACCATCCGAGCCGAGTGGCTGATGGACCTCTCAAAGGGCGGACCATCGGTCAACTGCTGCAGCAGTTCCCGAAGCCAATGTGGGGAAAGCTGGACGGGCGCTTCCGCCGATTTCCACTGTTGCTGAAATTCCTCGACGTACATGAAATGCTCTCCGTGCAGGTGCATCCCACGAAAGCGAATTTGAACCTTCTGCCGGCAGGCGAGACTGCCAAGACCGAAGCATGGGTCGTACTGGAAGCCGGGACACAAAGCCGCATCTATGCGGGTCTAAAGCCAAACACTACTGAAGCCGATCTGCGGCGGGCGCTCACGAACGGCACGCTGGCGGACCACCTCTCACGCTTAACCCCGAAGCCCGGCGAAGCTGTTTTCCTGCCGGCGGGGACGGTGCACTCTCTTGGCGGAGACCTCGTGGTATTCGAGATTCAGCAGAACAGCGACGTCACGTTTCGCCTATATGACTGGGACCATGTTGACGCGAAGACTGGAAAGCCGCGGGCACTCCAAGTCGATAAGGCGCTTGCCTGCATTGATTTTGCGGAAGGCCCGGTCGGTCGGGTGACGCCCCTGGTGGAGACGACGACGCCAGTGGAACGCGAAAGACTATTTAACTGTGAACATTTCGTTCTGTGGCGCCTGCGCGGACAATCGCCGTTTACCGTCGGCGCCATGGGCGTACCGCGCATACTGGTGTGCGTCGAGGGCACGGGACAAATCGAGCACGGAGGCGCCGCTTACGCCGTCGTAAAAGGCGACGTATTTGTCTTGCCTGCGGCGATGGGAACATGCGTTTTTCGGCCCAACGGCGCAGTGAACGTGTTGGAGATTGCGCTGCCGGATTGAAATCGACTGAATTCAGAGGGTGGAAGCATAGTGAAAAAGTTAATTGTGTTTGATCTGGACGGAACCCTCGCGGAAAGTAAATCGTCTCTTGTGCCTTCAAGAACAGGTTAGATATGCGCGAAAAATCAGTATTTCCAGAAAACTGCACCACAAATTCCGGTCTAAAGGTGTTCCTTTTTGTCCTACGAGAAAATGAGCCATTGCTCGTAAGTTCCTGATTTAAATTGGCGTCCCCGACGGGATTTGAACCCGTCGGACTTCAAAATGGCCCGCTGATTCCAAAGCACTTAGGCCACGCCAACCCCTGATTTACACCGTTAATAAGGATAGTTTTGCGGCGTTTTGCGGCGAAGTTGCGGCATACTTTACCTTCCCGCGAATCCATTTGTCTCTGAATAAAAACAACTAAGTCGCGTGACCCAGGTGTCATCCTTTCTCCGCGAAAAAACACTATTTCCAGATCGCGAACGGCTTGATCTGGAAATAATCGGACGTATGGCTGAGGTTACCGAATATCCATAGCGGCACGCCACGGCCCCGGAACCCTCTGAAGAAGATCGCCGCGTGACCGGTGGCGGCCATCTTGCCTCCAGTCCCCATTTTCGTAATGTTTGCGGAGACCTTCACGGCTCCTGTGGACTGCTTGTAGTAGTCGTCTCTGTCGTTGTAGTCGAATCCACGCTCCAGTTGCAGATAGCCCTCAGTGTTGACCAGGCTAACACCCGGCCCGTCGCCATAGAATTGAGGCGCATTGAACTTATCCTGGATGCTGATGAGCGTTGGTTCCTCCGCTTTTTGCACATGTCGAGTTGCATCAGCGAGACTAGTGAAAAAATAGCGTTCCTTGACGAGGTATGTAAGTATCTTTCCCAGTTTCTGTTCTATCGGCTGCACGGACGTGGACTGCTCCGTGCGCATTCGAGATCCCGATACTTCAGCGGATACGTCACCCTCAAGCCCACCAACCATTTTGAGCAGAAAGTTCTTCAACCGCACTCCCGCTCGGGCTTTAGCGTCAGTGCCCGTCTGGACTGACGTTACGCGTGAAGTTTCTATACTTTCAAAAATCTGCGCGTATATGCTCTCAATGCCAGGACGGTCCAGATAGATGTACTCAACTGGCCTTCGCATAGGTCTGACATCAGCCATTCCAGTGCCTTCAGGCTGGCAATTATATAATGGTTGTGAGGGATGACGTAAACGGCGGTTCGCAATGCGATCCGGGATCGAACTGGCGACATCCCACTTGGGAAGCTAATGGCGATGCCCCGCTCTACGTGGAATCAAGCACTTGGAGCGGGTCTTCTGAGGCAGAATGTGGCACTAGCGGCACTTATTGAACACACTATTGAACACAACTCTTCTGCCTATACTTCGACGAAGTTCACACCCGACTCGCCAAAGTACTGCCGCGCCGTCTCAAACGAGGTTCGCCAACGCTCTGCCGCCTCACCCTCAACTCGCGGACATGCTACGCGGACAATTCCGGCTTGGATGATCTGGACGGAGCAGCGATCACAAGGACGGAACGTACAGTAAAGCGTAAAACCACGCACATCTCCCCGCGCGAGGAGAATGGCATTCGTCTCAGCGTGGACGATGCGGGAATACTTTGCCGTACGGTCCGCATAATGTTCCTCAGCGTCCGGCATCCGCTTCGCGAAGCCGTTGTACCCTACGCTGACGACAACGTTGTCGGGCGTGACAATAACGGCTCCGACCTTGGTGCTCGGGTCTTTCGACCAGGTTGAGGCCAGCTTAGCCATACTCAGGAAGCGTTCGTCCCACATTTGCTGCCGTGCAATCGGTTGAGAGAGCGATGTTGAATTGCCCATAGAGCCGATGCTCCCTCCGAGGGATCGGTTAGGCAACGGTACGAAGGTCATTTCGATGTGGGTTGTTACGAAAAACGAACGATTACAGCGACCGTCGCTAGGTAGTTGGCACGCATTGTGCGCTGAATTGTGCGCTGAATTTCGCGTGGTACAACTTCGTGCGCATTCACAAAAGCCTAAGGACAACCCCCGGCGATGGAAGCGGGGCTTGCAGATCATGTGTGGGGGTTGGAAGAACTTGCGTTTCGACTCGCTCGGGAATTATCGGCAAGATTGTTGGACCGAGGGTTGGGCTGGAATCGGGCGCTGGGAGCGGTTCTGCGCGGGGCTAGTAACATCGGGTTAGTGCACTTGGGGACTTGTGGGTGGCGCGATTTAGGTTAGAGTACGCGCTGCGCCATTAGAGCCGAGCAAACCCCTCCCGTGCTTGGCGGCGTAATCCAAGGAGGACAAACAATGCGTCGAACCACAATGCTCGTAGTCTGTACGTTAGCGTTGACCCTTTGTGCGGCGGCGGTAGAGCCTGCGGATGTGCTAAAGGTCGATTATTTCGCTAACGCCAACACCGCTGGTGCTCCGGATGGGACAGTGCGTATTACCAATCCTGGCACGTCGGGCGGCAACCTTTGCGCTGCCATTTACGTATTTGATGCCAATCAGGAACTGGCTGAGTGCGGCAGCTGCTTGGTCACTCCGAATGGTCTGCGTACCCTTTCGGTAAACGGCGACCTGACCGCCAACACGCTGACCGGCGTGCCCCTGAACACCGGGTCTATCCGGATCGTCTCGACCCCAACGGTGAAGGGCATTTGCCCGCTTCCGACCAGGGTAACTCCGACGGCTGCAGTGCGCGCTTGGGCTACTCACATTCAGAACAGCAACTTCTCGATCACTGAGACGGCCTCCCAGGATGCCGCTCTCAGCGCCAATGAACTTGGCCTGCTCGAGAACGAGTGCTACGCTATCGCGCTGGACGGTAGTGGCAGGGGGGTGTTGAGCTGCGGAACAGGGGACTAGTGTTCGGTTAGAGTTGAAAATGGGCTGGGTGCAGAATGGACTCCGCCCAAGTTCGGGAACCGGCTCGCCAGAAAGCAATGGGATACGCTTTCTGGCGAGTCCTCTATTAAGTTGGTGTTTTGCAAATCTTAAATGAGATGGGGGATCTCATGTCAGTTTCAGCAAGAGTTCTTAAGGTTGGGGTTAGGCACTGCTCTCGCATTGCTGAGCTCCGAAGCCTCGCCGCTCAGAGTGACTAAACAAAATCTGCTCCGATTCCGCTCTATTTCTTCTCCTTGCCCGACCGGGGCAGCACACTCTCCGCGCTCGATTTTGGCCAGTGCCAACACGTAGCTGCTACGCCTTTGCCACGAGTTTAAGTTTGCTTCCTAAAACGAGTTGCCCTGTACCGGCGTCATTTCCCGATTGCAGTGTGTAAAACGGGCCTGGACCAATGCCGACAATCTTGAGTACTTCCTGTCCATCCTCGATCTGAACCGAATCATCGATTTCGAACTCTGACATAAGTCAACCTCCACCCATTTTGTAGTACACGCGGGTCACCCGAACAAGGTTACGGGCGTAATTGAGAGGACGGGGCAGAATGTGAGTTAGGGGCACCTATTGAAATGAGTCTTAATCCCAAGGCTCATCGGCGCACTTGTGCGCCTTTTGCAGACCACCTCGGAGCACCATCGCGGCACCGATGTAGTAGTCGTGATCCCCCTTGTCAGGTTCATCTTTGAGCATAATATCCAGTTGATCTTGCAAGTCCGCTTTCTCAGCTTTAGTAGTCAGCAGGTGGCTGACATGATCTTGAGAGTCTGGCTTTGGGTCGATCAAAGTCATGAAGACCAGCGGAGTTGCTTCAAAAACTGCTTTTTGGGTCTGTTCCAATTCAGCGCGGATCTGAGGCAGCTTGGCAGCCAAAGCTGAATAGTCCACAGCGGATCGTGGTCCAGCAATGAATTTACTGTTGATGTCGATCAGACTCTGATGCAACTCAACCTGACGCTGATAGAAGCCGATCAGGTCCGGGATCAAGGTTTCAAACAGCTTGGCCAACCGCATACCATTGAGCATACGGATTTGCGAGCCCAACTCTAACTGCACAGACTTGCTGAAATAGATACCAGTCGAAATCTGTTCCTCAGTCGTCTTGGCTTCGCTGAGCTCCTTCTGACCAGTGACTTTCAAACTTTCATCTTCCATGAGTTCGTGCACGTATTCCTTAACGAAACGGAGGTGAGGTGTCTCGGGCTTAGGTGTCGGCGCGTGCGCAGGCTTGGTCTGCCCCGCTGCAACACCCGCCAAGAGCAGCAAGGTTGCTAACACTCTCTTGTTCACCGGGTCTCCAGCGCAGCAGCTACTTTGGCGTAGTTGATTTTCTGCTTCTGTGGCATTGGTCGCGGCTAGCAGTTGCCTAACCCGTCCCTCCGCCGTTTTTCTCTGCCGCGTTCGCCTCCGGTCCTTCCTTTTTGAAAAGGACGCTCGCGGGACGGCTCATGTTGATCAGCACGCCCAGGACAGTCGCCTTGTCCATGCCCTTCGCGAACAGGTCGCGCACCTGCTTTAGGTTGCGGTAGTAGGTTTCCACGTGCTTGAAGTACCTGCCGCTGGTGTACGGCTCAAGGTGCTCGGGGTGGCGGGCGAATCCTATGACCATCATCATCGCGGAGAAGGAAGCGTGCGCCCCCTGGTTGATCGTGTCCATCGCCGTGAACACGCCCGAATTGAGCCCCGGATATTCCACCTCCAGAGGACCTCGCCCCTCCAGCACCACCCTGTTCACCTCGCGGTACATCTCGGAGAAGCTGTTGGGGTATTCGTCGGACAGGATATGGGCCAGCTCGCCGTCGTCGGCTAGCGCGGCGGGTTGCAGATCGCATGATCGAGCATCTCAACCAGCCGAATTACATGCCGGGAAAGGTGGCCACGGTGCAGGAATTCTCAGAGGTGTACAGCGCGAATGTCTGTCCGACGTTCAAGCCGTCGTCCTGCGAATCTGCACGCTCATTGTGCCGGATTTATATAGAACCGGTGCTGGGCTACTACGGGCTAGATCAGGTCAAAGGCGAAGTGCCGCAGTTGCTGGTGAATGAACTGCGATGCCGCGGTCTAAGTCGCAAGACCATCCTGAACGCGCTCAGCACGCTCGCTAGTATGCTAGGCGCGGCGCGGGACTGGAACTATCTTTCACCCAAACTCGATTGGCGAAAGTTGCGGCTGCCGGTTGAGGAACTGCAGAGACCGCAACGGTTCTTCACCCCGGACGAATCTCAACGAATCATCGACGCAGCCCTAGAGCCATGGAACATCTGTTTCGCGTTCATGGCCTACCTGGGTGTGCGCACGAGTGAGGCAGTGGGCATCACATGGGATCACCTAGACCTGGGCAGTGGCGTGCTGATGGTGCGTCAAAGCAACTGGCGCGGGAAACTGCTCACAGTGAAGTCGAAAGCTAGTGTTCGTGATCTACCTTTGCCGCCGGTGCTAGTGGACATGCTGAAACAATACCGGTTGCGGTGGCGGCCGAATTCGTTCGGGTTGCTATTCGCAAATGCAAAGGGTCAACCCATCACCAGTTGCTACGTGCGTCGGGACATCTTGCACCCGATCCGCGAGCGGCTGGGAATTCCCCGCGGGGCATTCCATGCCTTCAGGCATGGCTTGAGTACCGCACTGATGCAAGCCGGCGCGAACGCGCGTGTGGTACAGCAGCAGCTAGGTCATGCCGACCTGCGAATGCTGGCGAGGTACGCGCACGTCGTTCCGCAAGACCAACGAGCGGCGGTAGAACGCACAACGGATTTGTTTCTGCGGCGTTCTGCGGCGAACTCGGATGCTAAGTCGTTGATAGTAAATTAAGTGGTTGGCGTCCCCGACGGGATTTGAACCCGTGTTACCGCCGTGAAAGAACAACCACGATAAGGAAATACAACGACTTGCAAGAGGCGGGCGGCCACCTAAGTCCTTGCTAGTCGGCACAAGCCAACACATTTACGTACCGTAATCCGTACCGCGAAGAAAAGCCGCACTCCTCGCAACAAATTCCGTCATCTGGGCAGAAGAACATGCTGCCGGCGCATTGGGGCTCCGGTTTTCAAACGGATGAATGCGGATACCCCATAGGGACATTATGCGACTTGACCATGGATCGGATGTCACGATTCTTTAAGATCAGGCTTCGGCGCTCCCCTCTTCTGCTGATGGCGATATCGACCATGGCTTCGGCAAGTTCGTCGACCCGAATCACCTGGTTCGGGAACAGCACCCGAAACGCGGGGTAGATCGCGCGTAACAGGCGGTAGCTGAAATTCGGTTCCCTTCGCGGCTCCACGGGGTAGATGTACGCGGGCCGGAAGATGTAAACGCGGGGGAACCCGGCCGCGAGTAGTGCCTTCTCGGCCTCACCCTTGTAGCGCGCGAAAGCAAGCCGGCTTCGTCCTGTTGGGTCTGCGCCGTTCCCGCTCAGGAATGAGAACGCCGCGTCGGGACTGCTGAGGCGGAGAACTCGCGCGAACTCGGCCGTGTAGTTCACGGTTATCGTGCGGAGCTCCGCGTCCGTTACCGCCCCGGTATACGTGCCCAGGCAAAAGATCGCTGCGTCCTGCCCCACGAGCGTCTCCGCGAGTGCGGAACAGTCCGCGAAGTCTTGATGCAGAACCTCTTTCAGCTTGGCGTGCGAGATACCGAGCTTCCTGCGCCCGATAGTAGTCACACTTGCGATGGCAGGGTTATCGAGCGCAGAGCGAAGGGCGTATCCACCGACCATTCCAGTCGCGCCTACGATGACAACGTGCTTCTGGCCTGCTGTTGGAATGTTCATCGACGGCCCCGCGGCGTTGCTAATTTCAGTCATGACAGAGGACGCTCCTCCAGCCAGTCGACGTATAGCAGACGCTCGGCAAACAGCCAAGCGCCGCGTTCAGCCGCTTGATTTCTTCGAAAGCCTTCTCTAATTCAGCTTCAGCGCGCTTACGCTTGTCGATATCCGTGGCCAAAGTGTACCAACGGACAACGCGACCTTCGGCATCAAGCTGAGGACGAGATCGCAGGTGAAACCGACCGTTCGTTCTACCTCAAGTGCCTTCTTGTGCAGCCAACGGGATCCCGCGCGTATGCGTCAATTAATTCGACTGATCTCTTCCGTATCTCGATAGTCGCTATGACATGATAGTGACCAACGCAAGCTGATTCTATATAATCGCGCGTCATGCCAACTCAGGAGACGCTCTATAACGTAGCCAATCGAGTGGCCACGATTACTTTGAATCGGCCAGACAAACTGAACGCCTGGACGGCGCTGATGGAAAGCGAAGTGCGTTCGCACATGGAGAACGCCGAGCAGGACGACGAGGTCCGCGTGATCGTATTGACAGGCGCTGGGCGGGGCTTTTGCGCAGGCGCTGACATGTCGCTGCTGAGCGCGGTGGCGGAACGCGGCTTGGATTACCGGGATTTGGATGACCGGGGCCACGAGCAGGTTTTGCGCGACGGCGCCAACCGCCGTGAAGGCGCGGCCCCGGATTTTCAGAAGAAATACTCGTATTTCCCGGCGATCGGGAAGCCGGTGATTGCCGCCATCAACGGGCCGGTGGTTGGCCTTGGTTTGGTTATCACTCTCTATTGCGATCTGCGGCTGGCCTCGGACGCAAGCCGCTTCAGCACCACATTCGCGCGGCGCGGGCTGATTGCCGAGTATGGAATGGCCTGGATGTTGCCTCGGATCATTGGAATTGCAAACGCGCTCGACCTGCTGTTTTCTGCCCGGACCATCGATGCCCCCGAAGCACTGCGCATGGGGTTGGTGAATCGAGTTTTTCCCCAGGAAACCTTTCTCGAAAAAGTCCAGGAGTCCGCCCAAGAACTGGCCTCCACGGTGAGCCCGCGCTCGTTGCGCATAATCAAGCGCCAGGTATACGAGGCCATGTCGCAACCGCTCGCGGAAGCTTTCGACATTTCCGTGCGCGAGATGATGGCGTGTTTCCGCACAGAGGAGTTCAAAGAGGGTGTCGCGCACTTTGTGGAGAAACGCCCCGCTGCTTTCACGGGTAAATAGGGAGACGGGCGGCAGACATGAATTTCTCGTTCAGCAGCAAAGTGGAGGACCTGCAACGGCGCTTGCAGGTCTTCATGGATGAGCACATTTATCCGAATGAGCAGCGCTGCCACGATGAGATCGAGGGCAACCGCTGGTCGCCGCCGGCGGTAATTGAGGAACTCAAGCCCAAAGCCCGCGCCGCGGGCCTGTGGAATCTGTTCCTGACAGATGGGGAGCATGGGGCGGGGTTGACGAATCTCGAATATGCACCTCTGGCCGAGATTATGGGGCGCAGTTTTATTTCTTCTGAGGTGTTCAACTGCTCGGCGCCGGACACCGGCAACATGGAAGTGCTCGCCCGCTACGGCACCGGGGAGCAAAAAGAGCGCTGGCTCAAGCCTCTGCTTGCAGGTGAGATTCGATCGTGCTTCTCGATGACGGAACCCGGGGTCGCCTCATCGGATGCAACCAACATCGAGGCGAGTATTGTTCGGCAGGGCGACGAGTATGTCATTAATGGCCGCAAGTGGTGGTCCTCTGGAGCGGGCGATCCGCGCTGCAAGGTCGCGATCTTTATGGGCCGAACTGACACGGCCGCGCTCCATAAACAGCAGTCGATGGTGCTGGTGCCGATGGATAGCACCGGGCTCAAGATTGAGCGCATGCTGACGGTGTTTGGCTATGACCATGCGCCGCACGGGCACGGCGAGATCACTTTTGAAAATGTTCGCGTGCCCATCTCGAACATGTTGCTCGGCGAAGGACGAGGCTTCGAAATTGCCCAAGGGCGGCTGGGTCCGGGGCGGATTCACCACTGCATGCGCTGCATCGGCGTGGCCGAACGGGCCCTCGAAACCATGTGTAAGCGAGTGCAGGCGCGGGTGGCCTTTGGTAAGCCGCTGGCCGAGCAAGGCACCCTACGGGCCGACATTGCGCGATCCCGCATGGAGATCGAGCAGGCACGTCTTCTGACTTTGAAAGCGGCCTACATGATGGACACGGTCGGAAACAAAGAAGCACGCGCCGAGATCGCGATGATCAAAGTCGTGGCGCCGAATGCCTGTCTGCGAGTGTTGGACCGCGCGATTCAGGCTCACGGAGGTGCGGGCGTCTCTCAGGATACCTTTCTGGCCGGCGCCTGGGCGAATGTGCGCACACTGCGTTTGGCCGATGGCCCGGACGAAGTGCACACCGAAGCTATCGCGAAGCTGGAACTCAGGAAGTGGAGTGTGCCGCAGGCCTTGGGTGACAAGAAATGACCCTTCGACAACTCCGCGATTCCTTAACCAGCGTGCCGTTCAATACCTTGCTCGGGATGAGACTCCACCGAGTGCACCGCGACGGCATTACGATCGACTGCGCGCTTCGCAACGACTTGCGAAACGGCGCTGGGGTAGCCCACGGCGGTATCGCTGCCGCCATGGCCGACGCAGCTGTGGGCGGTGCCATCCAGCGCCACTTCGGTGGGGGGCGTCGGATCACCACCGTGGAGTTAAAGATCAACTACTTTCTACCAGTGACGGAAGGCCGCATCTTTGCGCGGTCGCACCTTCTTCGCATCGGCTCCACGCTGTGTGTGGGTAACGTGGATCTCACCGATGAACATGGGCGTGCGATTGGAACGGCCATCGTTACTTATATGTTCATCAATCCTCCTGCTGTTCGGACGTCGGACCTCGGACCCCAGGCCTCCGCCCGCGTGCCGAGTGCTCGTCGGGTCACGCGTCCCTCACGCAGGAAGTAGTAGTTCCTGCTGCAGCTCTCGTGTGAATCTTTTCGACAGAGATAAGAGATGCGGCAAAATCGAGAGGAGACACCAGTGCCGCTTGTCCTGGAAACACCCCATACCTTAAGAGATTTGGTAGGTCGCGAACTCACCCTGACGGACTGGTTCCCCATCGCCCAGGAACGAATTGAGCAGTTTGCTGAAGTTACCGAGGATCGCCAGTGGATCCACGTGGACCGCGAACGTGCCGAGCGTGAGTCTCCCTATGGGACCACAATTGCTCACGGGTTCTTGACCTTGTCGCTGCTGAGCCGGTTTATGAAGGAGGCAATTCAGATCCGAGGCGGGGTCCGCATGAGCGTCAATTACGGCTTGAATCGAGTTCGATTTCCTTCTGCTGTCCGCGCCGACTCGAAGATTCGGGTTCGCTTTATTCTTCAATCGCTAAAAGACGTGCCTGATGCGCTGGAAGCAGTCTTTGATGCGAGAGTGGAAGTTGAGGGTAGCGACAAGCCGTGCTGCGTAGCTGAGTGGGTAGTTCGCTACTATATATGAGGTAGCGGTCCGTTCTAAGCAGTGCGCGGAATCCTCTTAGCGGTGGGTGCACAGCCCCGGGGCGGCGAGGTGCGGCACCGCATTGAAGGTAAATAACCGTAGCTGCTCTTTTCGCAAACGCAGGATTGTGTAGGATGCGTTATACACTGCCCCGGCGAGCCGCATGATCCGCTGATCGGAAATCTCCAGTGACAGGCCAGTCCAAATCGCAAGCGGCGTGGCCGACGTAACCACGAGAATGTTCTCTTGCCGCGCGTCGTGCATCTTCAATCGGCAGGCCGCAACGCGCTCACGAAACTGGTCCCAGGTTTCGCCGCCATAGGGATAACGAGCGGCAAGCCATGCCTCCACGACTCTTGTATCGCAAGGCATCCATTTGCGATGAATTCGTGCCCCGTGCGCGCCTTGGCTAACGCGAACCTGCTGGCGCATTTCATCGTATTCGTGAAGAAATTCCGGATCTTCGGCAGCCAAGAGCGGAGCAATCTCGCGATACACTCGCCCGAGGTCGAATTCATCCCATCCAGAATCGACGCGAACTGTGGGGAAGCCAACGCCCGCGCCGGCATAGACCGCACGGATCTGCTCGGCGGTTTGCTGCTGCCGCGTCAGTGCTCCTGCATAGGCGGAGGCAAATCGGATTCCCTGTGAAATGAAGTGCTCGCCCAACAGCCGTACCTGACGCTCTCCCAACTCGGAAAGCGAATCGTAAGCGTCGCGCGTGCCTGCCTGCCCATGGCGCACGAGATAGACGGTGCTCAAGTGGATTTCCCCGCGAGCGAATCCGCCAATTCCACCAATCCCTTCACGCGGTCTCCGAAGTTCTGAAATCGTAGGTCTTGCGTCTGGCCACGCCGGAAGCGGTAGCAAATCTGCTGCAGAATCACTGCCAGCTTGAAGATGCCAAGGACTTCGTAGTAACCGATCTGCGAGAGGTCGCGTCCGGTTCCCTCCGCATAACGCTGAACGAACTGATCTCGCGTGTACCAACCGGGCTGCGATGTGAGCGAGCGCACTCCGCGAGCGTGCAGTTGCGGCGCCTCAACCCAAGCCCAGTAACACAGAGTCAACCCAAGGTCGGCCAGCGGGTCGCCAACCGTTGCCATCTCCCAATCGAGCACGGCCTCGATGCGCCCGGCAGAATCTTCGCTGAACATAACGTTATCCAACTTGTAATCGTTATGCACCAGGGTCGGCGCGGGAGAAGACGGTCGGTGATCGATGAGCCACCGAATCACGCAATCCATCTTCGGCATGTCATCCGTTGTGGCCCGTTTCCAACGATCTGCCCAACCCTGCACTTGGCGTTCAAGAAATCCTTCCGGCTTACCGAGGGCAATCAAACCGGTCCGGGAAATATCGATGGCGTGCAGGCGTATCAGGCAATCGACAAATCCCTTGCTGGCTCGCTCCGCATAATTCGGCATCTTCGCCAGTTGTGGCGAAATTTCATCCCGCAATATAAGCCCGTGCCGCCGCTCCATAAGGAAGAACACAGAGCCCAGAACCGCTGTATCCTCGCACAAGTGAAAGACGTTTGGAGCTTCTCGAAAATGCGGATGCACCATCTGAAGCACTCGAAACTCACGCCCCATGTCGTGAGCTTTCGGGGCGACTGGCCCCAGAGGGCCGCGCCTCAGGACGTACTCGAGCCCATCAATCTGCAGCAGATATGTAAGGTTCGAGTGCCCGCTCGGAAACTGTTCGAGCGTGATACCTCGTTCAGCGCCTGCGATTCGTCCGCGCAGCCAGTCGGCAAGCGAAGGTAGATTCAGTTCTTCCCCTGGGCGAACGGGGCCAGTATCGAGATGCAATCGAGATAAGCCTTTCCGACGGAAAGTGTCTTCCACGAGACGTCAACTCAACCAGAATGTGCGGCATTCCAAACGCGCACCCGCTCGAGACTGGCAACGAACGGTTTCAAAGCTCCATAGAGGAGTACCACAGCGAGCGCACATGCGACAGATGTCACGATCACCAGCGAGTATCGCACGGCGTCGTCGCTTCGAAATGCGTATTGCGTTAATGCTCCCACAGCGGTAGGTCCGATTCCGAGCCCGATGAGGTTGATGGAAAACAAATACACAGCCGAGGCCTGTCCGCGCATGGTGGCCGGCATCATCTGCTGAATCGCGGCGGGGGCGATGCCGAACGGAGCGGCCGCCAGTGCGCATCCCGGAACCAGCCAAATCGTGGCCCAAGTCGCAGAGGGCGCCAGGTACAAAAGACAGTTGACGGGCAGCCAAACTAATCCGATCAGCACACCTACGAACAAGGTCGCGTTGCCTCGGCCGCGTTTGCGCAAGTAATCAGCGAACCGTCCAGCACTGACGATTCCAATGCAGCCAAAGACCGCGACGCAGGAACCGTAAATTACGCCCGTGGTTCCAATTTCCAGTGAAAGTGTCGCCGATAGAATTCCGGCACCCAAGCGGCGCTGGCGTACGAAGAGAGCGCGAGTAGCCCAAAACCAATATTGTGGAGCAAGAACGTCCGCCGGTTTTCGAAGATGTATGAGAATACCTGCCTCATCGGAACAGTCGACCGTCGGCTAGCTCCGTGGTGGTGTACGGCGGGTTCGTTCACTGTGAAGAGTAGCGGTGCTACTGCAATGCCGGGAAGGCCAACCAGGAGAAAGATGATCTGCCAGGGATGCACGGCTCCGAGCAGGGGAATAGTCCACATGGCCGGAGTCGATGCGTAGGCAACAACGAGTCCGCCCAGCAAGTAAGCCATGCCAGAGCCAACGTAGATGCCCATCGAGTAGACGCTAAGAGCTGTAGCCAGCCGCTCGCGAGGAAAATAATCGGTGATCAGCGAATAGGCAGCCGGGGAAAGCGCTGCTTCTCCCACGCCGACGCCCATGCGCAGCAAAAGCATTGTTTCGAACGTTTGCGCCAGTCCGCAACTGGCTGTGAACCCGCTCCACAGTACCAGGCCGGTCGCGATGATCAGCCTGCGGCTGTAAGTGTCGGCCAGCCTGCCGAGAGGGATTCCGAAGAATGTATAAAACAGTGCGAAGCTGAATCCGATCAGCAAACTCATCTTAGCGTCGCCGATGTGTAAGTCGCGACGAAGCGGGCCGACCAGCAGGCTGAAGATCTGGCGGTCGATGAACGAGAATGCGTACAGAAGTGTTAGGACTCCGACGACGTACCACGCGTACCGCAATGAATGCGCGGTAGAGTCAGCGGTGCTCTGAGCAGCGGCGGTTGTGGCTTCGGTTGACGTGGTAGCGGCCATCCTTTTGTAATTTCGTTTGCTTCAAATGATTGACGGGATCAGCAATTCCGGCTGTCCGCGCGGTTAGAGCAATAATCCTGCAGACGGACGCACGAAACCTCCGGTAAGGCACCGCGCGCCCGCCTATTGCTCGCGGTTAAAAAGTGTCCCAAAACGTTGAGCACTGGTGACTACTGTCAAAGTTGGACTCGACCAGTGGCGCCGGTGGAATCAAAGATTGGAATTGGTCGCTCGACGCGCTGTACGGAGGCCAGAGCGGCTCACCAGAAGAGTTTGGGTCTCCCGTCTTCGCGAACTGCGTCCAGTAGCTGACCATCGCATGGGAGAGCCGCCTTTGCTGGGGCGAAAGTGACTCCGGCAGTCCGAAAACATTACCGGTCTTGAATAGGTAAGGGATCTCTGCAGAATGGTAGGCTCCCAACGGGAACGTTAACAATCCGCCAAACTCAGATTGAGACGGGGGCGCGTTCTCATCATTAAACTCATAGGTATAGGTTGGCGCAAATTTCGCCAGTGACTGATCCGCAATACGCGCCGCACAGCTAAAGACTCCGTCCGTACCTGAGGCCCCCAATGCCTCACCGCCGAAGGAGTAACCGGCAAATGGGTACAAAGCAAGGACGGGCGGCGCCAGGGCCGGTCCCCACAAAGTAGTAACAGCAGTCTCGTACTCCGCCGAAGTCAGTATTGGATTTCCTACGAGGTCGTAGTCCAGAGCTACGAATAGTCTATATTCATCGTGATTGGTGCCCGAGATCACCGGCACTTGATTGAATTCGCCGCTGGCAAATGCTGCGCTCATCGTCTGTGTGAGTAGCGTTCCATCCACGAACGGATACAAAGGAAAAGGCTCTGCTGCGACCATGGTCGAGGCGGACGCGGCACGCAGACAGGAAGCTGTCTGGTTCGTGCATCCGACACTATCCGCAATGGCGGCGCCGGACGGCACGGCTGTGGTACCCTGCGTTTCCCCCACCACCAGCGTAACAATGTTCGAAAAGTAGTCTTGGAATTCCGCATAGGATCCGCTTTCCGATATCGCTCCACGGAACATGCCGGATGCAAGGGGGGATGCGAGCTGGGCATAGACGCTTTGTCCGCCTGCCGACTCGCCGAATATTGTTACTCGATCCGGATCGCCGCCAAAACTCGCGATGTTCCTGCGAACCCACCCGAGTGCGAATTGCTGATCCATCAACCCATAGTTGCCGTTGAGATGCCCTTCGGCATCTATCGCGGACTGGGCAAAGAATCCCAAATAACCCAGGCGGTAATTAATTGTGACAACAATCACCCCTTTTTTCACGAGTCGCTCGGGGTTGTAAGGGGTGCTGCTCCCGTCAATGAGTCCGCCGCCGTGAATCCAAAACATCACAGGTAGGCCGTGGCCTCTTCTATCGCCCGATTCCGTCTGCGGCGTGTAGACATTCAGGAACAAGCAATTCTCGCTACCAATCCCTCCAGGTTGCGTGCACGCACTACCGAATTGAGTGGCTTGGAGGACAAATCCGGGAAAGAATCCGTAGCGCCCCGGCGGCGTCCAGCGCAGCGCTCCCACCGGCGGAGCCGCGTACGGGATGCCGAGAAATTCGTTTCCCCCATCCGTCGTTGAGCCAATCACGAGTCCACTTTCGGTGAAAGCAATCGGGCGGTGGGATGAGTTGTCGGCAGATGCGGTCGCTACCGAGATCAGCGTGAAGACGCAGAGAGCCGCCGCTCCAAACAGCAGTCTGGAAGTAAACCCATAGTGATTGAGCCGCTTGTTCGCTTTTTCGCTGTTTTTCATCTCTGATTCCTCCATCAGAAGTAAGGAGTCGGCAAATTAATGAACCGCTTCGAACAGACCGGCAGCTCCTTGCCCGCCGCCGATGCACATGGTCACGATGCCGTAGCGCGCTTTCCGGCGCGCCATTTCATTGGCGAGCGTTCCGACCATGCGCGAACCGGTCATGCCAAACGGATGACCGATGGAGATGGACCCGCCATTCACATTCAACTTTCCCGGATTTATTCCCAAGCGGTCGCGGCAGTAGATCACCTGCACTGCAAAAGCCTCGTTCAGTTCCCAGAGGCCGATATCATCCATCTCCAGGCCGGTGCGCTTGAGCAGCTTGGGCACCGCGAAGACGGGACCGATGCCCATTTCGTCCGGATCACAACCCGCAACTTGAAATCCGCGAAATACCAGCTTGTAGGGCACACCCAGCTGATCAGCGCGCTGGCGGGACATCAACAGGGTGGCCGAAGCGCCGTCGGAAAGTTGCGAGGAGTTGCCGGCCGTAACGGTGCCCTCGCCGCTGTGCGGATCAAAGTGAGGTTTCAGCGCGAGCAGGCCTTCCAGCGTAGTATCGGGACGATTGCACTCATCGCGGTCGCAGCAAACCTCCCGCGTCCCGACTTTCTCGCCAGTTTTCTTATCGAGGAGCGCCATCGTGACCTTCATGGGCGCGATCTCGCCCTCGAAAAAACCTTCTCGCTGAGCGCGAGCAGTGCGCTGCTGGCTCTGCAGTGCGTACTCGTCCTGCAGCTCCCGGCTCACCTTGTAGCGCTTGGCGACGATTTCGGCGGTGTCACCCATGCCCATGTACAACCCGGGTAATCGTTTCTGCAGTTCCGGGTGAGGATTGCTGGCAGCTGGCGTCATGCTGATACTCTCGACGCCGCCGCCAATCGCCGCCTCTACGCCCTCGCTGATGATCTGGTGCGAGGCCACAGCAATCGCCTGCAATCCCGACGAGCAAAACCGGTTTATGGTCGTGCCCGCGACCGAAGTGGGAAGGCCGGCCAGCATGGCGGAAGTGCGGGCGATGTTGTGACTCTGCGGACCGTGTGGTTGTGCACATCCCAACACAACGTCGTCTATTTCGGCCGCGTCAAGCTGCGGTACCTTGCGCAGGACGTCCTTGATGCAATGTGCTGCCAGATCTTCGGGGCGGGTTATGTTGAACGAACCGCGGAACGATTTCGCCAGTCCGGTCCGTGAGCTGGCAACCACTACCGCTTCTCGCATATCTTCTCCCGCGCGGACAATCAAACGCCACGAGCGAAAATCCGCAACGCGTCTCATATCCGTGGCGATCGGGTTACTAAGCTCGCAGTCGTGCTCTTAATTGTTACGCCATCACGGCCTGTTCCCGGTTCAGTTCGGCGAATTTCTTGCCTTCCTCGGCCAGACGCTTCAACACAGGGGCAGGTTCCCAGAGTTTCCCGTGCTGTTGATGAAATTCTGAGATGCGGCGGTAGACCTTATCCAGTCCCACGGTATCCGCATACCACATCGGACCGCCGCGATAGGCCGGGAATCCGTAGCCGTTTAGATAAATGATGTCGATGTCGACGGCGCGCCCTACGATGCCTTCCTCAAGAATGCGGGCGCCCTCATTCACCAGGGCATAGATGCAGCGGTCTACGATCTCTTCGGATGAAAGCTTGCGTTGCGCGATGCCGGCTTCGCGGGCCCACCTGCACACCATCTCGTTGACTTTCGGATCGAGAATTGGACGCCGGTTCTCGTCGTACTTGTACCAGCCCGCAGCGGTTTTCTGGCCGTAGCGCCCAAGTTCGCAGAGGCGGTCCTCCGCGAACGGCTGCCGCACTCCAGGCTCTTCAAGGTGCCGGTACTCTTTACGGATACGCCAGCCCACGTCAAGGCCTGCCAGATCGCCAGTAGCCATGGGCCCCATCGCCATGCCGAAGTCGAATAGCGCCTTGTCCACGGCTTCGATACTGGCGCTTTCCTCCACCAGGAACTGCGCTTCACGGCGATAGGGGCCGAACATGCGGTTTCCCACAAAGCC
>OCZU010001112.1_pt1 | contig 18073 bp, 14 predicted proteins | sample 1539001 | NCBI WGS metagenome assembly OCZU01 (sample SAMEA3539306, study PRJEB22396) | soil metagenome | biome: tundra; feature: field; material: soil | place: USA | collected 2010-05 | depth 0.15 m | reverse complement strand
CGAGATCCTGGAAGCGAGGCAGGACCTTCTCGATGCCGGCCAAAGTGATCATGGTGCGCGGCAAGGTGAGGCACATGCGGCCGTTACCTTCGGACTCAACGATGGCAACGCTGCCGGTTTCAGCAATGAGATAGTTGGCGCCGCTGATGGCGGTGGGAATCTTGAGGAACTTCTGTCGCAGATAGGTGCGGGCGGCGGCGGTGAGCGCATGCGGGTCGTCGGAGAGGTCGCTGAGCCCCATGCGGCGGGCAAAGATCTCGCGGACCTGGCTGCGATTGATGTGGAGCGCTGGAACGACGATATGCGAGGGCTCTTCCTCGCCGAGTTGCAGGATGATCTCGGCCAGGTCGGTTTCGAATACACTCACGCCGCCGGACTCAAGATACGGATTCAATTGAATCTCGGCCGAGGTCATGGTCTTGATTTTGATGACTTCAGAGGCGTTCTCTTGGCGGAGGATGTCGAGGATGATGCGGCGAGCTTCGTCGGCGTTGGCGGCCCAGTGGACCGTGCCGCCAGCCGCGGTGCAGCGGGCTTCGAACTGCTCAAGGTAAGCGGCGAGGTTTTCCAGGACATGGGCGCGGACGGCTGAGGCTGCTGTACGAAGCTGCTGCCAGTCGGACTTTTCAGTTACAAGCTTGGCGCGCTTGGTCTGGATGACGTCAATGGCATGGGCCACATTCTTGCGCAGTTGCGGGTTGCGCAGAACGGGCAGAACGGCCTTGGGGAAAGGCGGCGCGAGAAGGGGATCGAGAATGGGGTGATCTACGGCGGCGTGGCTCACAGAGTTGCCTCCGCGGGAGAGGTTTCCGTGGCGGCCAGAATCTGCGCCATGTGGATGGTTTTCATGCTCGCGTACTGACGATGCATGGCCCCGCCCAAATGCATGAGGCAACTGTTGTCCAGAGCCGTGCAATACTCGGCGCCGGTCGAGACAACGTCCTGAAGCTTGACGGCCAGCATGGCCGAAGAGACTTCGGCATTCTTAACGGAAAAGGTGCCGCCGAAGCCGCAACAGCGGTCGAGGTTGGGAAGCGGGCTGTGATGGAGGCCGCGCACTTTAGCAAGCAAGCGGTAAGGGCGGTCGCCCAGGTGCAGGCCGCGCAGGCCGTGACAACTTGCGTGATAAGTGACGCGATGCGGAAAGTAGGCGCCGACATCGTCCACACCGAGCTTGTCTATGAGGAATTCGCTCAGTTCGTAAACGCGGGGCAACAGAGCGGCAAACTCGGTGCGGAGAGCTTCATTGCCCAATTCCTGGAAAAGCACTGGATACTGGTCCCGCATCATGGCGACGCAGGATGAGGAAGGAATCACTACGGCTTCGACATCTTGATAAAGACGAACCAGGCGCTTGGCCTGGGAGAAGGCCTCGCCGCGGAAGCCGGTGTTGGCGTGCATCTGACCGCAGCAGGTCTGTTTGGGATGGAAATCGAGGTCCACGCCCAACCGCTCAAGAAGACGCACGACAGCCCGGCCAGTTTCAGGATAAAGTGTGTCGTTATAGCAGGTGATAAAGAGCGATGCGCGCATGCATGACACCGAATAGAAGATCGCCTGTATGGAACGATCATAATATTCGATAGAAATACCTTTTGTCTATCGCAATCGCGATTTGATTGCGATAGAATCTCCTGAGCGTTAAACCAGCCTAGTTGAATGCCATCCGCCCGACCACGACGGCCGAGGCAGATGAAAAGCCGTGCAACGGTTGCGGTGGATCGCGTTCGACGGGGACATCGTGGCTTCCGGTGACGCCGTTGTAGCGTTCCCAAATCTGTCCGGTCTTTTCCCAGGTTGTAACGACGTTGGCAATATACTTTCGGCTGATACTCCGTTCCAAATCTTCATAACCGTACCGCGCCAGCGCCTGTCCGACGATGATCTGAATAGGCGGCCAAGCCTCGGGATAGGCCCATTCGAGAGCTTTGAATTGCGGGTGGATGCCGGGATAATCCTTGTCGGTGAAGGTCAGGCCGTAAGGACGGTCGAAGAGGGGCAGATGATCGACCACGCGCTTGGCTTGTGACTTGGAAGCAATCCCAGCCCACAGCGGCCAGAAACCGTCCAGCGAGTAGTAAGGCAGGCGTGTCTTCTTGACGTAGTCATACTCGAAGTAGAATCCTTCGGCCTCGCCCCAACAATATTTATTGATGCGTTCCGCACGATCGTCGGCTTCCTTTTTCCAACGGGCAGCCTTTTCCTTCCAGCCAAACCGTTCAGCAAGAGCGTTCAATGTGTTTGCCTGGCGAACCAAAGCTGTATTGGTAAGAATCGGCACGCAATTTCGAATCTCGCCGCCAAAGATCGGGGTGTAATCGAGCGCTTCGGCCTCCGAGGCCAACTCGAGGGAGGTGTCATCCGTATCCTTACCGCCGTCGCGGCAGGTAGAAAGTCCCACGGGCGTTGAGTGCGCGGGGCCATTCCAATACTCGACATACTCACGCTCAAGCAGCGGGTAGGCCGTCATCGCTATTTCGTCGTCGTCCTTTCTTATTTTCAAATAATTCTCGACGCTCCAGCCAAGCAAAGGAGTCTGGCCTCGCGTCTTGTAAAAGGTACGGTTTCCATTCAGCACCTTGCCAAAACGCTGAATCATGGATAGCTGGTCGAGAATGTTCCAGCGGACAATGTCCGCGCGGTCATGTTCAAGCAGTGCCAGGTTACTGAACGCTGTGTCCCAACCGTATATCTCTGGAAAGGAGGCAACCGAACCTCCGCCCGTGGTGTATGGGAACGGCAAAAAGAGCAATGACTTCGGAGTGCTGTATTTCCATTTGTCGCCAGGCTTGGGCGGTTCGGCATCTGCGATGATTGCCTCCTCGTCGGCCCGGGCCAGATCGCCATCCCACCATTTTCGAATTTCGTTGTCGAGTTTTTGCCAGCGAGCTTTCAGGTCCCCTTCATCCGGGGAGGCAGCTTCAGAACTCGCGAGCGCCGAAGATGCGCGCTGGTTGGGGCCAGTAACCATAGCTACTGAAGTAGCAGCGGCCTGCGCAATAAACGAACGACGATTCACATGTTCCTCCGATGTGGTATCTTCGTGTCCTGTTATATGGTGACTGGAATCTATTACGGCTATAGTGCAGGTGTCAAATCAGAGTAGTTAAGCCTGCAGCCGCACCCGCAATGTTCTAGATAGCCGCGCGAATCTACTCGCGCCACTTCCGAGGAGTACGTATGTCTGAAGTCACTCGTCGCGAACTTATCCGCGCCGCAGCGGTTGTATCAGCCGGAGCACTTGTTTTTGACTCAGCAATTGCCCGTGCCCGCACGCTACTGTCCAACTATCCGGAGGTTGCCTCGGCGGAGGCGCTTGCTGCAATTGCTCCGCGCGAGCAGCTTCTCTTCGACTTTGGCTGGAAGTTCTTTTTGGGAAGCGATGCGGACCCCAAGCGCGACCTTGACTTCGGTAAAGATCATGGCAGCTACGAGGGCGGATTTGCAAAGACGGGTGGTTTTGAATTTGCCACCGGCAACTTTGACGACTCCAAGTGGCGCTCCCTCAATCTTCCGCATGACTGGGCTATCGAACTGCCTTTCGTCAACGATCAAGCTCTTGAGCTTCAAGGTTACAAGCCGCTTGGCCGCAAGTATCCGGAGACTTCCGTCGGCTGGTACCGCAGGAGCTTTGATATTCCCGCATCGGACGCAGGGCGTCGAATTTGCGTTGACTTTGACGGCGCATTCCGAAGCGCACTTATTTTCGTCAATGGCTGCTACGTTGGACGCAACGACAACGGTTATACGCCGTTTGGATTCGACCTTACCGACTACCTTAATTACCCCGGGAAGAACGTCATCGTTGTGCGCGTCGACGCCACTTATGGGGATGGATGGTACTACGAGGGCGCGGGCATCTATCGCCATGTCTGGCTTACCAAGACTGACGCGCTGCACCTGGGTAAGTGGGAGAGTTACGTGCACAGCGACAAGAAAGGGAATGTGGCCAAGCTCTCTTTAGGCACCGTTGTTATGAATGAGGGCACGAAGCCAGAACCTGTCAATGTGAAGTGGCGGATTCTGGATGCGGACGGCAATGCAATTCCAGGCGGTGCCGTAACCTCGCAGTCCGATCCGCTTGCTCCAGGAAGATCCGCAACCTTCACCGGTACTTTCGAGCTGCCTTCGCCCAAGCTCTGGTCGATTGAGACGCCGTATCTCTATTCCGCGATTGTTACTGTTGAGTCGGCGGGTAAGGTCCGTGACGCCGAACGTGTCAGCTTCGGAGTGCGCACTGTTGCCTTTGACGCGAACAAGGGATTCTTTCTCAACGGAAAATCAGTCAAGATCAAAGGGACCTGTAACCACCAGGACCACGCCGGTGTGGGTGCGGCGTTGCCGGATCGCTTGCAATGGTACCGTCTGGCCATCTTGTGGGAGATGGGCTCAAACGCCGTGCGCAGCTCGCATAACATGCCCACGCCGGAGTGGGTTGAGGCCTGCGATCGAATGGGCATGATGATGATGTGCGAGACCCGCTCGATGAATTCCAGCGCTGAAGGCATGGCACAGCTTGAAGTCATGATCAAGCGTTACCGCAACTCTCCCTCCGTCATTATCTGGTCCATGGGTAATGAAGAATGGATTATTCAGGACAAGCCGCAGGGTGAGCATATCGTCGCATCCATGGTGGCGCGCTCGCACGAATTGGATCCAACTCGCCTGTGTACCGCCGCCGTCAACGATAACTTCGGCAAGGGAGTTTCACTGTCGCTTGACGTGGAAGGCTTCAACTACAACCTCGCGGAGATTGACAAGTACCACCAGGCCCACCCGTTGCAGCCGCTTATCGGCTCGGAGATCGCCGGCACCGAGGGAATTCGCGGCATTTACACCACCGACAAACTGCGCAACTGGGTGAGCGCCTACGACGTGAATCACCCGTCGTTCGGACAGAATGCCGAAGAATGGTGGAAGTTCTACTCGGCTCGCGATTTTTTGGCAGGGGCGTTTGCGTGGACCGGATTCGACTATCGCGGCGAGCCCGCTCCTAATGGTTGGCCTTCGATCAGTTCGGTGTTTGGGATTGTCGATGCGTGCGGCTTTCCGAAGGACAACTTCTACTACTACAAGGCCTGGTGGGGACAGGAGCCTGTCCTGCATCTTTTTCCTCACTGGAATTGGGAACAACGCATTGGCGAGCCCGTCTCGGTCTGGGTTCACTCGAACGTGGACGAGGTAGAACTCTTTCTTAATGAGCAAAGCCAGGGCAGCAAAAAGGTGCAGCCGCTTACTCATCTCGAATGGGACGTCAAATACACTCCCGGAGTTCTGGAAGCACGCGGCAAGAAGGATGGAAAGATCATTCTGACCGCAAAGCGAGAGACCACCGGAGAGCCCACGTCTATCAAGCTCACAGCCGACCGCAAAGAGATTGATGCGAATGGCGAGGACGTCGCCGTACTTCGGGTGGAGGCGCTCGACAGTGCGGGTCGCCACGTGCCTACCGCAGATAACGCAATCAGTTTCAGGATAACTGGTGAAGGTGAACTGCTTGGCGTCGGTAATGGATATCCGAACTGCCAAGAGTCAGACAAAGAGCCAAAACGCAGCCTGTTCAATGGGCTTGCACAACTTATCGTTCAGGCGGCAAAGTCTCCTGGCGCCATAAGTGTTGAGGCCTATTGCGCAGAAGATCCAAACATTGTCTCCGCTGAACTCAGGATCACCACCCGAAGAGTTGAAATGCGGCCCGCTGTTAGTTAGTCAAACGCCAACGCCCCAAAGAGTCAAATGAATGTCAGACGGTTGAGGAGATATAAATTGTGGAAGAAGATTGGTTCATTGACTCTCCTTCTGGCATCTTTTGCAGCGATGGCACAGGCGCCGGGGAGTGAAGAGAAGAGCTGCGCAAAGGATGAAAATCTCAAGGTGCGCGTCGACTGGGGAAAGGTTGTGAGACCGGTTGACCCGCTGGCATACGCTGTAAATTGTCCGGATTGCCTTGACCCTGCATGGTGCAAAAAACCGGAACTGCTAAAAGCGCTGGCCACTGTGACCGACGGCGGAAAACCGCTGATCCGGCTTAGCGGCTGGGGAATGGTCACGCAAGGTTTTGGGGAGACCTGGCTGAACGCGGACGGCACGTGGAATGGGCCAAAGATCAAAGACGCACTAACGCCGCTGGTGCAGGCGAAATACAAGCTGATGATCAATATTCTCTCCGGACCAGGCGGGGAACAAGACCCTCTCGAGCCGGGTGCGATGGCGACCTTGGCCGCTTCGCTGGTGAAGATCGTCAATGTCGATTACCATCTTGGCGTCAAATACTGGGAGATTCCCAACGAGCGGGAACATGTGCTGACGGCAAGCCAGATGGCCGCCATGTTTTCGCAGGCGTCGGCGGCGATGAAGGCAGTGGATCCGACGATTCTTGTCGGTGGTCCGGCGATGGAATCCATCGACTCGGATTACATCGGCGAGGTTGTCAAACAGAGTTTGCCGCAGATCGATTTTGTTACGGTGCATACTTATGGCGGCGACGGCAAGCAATCGGATGCGGCAAGTTACAGTAGTGCGATCGAGGCTGTGAGACAGGTACATGCATTGCGCGACCGTCTCACGTCGATCACGCAGGGCAAGCACCTTCCGATTTTTGTCGATGAGTACAACATCGGGTGGGATTCTACTCCAAAGATCGCCGACAACGCTGGGGCAGTTTATTTTTCCATTATTCAGAGCGGAGTAATTGAAGCCGGAGGCAATGTCTCGGCGGTGTGGGACTTCTCGCCTTCTCACAACATGTCCATTGTGAACAAGGATGGCAACCTCTATCCTTCCGCGAATATCTTCACCTTGATGAACCGGTATTTCTATGGAGACGAAGTAGCGGCAACGTCCTCGGACCCTGCTGCGATTCGTGCATACGCTGTGCAATCTGTTTCTGCTCATTCTGTTATGTTGTCGAATCTGGGCGATTCGCCACTTAGTGTGAGTTTGGAGTTCTCGTCGTGGAAGCCGAAGGGGATTAATGAGTATCAGATTTCGGCAGCGGGCTACAAGGAACTTGGCCGCCGTAAATGGTCAGAGGTTCAATGGCAAGGAATTAAACTGCCTGCCAAGTCGGTTACGATCCTGGTAGCCCAGTAGCTGGCGGTGAGCAAGAGGTTTACGCTGAGGCTGTGTCAGGCCCGTGCCGTGTGTGTGGGTTCGCTGGTATCAACCGGTAGATACTCGGCGAAAGCACCCATTTCTAACAATATCAATAGGTTGGCTCATTTTCCAGCTCGGTGAAACTATCGAAACGCATTTCGCCGGCCTGCATCGAGAATGCGGAAGACCCAGTTGACATCGCACACCCAGGCAAATGTAGAATCGAACCATCCATCTGATGTTCGGGAAGCGCGGTGCGACTCCGCCACTACCCCGTAACTGTAAGCGCTGAGAACTGAACCTGGGGCAGACGCTCCAGCCACTGAGGGTTGCCTCGGGAAGGCTGTTCAGTTCAGGTAAGGCGTAAGTCAGGAGACCGGTCAGATGCCAATCTGGGCTTGATCCAGCTTCGATGGGAGAGCTGGAGGGCACTCCACTGCCGGTCACCGACCGGTAACTAGAACGTTGCCTATAGATCCCGCTGCGCCGATGGAATTGGACTCACCGGTCAGAGGATATGCATGCAGGGAAGAGACCGCAAGATGGTCACGCTCGTTCTGGGCGGCGCTCGCAGCGGCAAGAGCCGTTGGGCGCAGGAGTTTGCCGAGAAGTTTGAGCGCGTGGCCTATGTCGCCACGGCACAGGCTCTGGACGCGGAAATGCGCAAGAAGATTCGTCGTCACCAGGATGATCGTCCGAAACGCTGGCAGACATTGGAAGAGCCATTGGAACTGGCGAGTGTGGTTCGGGACCGCTCGGCGGAGTTCGACCTTATGCTGGTGGATTGTCTGACGGTTTTTGTGGCGAATGTTATGGAGGCAACAGAGGCGGATCCGTCGGGTGTGGAAACGCGCATGGACAAGTTTCTCGAAGCATTGCGCACGACGTCTTCCTCGATTGTGTTGGTTTCCAACGAGGTTGGCAGCGGCGTGGTGCCGGCTTATGAATCGGGCCGGAGATATCGCGATGCACTCGGCGAATTGAATCAGCGAGTAGGGGCGATTGCCGACAATGTAGTGCTGATGGTGGCCGGATTCCCGCTGGCGCTCAAGGGAAGTATTGGAGCGCAGCCATGATCGCTTTCATGGTGGCGGGCACCGCGAGCGGGGTGGGCAAAACCACCGTCGCGCTGGCGCTGATGGCTGCACTGCGAGAGCGCGGATTGAGCGTGCAGCCCTTCAAGTGTGGGCCGGACTTCCTTGATACGGGACACCAAAGTGCGATATGCGGACGGACTTCGCGCAATCTGGACACATGGATGCTGGATGGCGAGGCGAATCGCGCGATCTTCGCGAGTGCCAGCCGAACCGCCGATGCCGCGGTTGTGGAAGGCGCGATGGGGCTCTACGACGGCGCGGTTGGCGGCACGGAAGAGGGAAGCCCCGCAGAGATCGCGAAGTTATTAGGTCTGCAAGTGGTTCTGGTATTAGACGCTTCGAAGAGCGCGCGCAGCATTGCCGCGGTAGTCAAGGGCTTCGAGAGCTTCGATCCGGGGGTTCGCTTCGCAGGGATTGTGCTGAACCAGGTGGGAGGCGAGGGACACTATCGCATGCTTGAAACTGCGATTCGCACGGTCTCCACGGCACCAATACTAGGCCATTTGCCGATGGACTCGCGTATTGGGATTCCTGAAAGATATTTGGGCCTGCATACTACCGAAGAGACAACATCCGAAGAAGCTCTGCGCGCCGCGTTCGCTGATTCAGCCCGAGCGCATCTGAATCTGACGCCACTGCTGGAGTTGTCGTGGACAGGCGCCGGGATAGACAACCAGGGCGCGCCTGTTGCCCGCGTTGAAGGATCGCGCGCGCGCATCGGCGTTGCGCGGGACAAGGCATTCTCCTTTTATTACGAAGACAATTTCGATTTGCTCCGGGAGCATGGCGCTGACATCGTCCCATTCAGCCCGCTCGTGGATGCGCGGCTTCCCGAGAATCTAGATGGACTGTATCTGGGGGGCGGATACCCGGAGTTATACGCGGATATATTGAGTCGCAATACCGCGATGCTCACCGGGATTCGTGCGTTCGCAGAGGCAGGCAAGCCGGTGTATGCGGAATGCGGCGGCATGATTTACCTCGGGCAGTCGCTAACTTTAGTCGATGGGCAAAGCTGCGCCATGGCTGGAATGCTGCCGCTGAAGTTCGAGATGACGTCGCAGCTTGTACATTTCGGTTATGTGCGGGTCGACTTCACCGAGGATTGTCTGCTTGGCAAAAAAGGAACCACCGTGCGCGGGCACAGCTTTCATTGTTCACGCGTTCAAGCGGGCTGTGCGATGCCAACCGCATATCGGGTGAGCTATTCGCTTTCCGGATGCGACGAGCCGGAAGGGTTTCATCTAAAGAATGTGCTGGCCAGCTATGTACATCTGCATTTCCGCGGGAATCCTACGCTTGCCGCGTCGCTGGTTGCTGCCGCTCGCCAAACGCGGGTTATCGAGGTGGCGGCATGAAACGAAAGTATGCATTGCTCATCTTCGGTATTGCGCTTTCCACATGCAGCGCACGCACAGTAACAGATGAGTTGGGACGCGTAGTCATGGTGCCCGAGCATCCTCATCGAATCATATGTTTGCTTCCGAGCGTTGTGGATGACGTGTTCGCCCTTGGAGCCGGCGCGGATGTAGTGGCGGTAACTGACTTCACGAAATATCCGGCAGAGGCGAAAACCAGGCCCAGCGTGGGACTCCCGCTGTCGCCTTCGATGGAAATCATTCTTACGCTGCACCCGGACCTGGTGTTAGGAACCGGGGACTTGAACACCTCGGAGACAATAGGGGAATTAGAAAAGCTAGGCATTGCGGTGTTTCTTGTCGCGCCGCACGGAGTGGAAGGGATATACCACTCGATAGCGAGCCTTGGACGAGCACTCAACCGCGATGAGTCCGCAAGGGAACTGATCGGCAGATTGCGCGAGCGCGAGGCGGCGATACGGCGCCGGGTGAGCGGCAAGCCTGTTGTCAGCATATTGATGCCCGTATGGTGCGACCCGATCGTCACGATAGGCAAGCACGCGTTCATTACGGAATTGATCGATATTGCAGGTGGCCGCTCGGTGACCCGCGACCTGGCGCAGGAGTGGCCGCAAGTAAGTTTGGAAGCTGTGCTGGCTTGGGCGCCCGAGGGGCTGCTGCTAGTGAAAGGCTCAAAGATGCCTGTAGAACAGATTCGTGAGCGGCCCGGATGGACCAGTCTGCCTGCGATCAAGAACAACCGAATTTATTACGTGGACGACCGGATCGAAATCCCGAGCCCGGTTGCCTTCGATGCATTGGAGGAACTCGCCCGACAACTTCACCCGTGAGATGGAAGCACCATCTCAAAACGTAAACAGATAACAGCTGGACGATTGGAAAGCGCGGTGCAAATCCGCCACTACCCCGTAACTGTAAGCGATGAGGCGCGGCTAGTTTGCCACTGGAAAGTTTTCTGGGAAGGCAGCCGGCAGCCGATGAATCGCAAGTCAGGAGACCGGTCCAGATGCAACTTCCGAGGGGAAAACAATGTTACGATTTTCGCGCAGATTCAGTTGGACGTGCAGTTTCGTTCTTGCCTTCACCAGTCTAACTTTTGCTTCACAACTTTCCGTTTTTCGCGGTACCGTATTCGATCCGTCGGGTGCGGTCATTCCCAACGCTAAAGTGGAGATGCTCGAAAACGGAGTGCCGGTCGCCTCCGTTGCCACGGATGCGAAAGGTCAGTACAGCATTTCGCGAAAGGCACAGCCCGGCTCACGTTTGCGCGTGTCAAATGCGGGATTTAGCACAGCGGAGAAACCGATCGAGCCACGGTCCAATGGTAATGAACTCGCGATGGACTTCGTTCTTCAGTTGGCCTCATACTCCGAGCAGATTACAGTAACTTCGACGGGAACTCCCACGCCACAAGCACAGTTGGGCGCTTCTGTGACTGTGCTTTCCTCCTCCGATTACGCGGGCACGAGGGATTTGCAGGAAGGATTGCGATTTGTGCCCGGACTGCAGGCCACGCAGGTTGGACAAGCGGGAGGATCGACTGGCCTGAATATTCGCGGCGGTGGCACCGATGCAAACAAGGTCCTGTTGGACGGGATCTCTGCGAACGACGTCGGGGGATTCGTAGAGTTTGCCAACGTCGCTAGCGCTGCGGTTGCGCAAGCGGAAGTTCTTCGCGGCCCCAACAGCGTCCTCTATGGATCCGATGCCCTCGCCGGCGTGGTCAGCCTGACGACTGCCAGAGGAAGCACGCCCATTCCCCTGTTCACGTATCTGGCCGAGGGCGGCAACTTCGGCACCTATCACCAGGAAGGATCGATGGGGGGCCAGCACAAGCAGTTCGATTACTTCTCGGACTACACGCGATTCGACACGAGCAATTCGATTCCCGACAGCAAGTTTCACAACGGTACGTTCACTGGCAACTTCGGCTGGACGCTTTCTCCCACATCCAGTGTGCGCGCAACCGTTCACCATGATCAGGTCGCCTCAGGACAACCCAATGCGACTCAGCTTTACGGCATCCCAACTGAAGCCAAGCTGACCAACGAAGACGCTTATTTCGGCATGACCTGGGAAGATCGGACCACGGCGAATTGGAACAACCTGGTTCGGTACGGCGGGGTGAGGCTGCGGTCACAGTACACCGAATTTGCGCCCACGGGCATGCCTCAGTACGACGGTTCAGGGAATCTTCTCGACTATCTCGGGGCCCCGATCACAATCCGCGGAGCGAACGGATATAGCGTGAGCGGACAGGCGCTCTATCAATATGCAGTAACCTATCCAAATTACGCCCCAAACTCAACGGACAAGGACTTTGTCTACGCGCAGTCGGATTACCATTTCAATCCGCACACGCTCGGACTGGTTGCATTTCGCTATGAAGATGAACGTGGGTATTCTTACGCTCAAAGTAACTCGGTAGAGCGCGGCAATTTGAGTTACACTTTTGAGCTTCAAGGTGACATTCATAACCGCTTGTTCTATACGCTGGGCGGAGGCCTGGAAAACAACGGGCTCTTTGGATTCGCGGCAACTCCCCGTGCTTCACTCGCATGGCAAGTGGCAGGCGGCACAAAATTGCGCGCCAGTTTCGGGAAGGGCATCAAAGAACCGGCGATTTTCGATCAGCTTGAATCGCTCTATGCGTTGCTATCGCTCCCCGCAAGTCAGCCGGCGGGGAATCAACTTATCTCACAAGATCACATCTCTCCAATCGGTCCTCAGAACTCAAGAAGCTACGATGGGGGCGTCGATCAATTTTTCTTCGCTGGTCGAAGCCGTTTGAGTTTGTCGCTCTTTCATAACCAGTTCACGCGTGGTATTGAATACATTCCGCCTCAAGGACTGGCGCTTCTTGGTGTTCCAAGCGATATTGTGACCATTGCAGCAAATACAAATTACGGGGCAACGGTGAACACGAAGAGTTACCGGGCCCAGGGCGTCGAGGCCGAAATTGAATCGCAATTAACGCATAACTTCTTTGTGCGTGCCGGATACACCTACGTGGACGCGAAGATTCAACACTCGTTTACAGGCGATGCCCTCGGGCCAATCCAAAATCCAAACTTTCCTGGAGTGGACATCGGCGCATTTTCTCCGCTGGTGGGCGCACGGCCCTTCCGGATTGCGCCGCACTCGGGCTATTTTCAGACCGGGTATCGCCAAGGAAAACTCTTTGCGGCACTCAGTGGAACGCTTATTTCGCGCCGAGACGACAGCGACTTTTTACAGTACGACGCAAACGGAGCGGGGACGATGCTGCTGCCCAATCGCAATCTGGACGGCGCATATCAGAAGCTGGATCTAACTACAAGTTATCAGGCAACGCGGAATGTTGCAGTCCTGGGCAGCTTCCAGAATCTATTGAGCCAACATTACAGCGAGGCATTTGGTTTTCCCTCGTTGCCATTCACTTTTCGGATGGGAATCAAGTTTACTGTTGGGGGTGAGTCGTGGCCAGGGAAGTAGCCGTGGTGCAAGCGAGTATTGCACGCGAAGGGGGGCAGGAACACCGGCTTAGATGGTTGCTTGGCGGACTTTCTGCGTCTCTTGTGCTTGCCATGCTGGTTGCCGCGGGAATGGGCGCCGTGCAAGTGCCGTTGCGCCGATTGGTGGAGAGCGCGCTCGGCATGAGCACGCTCTCCGACGATCAGCGCACGATTCTGTTCGTGATCCGCATTCCGCGCATTGTTGCGGCTGCTTTGGTGGGGAGTGGACTCTCGGTTTCCGGTCTGCTGTTTCAGGGTCTTTTTCGCAATCCCCTGGCCGATCCTTACGTTATAGGTTCGTCCGGTGGAGCGTTGCTTGGCGCTTCGATCGGAGTGTTTCTGTTACCCGCGGTCTCCATTGCAGGATTCGGAACCACAGCATTGCTGGCCTTTGCCGGTGCAATCGGCTCCATCGTGCTGGTGTATTGGCTGGCTAGCGTGAACGGCAGAACGCCCGTGGTCTCGTTGTTATTGGCAGGATTCGCGGTGAGCACCATGTTGAGTTACTCGTCGTATTTCCTTGAGACACTGGACCAGGGCTTTGGGCAGGGCATGCATGTTCTCTCATCTTGGTTGCATGGGACGATTGGGCAACCAACATGGCCGCAGTTGGCAATTGTTTCAGTAATGCTCGGAATAGGGCTTGCGGGCTCCGTGCCGCTGGCGCGAAGGCTCAACACCCTCGCGCTGGGCGAGGAGTATGCAACGCATCTTGGCATTTCAGTGCAGCAGACACGTATAGCGGTAATCCTGATCGGTTCGATTCTGACCGCTGCTGCCGTGGCTTTGGGCGGCCTGATCAGCTTCACGGGTTTGATCATCCCCCACATTCTGCGCATGATTCTTGGGCCGGACCATGTGCGACTGCTGCCGGCGACAGCGCTAGCCGGGGCATTATTTCTGCTGTTGGCGGACACTGCGGCCCGCACAATCATTGCCCCTGCCGAGTTGCCCGTGGGCGTACTAACTGCGTTTATCGGCGGGCCGTTTTTTCTTTTTCTTTTAAGGAAGGCAAGAAGGGAGGTACTGTCATGATGCCACTCCTCGAGTTTGCGCACATCAATTTCGGTTACGGGAGCGGTGAGCTTTTTCACGATTTGAATGGCAGGATTTTCGCGAACGATTGCATTGCTCTTGTAGGCCGGAACGGAGTTGGCAAGACTACATTGTTGCGATTGGCAGCAGGCACTCTTGCCCCGCAGTCCGGAGAAGTGCGTTTAAAGCAGAGCGTGCTTCGCTCAATGAAGCAGCGCGAGATTGCAAAGTTGGTTGCATTCGTGCCGCAGAATGTCGACCTGCCATTCTCCTTCACTGCCGAGCAATTTGTGGAGCAGGGCCGCACCCCCTTCCTGAAAATGTTTGGCGGATTGGGCGTTGCGGATCGCAAAGCCATTGAGCGAGCCATGGGTCTGACTGATACCTGGTCGCTGCGTTTTCGCGTATTCAATGAACTTAGCGGCGGGGAACGTCAGCGTGTGAAGATAGCACTCGGCCTGGCGCAGCAACCGCAGTTGTTGCTGCTGGACGAGCCGATGCAGCATCTCGATATCGGACGTCAGTTCGAGATGATTGACTTGATCGGCACGCTGCGCCGCGAAGGAATTGCGATTCTTGCATCCATGCACGACCTGGCGCTGATTGAAGGAGTGTTTACTTCCGTCTGGCTGTTGAGTCCGGATGAGCCGATGCGGCAGGGCTCGCCGCGCGAGATGTTGCATCCGGCGGTTCTTGAAGATGCATTCAACTGTCCGCCTCGTCATCGCCCCAGGCTCGTGGAACGTACCCGGAACCGAATGGAGCTAGCCATATGACTCTGATTGTTTCTTCTACTCTGTCGAACGTTGTTGCCGAAATCGAGCGGTGCGATGCACGTTTCGCTGCCGAGGCCCAGAGCCGGCTCGACTGCCTTACCAAACCGATTGGAAGCCTGGGGAGACTGGAGACGATCGCGGCTCAGATGTTCTCGATCTACTCCGGGAATATCCCGTTGCCGTTGCGGCGAGGCGCCTATGTTTTCGCAGCCGATCACGGCGTCACCGATGAAGGAGTGAGCGCGTATCCACGAGCGGTGACAGCACAGATGGTGCGCAATTTTCTCGATGGCGGCGCGGCCATCAATGTGCTCGCCCGCTTGCATGAGGCGGAACTTACCGTTGTGGACGTGGGCGTAGATGCGGAGTTTGAAGATGCGCCGGGACTGCATCGGGCGAAGGTTCGGCGCGGCAGCCGAAACATGTTTCGTGAGCCGGCAATGACGAACGAAGAGTTTGATGCTGCCCTTGAAGTGGGCGTTGGTCTGGCCCATGGAGCGGCAGAAAAGAGACAGCACCTGGTGGCGGTTGGGGAAATGGGTATCGGCAACACGACGGCTGCAAGCGCAATTGCCGCTGTGCTGACCAAGGAGCCGATCGACACATTGACCGGCCGTGGAACTGGACTGGACGTTGAGGAGAGAGAACGCAAGGTCAAAGTTATCGACCAATCGTTGCAGCGGCACTTTGGCGGTTTGATGGTGGTGCCGGAACCACTTGAGATTCTGCGCTGCGTCGGCGGATTGGAAATCGCGGCGATGACCGGCTTCATTCTCGGCGCTGCAGCTCATCAGATAGCGGTGGTCTGCGATGGATTTATTTCTACGGCGGCGGCGGCCGTGGCTTACGCTATCGCGCCCCAGGTAAGTGGGTATCTTTTCGCAGGGCACTGCTCGGAGGAGCCGGGCCACCGCTATCTGCTTCGCTACATCGGCCTGACCCCTATTCTCAACCTGGATATGCGACTGGGCGAGGGAACCGGGGCGGTACTAGCTATGCCGCTAATCGAGTCGTCCGTCCGGCTGTTCTCGGAGATGGCGACGTTCTCGTCGGCAGGAGTGAGCGAGAAAAGCGAATGACGGGAATTTTCCAGGATATTGCGGCGGCATTTCAGTTTCTCACCCGTCTGCCATTATCACGGTTGACCTACCGGCCGGATGCTTTGTCGCGTTCGGCGAAGTTCTTTCCACTGGTGGGCCTTGCGCTCGGCGCTGTCTCTGCGGGGATCTATCTCGCCCTGTCGCCGCATCTTCCCGCCATGGTCGTAGCGTTACTGATCGTAGTTTTTTCATCGCTTGCCACTGGGGGGCTGCATGAGGATGGTCTCGCCGACGTGGCCGATGCATTTGGCGGTGGATGGAATAGGTCGCAGATTCTTGAAATCATGAAAGACAGCCGCATTGGCACATATGGCGCGCTGGCGATTATCTTTTCGGTCGCCGGGCGCGTGTTGCTGCTTGCGAACTTACCCTCCGACATCCTTATCCAATATGTAATTTCAGCCGAGGTCTTGTGCCGCTGGACTGTACTTCCCCTTGGCGCGGTACTCCCTGGCGCAAGGGAGCAGGCGAGTCAGGGGGCGCGCATCGCTCATCAGATATCCGGCGTATCCCTGGCTGTAGGGACGGTGCTTGCGTTCGGGATTGTGGGGTACCTGTTGCGGACGGCAATGTGGATACCAGTTGTTGTTGCGTCGGCGATAGTGTTGGTCAGTGGACTCTATTACAAGCGGCGCATTGGCGGCATCACTGGCGATTGTTTCGGCGCAACCATTCAGTTAACGTTGGCCGCAGTCTACCTTTGTGGGGTTTGGCACAGATGAGTACATTGGTATTCGTTCGACATGGTGAGACCGACGTGGCGGGCACATTCTGCGGCCACAGCGACCCCGATTTGAACCTGGCCGGAGAGCTTCAAATAACTCATGCCGCGGAAGAGGTTGCAGGCCTTGGAGTGCGGCGAATTTATTCGAGCGACTTACGCCGTGCATCGCGTTCAGCAGCCGTGATCGGTGAGCGAATCAGCCTCAATGTTGAACTTAGTGACGATCTTCGAGAAATGCATTTTGGGTTTTGGGAAGGTCTCAACTGGCGACAAATTGAAGATAGATTTCCGCAAGAGGCAAGCCGGTGGCTGGCCGAGTTTCCACTGTGCGGCGCTCCTGGCGGTGAAGAGTATGCGGCCTTCGCGGGAAGAGTTGACGCAGTAATTGCGACATTACTCCAGAGAGCGCAGGGCTTGGCGATTGCTGTCGTTACGCATCGCGGTGTCATGAGTTACGCACTCACGAAGTTTTTTGGCTTCTCTGAGGAGGAAGCCTGGACGAGGACTGCGCCCTACGGGTCGGTGGTGATTGCCACTTGCCCCCGGGTGCGATTGCCAGGTTCAACCAAGTGTGGGAACCGGTGCGAGCCGGTTGCCGGGAAGGAGATGAGTTTATGAGCATTGCGACTAAAGGAGGCGATGGCGGCCAGACAAGTCTGGCCGGAGGAATGCGCGTCTCGAAGGCCGATCTGCGTGTTGAGGCTTATGGAACGGTGGACGAACTGAACTCCACCCTGGGATTCGCCAGAAGTATCTGCACTAATCCAGAGATCTGTTCCGCTGTGCATGAGATCCAGAACTCGCTGTTCCGTGTCGGGTCGGCCCTTGCGACTCCGCCTGAAAGCAAGAAAGGGACGCCGCCACTTTCTGCAGCAGACGTGGACAAGCTCACGGACATGGTTCATGCCATTGAAGCGATGGATGGAATTCTTTCCGATTGGTCGCTGCCTGGCGCGCTCACCGAGTCGGCTGCATTTGAGGTTGCTCGTACTGTCTGTCGGCGCGCAGAGCGCTGCATCGTACGCTTGACTGAAAGTGGAGCGGAAATTCACGAGCATGCCTTGCCTTACATCAATAGACTCTCGGATTTAATCTGGCTGTTTGGGCGCCAGATTGAGTTGGGAGCTGAAGTAGATTCGCGGTTGCGGGATGAGAAAAAGACGGGGCCGCGATGGTCGCGGGCGTGGTGAGGGTTCGCCAAAGAGGCTTACGGCATAAGGTTCGCGACACTGCAACCCCGGCCTCTGTAGCCGGTGTGCCATCATGCCAGTTGAGGGAGGAAGGCCGATGACTGCTCGGGCCATTATGGTGCTTGGCACCGCCTCTCACGTGGGCAAGTCACTTATGACGGCTGCGTTGTGCCGCATCTTTGC
>OCZU010001108.1_pt1 | contig 18105 bp, 11 predicted proteins | sample 1539001 | NCBI WGS metagenome assembly OCZU01 (sample SAMEA3539306, study PRJEB22396) | soil metagenome | biome: tundra; feature: field; material: soil | place: USA | collected 2010-05 | depth 0.15 m | reverse complement strand
GCGGCGCTTCAGCAATAGACGAGCAGGGATTGGGCGATGGGCTGAACGCGGTTGTGATTGAAAAGCTTTTCGATATAGGTGGTGTTGAGTTGCTGTCCTTCGGGAACCAGCAGCAGTCCGCTGGCGGTGTAAATGCCGCGCGCGAGAATCATCCCCGGACGCAAATCTCCCAGCGTAACCTCGCGTTCCTTGCGTGACGCCGGAGCCACGGCCAGGGCGCGGAGAAAAACGCGCACGGCTTCGGGATCAAACTTTGAGCCGGCGCCCAGCTTTATTTTCTCCACAGCGTTGGAGCTGTTCAGCGGACTGGAGGCATAGGCAACCACCACCGCCAGGACGCGGGCCAGCCAGGGAATTTTTTCCGCGGCGAGTTGGTCGGGATAACCGCGGCCATCGTAACATTCATGGTGGGCGCGGATCACTTCGCCGACCTTGTCGAGTCCGCTGCTGAACGCGGCCAGTTCCTGGCCGAGGATCGGGTGCTGTTCGATCAACGTCTTTTCAGCAAGCGTAAGCGGTTCGTGATCCTCGTGCCACTTGCGGATGATGTGGCGCTGGACGCCCACGAGCCCGATGTCGTGGAGCAGCGCGCTGCTTTCGAGCACGCGTCGGTCTTCGGGCGCGAGTTCGAGAAGCTGGGCGATGGATTTGCAGATTTCCGAGACGCGCCGGGCCTGGTTGCCAAGCGACGGATAAAACGTCTGCATTGTGTGAACGCAAAGTTCCATCGAGCGCAGGAGGTTTCGCTCGAGGTCGGCGTTCATTTTGCCGAGTTGCTGGTTTTGCTGGGCGACGAGTTTGACTTGTTGTTCGAGCGAGTGATTGAGTTCGACCAGTTGCCCGTTCATGGATTGCGTGGCGTCCTGCAAGCGCGCGTTCTGGCAGAGGAGTTCGTAGCGCTGCACGGCGTTTTGCACGGTGGCGATGAATTCCTCGCGCAGCCACGGCTTGACGATGAACCGGAAAATTTCGCCTTTGTTGATGGCGTCAATGACGGTGTCGAGACTCAGCACGGCCGTGATGAGAATGCGCGTGGCGAAAGGCTGAAGTTTGCGGGCTTCGGCGAGCAGTTCCAGGCCGGAAAGTTCGGGCATGGTTTGGTCGGTGATCACCACGGAGAACTGGCGCTTTTTAAGTTCCGCGACCGCCGCGCGCGGGTCGGAAAAGGTGAACGATTGGTAATTGGCCCGGCGCAGAGTTTCCTGGAGCGCCGCGAGAATGATTTCCTCGTCGTCCACGATCAAAATCGGGAGCGGAGCGGCTGGGGCGGGGGAGGTCATTGGGTTGAGACTGACGGAGTGCCCAGAACGGACTTGAGCCGCGCGAGCAGGTCCGGCATGGGCGTGCCGAACGGCAGCACCGCATCCACTTTTTGCAGGAAACCCGTCTCGACTTCGTCCTGGTTGCAGTTCACCAGACAAAAAGTTTTGACGGACAAGCGCTCGGTGCGAACGAGGTCAAACAGCGGGATCTTTTCGCTGGAACCGCTATCGCAAATCAGGAGTAGCCCCGTGAATTGAAAATTCGGCGAATGCAGACTTTCCAGCGCGTCGGCTTCCGTGGCGGCGGTGACTACGTAGTAACCGTGTTCACGCAGTTGATCGGCGATGCGGTCCAGAGTTTCTTCCGTCGGCCCGACCAGCAGCAGCGTGTGGCGGGTGAGCTGCTCGACTTTTTGCGCGGTTTCGGCTTCGGTGAAGTTTGCCTGCGCGAACCAGAGGTGAAACGTGGAGCCGGCCTTTTCCTGGCTTTCGAGCGAGATGGCCGCGCCATGCTTTTCGGCGAAAAGACGGGCGTTGTAAAGGCCGAGGCCGGAGCCTTTGCCCAGCGGTTTGGTGGTGAAAAATGGATCGAATATCGAGTTGACGAACGATTGCGGAATGCCGGTGCCGGTGTCCTGGACGGAAAGGGAAACCAGCGGCGGGTCCGGCAGCGCGCCGTGCAGATTGGACACGACCGGGGCCTGTGCGTGCCGCGCGGTGCGAAAGGTGAGATGTCCGCCGTTGGGCATCGCGTCGGCGGCGTTGAGCGCGAGGTTGACGATGACCTGGCGAAGTTCGACTTCGTCGAGATAAACCGGGAGCTGGCCTGATTCCAGCCCGGTCAGCACCCGAACGCGGCGCGGCAAAACTTTTTGCAGAACGGCGGCCATGCTGGAAACGATTTCGTTCAGGTCGTGGTAATTGTTTTCACCGGGCGTGCCCAGATGCAACTGGCGGATGCGCTGCGTCAACTGCCCCGCTTCGATGGCCGTGCTGCGAATCATGTTCAAGCCGTCGCGCAGGGAGGCGTTCCCCCCGAGTTCGGATTCGAACGTTTCGCTCAATGCCACGATGCCGGTCATGATGTTGCAAAAATCGTGCGCGAGGCCCATCGTGAGCGTGCCGAGATTTTCCTTCCACGACAGATTCAACAGCCGCCGCTCGGCGATGGTCTGCCGGCTGATGTCGAGCCAGATGCCTTCGTAACCGAGCAACAGGCCGTTGCTGCTGCGGACGGGCTGGCGGTGTTCCCAGATATAGCTGACGCGCCCGGTTTTGACGTGGCGAATGCGGAAGGTGCTGGTCAAATCGGCGGGCGAGCGCGCGGCTTCGCGCAGCCGGGCCAGCAGCGGTTTGGCATCGGCCTCATGCACGACCTGCCAGAAATATTTCGAGTGACGACGCCATTCCGCGGCCGGCACGCCGGTCAACTCCCCGATGCGCGGGCTGATGAACTCGAAACTGAAATCGGGCCGCTGACTGAAGATAATGCCGGGCCAGCGATGAATGAGGTTGTCCAGTTGCGCTTCGGCGCGCAGCATCCGTTGAAAGGCGTTGTGAATCGCCACGCTGCCCCAGGAATTCTCCGGAAACAAATTTTCCAGTTCGCGCGCGGGCGGAACGCCGGACTCCAGACGAATGAAGCGGACCGCGCCCTGGACGCACAGCTCGACGCCGAGCCGCTCGGCGGAATCTTTTTCCCCGGCGACGAGATCGATGCGGTCGAAGGCCGCCGGCTGCGCGAGCAGATTCCACAACTCGTCGCGCCATCCGGCATGCCGCTGGCCGATCAATGCGGGCAGGGATTTTCCCGTGAGTTCGCCCGGGGTCTGGCCAAGCCAGATGGCGAGGGAATCGTTGACGTTAAGGATTTTTCCGTCGGCGTCCACCACAGCGATGCCGCCATTGAGCCAGGTGGCGGGCGGAAGGGTGGTAAAATGGCTGGCGGCCTGGCCGGCGTCACTCGCGGGGTCCGGAGAAGCGCCGCGAACATCTTCTGTGCTGTTCACACTAGGCACGGCGTTTTGCGTGTGCTGGCGGGAGCCAGCCGGTTTGAGTTTGCTTCACTGACCTGCATTAAACAAAACCAGCGGGCTGCGACAAGAACTAATTCTTCGCCGTCCGAACGGCTTCCAAGCGACATGACCTTCGCGGAACGCCAAACTTCTTTTTGCAGCGCGAGGTTGAATTTGCCGTGCGCAACCTGAATCTGTAATCTGGCGGCCATGGATAACGCGCCCGTCGCTCATTGGTTGAATTGTTTTGCCGATTCGACACCCCCAAAAACCGCCCAAGTCATGATTCCATTTAAGAGGCGCATCCGGGTTCTGCTCGGAGTTTTCAATCTGGCTCTCGCCGGAAGAACGCTTGCGTTTGGGTCGGACCCATCCTCGGTTGTTGACTTTGGCGCCAAGGGCGACGGCAAGACGGATGACACGGCGGCCTTCCAAAAGGCGCTGGACGCCGCAGGCAAGGCGGGCGGCGGAATTGTTTCTGCGCCGCGCGGGAATTATTTCTTTGCGGGCCATCTCAATATCCCGAGCGGTGTGGCTTTGAAAGGCGTGTGGGAATCGGTTCCGGCGCACAACGGCATCCGTGACCCGGGCCTCCCGAAACCGACCGATGATGGCACGACGTTTCTCGTCACCGAAGGGGCGGGCCAGGAGGACGGCCCGCCGTTCATCACGCTGAATCACAACACCACGTTGAAGGGCGTGGTCATATACTATCCCGACCAGAATCCCGCCGAGGAACCGAAACCGTATCCGTATGCGATTGCGATGCGCGGGAAGAATCCGGCGGTGCTCGCGGTCGAGTTGCTCAACCCTTACAACGGCATTGACGCTTCCCGGAACGAGCGGCATCTGATCCGCGACGTGCAAGGTCAGCCTTTGCGGCGCGGGATATTTGTGGATTTTATCTACGACATTGGGCGCATCGAGAACGTCCACTTCAATCCGTGGTGGAGCATCCAGCCGAAATTATTCGAGTGGCAGCAGAAAAACGGCGAGGCGTTCGTCTTCGGCAAGAGCGACTGGGAATATGTGTTCAATACGTTCTGCTTCGGCTACGGCATCGGCTACAAATTCATCAAAACGAGGTCCGGCGACTGCAACGGAAATTTCCTCGGCATCGGCGCGGATGACTGCATCACGGCGCTGGAGGTGGAGCAATGCTCGAACATTGGCCTGCTGATTTCCAACGGCGAATTTGTTTCGTTCCACGGTCCCGATCCAACGATGGTGCGCGTGGGAACCAATAACACCGGGAGTGTTCGCTTCGTCAACTCGGCGTTCTGGGGACCGTGCAATCAGATCGCGAAGATCGCCGGCAAGGGCACGGTGGGTTTCAGCGATTGCACCTTCGTTCAGTGGGACCGTAATCGCGAAGGTCGCCACGCGCTCCAGGTCGAGGGCGGAAACCTGCTCGTGCGCGGCTGTGAGTTTCAGGAGGACAAGCCGCAAGTTGAAATCGGCCAGGCCGTGCGCAAGGCCGTGGTCACCGAGAACATCATCAAGGGCAAACTGCGCGTCACGAACCACGGCGGCGGCGTGGCGATCCTGAAAGACAACGCCAGCGATGAGCCTCATCTTGAAATCGAGAAAAAATAATTTGGCGGCCTGTGTCGCCGCTGGATTGTTTTGCAATCACCAGGAACCAATCCACACCGGTTGACTTTTTTCGGGTGAAACGATTGAATTGACAAGCTGTGAACAAATCCCATATCTGGCCCTGGCATGATTTCACTTTTTCGGGCGGGTGAGATGTTAGTCCCCGGCTGGTTATCGCAACGCAATTAACGATGAAAGGCAAAACAAAAACTACCAAGGAGAAACTTCATATCTTGCGCGAAGTGGAGGCTGGCAAAAGCATTGCGGTAGTTTGCCGGAAGAACAACATTGCAGAAGCGACGTTTCACCGGTGGACGCTGCAGTCCGGGTATAAGAAGATCATCGAGGCTCCGCGGCTCAAGGCGGTGAAGCGAGAGAAGTCCAACGGACTCTTCCCGGCGGTTGTCATTGATAATGTCGATCCCGCCAACAGTGGACGAATAAAAGTGCGGATTCCGTATGCAGGGTCGATCAAGCAGGGCTACGAAAGATGGGCTCGTATCGCCACCCTGATGGCGGGGAACAACCGGGGTACCTGGTTCATTCCTGACGTGAACGACGAAGTCCTGGTTGCGTTCGACGACGTCGGCACTGCGGGAAACTGCTACGTCATTGGCGGGTTATGGGCCAAAACCAGCCCGCCGCCGGAGACGATGGACGCGAACAACAACAAAAAGCTTCTGCGTTCCCGCAACGGCGTGAAGATCACCTTGGACGATGAAAGCGGCCAGGAGAGTTTCATCGTCGAGACCCCGGGTGGCCAGAAGATCACGCTCAAGGACGGCCCTGGCTCGGTTGAGATTACGGATAGCAATGGCAATTCAGTGAAGCTCGGCTCATTCGGCATTACTGTAACCGCTTCCGCGAAGGTGACCATCAACGCGAGCCAGGTCGAGATCAGTTCAAGCAGTGTCACCGTGGACGCCGGAATGTCGAAATTCAGCGGAGTGTTGCAGTGCGACACGCTCATCAGCAACAGCGTCGTCAGCGCCAGCTATTCTCCCGGCGTGGGAAATATCTGGTAGTTCGGGGTCGTTCATGTGGAAAAGCTGGCTGACCATGGAATAGATTCTGACCTTGCGCGAGCTTCTTTCAACGCGCTTGTTGTGCTGGCAGAGACCGTTGTTTGCAATTAACGATGCATCCAAAAGCGACGTGAACCTATGAGCGCCAGACGACGGCTTATCGTGTGTCTCGATGGGACCTGGAACCAGCAGGACGATTCCACGAATGTCTTGCATCATTACAACCTCGTCGTTGAAGGAGAAGAGAATGCGGGCGGACGGATCATCACCCAGAAAAAGCAGTATTTCCGGGGTGTGGGCACGGGGCCGCTGGATCGGATCACGGGGGGTGGATTCGGGTTCGGCCTCGAACAAAACGTTCGCGATGCTTACAACTGGCTGGTGGAACATTACTACGACGGCGAAGCCAACCCAAAGGATGCGGACGAAATTTTCATCTTCGGTTTCAGTCGTGGTGCGTACACCGCGCGTTCGCTGGTAGGCTTTATTGCCATGTGCGGCCTACTGCGGCGGGGTGCGCCGCTGACGGTCAGCCAACTGTGGGGTAACTATTGCATCCTGGGTCGCAAGCGCGAGGATCGCAGCAGTTTTTGGGAGAAAATCTTCGGAGAGAACGAAAGTGTGCCCCGTCAAATCACCGAGCTTGCCCTGGATCCGTGGCGGGCGACCTATGGACCGCCGGAGACACGCCGTGTGGTCTCGGCCCCACGCAATGAATCCGAACGACTCATGGTGCAATGGTCGCGGCGCGCGAAGATCACTTATCTTGGTGTTTACGATACGGTGGGCGCCATTGGATGGGACGCGCTGGCGATTCCGGGTCTGAAGAGCAAGCTGGCGCTTCATCACAACATGCGGCCCACGACATTGATTCAGAATTGCCGACATGCGTTGGCGATCAATGAGAACCGCAGCAGTTTTCAACACACGCCGTTCACCGCCTATCTCGGAGACAATAACAGCCGAGGTGAAGCCGAACGCGGGGGCGCGTTTCCCAAGCCCAAGGTAGCAGACAACGTTCGGTGTCTGCGTCTCCAGGCCATGTGGAACCGGAAGATCAAACAACGATGGTTTGTCGGTGCCCATGCCAATATCGGTGGAGGCTATCCCGACAATCTGCTGGCCCAGCGTCCGCTGGCGTGGCTGGTTGAAGGCGCGGAGAAGGCGGGTTTGATTTGCCAGCCTTTCCCGCCACCCATGATTCCAACTTTCGCGCCTCCCGCGGCGCGCGACTCCTATGCCGAGTTCGCCCGGCCATTTTGGACAATGATCTTTCGCGCCAAACGGAGTTACCGCGTCATTGATCCGATTCCGGTATCGCACGCGAGTCGTCGTGACAAAAAGCAAATCGCAATCATTTCTTCCGGTTATGTTTTGAAACACATAAACGAAGGGCTGGATGATTCCGTTTTTGCCTACTACGGAGTTCGCAATGCATCGCCGCCCCCAAACCTGGTTGAATATGCCCGGCGAAAGGTTTCAATCGCAACCGGACCATACCAGGCAGGTTTGCAAATGTTGGCAAATCGCAAACCGGCTGAACCATGGCCCGGCAAAGGGTTTATGGAAATACTGATTCTAGCGGTTTGGGCGTGGCTGGCCGCACAGGGCTTGGCCGTCACAGACAATGTTTTTCTACTCTGGTTGGGTGATGGTCCACCGCGAAGTCTGGTTTCTATTGTGGCGTGCCTATTGTTGTTTGTGGACTGGGGAGAACGTTGGACGGGGTTTTCTCTGGCCGCCAAAGGAGGGGGCGCGTTCAGGAGAGCAATGCTCGACGTGCTCTACTGGTTGCGCGCGGTCGGATTTGTGCTGTTCGTTTGTGGCTTTGCCGGGTTGGTGAGCCACCTCGGTAAACTCATTCACATTTGGATTTGGAACTGGCTTGGGCTGCCGCTCTTGCCGGCTTCAACCAATACCCAGCCTATCACCGAAATTGTTCGACTCGCGGGCTTCTTGCTCCTGCTTCAACTTGCGGTCGGCTATTTCTTCAAAGCACTCGCTTGGGTTGGCGAGCCGATGAGCGATGCCAATTTGGGTTCAATGGTCAAACTTCAACTTTGTGCGACGCCGGCGCGTGTGAAGAAGTGTCTTGATGATTGGCTCGCATCGCTGAAGTGCGGGCCGGACGATTCAGCGCCCGTATCGAATAAGCGGAAGCTGGAAACGGTTCGCGCAGCGCTGTGGCGCGACCTGGTCGGTTTCATTCCGTTGTATTCCGTGGTGTTTGGTTTCGGCTCGTGGCTGGCTTCGGCACAATTCGCGTGGGTGTGGCTGGCCGAGTTTTGGTTCCTTTTTCCTGTGGTCGCGGCCGTCGCGGATTATGGGGAGGACTTCAGCCATCTTCGCTATCTCTCACTCTATGGGGAGCAGAAACAGCCTTCGGGCGCTCTCACCGGTTTTTCATTTTTGATGACCTTGATAAAATACGCAGCCTTCGGGTCTGAATTGCTGTTAACTTTTGCGGCAATCGTTTTGGCAAGCTGGCACATTTATCTGAATGCTGAAGCATCAGGTTGGCGAGGGTTGCTCGCACTATCAATTACGACAATGACTCTCCTGGTGGTTGCGGGGATAACGATCTGGGCCGGAATTTATCGCGCACAACACGGACCCAAATTAGATTTAACCACACCACCCTTCGAGAAACCTGAATATCGGCTCGCGACACAATGATCATCTGGATGAAGGCAATAGTCTTTATTTAATGGTTGGAGGATGTTTGATTCAAAGAGGCTGCGCCGCCGGCTCTGCGCTTGTCTGTTCCAAGCTCCGATTCAGCAGGCGCGCAGTGAGCATCCATGCGGTGAAGCCCAGGAAACCGACCGCGCAAAGATTCAGGTAAAGCGATTGCCGGCCGGAGTCCAACCCCGCGGCGCACGGATAAAGAATGCCGACGATCAGGAATTGTAAGGCAAGTGTTTTGATGGCGACGCCCGTGGTTACTCGTGTCAGCAGCTTCGCCAGCGCAAGCAGGAATGGGGTCAGTATCAAAACCGACGTTCCGACAAATCCGAACAGCAGGTCACTGAAGTCGCCCAGCAACCCATAAGCAAATGCTGTGGCCGCGCCGAAGAGAATGGTGATCAAGACAGCATGCCTGACTTGCGCGAGGGTCAGCGTCAAGGCGAGCATCGCGAAGATAAACAACCAGGCGCGCTCGACTTCGCCGAGCACGGCGTTCGTGACTTCTCCCGGTTGAGGCAAAGACGGCAGCGCGACGCCCATGCCTTGATTTGAAATGGCGTGGTCGAGACGGAACGTCAGTACGCAACCCTGGGAGTTGGTGGTTGCCTGGATTTCCGTCGGTGTCATGCAACCGCCGGGATAATTGAGTTTCGCCTTTGGCAAATCCGGCAGCGTCAACGTCAGCAGGAAATCGCGAATCTCCCGCGCTTCCCGCACCTGAAAATACCAGAAGGACACACCCCGGCTCTTGAAGGAAATCTTGAAATCGAGCGCCTCATTCGGTTGCAACTCGCGCGCGAGCACCAACGTCGCGTCCTTGAGTTGCATTTGCGGAAGCACATCCTTGCCATTGAGCGTGGCGGACAGGTCGTCATACATGGCCCCGGCGGCCGGCAGGGGAAAGACCAGATTGCACTGTTGCGGAGTTTCCGCAGGGTTATTCAGCTGCCACGAAAAATGGCAGACGGTTTCATAACCGCCATAATACGCCGAGCCTTTCTTGCGCGGGTTTTGTTTCAGCAGGATTTCGTGTCGTGCCGCGACGAACGGATTGGCCGTGACCGGATGCCGGACGATTTTCTTTCGCAGCACCGCGGGCCTGGTCAGATCTTCAGATTCGATGCGCTCGGTAACCTCCTCGTCGGTGTAGATTTCGACTTTCAACTCGCCCTGCTCCTGCTCTGCGCCCCAGATGGTTTGCACGGCGTTGTAGTTTGCCTGCGTGACGCGGCCATGCGTGCGTTGAAAATTCGACACCGCCTGGCGCAGGTAAATGCGCAGGACCGAGATCGTAGCCACGAGCAGCGCGACGAGCATCAGTGCCATCGTCAGACGCGTCAAATGTCCGTAGAGCATCCAGAGCAGGCTGGATTTTCCCGATGGGTCAATGTGGGAACGGGAGGGCAGGAAGACCGAGAGAAATACCGCAAGGAGTGCCGCGCCTAGAAAGAGCGCGAGCAGCGGTTCGACATCGGCGAGGTCGCTGGCGCGACCCAGGAGTTTGGACAGGATAGGTTTCATGGTGGGTGATTCCGAACGGCCCGCGAACTCTGGACGGCGACGGCACGGGCTGAAGCAAATTCCAGGTTGGTCATTTCAAGGCTCGTGCTCACAGTTCAGATGTTCGCGGACATGGTTGTTGGTTTCGCCAAGGCGTGACCGAAAATCGGAACAACTGAGTCAGGGAACACGCGACGGCTGTGTTGCTGCACGCCGCTCACACGAGCGGTGTCAGATTGGAGGAGGAACCACCGCCTCGCAAAACTTACGAAGCGTGAGCCGATTCAAAAACTTCGCCGCGATTTTGTCCACTACTTTCGGCAAAAAGTTATTCACAGGGGCGCATGCCACACACTGCCCCGTCTCCCTCCCCCCGCCCGAGCGGGGAGAGGGCTGGGGTGAGAGGATCACTGTTCACAGCTTGCAGCTGGGGCTTTTGCCCTCGCTCCGAGCAGGACTGGCGAACAGGGACGAGAAGGTTTAGTTTGTGGCCGAGTTGCAGCAACCATGACTCGAAGAAAATTGTGAAAACCTATGGCCTCATCGGGTCGGCGATGTTTCCACGTTCAGCGCGGAAGTGGGTTTGGCCACGCATCGTCCTCGTGTTGGGTGCGCTCGTGCATCCTTCCAACTCGCAGGCGCAAGCCGGATTCGTGGATCCAAGTTTTCTCAATGGCCTGACCGGGCCGAATTCCTGGCTTTGGGCGGGCGCACTGCAACCGGATGGAAAGCTGCTTCTCGGAGGCCAGTTCACGAGCTTCAATGGAGTGCCGCGCGGTCCGGTGGCCCGCCTGAACGTGGATGGCAGCGTGGACACGAACTTCTCGGCCAGCATAACGGCGGGCGAACCCACAGTCCATAGTGTGGCCATCCAACCCGATGGCAAGGTGCTGGTCGGAGGAATGTTTACCGGCATGGACGGATCACCATGCATCCGGCTGGCACGTTTGAATGCAGATGGAACTCTGGATACCAACTTCGTTGCCACGGTGACCAGCAGTGGGTCATTCATTACCGTGAGCCATCTGGCCCTTCAAACCAATTCACAGGTAGTGATCGCCGGATGGTTTGAAACCGTCAACGGAGCGCCTCACACCAACATCGCCCGGCTCAATAACGATGGCACTCTGGACTCCGGCTTCGTCGCCGGGATTGACACTCCGCCCAATGCCCTGGCCTTGCAGGCGGACGGGAGAGTGCTGATCGGGGGCGCGTTCAGCAGCGTGAATGGCCAGGCCCGCGATCACGTCGCGTGCCTCAACACGAACGGCAGCCTGGACACCAACTTCCTCGCGAATGTTGACGGCAACGTTGACACTTTCGCCACCCAACCGGACGGAAAGGTGCTGATCGGTGGTGGCTTCACCACCGTTAATGGGCAAAGCCGCCATCGGATTGCACGTTTGAATCCCGATGGCAGTCTCGACGGCAGCTTCCAGAACGGCATGACCGGTGCCAATGATTACGTAGCCTGTGTTGCTTATGATCCAAGCGGCAAAGTTCTGATCGGGGGACAGTTCGCCACGGTGAACGGCATCGCGCGCACCAATGTCGCGCGCCTGAACTCCAACGGCAGTCTCGATACCAACTTCCTCGCGAATGTGGACTCCTTTCTTGAGATGATGCTGGTCCAACCGGATTCCAGGGTGGTCATTGAGGGGAGTTATATTACAACCGTCGATGGGCGGAGCCGGAATCGCATCGCGCGCCTGCAAAGCAGCAGCGCTCCGATTATTGGCCCCTCAAGTATCTCAGGCGGGATCTTTTACTTGGATGTGGCCGCCATTGCCGGAAAAACTTACGGCGTTGAAGCTTCGACGAATCTGGTGAACTGGAGTCTGGCATTATCCACCAACGCTGCGGTTGACAATTTCACCTTCCAGGATGCCGGCGTGACGCAATTCCCGCTTCGTTTTTTTCGTGTGTTTAAGTCGCCTTGACGCCACGCACATCACGGCGACAGGCGGGCGCGATAAAACCGTTGCGCCTGCGCGGCTGCATTTGTGTCGGTGATCTCAATGAGGCCCCCGGTGCCTGAAAGGTTGGTGGCGGCGAGCGACCATGACCCGCTGACCATTTCGCTGGCGCTCTGCACGTCATAGCTCAAACCAAGCAAGGTTGTGAGCCCGATCACACAATTGCCGTTGCTTAACGTGAAGCTCGTGATCAGCGGCGGGACATTCGTCGTGAACTCGTCAGCGCCGATGTCGGCACTCGCGCCGCGCGGCCGGCGGTCGCCATCGAAATCATTCGTCACCGTGACGAGCGCGGGCGCTTTATCAATGGCGTTCGTCGCGGATGCCAGCAGATGCAGATCGGCGGCCGCGGGATTGACGAACATACCCGGAACGGCGGTGAGCAGATTTCCGTTCAGAGTTGCGGTGGCGTTGTCGCGCAGGTGAATCGGTGCGTCGGCGAGATTGTTGCGAGCCGTGCCGTTGGTCGTCGTCGGGAAGCGAAACTCAACCGCAAAGAACTCGTTGCTGTTGAGCAGGGCAGTGTTGTGGTCAATCTGTGTTCCGGGCGAATTCCAGGCGATGATCGAACCGTCCGAACCGGCCCGGCGGCTCGCGCTCATCAAGCCCGGCGCGAGGAACACGAAGTTATTGCGAATCACCCCGCCGGCGTGATCGAAATACGGCGTCGTGTTGTCCAATCCATAGGCGATGGCCCGGTCCACGTTGACGAAGGTGTTTTGCTCCGTGACGGTGTTGACCGAATGTCGCCAGAACAGCACGGCGGGATTCCAATCGTAGGCCGTGCCATCCGGATTGTGGAGATTCTTGAAAAGGTTGCCGCGAACGATCCAGTTTTGCGCCGCATGGGCGCTGATGCCGTTGAAATAACCCACACCCGCTCCGTGATCCCCCGGCGGGTTGCCGGTGTATTCGAACCAGCAATACTCGACAACGCCATTGTTCACACCGAGGCCGGCGTTGACATCGGTGGGATTGGATTTGATGAACTGCGAGCCGGCATTCAGGAGGCGGACACAATAGACGCGCGGCGATTGCGCGCCGGAGTTGAGGATGATTTCGTTGTCCCAGGTGTCGCGGATGGTGAGGTGGGCAATTGTCGTGTTGGTGCCATTGGACCAGATGCCAAACGGGACGCTGCCATAATTGGGATTGTCCATGCCCTTGCCTACAAGCACAACGTTGGTGCTGCCGGACGTGCCGCGAATGGTGACGTTGTTCCTGCCGTTGATGTAAAGGGTGCTGGTAAGATTGTAAGTGCCATTGGATAGAAGAATCGTGTCGCCATGTTGCAGGTTGCCCATGGCGCTCTGCAATTGAGCTTCTGTGGCAACATTGACGATGCGTGTGCCGGTGATCGGCAATTGCGGCGCGTCGCCCGGCGAAGCGGCTTGAACCAGGCACGGCGCCGCCAGCAACGCGACGGTTAAAATCATCTCGATCAGTTTCATCGAACCAACCTCAATCTCACACGGATTAGAAGATCATTCAACGCCGCAGGCGTTTCTTCGCTGGGCAACTCAGAACGTAGAAAAAACAACGGAAGGGCCGGCGCAAGCTGCGAACCAGCAGGATCCCGCAGAAGGCTTGATTTTTTGCCGGTGGACGATGTTCAAATTACAGTTTTGAGTCTGGCTGCAGGTCAGCCGAGTTTGGAGTCCACCACGGCGAGGCTACGGTTGCTTTCGACGTAGTTCACCTCGGTAATGCCCAGCGCGGTGGGAAGAATTTCCGGCGCGACCTTCATCGGGCCAGGCTTGGGTGCCGTGCCGGGCGCGGGTTGCGGAAAGGCGGTGGAGGTGGCGGTGTGGAAGGTCACGTTGCCTTCGACTTTTTTCAGCGTCTGGTGGACATGCCCGTTAAGCACAGTCACCGAACCAAAGCGTTTCAAATTACCCAAGGCGCGCTCGGCATCCTGCGTGCCCCAGCCCCATTGGGGATAAATGGACCACAGCGGAACGTGTGCGAACACCACAATCGGTGTGCTGCTGGAAAGGCCGCTGACATCGTCTTTCAGCCAGGCAAGTTGATCGTCGCCCAAAATGCCCAACCCGCCTTCGGCAATGTTCATCTCGTTGACCAGGCCGATGAAGTGGACATCCTGCTGTTCGAAGCTGAACCAGCCGTTGCCCTGGGTGCCTTTGCCGAAGCGCGCGCGAAATTCCTTGCCGTTGTCGCTGATCACATCGTGCTCGCCGGGCACATAGAAAATCTTTCCGGCTTTGGCGGTTTTGAGCAGTTGATCCAGCGTGTCGAATTCCTCCGGCTCCGAAAGATGCGAGAGGTCGCCCGTGTTCAAAACAAAATCCGGCGCGGCGGGCAGGGCATTGATCTTGGCAATGGCCTGCTTGAGCGTGCCGACGACATCCGTGTTGGCCGGCTTGTTGAAACCGATGTGGCTGTCGCTGATTTGGCCGAAGCTGAAATCCCCCCTGGAATTCAAAGAACTCTCATTGATCCCTACGCCGACGGTGAATGGGACACCGCTGGAATCCTGGAACTGGAAAAGCATATTCACGACTGCCCCGCGCGCGCCTTGGCGTGGCGCAACCTGCAGGATTTAAAAAAAGCGCTGAAGCAGGACGCTCTTTACTTCTCGGCCCCGAAGGAATTACGGGAGCGCATCAAAGCGGAATTGCCCTCGCCGGCAACATCAATCCCGCTGCGGCAGGTCTGGAGCTGGAACTGGTTGACCACCGCGCTGTCCGGAGCGCTCGCAGCCTGTCTGACACTGCTGTTGACGCTGACTCGTCCTTCGTCAGAGCAGCAACTCGCGCACGAGATTGTTTCCAGCCACATCCATTCGTTGATGGCGGATCATGTCTTGGACGTGGTATCCACCGACAAGCACACCGTCAAGCCGTGGTTCAACGGCAAGTTGGATTTCTCTCCGCCAGTCAAGGACTTGGCGGCGGAAGATTTTCCGCTTATCGGTGGCCGACTTGATTATCTGGGCGGACGCAGCGTGGCCTCGCTGGTTTTTCAACGCCACAAACATGTGATCAATCTTTTCATTTGGCCCGCAAAAGAAAAGAGCTCAAAACCCGCCTCGTTTACGCCCATCCAAGGTTACAATCTGATCCACTCGTCGGAAGCAGGGATGGTTTTTTGGGCGGTCTCAGACCTCAACGAAAAAGAGCTTATGGAATTCATTCAGGGCTTTACCAAAGGCGAAACGGTCAAGCCGTGATAGTTTCAAGGTGGATATCCCGGCTGCCGATGCGCATTACGTCTTCACATGGCGGAGGACGATCCTCACCTTAACTTCTGATTTCACCTATTACCACACGGAGAGCTTCAATACCTCCCAAGTACAGAGCCCTATTAAACTTTACTTGAACCGCTCAGTTCGCTACTGTTGTCGCGACAGCCTGACAGCCGAAGCTCTTCAGAATTGTATTCTGCCGAGCCGATCCAGTTCATCGGCCCGTAAGTGCAAATCTTTGTCTAATGAAAAACCACATTTCGGTGGCGGTTGGAACGATTGTTTTGGCCTTCGCGGGGGTCATTTCCGCGCAAACTCCAGCGACGCTAACAGATTTTGGCACCACCGCTCCAGTTCCTGGCCTGGCTGATATTTCCCAATTGAGCATCGTCGGCGAGGTGGACAAGCCGGACGGCCTGAATTACTACACCGACAACCAGACTGACCACGGTGCCGGCGAGCCAGGTCAAACCTTCACGACCGGGAGCAGTCCGGGGGGATACACTTTGAAGTCCCTGACGGTTCGAACTGGAGGCGGCACAGCCAGCGGGCTTGCGACGCCTAAAGGCTATCTGCTGCATATTTACTCAGTTGCGGGTGGCACGGCGACGGTGATCGCGTCTTACAGCGCCACCAATTTTGTTTACACCGACGGCGACTGGTTACGATGGAGCGGTCTTTCAGTGTCACTGGCGATAAACTCAACGTATGCGTATTCTTGCGGCAAAGCCGCCGCCGGAGGAAGTTGGGGAGAACTGGCCACCGCCGGCGGCAATCCGTATGCCGGCGGTGAGGTCGACTTAATTCCGACCAGTGGAGGGGCGATTACATTTGGCGGCAGTCATGGCTTTGACGGGGCTTTCGATGTGGGGTTGACGGGTGACCCGTTTGTCGGACCACCGGCAGCTTCTCCCACCAATACTTTGTATAGCGGAGCAACGGTGACGTTTAGTGCCGCAGTCAGCGGCACCGCTCCCTTCCAATATCAATGGCAGACGAACGGGGCCAACCTCGGCGGAGCAACCAACACCACTTTGGTGCTGACGAACCTGACCATTGCCAACGACGCATTTTATGATGTGGTGGTGACGAATGTTTTCGGTTCAGTCAAGAGCTCTTCAAATCACGTCCAAGTCTTGCCACCCAGCGCGCCTTTTTTTGTCACCCCGGCCAATTCGCAAACGCAGTTTACCGGCGGCCAGGTTCTTTTCGCGGCGACCATTTCCGGTTCTCCAGCCACGCTCATTCAATGGCGGCGGAATGGAACGAACCTCAATGATGGAGGAAATCTTTTTGGTTCCCAGACGCTGTCGTTGACCATCACCAACCTGGTGCTGACCAACGCCGCCACGTATGCGTTGGTCGTCTCGAATTCTCTGGGTGCCGCTACGAATACAGTGACGCTGACAGTGTTGACGACCAGCCTGGCGTCGGTAACCAATCTGTCCGCGTTGAACATTCAACCGACAATAGCTACTTTGAACGGCCAAGTGCTTTCAACGGGCGGCCAGACTCCGGTGGTTATATTGTACTTTGGGCCGGTTGATGGCGGCAACAACGCAGCGAACTGGGCGAATAGTTCTTTCTTGGGCCAACAGGCTGGATTCTTCTCCACAACCGTGGCCGGACTGACACCGAATACGACCTATTACTTCGCCGCTTCGGCAACGAACTCCTCAGGCATCGTCTGGGCAACACCCTCTGGAACATTTGCCACACCTTCGGCCCCGCCCCCGGTTTCCATGCTGACCTATCATAATGACAACACGCGCGCCGGGGCGAACACAAATGAACTGCTTCTCACGCCGGCAAATGTCAATGTCTCCAACTTTGGCCGATTGTTTTCCTATGTGGTGGACGGACACGTTTATGCCCAACCACTGGTCATGACCAATGTGAGTATTCCTGGGAAGGGAGTGCATAACGTGGTCTTCGTCGGCACTGAGCACGACACGTTTTACGCTTTCGATGCCGATAGCAACACCGGGCCGAACGGCGGGTTGCTGTGGCAGACAAATTTGGGGATTTCCGCCGTGACGCCCAACAGTGATTTCGGCAATCGTTACGGGCCTTATCATGACTTGAATCCCGAAATGGGAATTACCGGCACGCCGGTCATTGATCCTGTTTCCGGCACTCTGTACCTTGATGCCTTCACTCATGAAGGCGCTTCCTATTTTCATCGGATTCACGCGTTGGACATCACCAGCGGCAAAGAGCGATCCTTCAGCCCCGTGCTCGTCACTGCTTCAGTGCCGGGGCTGGGCGTGGGAAGCTCGGGCGGGGTTTTGCCTTTTGACCAGAAGCAGGATTTTAATCGGTGCGCAATGACACTTACGGGCGGCATTCTGTTTGCCACCTATACGGGCTATGCGGATACCGATCCTTATCACGGTTGGATTCTTGGTTACAACCCCGCCAATCTCCAACAGTTGACCAACTATATTTTTAACACCAGCCCCAATTCCACGATCGCAGCCTGGGGCGCCAATGCCGGCGAATGTGGAATCTGGATGGGTGGAAATGGACTATGTGTTGACGCCAACACCAACCTATACTTTGAAGTGGGCAACGGACCTTTCAATGCCAACACGAATGGAACGGAATATGGCGATAGTTTTCTAAAGCTTTCAACTTCAAACAAGCTGGCCGCGGCGGATTATTTCACTCCTTTCAACCAAGCCAGTCTGGCCTCGGCTGATGCGGACCTCGGATCCGGCGGGCCGTTGTTATTGCCGGACTCGGTGGGGAGCGCGGCTCATCCGCACCTGATCGTGGGTTGTGGCAAGGAAGGGAAGATATACCTGGTGGATCGCGATAACATGGGCCATTACAACG
>OCZU010001107.1_pt1 | contig 18106 bp, 22 predicted proteins | sample 1539001 | NCBI WGS metagenome assembly OCZU01 (sample SAMEA3539306, study PRJEB22396) | soil metagenome | biome: tundra; feature: field; material: soil | place: USA | collected 2010-05 | depth 0.15 m | reverse complement strand
ACGTAGGCCTGGGCGATGGGCTTGATGAGAGCGCCATCGACGGTCTCGTGGACGGAGTACATCGCGCGGTTCCATTGCTCGAACGGGTCGACCTTGGACGGGGAGATTGCACAACCGGCAAGCGCCCCGGTAACGAGGGCCAGCGCGAGTCTGCGATTCAGTACGTTCATTTCTTCGCTCCCGTGTCGGATGCCTTGTCAAAGAGAAACTGTCCGATCAGTTTCTCGATCACTACTGCCGATTGCGTCTTGACGATGCGGTCGCCGTCCTTGAGCATCACCGGATCGCCGCCGGCGTCGAGGCCTATATACACTTCGCCGAGCAGCCCGGAAGTGTTGATCGATGCGATCGTGTCCTTGGTGAACACCACGTCGCGGTCGATGCGCAAGCTGACGACAGCTTCGTAAGTCTTCGGGTCGAGCTGAACGGATTCGACGCGGCCCACGACCACTCCGGCCGCCTTGACCGGCGCGCGCAGCTTGAGGCCGCCGATGTTGTCGAAATTGGCCTGCAGATGATAGCCGGCCGTCTGGTCCAGCGTAAGCAGATTTCCCACCTTCAATGCCAGGAAAAGAATCGCGCCAAATCCAACGGCGACGAAAACACCGACCCAAAGGTCGATCGTGGAACGATTCACGAGCCAACTCCCCTGAACATGAATACCGTCAACACGAAGTCGAGCCCCAGAATTACCAGCGAAGACACCACGACGGTGCGCGTGGTCGCGCTGGAAACGCCTTCTGCGGTCGGCTTCGCGTCATAACCATCCAGCACCGCGATCAGCGATACGGCGGTCCCGAACACGATGCTCTTGATAATGCCATTGGTCACGTCGGGCCACACTCTGACGCCGGCCTGCATCTGCCCCCAGAACGCCCCGGCGTCGACGCCGAGCAGCCTGACGCCGATGAGATAGGCTCCGAAAATGCCCAGCGCTGAAAAAAGCGCCGCCAGCAGCGGCATCGAGATGACGCCCGCCCAGAAACGCGGCGCCACGACCCGCGCGATAGGATCGACCGCCATCATTTCCATCGCAGCGAGCTGCTCGGTCGCTTTCATCAATCCGATCTCGGCGGTGATCGCCGAGCCCGCCCGGCTGGCGAACAGAAGACCCGCCAGCACGGGCCCGAGTTCCTTGACCAGCGACAGCGCCACCAGAATTCCCAGCTGCTCGTCGGCGCCATATCTGGCCAGCACTTCGTAGCCTTGCAGTGACAACACCATTCCCACGAACAAGCCCGAAGTCAAAATAATGACCAGCGACAGGACGCCGGAAAAATAGATCTCGCGCAGCGTCAGATGAATGCGCCGCAACGCCGCCGGAGAGTGCCAGATGATCGCTGTCATGAAGCGCGCCGCGTAGCCCAGCCAGGCGATGCCGCCGGTGACCGCTCCGCCGAGGCGGCGCAGGCCCTGCCCTACGCCATCGAACGTCTCGTTGGACATCATGCGTCAACGTCGGCGAAAAGCGTTTCCCGGTACGACGGGGCCGGGTAGTGAAACGGCACCGGCCCATCGGGTGCACCGTCGACGAACTGGCGAACGTAAAGATCGGCCGAGGCGCGGACTTCATCGGGCGTGCCGCTGGCGACGATCTTCCCTTCGGATACGAAATAGAGATAATCAACGATTTTCAGCGATTCATAGACGTCGTGCGTCACGACGACCGACGTGATGCCCAGCGCATCGTTCAGGCGGCGTATCAGCTGGCCCACCACGCCGAGCGAGATCGGATCGAGCCCGGCGAAGGGCTCGTCGTACATCACCAGCATCGGATCGAGCGCGATCGAGCGCGCCAGCGCGACGCGCCGACCCATGCCACCCGAGAGCTCGGCCGGCATCAACTGCGCGGCGCCGCGCAAGCCGACAGCCTGCAGCTTCATAAGGACCAGGTCGCGGATAAGCTCTTCCGGCAGCGCAGTGTGCTCGCGCATGGGGAAGGCGATATTCTCGAACACGCTCATGTCGGTGAACAGCGCCCCGAACTGAAACAGCATGCCGCAGCGTCTCCGCAGCGCGTACAAGGCATCGGGCTCGAGGTCGGGCACCGACTGTCCGCCGACGCGGACGGCACCCGACGCCGGCTTGAGCTGGCCGCCGATGAGTCGGAGGATCGTCGTCTTGCCGCTGCCGCTCGCGCCCATGATAGCGACGATCTTTCCGCGAGGGACCGACATCGTGATGCCCTTCAGGATCTCGCGCGTGTCGTACGAGAAGCGAACATCGACGAGCTCGATTGCCGCGGCTGCGGGATCGAGTCGGCGCGTCGGGGTCAGCGCAGCGTGCGATGCCACGGTGGTTGCAACTGGCATTCGGTGGGTGAGTCTGTTTCGAAGGGGACGGTGATTGTAGCGGGTTCACCAGCGCCCAACAACGATCGGACGCCTTGGAATCACCCTCGCAACAGTCTTTTCTCGACGATGGCCAGCTCCTCGGGACGGCCGAGAAGCACCAGGATGTCGCCGGTCTCGAACCGGTAGTGAGGCTGCGGTACCTCCGATCGCGCACCGCGGCGGCGCACGCCGGTGACTTCGACTCCGCCGCCAAGGGCAATTTCGCCGAGCGACCTGCCGACCGCATAGGAACGCTCGGTGAGCCGCACCGAATGTAGTCGCGGTTGAACGTTTTCCGCCGCGTCCGCGGTGTCGGTCGCTCCGTGAAAGAAGCCGCGGAAGAGGCTGTAGCGCTCCTCCCGAATCGCACGGATACGGTGCAGCACTCGATTGAGCGGAACGCCGACCAGTAGCAGCGAATGCGAAGCCAGCATCAGACTGCCCTCTAGAACTTCGGGAACGACCTCCGCGGCGCCGGCCTTGAGCAGCCGATCGAGCTCGGTGTCGTCCAGGGTGCGGACAATCACGGGCACTTCGGGACGGGCTTCGTGCACCAGATGCAGAATTTTGAGCGCGGTCGGCGTGTCGGCAAAAGTCACCACCAGCGCACGCGCCTTGGAGAGGCCGGCGGCCATCAACGCTTCACGGCGCCCGGCGTCGCCGTAGACCACGCTTCCGCCGTCCGCCGCGGCCTCGCGCACGCGCTCCGGATCGGAGTCGAGCGCAAGAAAAGAAATGTCTTCCGCCTCGAGCAGGCGCGCGAGGTTCTGCCCGCTACGCCCGTAGCCGCAGATGATCACGTGATCCTGGCGAGCGAGCGTTCGCGCGGCGATGTTGGTGAGCTGGGTGGCGCGCGTGAGCCAGTCGTTGGCGGTCAAGCGGCGTACGATCGGTTCGGCGAACTGGATCAGAAACGGCGCCGACAACATCGACAGCACCATCGCCGCCAGCACCAGTTGCGACAGCGTCTTGTCGATGATGCCCAACTCCGCCGTCATCGCCAGCAGGACGATAGCGAACTCGCCGGCCTGAGCGAGATAGAACCCGGTTCGCAGCGCGGTACCGAGCGGTGCGCCGAAGACTTTCGCCAACAACACGATGAGCGCGAGCTTTGCCAGAACCGGACCCAGCAGTAACAGGCAGATCCAGAAGAAATGCTGTCCGACCACCGATAGATCGAGATACATGCCGACGGTGACGAAAAAAAGTCCCAGGAGCACGTCGCGAAACGGCTTGATGTCCTCCTCGACCTGATAGCGATACTCGGTCTCCGCGATGAGCATGCCAGCGAGAAAAGCGCCGAGGGCAAACGAAAGCCCCGCGATCTGCGTGAGTGCCGCGAGACCGAGCGTAACCAGCAGGATGTTGAGCATGAAAAGCTCGGGCGAACGCTGGCGCGCGACAAGATGAAACCAGGCACGCGTCGGCGCCTGGCCGAAAAAAAGGATAACCGCCAGCGCGACCGCGGCTTTGACGCCGGCCAGTGCCAGCGTTTTCCAGAGGTCGGCCCCGCCTTCGGCAAGTGTCGGCACCGCGATCAGAAACGCGACCACCGCGAGATCCTGAAACAGGAGAATGCCCATCGCGTCGCGTCCGTGCGCAGTATTGAGCTCGGTGCGCTCCGCGAGCATCTTGGACACGATCGCAGTCGAGCTCATCGCCAGCGCTCCGCCAAGCGCGAGTCCCGCGAGCCATCGGTAGCCCAGCAGGTGCAACGCGGCCATCGCGATCGCGGTCGTTATCGCCACCTGCGCCAGGCCCAAACCGAAAACCGCGCGTCGCATCGCCTTGAGCTGCGGCAGGCTGAACTCGAGGCCGATGGAGAACATCAGGAACACGATGCCGAACTCGGCGAGATCTCGTACGTCGGCGTTATCGGGCACCCACGCGAGCGCGTGCGGCCCCACGACAATGCCAACGGCGAGATAACCGAGGATAGGCGGGAGCCGCAGAAGACGACAGGCGACCACGGCCACGACGGCGGCGGCAAGCAGCAACAGGATAAGCTGCAGTGTCTGTGGCATCGGTGATTCGTGGGTGCGCCGGGAATCGAGGCAAACGTAGCATAGCGTGCGAGCGGCTCTCTTGGAGGTTCGGCTATACTTGTTCGCATGTCCGCGCCGATCCGAGCAGCCGACCCGGTGCCTGCTGTCGGCATCGATCCCGAACGCGTGCTCAAGCTCGCGCGCGACGTGCTTGCGACCGAGGCTGCGGCGATCGTCGCGCTCGAAGGGCGCCTCGGTGCAGCTTTCCTTGCCGCCGCCCGCGCGCTGTTCGAATGCCGCGGGCGTGTGGTCGTCACCGGCATTGGCAAATCCGGCCATATCGCACGCAAGCTCGCGGCGACGCTTGCATCGACCGGAACCCCGGCTTTTTTTGTGCATGCCGCCGAAGCGAGTCACGGCGATCTGGGCATGGTCACGGCCGATGACATCGTACTTCTGCTCTCGAATTCAGGCGAGACCGACGAGCTCGTCACGCTCGTCCCGCACTTCAAACGCCAGGGAGCCAAGCTGATCGCGCTCACCGGCAACGAGCAGTCCTCGCTCGCTTACGCAGCGGACGTACATCTCGACGCCAGCGTCGACACCGAGGCCTGCCCGCTCGGCCTCGCCCCGACTGCCAGCACGACCGCAGCCCTTGCGCTCGGCGACGCCCTGGCACTCACCTTGCTCGACGCGCGCGGGTTTTCGGTGGAAGACTTCGCGCGATCGCATCCAGGCGGCTCGCTCGGCCGCAAGCTGCTCACGCACGTGCGCGATGTCATGCGCACCGGTGCCGCGCTGCCGTCGGTGCCGCTGACCGCGTCCTTCGCGGATGCGATCGTGGAAATGAGCGGCAAGGGCATGGGGATGACCGCGGTGGTCGATCAGGACCGCCGCGTCGCCGGCATCTTCACCGATGGCGACCTGAGGCGATGCCTTCCGAGGGTTCGCGATTTCGGCTCAGCGATCGTCGCCGAGCTCATGACGGCGCAGCCACGCACCATCGGCCCGGACCGGCTGGCAATCGACTGCGTGGAGCTGATGGAGACGCCGCCGAAGGTCAGTCAGCTATTGGTCGTCGACGATGAACAGCGGCTCGTCGGCGCGCTGCACCTGCACGATCTCTTCCGAGCGAAGGTGGTATGACGCGACGTCGGAACCCGCGGTGACTACCCCCGACTTGCTGGCTCGCGCACGCGCGGTGCGCATTCTGTCCTGCGATGTCGACGGCGTGCTCACCGACGGCAGGATTTACTACGCCGACGACGGCAGCGAGATCAAGGCGTTTTCGACACTTGACGGGCTCGGCCTCAAGATGTTGCACGAGGCCGGCATCGTCGTCGCATGGATCACAGGCAGTTCCGCGCCCGCGGTGACCAAGCGCGCGAAAACGCTCTCGGTCGCTCATGTGGTCCTCGGCGCGGAAAACAAGCTCGGGCCCTGGGAGCGTCTGCTTGCGGAGCTCGGCATGAGCGCCGAGGAGTGCGCGCACATCGGCGACGACCTTCCCGATCTCCCGCTGCTCCTCCGTTGCGGCTTGAGCGCGACGGTGCCGCACGCGCCCGAGGTGGTCAAGAGGCGCGCCCATTACGTCACCCGCGCCGAAGGAGGCGCCGGCGCCGTGCGGGAGGTCTGCGAGCTCATCCTCGGCGCGCGCGGCGATCTCGCGCAACGCATCGCGCAGTTCGAATCATGACGCACGACCGCGCTTGGGTGGACCGGCTGATTGCGTGGTCTCCGGCCTTGCTCCTCGGGGCTTTCGCGGCATTGACGTATTGGCTGAATGCCCAGGTCCTCACAGGCTCCGCCAAGTTCGACGGCTCCGGCCGTCACGACGTCGATCTTTACATCGAGGATTTCAAGGCGGTGAGCCTCGATGAAGAAGGCCGGATCCGGCAGTCGATTACGGCCAAAGTTGCGCGCCATTATCCGGACGACGACACGACCGAATTCGATTCGCCGCTCATTACCTTCAGCGATCCCGACAAGCCGCCGGTGAGCATCACTGCCACCCGCGGCGTGATCACCGGCGATCAGAAAAACGCGTACTTCACCGGCAACGTCAGGGGCGTGCGGGCGGCGGCGGCGGATGACCGCGAGAAGGGCCCCATCGTCATCACCAGCGAGTACCTTCATGTTCTGCCGAAGGAAGACAAGATCGAGACCGACAAGGCGGTGACGATCTCCGACCCCCGTGGGATAATCAATGCAACCGGCATGGAATTCGACAACAAAGCCAAGACCTTCAAATTCAATTCGCACGTCAGCGGACAAATGCAGCCGCAACCGACCAAGTAGCGCGATGTTCCGCCCCGCCCCCTCATTTTTCATCCGCACCATCCCGCCGATCTGTGCAGCGCTTTGCGCATGGACCTGCCTTGTTCCGTGCGCGCTCGCGGAGAAGGCCGATCGTGACAAGCCGATCAACTTTCAGGGCGACACACTCGGCGGCAACACGGATACCAAGATCAGCGATCTGGTCGGCAATGTCGTGATTACGCAGGGTACCCTGACGATCCACGCCGATCGGATCCAGTTTCATCAGAATCCCGATAACTCGGTGTCGGCGACTGCCTACGGCAACCCGGTCAGCTTTCGCGAAAAACGCGACGGCGTCGACGAATATTACGAAGGCTTCGCGCAACGCGTCGTTTACGACGGCACGAAGCGCATCGTCGAATTGTTCGATCGCGCGCTGCTCAAGAGAACCGGTGACGAACTGCGCGGCAACTACATCCAGTACAACGCGGAGAACAACACGTTCAAAGCCGAAGGGCGCCCGGACGCCAAGCCGCCGGTTGCCGGCGAAACCCCGCTGGGTCCCCGCGTCCGGGGCGTTTTTCTGCCGCAACCAAAAGACGGCAAGGACGCAAAGGACGGCAAGGAATCGAAGGATGGCAAGGCTCCGGGGAAATCCGACGATAAAGAAGCAAAGGATGCCAAGGACCCGAAGGACAGCAAGACCGCGGTGCAGAAGCCCAGCGAGCCGGTCCCGCTCAAGCCCGATTCGTCCTTGAAGCTGGAGGCGCCCAAGTGACGACGGCGCCGAGCACGCTTTCGGTCGCCAAGCTGAACAAGCGATACAAGTCCCGCATCGTCGTGCACGATGTTTCGCTTTCGGTGGGAAGCGGCGAGGTGGTCGGCCTGCTAGGCCCCAACGGTGCGGGCAAGACGACCTGCTTCTACATGATCGTCGGTCTCGTCGCGACCGACGGAGGAACCATCGAGCTCGACGGCGACGATGTGACCCGCACCCCGATACACGTGCGGGCGCGGCTGGGCCTGTCGTACCTGCCGCAGGAAGCGTCGATATTCCGGAAGCTCTCCGTCGCCGAGAACGTCCAGGCGATTCTCGAGCTCCAGGGTGTCGACGGCGACGAGATCGCCAATCGCCTCGACGCGCTGCTCGAAGACCTGTCGATCTCGCATCTGCGCGATGCGCCCGCAGTCAGCCTCTCCGGCGGCGAGCGCCGGCGGGTCGAGATCGCGCGCGCTCTGGCAACCCGGCCGAGGTTCATACTGCTGGACGAGCCGTTCGCGGGCATCGACCCGATCGCGGTGCTCGACATTCAGAAGATCATCGGCTTCCTGAAGGAACGCGAGATCGGCGTCATGATCACGGACCACAACGTGCGGGAGACACTCGGTATCTGTGACCGCGCGTACATCATCAACGAGGGCCGCGTGCTTGCCTCGGGAACGCCAGACGAAATTGTTTATAATGAAAGCGTGAGAAAGGTCTATTTAGGGGAGCATTTCCGGCTTTGACGTTGGCTGCGAAAGTGCATGACCATGAAGCCAACCCTGCAGCTCAAGCTTTCGCAGCACCTGACGCTCACTCCCCAGCTGCAGCAGTCGATTCGCCTGCTGCAGCTTTCGACGCTCGAGCTCAACGCCGAGGTCGAGCGTCTCCTCCAGGAAAATCCCCTGCTGGAAAAGGCCGACGAAGACGAAGTGCCGACACCGCCGCCCGAGTTTTCGATGGAGGCGAGCACCGCGCCCGCAAGCACCGAATCTTCCGCGAGCGATGAACGCGACGACCGGACCTCGACCGACTTCGACCTGCTTGCCAATTCGGGAGGCGACGGCGATTGGGGCTCGGCCTCGGGCGACGACGACGAGGAGAACTTTTCTCCGCAGCAAGTGGCAACCAGTTCGCTGCGCGATCATCTCAATGCGCAGCTCGCGCTTTGCAATCTTCCGCTTCGTGATCGGCAGATCGTATCGGCACTGATCGACGCGCTGGACGAAGACGGCTACCTGCAGACTTCGCTCGATGAGCTGGTTGAATTGTTTCCTGAGGAGCTCGGCCTCGACGGCGACGAGCTTTCGATCGGGCTGCGCCGACTGCAGAACATGGAACCCGCAGGAGTCGGCGCCCGCGATGCGGCAGAATGTCTCGGTCTGCAGCTAAAAGCAAAGCCCGCCACGACTCCGTTTCGCGCGGAGGCGATGAAACTGGTGGAGCAGCATTTGCCCCTGCTCGCCGCGCGCGACTTCGGGAAACTCAAGCGGCTGCTCCACATCGACGACGCGGGACTGCGCGGCGTGCGCACGCTGATAACCAGCCTCAATCCGCGTCCCGGCGCGGAATTTTCCAGAACCGAGGCGAACTATGTCATCCCGGACGTGGTCGTACGCAAGGTAAGAGGCAAGTGGATTGCGGCGCTCAATGACGCCGCGATGCCCAAGCTGCGGCTGAACCGGATCTATGCCGACATCCTCACCAGGAATCGCGACTCGTCGAACCAGCAACTCTCGGCGCAGCTGCAAGAGGCAAAGTGGTTGATCCGAAATGTCCAGCAGCGATTCGAGACGATCCTGCGCGTGTCGCAGGCGATCGTCGACCGTCAGCGGCATTTTTTCGACCATGGCGACGTAGCGATGCGGCCGATGGTTCTGCGCGAGATCGCCGAGATCCTGAACCTGCACGAATCAACGATCTCGCGGGTGACCACTCAGAAATACATGCTGACCGCGCGCGGTACCTATGAGCTCAAATATTTTTTTGGCAGCCACGTCGCGACCGACACCGGAGGCGCGGCCTCCGCGACGGCTATCCGCGCGCTGATCAAGCAGCTCATCGCTGCCGAGGACCGCAACACGCCGCTCACCGACAGCCGCATCGCGGACCTACTCGGTGACCAGGGTATCGTTGTCGCGCGAAGGACGATCGCAAAGTATCGCGAGGCGCTGCAAATCCCGCCGGTCAACCTCCGCAAGACCATGTAGCTCGCTCATCTTTTCGCTTTTGTAACCCGCTAATATAGATCGCGCACCGCAACAACGAGGATCGTCGAATGAATCTGAATCTGACCGGCCATCACCTGTTGATCACACCAGCAATCCGGGAATACATAACGACGAAGCTCGTGCGCGTGACGCGCCACTTCGACCACGTGATCGATGTGAACGTTGTGCTGTCGGTAGACAAGCTCAGGCAGCAGGTCACTGCCAATCTTCACATCCGCGGCAAGGAAATCCACGCGGAATGCGTCGAGGCCGACATGTACGCGGCGATCGATGCGCTCGCCGACAAGCTCGATCGGCAGGTCCTGAGACATAAGGAAAAGCGCAACGGCAACCGGCACGCGACCGTGGCGATCGATCCTGAAGCCGAAGCGCCGACCGCGGGCAAGACGGATCCGCGCTAGCGTTGACTGTCGATCGATGACCCACATCGCGGACCTCCTGTCCGAGAGCAATATCGCGCTCGACGTGGAGGCGACGAGCAAGAAGCGGCTGTTCGAGCACATCGGGCAGCTGTTCGAGAACCACGCGCAGATCGCGCGGTCGGTCGTTTTCGACAGCTTGTTCGCGCGCGAGCGGCTCGGGTCGACCGGTCTGGGTCAGGGCATTGCCATTCCGCACGGGCGGATCAAGGGCCTTCCGCGCGCACTCGGAGCGTTTGTTCGACCGCTGCAGCCGATTCCCTTCGACGCCCCCGACGGCAAACCCGTCGACCAGGTGTTCGTTCTGCTCGTGCCGGAGCAGGCGACCGAAGAGCATCTGGAGCTTCTGTCCGAGCTCGCCCAGATGTTCAGTGAAAAGTCTTTTCGCGAGCAGGTCGCTACCGCGAGCGATGCTACCGGCATCCACCACCTCTTTTCGACCTGGGCTCCGGTAGCGCGATGAACGAAGCCAGCGCCATGCGGCAAGTGAGCTTCGAGCGCGTGTTCGAGGACAATCACGAGCGCCTCGGCCTCGAATGGATCGCGGGTCGTCAGGGCGGAAATCGCGTCCTGATCGGCGAAGCGGCGCTGAAGCCGACCATTGGACAGGTCGGACACATGAATTTCATCCACCCGTTCCGCGTCCAGCTCTTCGGTGCGGCAGAGGCCGCGCACTTGCGCGCGCTGCCGGAGGATGCGCTTCAGGCCGCGATCTCGCGGCTGTTCACGACCGAGCTGGTGGCGATTATCGTGGCCAACGGCGAGGACGTGCTGCCGCATCTGGAAGAAGAGTGCAACAAGCACAATGTGGCGTTGCTCACCTCACCGCAACCGTCACCGCACGTCGTCGACGTGATAAGGCTTTATCTCTCGCGAGTCCTCGCGGAATCGACTTCGCTTCACGGCGTCTTCCTCGATGTTCTGGAAATGGGCGTGCTCATCACCGGCGCGTCCGCGATCGGCAAGAGCGAGCTGGCGCTCGAGCTCATCTCCCGCGGCAATGGCTTGGTCGCCGACGATATCGTCGAGCTGTATCGCATCTCGCCAGACACGCTGGAAGGCCGCTGCCCTGCCGTGCTGAAGGATTTTCTCGAAGTGCGCGGCATCGGCGTGCTCAACATCCGCACGATCTTCGGCGAAACTGCGGTGCGGCCGCGCAAATTGCTCAAGCTCATGGTCCATCTCGAGGATCACAGCAACGAGCAATTCTCCGAGCTCGATCGTCTGCAGGTCAGCGCGACCTACCAGGAAATTCTCGCGGTGCCGATCCGCAAGGTGACCATTCCCGTCGCGGCCGGCAGAAATCTTGCGGTGCTGGTCGAGGCCGCGGTTCGCAATTTCGTGCTCAACCAGCGCGGTATCGATAGCACCAAGGAATTCATCGAGCGCCAACAAAAATTGATGGAAGACGGAGGCTGACGCCCATCGGAGGACGAGGATTGTGCGGCGTGCCGCGGCAACTTTCCGCCATCGGCGCGTTGGATATTTTTCGAATGCAAGGCATTGCGACTCAACGACGATGGACCTGCTGCTGATCGGCGGCGTATCGGGCTCGGGCAAGAGCGTTGCGCTCGGCGCCCTCGAGGACAGCGGCTATTACGCGGTCTCGAATCTTCTGCTCTCGCAGCTGCCGCCGCTGCTTGCCCAACTCAAGGCGACCGGGCAGGATCGGGTCGCGATCGTCCTCGACGCAAAGACCGAGCCCGGCCTCGGCGGCCTCTCCCGCGCCATCGACGATGCGCGCGCGCAAGGCTGGACGGTGCGCTTCTTATATCTCGACGCCAAGACCGACACGCTGGTCAAACGCTTTTCGGAGACGCGGCGCAGGCATCCGTTCTCGAGCGGCGATCGTACGCTCACCGAAGCGATCGAGCTCGAGCGCGAGCGGCTGGCGGACGTGCGCCTGCTCGGTTACAGCTTCGACACCAGCGACCTTTCGGCGTCGGCGCTGCGCTCATGGATCAAGGATTTCGTCAGCGTGGATCCTTCGCGACTGACGGTGCTGTTCCAGTCTTTCGGCTACAAACACGGCGTTCCGCTCGATGCCGATCTCGTGTTCGACGTCCGCTGCCTTCCCAATCCGCATTACGAGCCGCTGCTCGCCGTGAAATCCGGCAAGGATGCTGCGGTGATCGAATACCTGGAGGGTCAGCCGGAAGTCGAACGGATGTACGCCGACATTCACCGGTTCGTCGCGAGCTGGCTGCCCGAGTACGCGCGCGACAATCGCAATTACCTGACCGTCGCCATCGGCTGCACCGGAGGACAGCACCGTTCGGTCTATCTCGTTGAGCGCCTCGCGCGCGCGTTTACCGACGGCTACCAGGTGCTGACGCGCCATCGCGAGCTTCGGTAAGCGCCGGCGTCGCGGTCGAACCCTCGTCGAACCCACGCCGCTCCCTCGTCGCACGCTTGTTTCGCGGATTGTCCTGCACCTGGTTTGCAATCCGGATTCGCGATCCGGCGGCACGTTGCGCGCGTCGGTGGAGCGCCCGGATACGCTAGAATCGGTGGCATGAATCGGCCGCAGATAATCACGCTGGCATGGACCGGTGCGTCCGGCATGCCCTATGGTCTGCGTCTGCTTCAATGCCTGCTCGCCGCAAGAGTGCGCGTATACCTGATCTACTCGAGCGCCGCACAGATTGTCGCCAAGCAGGAGCTGGAGCTCACCCTGCCGACGCAGCCGGCGGCGGCCGCCACGCTGCTCGCCGAACGCTTCGCGGCCGAGCCGGGCCAGCTCACCGTTTTCGGGCGCGAGGACTGGATGTCACCGGTCGCATCGGGTTCGAACCCCGCGGACTCGATGGCGATCTGTCCGTGCAGCCTCGGCACTCTGGGAGCGGTCGCGGCAGGACTTGCCGACAACCTGATCGAGCGCGCCGCCGACGTCATGCTCAAGGAGCGCCGGCCGCTGGTGCTCGTTCCGCGCGAGACGCCGCTGTCCGCAATCCATCTCGAAAACATGCTCAAGCTCGCGCGCGCCGGCGCGGTGATCCTCCCGCCATCTCCGGGGTTCTACGGTCATCCGCAATCGATCGGTGAGCTCGTCGATTTCGTCGTTGCCCGGATTCTCGATCAATTGGGCGTCGGCCACGCTCTGGGCCCGCGCTGGGGCGCCCGAAGCGGCGATCCGCCTTTCGTCGAACGCGCCTGAAGCACGCGGTCGCGAAGCCGCATGCCAAAGCTGTTTCCTTTCCTTCGCGCCGATTCGCGCTCTTCGACGACGCTGCCGTTATTTCCGCTGAAGACTGTCCTGTTTCCTGGAGGCTCGCTGCCGCTCAAAGTCTTCGAGCAGCGATACATCGACATGACCAAGGGCTGCCTCAAGGACGAGAAGCCGTTCGGTGTGTGCCTTCTCACCCGCGGCGAGGAGGTAGCCCAGCGGGCTGCGCAGGGCGATCGCCGTGCTGGCGATGCAGACGTCGACTTCGCCCAGATCGGAACGTTGGCTCGCATCGTGTCGTGGGACATGCCTCAGCTCGGCATCCTGCATTTGCGGACCGAAGGCGGAACGCGCTTTCAGGTGCAATCGAGCAGCGCCGGCGACGATGGGCTCGTTGTCGCCTCTGTAACGGATCTGCCACCCGAGCCGGCGGTCGAGCTTCCGGATAATTTCGCGCCTCTTGTCAACCTGCTCGAACTGATGATCCATCGCGCCGGTCCCGAGAATTTTTCGGCACCGGCATTGGGCGACGCGTCCTGGGTCGGGTACCGGCTTGCAGAGTTGCTCCCGCTGCCACTGCCGATCAAGCAAAGCATGCTCGAGATCAACGATAGCCTCGTTCGCCTCAAGGTCCTCGCGCAATTTCTCAAGCAGCAGGGGCTCATCTGACGGACCGCCGCTTGCACGACCTGAAAAGATGATCAGCCGCGTATAATTCGGCCATCTTCCTCGAATTTCTCCGTCATGGCCGGCCACAGCAAGTGGGCGAACATCAAGCACAAGAAGGCCGCGACCGACGCCAAGCGCGGCAAGATCTTCACGCGCCTGATCCGGGAAATCACTGTCGCAGCCAGGATGGGCGGCAGCGACATCTCGACCAATCCTAGGCTGCGACTCGCGGTCGACAAGGCAGCCGCCAACAACATGCCGAAGGACACGGTCGATCGTGCGATCAAGCGCGGCGCGGGCGAGCTCGAGGGTGTCAATTACGAGGAAGTGCGCTATGAAGGCTACGGCATCAATGGCGCCGCGGTCATCGTCGACTGCCTGACCGACAATCGCGTTCGGACCGTCGCCGACGTGCGCCACGCGTTCTCCAAGTACGGCGGTAACCTGGGGACCGACGGCTCGGTCGCGTTTCTGTTCAGGCATTGTGGCCAGCTCGTCTTCGCTCCGGGGACCGACGAGGAAAAACTGATGAACGTGGCGCTGGAGTCGGGCGCCGACGACGTGATCGATCACGACGATGGCTCGATCGAGGTCATCACGGCGCCGAACGATTTCGTCGTGGTCAAGGACGCTCTCGCCAAGGCGAAGCTCGACCCCGAATTCGCCGAGGTGACGATGAAGCCGGCCGCGGAAATCGATTTCAGCGGCGACGATGCCGCGAGAATGCAGAAGCTGCTCGACGCGCTCGAGGCGATCGACGACGTGCAGGATGTCTATACCACCGCGGTCATCGAAAGCGCATGAGCGCGGATCGCCTGCACCAGGCGCGACGCGGTTGATCGTTCGCCGCATCCTCGGTATCGATCCCGGCCTGCGCGTCACGGGGTTTGGCGTCATCGTCGCTTCCGGGGGAAAGCTGCGCTATATCGCGAGCGGCTGCATCCGCAACGGCCCAGGCGAGCTGCCTGCGCGCCTGGAGCTCATCCTGCGCGACCTGGCAAGCGTCATCGACGCGCACCAGCCGAGCGAAGTCGCGGTCGAAAAGGTGTTCGTGAACGTCAATCCGCATTCGACGCTCCTGCTCGGCCAGGCGCGCGGCGCCGCCATTTCGGCTGCGGTTCTCGCGCACCTCCCGGTTTCCGAATACACCGCCCTGCAGATCAAGCAGGCCGTGGTGGGACACGGCAAGGCCGCCAAGGAACAAGTGCAGGCGATGGTAATGCGGCTGCTCTCGCTGCCCGCCGCCCCTTCGGCCGACGCCGCCGATGCACTCGCTTGCGCGATCTGTCATGCGCATGGAAGCGACGGCATGGGCGGCCTGCTGCAGGCTGGCTATCGCGTGCGGCGAGGCCGTATCCTATGATCGGACGTCTTTCCGGTACGCTGATCGAGAAGAACCCGCCGCAGATTCTGCTCGATGTGCAGGGTGTCGCGTACGAAATCGACGTGCCGATGAGCACGTTCTACAACCTGCCCAACGTGGGCGACAGCGTCGCCTTGTTCACGCATCTGGTCGTGCGCGAGGACGCGCACCTGCTCTTCGGTTTCGGATCGGAAAACGAGCGTCGCGCGTTCCGACAGCTGATCAAGATCAGCGGCATCGGCGCGCGCATCGCACTCTCGGTCTTGTCGGGCCTTTCCGTCGCCGAGCTCGCACAGGCCGTCACGATGCAGGAGCCGGGTCGCCTGACCAAAATACCTGGCATCGGCAAGAAGACCGCCGAGCGGCTTCTCCTGGAGCTGAAGGACAAGCTGGGCGCCGACCTGACGACGGGAGCAGCCATACACCGCGCCGCGCCGGTAACCTCTGACGTGCTTCACGCCTTGATTTCCCTTGGCTACAGCGACAAGGAAGCGGTGAACGCGGTCAAACAGTTGCCGGAGGGTATCGCGCTTTCCGACGGCATCCGGCAGGCGCTGAAGCTGCTGGCGAAGGCATAATAGGCCGATGATCGAAGCAGACCGTCTGGTTGCCGCCGCGCCGGTGAACCCGCACGAGGAAGTGCTCGATCGCACGCTGCGGCCGCGCGCGCTCGACGAATACATCGGTCAGGAAAAAATCCGCGGCCAGTTTTCGATCTTCATCGAGGCTGCGAAAAAGCGCAAGGAGTCGCTCGACCACGTGCTTCTGTTCGGCCCCCCGGGACTCGGCAAGACGACGCTCTCGCACATCATCGCGCACGAGCTCGGCGTCAACCTGCGGCAGACCTCGGGTCCGGTGCTGGAACGCGCCGGCGATCTCGCCGCGTTGCTTACCAATCTCGAGCCCAACGACGTCCTGTTCATCGATGAGATCCATCGCCTTTCGCCGGTGGTCGAGGAAATCCTCTATCCCGCGCTCGAGGACTTCAAGATCGACATCATGATCGGCGAGGGGCCGAGCGCGCGCAGCGTCAAGCTCGATCTGCAGCCCTTCACGCTGGTGGGCGCAACTACGCGGGCCGGCATGCTCACCAACCCGCTGCGCGACCGCTTCGGTATCGTCGCCCGCCTCGAGTTCTATACCGCCGAAGAGCTCACGCGCATCGTCACGCGATCGGCCAAGCTGCTCGACATCGCGATCGAACCCGAGGGCGCGGTCGAGATCGCGCGCCGATCGCGCGGCACGCCGCGCATCGCCAACCGGCTTCTTCGACGCGTTCGTGATTTTGCCGAGGTGCGCGCAAGCGGGCATGTGACGCGGGCCGTCGCCGATGCCGCGCTGAAAATGCTCGATGTCGACGGATCGGGTCTTGACGTCATGGACCGCAAGCTTCTGCAGTGCGTTCTCGAAAAATTCGGCGGCGGTCCCGTCGGCATCGACAATCTCGCCGCAGCGATCGGCGAGGAGCGCGACACCATCGAGGACGTGCTCGAGCCGTTTCTCATCCAGCAAGGATTTCTGCAGCGGACGACCCGGGGGCGGATCGCGACACCGCTCTCGTACCGCCACTTCGGCATCGTTCCGCCGGCCGCCGCCGGCGAGCTGTTCATCGAATGAAAGCGGCGGTTGCCCAACCCTTCTTCTGGAACGTCCGCGTTTACTACGAAGACACCGACGCCGCGGGAGTCGTCTATTACGCGAACTATCTCAAGTATCTCGAACGCGCCCGCGCGGAGTGGCTGGCAGCGGCCGGGATCTCCTTGAGCACCCTGGAAAGCGAACATAAGGCGGTTTTCGTGGTCCATCGCTTGGAGATCGAGTATCGTCGCCCGGCGCGACTGGGCGATTCGCTCGCGATAAGCCTCGAGCCAGCCGAGCGAAGCCGGGTACGCCTGGTCGTGGCGCAGGATATCGTGCGCGACCGCGAATTGATCGCGAATGCGCGCGTCGCGCTGGCGTGCCTCGATCGGCGGACCTGGCGGCCTATTGCGATCCCCGAGTGCGTTCCGGGTGGCGATCGGGACATCGGCCGCAGCAGTCGCTTCGGGCCGGCAGCGAACACGGAGAGTCCCACTTGAACTTGCACCCCGACCTGTCCTTTGTTTCCATGGTCGCCCACGCAAGCGTGGTCGTGCAGGCGGTGATGGTGCTGCTGCTGTTGCTTTCGCTGTGGTCGTGGTGGCAGATCTTCCTCAAGATGTTTGCGCTCAAGCGCGCAGCGTCGAAGACCGATGCATTCGAAGACGAATTCTGGAAAGGCGGCGACCTGAACGCCCTCTTCCAGCAGGCAAGCCAGAGCCGGGACAGTGGAGCGCTGGAGCGCATCTTCTCGGCAGGCTTTCGCGAATTCGCCAAGCATCGCAAGCAGGGCACATCGTCCGCGGCGACGATGGACAGCGCGAGGCGTGCAATGCGCGCGTCGTACCAGCGCGAGATCGACGCGCTCGAAGCGAACCTCGCCGGCTTGGCAACCGTCGGCTCGGTAAGCCCCTACATCGGGCTGTTCGGCACGGTGTGGGGCATCATGAACGCGTTTCGGGGCCTGTCCAACGTAAGCCAGGCAACGCTGGCGCAGGTCGCGCCGGGCATCGCCGAGGCGCTGATCGCGACCGCTATCGGCCTGTTCGCTGCGATTCCGGCGGTCGTCGCGTACAACCGCTACACGCACGATGTCGATCGCCTGGCGACGCGGTTCGAGACCTTCATCGAAGAGTTCTCGAACATCCTGCAGCGGCAGTGATGATCCCGCGGAGAGCCTAAATGCGCCGGCCTCGCAAGGCGATCAACCAGATCAACGTCGTTCCCTATATCGACGTGATGCTGGTGCTGTTGGTGATCTTCATGGTCACCGCGCCGCTGATCAATCCGGGCGAAATGCAGCTGCCCAGCGTCGGCAGCAAGCTCACGACGCCCGTCTC
>OCZU010001106.1_pt1 | contig 18117 bp, 19 predicted proteins | sample 1539001 | NCBI WGS metagenome assembly OCZU01 (sample SAMEA3539306, study PRJEB22396) | soil metagenome | biome: tundra; feature: field; material: soil | place: USA | collected 2010-05 | depth 0.15 m | reverse complement strand
CGTGCGGCTCTACGTTTCGGCAGGGGAGGCGCTGCCGGCGACCTTGCGCGACGAATGGAAGCGCCAGCTCGGGCGCACGATCGTCAACGGCTTCGGCGCCTCGGAAACGTTGGTGCTGGCGCTCGTTGACAGCGACGACGGCCACGGCTTGCGCGTCTCGCCGGGCATCGACGTGGCTGCGCGCGACGAGCGCGCCCCGGCGCCGCAACCCGGATCGCCGGCGCCCGAAGCGCCGGTGCGCATTCTGATTCGCGGTTCGACCATTGCGCTCGGCTACTGGAACCGCCCCGACGCGCAAGCCGCGCACTTCCTCGACGGCGCGTTCGCGCCGTCGGACCTGTTCGAGCGCGTGGACGGCGGCGGCTGGCGCTTCGCCGGGCGCGACGATTCGCTGGTCAAGGTGTACGGCCGCTGGGTCGATCTGGTCGAACTCGAGCAGCGCATTGCGCTCGCGTGCCCCGGCATCGCCGACGCGGCCGCGGTCACGGTTCCCGATGCCGACGGCGTCGATGCGGTCGCGCTGTTCTTTGTCGCGCAGGCGGGCGCACCGGTGCTCGATGCGGCAACGCTGCGCGAGCATGCCGACCGCCTTCCGCCCTATCAGCGACCGCGCTGGCTGCATCCGGTCGAGGCGCTGCCACGCACGCCGACCGGCAAGCTGGTACGCAGGCGGTTGCGCGATCTGCACTGCACACTCGCCGCCGAAGCGGCGACCGAAGACGCAGGGATCGGCCATGCTCGCCATTGAGCGCTGCGGGCGCGTGCTCGTCGCGACGCTCGCGTGCGCGCCGATCAAAGCGATCGACGCGGCGCCGATGGCTGCGAACGGCACGCCGATTGAATCAAGCTGATTGAATCAGCCCCATTGCATCACCATCGATAACCGGAGACATACATGCATTGCCGATACCTTGTCAGAAGTGCCTTGATCATTGCTGCACTATTCGCCGTCGCCGGCGCCGTATCGGCGCAGCAAGTAGTCAAGCTCGGGTTGGTGGCCGAGTTCTCGGGGCCATTCGCACAATACGGCCAGCAGATATTGGGCGGGATAAACGCGTACATAAAGCTGCACGGGGATAGCGTTGCCGGCAAGAAGATCGAGATCGTGCAGAAGGACACCACCGGCCCGTCGCCGGACGTGGCTAAGCGTCTCGCGCAGGAGCTCATTACGCGCGATAACGTGGACATTCTGGTCGGCTTCGGGCTCACCCCGAATGCGCTGGCGGTCGCGCCGGTTGCGACCGAGGCCAAGAAGCTGATGGTCATCATGAACGCGGCGACGTCGATCATCACCACCAAGTCGCCGTACATTGTGCGGGTGTCGATGACGCTGCCGCAGGTGACGCAGCCGATGGCGATCTGGGCGGCGAAGAACGGCATGCGGAAGATGTACACGGTGGTTGCCGACTACGGCCCGGGACTCGACGCGGAGGCGGCGTTCACCAAGGCGTTCAAGGCGGTCGGCGGCGAAATCGTCGGCAGCATCCATACGCCGCTGCAGAATCCCGACTTCGCGCCGTTCATCCAGCGGGTGAAGGACGCCAAGCCGGAAGCGGTGTTCCTGTTCCTGCCGGCGGGCGAGCAGGGGATCGCGTTCATGAAGGGTTACGAGGAGCGCGGACTGAAGCAGGCCGGCATCAAGCTGATCGCCACCGGCGACATCACCGACGATGGCGTGCTCGAGGTGATGGGCGATCCGACCGTCGGGCTGATCACCAGCTTTCATTACTCGGCCGCGCACGATTCGCCGGAGAACAAGGCGTTTGTCAAAGCCTACGCCGACGCCAATGGCGCCAAGCTGCGTCCGAACTTCATGGCTGCGGCCGGCTACGATGGCATGGCGGCGATCTACGAAGCGCTGAAAAAGACGAACGGTTCGACCGACGGCGACAAGCTGATCGCGGCGATGAAGGGCATGAAGCTGATGAGTCCGCGCGGGTCGATCATGATCGACCCGGACACGCGCGACATCGTGCAGACGGTGTACATCCGCAAGGTCGAGAAAACGCCCGGCGGGTTGTACAACGTTGAGTTCGACAAGTTCCCGGATCAGAAGGACCCGGGAAAGTAGCGGCGTGAGCCACCCGGCGCGGGGGCCCGTGCGTAGCACGGGGATCGACGGGGAATTGCGAGTCGACGCATGAGGCCGACACGGAATGTATTGGATTCGCGCAAATCGTGCGGAGGTCGAGGCGTGAGCCGGATGAATGCTTCGGGGGCGCTTGGTGCCTGAACTCCTGGTGGCCGAAGGACTGTTCGCGGGCTACGGCGAGTCGATCGTGCTGGAAGGCGTTTCGTTTGCGCTGGAGCAAGGCGGCAGTCTGGCGCTTCTTGGCCGCAACGGCGTCGGCAAGACCACGCTGCTCCTTACGCTGATGGGTCTGACGCGTCTCAAACGGGGCCGACTCCTCATGCGCGGCAGGGACATATCCCACACGCCGACCTACCTGCGCGCGCGTTCCGGATTGGGCTGGGTGCCACAGGAGCGCTTATGTTTCCCATCGCTCACCGTGGAGGAGCACCTGAATGTCGTGGCGCGCCGGGGACCGTGGGATCTCTCACGGATATACCTGGCCTTTCCGGGACTCGCGGAGCGCAGGCGCAATCTCGGCAACCAGTTGTCCGGAGGAGAGCAGCAAATGCTGGCGATCGCCCGCGCGCTGATGACCAATCCGAGCGTGTTGCTGCTCGATGAACCGATGGAAGGGCTCGCGCCGGTCAATGTGAAGGCGGTCGTCAAGGTGATCCAGGATCTCGTCTGCACGGGTGAGTTCGCCGTGATCATCGTCGAGCAGCACGCCCGTGCTGCGCTTGCATTGACGACGCAGGCGCTCGTACTCGATCGCGGCCGGGTGGTTCATCAGGGTTCCAGCGACGATTTGCTGGCCGATGCTGCGGTGCTCGATCGACTGGTGGCGCTCGCGTGAAAAAGGTCCAAATGAAAACAATGAAAGCGAATTCCTCGGGCAGCTTCGCCGTTGCCGCGCAGCATTAGGAGCGAACAGATGCTTGCTACCGAACGAGCCGGCCGCGTCGTGATCGCCACGCTCGCCCGACCGCCCGTCAACGCGCTCGATGGCGAGTTGATCGCACGCCTCGACTCGGTTGTTGACCAGGTGACCGCCGATCCGGAGATTGCAGTGCTGCATATCCGCAGCGACCAGACGAGCTTCTGTGCCGGTGCCGACCTTGCTCTGATGCGATCCTGCTTCGCCACCTCGGAAGGCCGCGATGCGATGGTCGACGTGGTGCGGAGCATGCAGCGACTCTTTATGCGCCTTGAGACCGCCGCCGTCGTCACGCTGGCGGAAATGAGCGGCGCGGCGATCGGCGGGGGGCTGGAACTGGCGCTCGCTTGCGATCTGCGAGTCGCCGCGGTTGACGCCATCTTGGGGCTGCCGGAGGTTCGGCTGGGACTGATTCCAGCGGCGGGCGGTACCCAGCGGCTGACCCGGTTATGCGGTCGGGGCGCCGCGAAGCGGCTGATCCTTGGCGCGGAACTGATCGACGGTGCGGAAGCCCTGCGTCTGGGGATCGTGCAATGGGTGCGGCCTCGCGAACAGCTCGCGGGCTGGACGCGCGAGTTGGCGACGCGTCTGAGCCGCATGCCCAGAGCCGCGCTGGTCGTAAGCAAACGTTGCATTGAGGCCGAAGGCGATCCGCTCCGAGATGGGTTCGCCGAGGAAATCACCGCCACTCGCAGTCTTTACGACAACCCCGAGACCGCGGCGAAAGTCTCCGAATTCCTGAACCAGCGTCACCCGATCGTAACCAAGGAGAGTCCATGAGCTTCAAAGACAAGGTGGCCGTCGTAACCGGTGCCGCGTCCGGCATCGGCCAGGCAACGGCGGAGGCGCTTGCCGAGGCCGGAGCGACGGTCATCGTCGCCGACGTCGCGCGAGAAAAAGGTGAAGCGGCGGCCGCCGCTATTCGCGCAAAGGGTCAAAAGGCCGAGTTCCTGCCCGTTGATCTGACCAGCGAGGCTTCGATCAACGCCTTCGCGGAGGCCGTTCATGCCAAGGTCGGTGCGGTCGATATCCTGGTGAACGGCGCCGGCTGGGGCCAGACCAAGCCGTTCTGGGAGTGCACCCCCGATCTGTGGGAAAAGCTGATCTCGCTCAACTTCGTCGGGCCGATGAAACTCGTCAGGGCCCTGCTGCCCAAGATGATGGAGCGCGGCAGCGGCAAGATCGTCAATATCGCCAGCGATGCCGGTCGCGTCGGCAGCCTGGGCGAGACTATTTACTCGGGCGCCAAGGGCGGCCTCATCGCGTTCAGCAAATCGCTGGCCCGCGAAACGGCCCGCTACAACATCAACGTCAACTGCGTCTGCCCGGGTCCCACCGAGACGCCACTGTTGTTCGCGGTGCCGGAGAAGGTCCTGGAAGCGTTCAAGAAAGCCATTCCGTTTCGGCGTTTCGGAAAGCCTTCCGAGGTCGCCGATGCCGTTGTGTTCTTCGCCAGCGACCGCGCCAGCTATATTACGGGACAGGTCTTAAGCGTCAGCGGCGGCTTGACGATGGTCGGCTAATCTACCAATCAGCGCTGCAAGGAGCGAAACGAACATGAAACGCATCCAGCTTGCAAATTACAAGGCCGCCCACTTCGGCTATTCGGTCTCAGGCAAGGTCGCCACGATCACGCTCAACCGGCCCGAGCGCAAGAATCCGCTCACGCTCGAGTCCTATGGCGAGTTGCGCGACCTATTTCGCGAGATGGTCTATGCAACCGACGTCAAGGCCGTCGTGTTCAGCGGCGAGGGCGGTAATTTCTGCTCCGGCGGCGACGTGCACGACATCATCGGCAAGCTGGTGCAAATGGACATGCCCGAGTTGCTTGCGTTCACGCGCATGACCGGCGATGTGGTCAAGGCGATGCGCGGCTGCCCGCAGCCGATCATCGCCGCCATCGACGGTGTCTGCACGGGTGCCGGCGCGCTGGTGGCTTGCGCCTCGGACTTGCGTTACGCCACGGCCCGCAGCAAGCTCGCCTTCCTGTTTGTGCGCGTGGGCCTTGCCGCCGCCGACATGGGCGCATGCACGCTGCTTCCCCGGTTGATCGGACTGTCGCGAGCGGCCGACCTGCTCTACACCGGACGCGTCGTCGGAGGCGAGGAGGCGGAGCGCTTCGGTTTCTACAATCGGCTCGTCGAGCCCGAAAAATTGCTCGAGGAAGCGACGGCAATGGCCGTGAGCCTGGCCAACGGCCCGACCTTCGGACACGCGATGACCAAGACCATGCTCTGGCAGGAGTGGAGCTCCGGCCTCGGCGAGTGCATCGAGGCAGAAGCCCAGGCGCAGGCGATCTGCATGCAGACGCAGGACTTCAAGCGCGCCTACCACGCCTTCGTGGCCAAGCAGAAGCCCGTATTCGAAGGCAACTGATGGCCGATCAGAGCTTTCTTGGGTGGCCGTTTTTCGACGACGGCCATCGCCAGCAGGCGCACGACTACGAGCGGTGGGCTGCGGAGGTGCTCCCGTCCTTGCTCGTTGGGGCAGATGGTGACCTCGACGCCGTCTACGGCTGCGTCAGGCGGCTGGTTGGCGAACTCGGGACCGCCGGCCTGTTGCGCACTTGTGTTCCCGCCGCCTATGGCGGCGTGCGTGAAAAAATCGATGTGCGCAGCTTGTGCCTCGCGCGCGAGATTCTGGGACGGGCCTCGGGCCTCGCCGATTTTGCGTTTGCCATGCAGGGTCTCTCCAGCACGCCGATCACGTTGTTCGGCAGCGACGATCAAAAGCGGGCGATCCTGCCGGGGATAGCCAGCGGAACCCTTGTCGGCGCCTTCGCGTTGTCGGAACCGGATGCGGGATCGGACGTCGGCGCCATTATTACCCGCGCCGCGCGCGAGGGCGATTCCTGGCGCCTCGATGGAGTGAAGACCTGGATCTCCAACGCAGGTCTCGCCGATTGCTACGTCGTCTTCGCTCGCACAGGCGAGGAACCCGGAACCAAGGGCTTGTCCGCCTTCATCGTCGATGCTGACACGCCCGGATTGGATGCGTCAGAGCGCATCGATGTCATCGCCCCGCACCCATTGGGTACGCTGCGCTTCACCGAGTGCCGGATTGCGGCCGATCGTCTGTTAGGAAACGCGGGCGAAGGCTTCAAGATCGCCATGGCCACGCTCGATGTTTTCCGGTCCACGGTGGGCGCCGCGGCACTGGGCTTCGCACGGCGAGCGTTCGACGAGGCGACACTCTGGGCGCTCAAGCGGCGCGTGTTCGGCCGCGCGCTGGCCGAGTTCCAATTGACCCAGGCCAAGCTCGGCGACATGGCGGTATCCGTCGACGCCGCCGCGCTGCTCGTCTATCGGGCGGCCTGGACCCGAGACGTTTTGGGCACGCGCATCACGCGTGAGGCCTCGGTCGCGAAGCTGTTCGCCACCGAGTCCGCGCAGCAGGTGATCGACGCGGCGGTGCAGATCTTCGGCGGCCTGGGCGTGGTACGCGGAATGACCGTGGAACGGCTCTATCGAGAGATTCGAGCGCTGCGCATCTACGAGGGCGCGAGCGAAGTGCTGAAACTGGTCATCGCATCGAGGGTGCTCGAGACGATGGCGGCGCAGGCCACGGTGAGTGCGACTTCGGCGCGAGCGAAATCTTCGGTCGGATCGGCAAACGTGCCGGGGAAGCCGGACCGATGAATGCTTCCGCGCCCGACGGCCGGCAGGCGCTTGGGAAGCGCTGGGTCGAGGCGGACGGCGTGCACATCGACGTGCGCGGGCTCCTGCCGCCGGCGCCGCTGGTCGCGATCCTCGAGCTTGTCGAGTCGATCGGCGACACGACGCCTGTGATCGTCCATCACGAGCGCGACCCGCAGATGCTCTATCCCGAGCTCGCGGAAATCGGCTGGAGAGCAGTGCGCATCGACGGGGCGCCGGGCGAAGTGCGCCTCAAACTTGAACGTGTGCGATGAAGCTCGGCGCCGGCGCGTTTATCGCTGGGGCCGCGAGTCGCCTTCTACCGCCATCGATTCCGTTTCGTTTCTTCGGCGCTGCTGTCGCCTATCATCTGCTGGCGTGGATCGCGCTCTTCGCCGGCGCGCAAGGCGTGCCCCGTTTCGCTGGTGGGCTCGGATGGCCGCTCGCCGCGCTGCATCTCTTGACGCTCGGTGTGCTCGCGATGACAGCGATCGGGGCGAGCCTGCAACTACTGCCGGTCGCAACGCGCCAGCCGGTGCGATCCAAACGGTGGCCGGCGATGATTTGGTGGCTATACACGCCCGGCGTCGCGGCGGTCGCTCTCGGGATGGGCATGCCTGCGCCGCGACTGCTCGCGGGCGGCGCCGTCGCCGTGGTCACAGCGCTTGGCGGCTACGCGCTATTGCTCGCGCGGAATCTCGTCGGAGCCAGGGGTATGCCGGTGATCGTTGCTCACGGTTGGGCCGCGCTCGGGTCGCTGATCGTGGTGCTCGCGACCGCGCTGTCGCTGGCGTGCGCCTATCTCGGGTTTCCCGGGTTCGAGCGAGGCATGGCGCTCTCCTTGCACGCCGCCTTCGCTGCCTACGGTTTCATGGGATTGCTCGCGCTTGGGCTGTCGTACATCCTGGTCCCGATGTTCGCGTTGTCGGCGGCGCCCGACGAACGCCGCGCATGGGTGTCACTGACGCTTGCAGTGATTGCGCTGCTGCTGTCTGCCGCTGCTTCATCCGGCGTTGCGCAGCAGCCGTTGCGCATGGCCGCGATCGGCGCGGGAACTCTCGCGGTTGCGTTGCATTTGCGATTGATGAGCGTCGCGCTCAAGACCGGCATGCGGCGGGAGCTGGGACGTTCGTTCACGCTGGTTCGGATCGCGTGGGCCTTGCTCGTCGCCAGCCTGGTCGCGGCTCTCGGCGTCGCAATGGACGCGCCTTTCGCGGGTATGGCTACGCTGTTCGGGATTCTGCTGATCGGCGGTTGGCTGCTCACCTTCCTTGTCGGCATCCTGCAGCGGATCATGCCGTTTCTCGCCTCGATGCACGCCGCCCCCGGCAAAAGGCTGCCGCCGACGCCGTCCTCGTTGACCGCGCAGCGTCCACTCTCGATTCATTTCGTCTGCCATCTCGCGGCGTTGGGGTTGCTTGCATTGGCAGTCGCAACCGACAGCGAGCGCGTCGCATCTGCCGGGGCATTAGTCGGCAGCGCGGGCGCCGCAGCGTTCGCCGGTTTCTTTTTGATCGTGCTGAGGAGGATGTCCGCCCCCGACCTCAAAGCGGGTCGCCGCCAGGCGTCTGCCGGTTGATCGGGATCAAGAAAAGCCTGGCGGCGTTTGCTATTGTGGTACGGACTACCAATTGATGGAAACGGCATGAATTTTCGGCGCCAGGTCAGCCATGCACTCGACGAGGAGCACCGCATCAACCTGGATCTATTGGGCCGGGTCGAGCAGGCGTTTGTGCGCGCACACCGTTCAGGCGGTGCGCGCGATCCCGAGCTAGCAAAGCTCGCCGCATCGTTTGCGCGACATATTGAGCACGACATCGGGCGTCACTTTGACTTCGAGGAGCGCGAGCTCTTCCCGCGGCTCGAGGCGGCCGGGGAGGGCGACATCGCAGGCTTGCTCAAGGAAGAGCACGGGGCGATCCGTGAAGTGGCCGCCGAGTTATTGCCTCTCGCTCACGCGGCCGCGGCGGGGACACTGGACGACGCCGGCTGGGATGCGCTGAAGCGCGGCGCGCTGGAGATGGTCGAGCGGCAGGTCGCGCATATCCAGAAGGAAACCATGGCCTTGCTGCCGATGCTCGACGACCTGCTCGACGACGATACGGACCGCGAGCTGTCGATGAGCTACGCGGCCGCCTAACGCCGGCTGTTGACTGAAAGGAGGAAGCGACCATGGAAATCGCTGCTTTGCAACGCGTCGTGATTCGACCGCTGATGCGCGAGGACCTTGCTTTCGTCGTCGCCATTGACGCCGGCATCGAGGGGTGGACGCGCCACGCCTACTTCGAACGGCGCCTCGACGCCGCACTGCGCGAGCCGAAGTTGCACGCACAGTTTGCGGCCATCGATGAAAAGGGCCTCGCCGGGTACATTCTTGCCCGCGTGCTGGAAGGCGAGTTTGGCCGTCTCGCGCCCGGGCTGCGCCTCGAGGTGATCGGCGTGCGCGCCGACGCGAAGGGTCATCGCATGGGCGCCTGCCTCTTCGACGCACTGAGCGATTATGGCCGCCGGCACGGCATCATCGACGTGCGCACGACGGCCGCATGGAACGATCACCGGATGCTGCGCTGGATGGACGCGATGGGTTTCACGCTTGCGCCGAACCACGTGGTCGATTGCGCGGTCGCTGGCGGCGAATACACGCCGCGACGCGACGATCCCGCGGCCACGCTGAATGGCGAGGACCCGGCGCCCGAGATCAATTACGGCGGGCAGCCCGGCAACGACTTTGAGCACCTCGCGCGCGACAACGCCGATGTCGGCGCGATGGAGCCCGGCGACCTCGCCGACATCGTTCGCATAGACCGCAGCATCACCCGGCGCGATCGCCGGGACTACATGAAGCACAAGCTCGGCGAGGCGATGCACGACTCGGCGATCCGCGTTTCGCTGACCGCGCGGCTGGACGGCACTATCGCTGGTTTCGTGATGGCCCGTGTGGACTCGGGCGATTTCGGCCGCACCGAACCCGTGGCCGTCATGGACACCATCGGGGTCGATTCCGACTACGCGCACCGGGGCGTCGGACACGCGCTGCTGTCGCAACTATTCGTCAATCTCGGAGCGCTGCGCATCGAGCGCGTGGAGACCGTGGTGGCCCCACATGACCTCGCGCTGCTCGGCTTCCTCTACGCCGTCGGATTCACTCCATCGCAGCGGCTGCCGTTCGTGCGGTGGCTCGGCTAGTCTGGCCCGACCGAGCTCGGATTCGGCATTTGCTGGCGTCCGTACCGGCGATCACCGAAAATGCCGCCAGGATCTCGTGCCCCTTCCCAGCTCGCGAACGCCACGAATGCCCATGACCTCCATGCCCGACGATGAAGCGGTGCGCGAAGCACTGCGCCAGGTGGACGACCCCGAGGCGGGGATGAACATTGTGGAACTCGGCCTCGTCTACGGCGTCGACGTTAGCGCGGACGCAGTGCGCGTCGACATGACAATGACCACCGCGGCTTGCCCGATGACGGACATGATCACCGACCAGGCGCGCAACGTCATCGCGGCGATCGTCCCGGAGGGAACGGTGGTGGATATACGGCTGGTGTGGGATCCACCGTGGACTCCCGACAAGATGACCGGCATCGCCAAAGAGCACTTCGGCTGGAAGTTATAGCCACTCGGCTCGGCGAGCAACGCGCGTCGCCAAGGCGCCCCCGCAGCTCGCTCCCGCCACAAAAGCCGACACCGATGACCGCGCCAGTGCACGCCAACGCGGCCAGCCTTCCCGTGAAGCCCGGGGACCTGCGCCCGCTGCAGCGCGCGCCCTTGCTGGTCCTGGGCTTTGCTGGCCTCCTCGTCGGTGCAGGCGCGGGCCTTGCGCGACTCGGCTGGAGTGTTCCCGCCGCAGCCGCGGCGGTGACGTCGCTGCACGGCGCGCTGATGATCTGCGCCTTCTTCGGCGTCGTCATCTCGCTCGAGCGGGCGGTCGCGATCGGCCGTTATTGGGCATATCTCGGCCCGCTCTTGGGCGGGGCCGGTTGCGTTGCCGCGATTGCGGGCGCGAGCGCCATCGCAGCCTGGGTTTTTGTTGCCGCGAGCCTGGTGCTGCTCGCGGCATCCATTGACATCTTCCGTCGCCAGATGGCGCTGTTCACGTTCACGCTCGCGCTGGGTGCAGCGTGCTGGGCGGCGGGAAATTCGTTATGGGCCGCAGGCTCGACCGTGCACGATGTCGTGACCTGGTGGTTCGCTTTCCTCATCCTTACCATCGCCGGCGAGCGCCTGGAACTCTCGCGTTTCCTGGCGCCGTCTCGAGTCGCAAAGTGGACATTCGCGGCGATCGTCGTCGTCATAGGCGCAGGCCTTTTCGGCACGTGGTCACGTTGGGGAGCGCAAGCTTTCGCAATCGGCCTCCTGGCGCTCGCGGCATGGCTCCTGAAACAGGACATCGCGCGCCGCACGGTCCGGAATCGCGGTCTTACCCGCTTCATCGCGGTGTGCCTGCTGTCGGGCTATGTGTGGCTGGCGGTTGGCGGGGGCATTATCCTCGCGTCGGGTGGGCTATGGCCCGGCTCGCCGTCCTATGACGCGGCGCTGCACGCGCTTGGGCTCGGCTTTGTTTTTTCGATGGTGTTCGGTCACGCGCCGATCATCGTCCCGGCGGTGCTGCGCGTGAATGTGCCCTACCATCCGACGTTCTATGGGCCGCTCGCTCTCTTGCACGCTTCGCTGGTAGTGCGCGTCGCCGGTGATGCCTCGGGACAGTTTGCCTGGACGCGCGTAGGCGGACTGCTCAATACGCTGGCGCTTGCCGCATTCATTCTCAGCACGGTGAGCGCCGCGGTGCGCGGCAAACGAAGCGCCTCCGTTCGTTAGCGTGAGAGCGGCGTGCTAGTATCCTGTCCCGCAAATTCACTCGATAGTTCGCGGCGAAATCCGCCGCCATGCTGAGTTGCTCGGCCTCACCGTAGCATGGGCTACGGAGTCGGCCTCGCGCCTTGCCTGACGGCCGATTTCATCCGCTTCTTTGTCTTCGGAATTTACGGGATAGGACACTAGCCGTGGAGCGATTCGTACTTCGCCATCAGCTCTTCGGGCGATTCCTGAAAATTCGGATTCACAACGATGCAGTCCGCCGGGCAGACGAGCTTGCACTGCGGCTCGTCCTCGGCGCCGACGCATTCCGTGCAGCGCAGCGGATCGATCACGTACTTGGGGTCGCCCACGCTGATCGCCACGTTGGGACACACCGGCTTGCAGGCATCGCAGGCGGTGCAGTTGTCGTTGATGAGCAGTGCCATGTTTGACTCCTGTTGCAAAGCAGGGGCCAGACCCCTACAAGCGAAAATCGGTATCTGAATTCTACGCCGCAGCGCGTTCTGCGAGTTCGAGCAGCTTGTCGTGGCGAAACGCGCCCCACAGCGCTGCGCCGACAGCCCCGGCGTAGATCGAGTCGGGGTGGCTCACTGCCGTCACGTTTACCTTCTCGTTGACCATCTCCTCCTGGATTGCCGCCAGCAAGCCCGTGTCCAGCGCGAGCCCGCCTGTGATAAGCGCCGTGCCTTCCTTGATACCCGTGACTTTGAGAAGTTTCACGATCCGCGACGCCATAGAGAGGTGGATCCCCTTCAGGATGTCGTTGGTCGCGATGCCGCGGGACACCATGTTGATCACGTCGGTCTCGGCGAGCACCGCGCAAATCGAGCTGCACTTCTCGGGGGTCTGTGAGCTCCTGGAGAGCGGGCCGATTTCCTCGATCGCGACGCCTAGGTAGCGGGCGATGTTTTCGAGGAATTGCCCCGACCCCGAAGCGCATTGGCTCGTCATCTTGTACGAGAGCACCTTGCCGCGCTCGTCGACGTAGATGGCGCGACCGTTGAGCGCGCCGATGTCGACCACTGCGCTCACCCCCGGACGCAGGAATACGCCGCCGCGGGCATGCGTGGTCATCGAGTAAAAGTGGCCGGTGGCGAACTTGACGTTCTCGCCCTCGCCGGTGGTCGCGATGTAGTCGATGTCGTCGGCTTTGAGGCCGGCGTCCGCGAGCACGCCCTCGTAGCCCTCCTGCGCCAGCTGCATCGGGTCGCGCCGCCGGATGCGCTCCAAGCGCTTGGCCAGCCATTCGTGCTTGCCGCCTTCCGTGCGGAACAGTGCGCTCTTGACCGCGCCCGAGCCGATATCGATGCCGATGGTGCAGATCACGATCGTGCCTCCACAGTTTTACCTTCCTCGACCACCGCTCGCCACGCGAACGTTGCGCCGCCGAGCGCGCCGGTGTAAATCGAGTCTGGATTGATGTTAAGGGTCAGCGCGCCGTAATTCTCGCGCACGAGATCCTTGAGCGCCTTCACCGCTGCTTCGTTCTTTGCGACGCCGCCGGTGAAGGTGAACTCGTTGCGGATTCCCCCGGAGCGCGCGAGGATCGACATCGCGCGCAGGATTATGGCCCGGTGCAGTCCCGCCATGATGTCCTCGCGCTTGTCGCCGAGGGAAAGCCGGTCGCGCAGCTCGGCACCGGCGAAGACCGTGCAGGTCGAGTTGATGCGGATGGTTTTGGTCGACTTCATCGCCATCGGACCCAGTTCGTGCAGGCCCATGTTCATCTCGTCGGCGATGTAGCCCAGGTATCGCCCGCAACCGGCAGCGCAGCGGTCGTTCATCTGGAAACTTTCGACGATGCCGTTCGGGTCGACCTGAATCGCCTTGGTGTCCTGGCCGCCGATGTCCAGCACCGTTGCCGTGCCGGGGTGCATCACGTGCGCGCCCAGTCCGTGGCACAGGATCTCGGATCGGACATGCTCCTTGGAAAACGGCAGCCGCGCGCGGCCGTAGCCGGTGCCGACGACGTAGGTTTCCTCCATCGGCATGTCGAGGATGCCCTTGATCGGCGCCTCGATCTTGTCCCTGCGGCGGGCGGTGTCGGGCAGCGCCAGGAAGGTGCGTTCAAGGGCGGCGAGCAGGTGTCGCCTGATCGAGTCGGCGTACACACGGTTCTCGACCTCGATGATCGAGCGGTCGAACACGTTGAGCAAGAAGTCGTAGCGGATGCCGGATTCCTTGGCCACAGCCTCGCCGATCGCGAGGTACTGGGCGCCCGCGATGTCACGGAAAAAATCCGACTTGGGCTTGGCTCCAGGCGCGAACAGCGCCGCCACCTCAGTGGAGAGCCGCTTGAATACCTCCGTCAGCGCCGCGCTGACAGCCGTCGCGCTGTCGCCAAACTTGGCGGTCCCGACGTTGCGGTGGCAGGTCGCCTCGAGGTCAGCGAGTTGCTCGAGATATTGCTCGAGGCGAAAGCTTCGTTCGAGTTGGCCGATAAACCCGTCGAGCGCGCCGTTGAGCGCCGAAGTGCTGCCTAGCGCCTGCCGAAAGAGGTAGAAGCGGGCGTTGAGGAGCGCCTCCTGCTTGGAGATCGTCGCCGCGGTGTCGTAGTTCGAGCGCGAGTTGGTGATGCCGCGCCCGAGGATATTCTGGTTCTCGTCGAGAACCACTGCCTTGGTCGTGGTGGAGCCTAAATCGATGCCGATGAAGCAGCGCATGCCATCCCCTCAGTGTGCAGCGGGCGCCGCCGTGCGCTTCTGCTTGACCATCTGCAAGTAGCTCTCCAGACGGTTCTTCACGTTCGCCGCGGAAAAATAGCGCGGGTCGACCAGGTCGGTCTCGATGAACGCCGCCGGCTTGCCGGTGCGCTTCTCCACCTCGCGCAGGATAAGAAGCTGTCCTGCCGAGAAGCTGTTGCAACTCTTGATCGAGTTGATCAACAGCCCATCGGCCTGGTACTCGTCGATATATTTGCAGATCATGTCGATCCGTGACGGCAGATTGAGGTTGGTGTAGCAGCCGAGGCAGTACTCGGCGAGGGATTCGATCGGGTGGTCGGGATCGTGGCGGAAGCCGAAATCGTAGACGCCGCCGACCTTGGCGTAGGTGGAAGTCACGACGACCGCGCCCTCGTCATAAAACATCTTCCAGAATTCGCGGAAGCTGGTCCAGTTGGGGGGGCCTTCGACGACCAGCCGGTATTTTTCCTCTCCCATTTCGCCATCGGGTGTGATCGGGCCCTTGCCCTCGCGCACGCGCTGCTCGATCTCCTGCCGCAGCACGCGGTAGAACTCGGTCGCCTCCGGCGTGCCGCGGAACGCGGTGAAGATCGGGCCGATGTAGTAGACGGCGCCGAAGTAGCCGTCGATCGGTGATGGCCGGTTTTTCGCCGACTGCAGCACCGCGACCAGATCCTCCTCGGCCTTCGCCGATTCCTTCATGTACTGGCGCAGCCGGTCGATGTCGAACTTGACGCCGGAGATGCGCTCCAGCGTCGGGATCACCGTCTCCTTCAATTGCTTGACCACGTATTCGCGCATGTTCGGTGCGATCTTGCCCTCGCCCTGATACGGCACGTGCAGCATCACGCTCTCGCAGCCGTACTTGTGCCGGATCAGCTCGAACCACTTCATGAAGGTGAAACAGCCGGTGTACGAGAGCAGCAGGATGTCCGGCTTCGGCAATGCCTCGCCGGTGGGGCCGATCTCGCCGCCCAGCATCATGCCGAGGTCGGCCTTCACGTAGTTGCAGACGTCCTCGGATTGGCCGTCGCGCTCCGCGTCCAGAATGAACTTGCCGGATTTCTTGCGCAAGCCGTTCTGCAGCGCGTTGGTTTCCGGGAGGCTCCGCGCGAAGTCGAAGCACATCAAGAGCTCGTTGAGATTGCCCGGCACGAAGGTCGCAGCCACTTTGCGGCCCTGCTCTCGCGCGGTGGCGAGCTCATGATAGTTGCGGTTGATCATCTCCTTCTGCAGCCACATCGCGTCCTCCTTCTGGACTGGTGGCTTCTTGGTACTTTGGGGCATCGCGGCAGTTGCGTTCATGAGTTGGCTTCCTTGGTAATTAAGCTGCAGTGTCCTAGGCGGCGGCTTCGTTTTGCGCTGGTAGGCACGCCCAACGACGCGCGGCGGCCGCCCCGCGTCGACTCGCCGCGCCGCGGGCTCACGTTGCGCTCCACAGCTTGATCGAATCGGCGAACGTGCCCGCCTGTTCCCGGATCGGAGCCATCTGGCCGGTGTTCTCCGCGTACTTGAAGGCAGTGTGCGGCACCTTGTGCTTCGAGAGCACGTCCTGCAGCATCGGACGCTCAAGAAGCGCCGGGTCGCAGAACGATGGAGCCGCGAAAATCACGCCTTCGGCGCCACTGGTCTTGATCTGCTTGAGGAGGAAGACGCCCTTGTCCTCGCGATTCGTGTCGTACTTCGCCGCGGTTGTTGCCGAGCGGTGGAGGAACGCCTTCGAGAGCTCCTCGAGTGGATTGCCATTCGGGGGTACGTCGTCGAGCAACCAGCGCGTCACCAGCATGAAGTCGTCGTCGACGATGTAGCAGCCGGCCAACTCGATCGACTTGATCAGCCCGAGCGGCGGCTGCTCGCAGAACGAGCCGTTCAACACGACGCGGGCGTTGTCTCGCTTCGGTCGCGGCAGCGCATCGGCCGCCGCAATGTAGTCGCGGACGAGTTGCGTGTGCTCCTCCGGCGGCAGCACCATGCCCGCGCGCAGCACCAGGTACACCTCGGAGGTGGGCGCCTGCCAAGGCTTCGCGGCGCGGTAAGCGTAGAGGTCCTGCACCGCTCGGCGGTTCTCGTTGTAGACCCGGATCGAGGCGTTGAGCTCTTCGTCGGTGATCGGCGCACCCCGCAGCTTGCCGAGATCGTCGCGCAGGACCTCGAGCTCATGGACGTAGTAGGCGCCGCCGATCGCGTCCACGTAGTTCTGCGGAACGTCGAAATAGCGCACGTATTTGTCCTTGAACAGGATTTGCCACATGCCAGACAGGTTGCGTATCACGTCGCAAATCGACGGAAACAGCATGCCGTCGAGGCAGTCGAGGCGGCCGGTGAGCGCGAGCTCGATTGTCGAACGCGGTATCCTGCAGATGTAGCTCTGGTAGTACGCATCGCCCTGGATCACTTCAATCTGGTCGCCGCCGCCCAGGATGCCCACAGACAGCATGTCTGCCGCATGGACGAGCTCGCGCGGCACGTAGATCGGCATGTAGCCGATCGCCTTACGACCGGGCACCGCCGCTTTCCATTGCTTGACGGTGTTGAGTTCGAGGTCCTCGAAGAGTGCTTGACAGCGCTCGACGATCTGGTTGACGGGTGGGATCGTGTTCATCAGCGGTGCTCCCATTGCGGTTGGCGTTTGGCGAGGAACGCGACCAGCCCTTCGTTTGCGTCGCGCGTTTGCATGAGCCGATCGAGATAGAGGCGTTCGACCTCAGCGAGTCGACTGCGCACATCGGCAATGTACGCACCACGCACCGCCGCGAGGGCGCAGGCGAGGGCAGTAGCGCTTTTGTTCGCAAGATGCTGCTCGAAGTAGGCGAGCGCGGCCGCCTCGGGATCCGGCGCGACGGTCTGAACGAGGCCGATTGCTTTCGCCTCCTCGCCGCTGATCGAGCGGCCGGAGAACAGCAGGTCTTCCGCGTCCGGCTGATTCACGCGATACGGCAGCAGGCACGAAGCCGCCGGCGCGAAGACGCCAAGCTTCATCTCGGGCTGACCCAGTTGTGCGTCGGGCGCCGCGAAGATCGGACCCCCGGCGAGCGCGAGCTCGAGCCCGCCGCCGAGGCATTGACCGCGCACGGCGACGAGGATCGGCGCGGGGAACTCCAGCATGGCGAGAATCAATGCGTGCAGCGACGCGAGCATCGTCGCGCAGTGGTCGGGCAGATGTTCTTCGACACTCGCGCCGAAGCTGAAATGCGGACCTTCGGCGTCGAGCAGCACGGCACGGAGCCGCGCATGGTCGCGATACTTGACGAACGCGCCATGGAGCGCCGCGATCATCGCGGCGTCGACGAGATTGGACTTGGGCTGCGCCAGACGCAGACGCAACAGCGCGCCATCGCGCTCGAGCCAGACCTTGACTAACCCGGGCACGGCAACCGCCTCGGCGCGCATAGCGGTCACGCGCGCCGCCCCGGCATCAGGCTGTCGGTGAACGCTTCGTCCCAGCCCTGACCACGCGCGAGTGCCTGGCGCATCGCGATGAAATCGACTTCGCGCGACTCCTTCGTGCCCTCGTTGAAGGCGCGGAATCCGGCCCGCCCCTCGGTCATCATGTTAAGTGCGAGCCACGCGCGCGAGTTTTCCTTGTTGCGGTTCCACGCGTCGAGCTTGGGTTTGCGCAGCTCCTCGAGCGTCTTGGTCGTGCAGTCGGGGAAGGTGAGCAAGAGCTTGGCGCAAAGCTCTTCAACCTTTGCATCGAGCAGCGAGAGGTCGACGGTGCCGCGCGCAAGCAGCGCCTTGGCTTCTTTTGCCGCGTCGCCGATTCGCGGCTCACCGAAGACGAAACGGCCGTAGTCGTTGACGACGCGCTGGGTCTCCACCAGCGGATTGGCGACGAATTTGCCGTCGATCTTGAGCGCCGGAACGATGTCGGCGAGCATGCCCCAGTAATAGGCTTTGTGCGCCGAGAAGGGTTCGCACAACACGCCGGCGACCATCGCACGTTCGTTCCCGATGATCGGCGGTAGAAAGTCCGTT
>OCZU010001104.1_pt1 | contig 18133 bp, 17 predicted proteins | sample 1539001 | NCBI WGS metagenome assembly OCZU01 (sample SAMEA3539306, study PRJEB22396) | soil metagenome | biome: tundra; feature: field; material: soil | place: USA | collected 2010-05 | depth 0.15 m | reverse complement strand
GGTGACCTCGAGTGAGCTGCTGCGGGCCGAGCACCTGACTAAGCACTTCAAGATCGGCGGGACTTTGTCCCGGCGCACGCTGCACGCCGTGGACGACGTCAGCTTCGCTATCAACGAGCGCGAGATCGTGGCGCTGGCCGGGGAGAGCGGCAGCGGCAAGTCCACCATCGCCCGCCTGCTGGCCCGGATCTACGCCCCGACCAGCGGCGAGGTGTTCTTCGAGAACCGGCCGGTCTCGCGGATCCGCTCGCGCCGGGACGGGCTGCGCTACAGCGGGCTTGTGCCGATGGTGTTCCAGGATCCGTTCAGCTCGCTCAACCCGGTGTTCCGGGTTGAGCACGGCGTGCTGCGCAGCCTCAAGCTGCACCGTCCGTCGCTGTCCGCTGCGGAGCGGCGGGCCGAGGCGGCCCGGGTCTTCGAGGTGGTCGGGCTGGGCGCGGACATGCTGCAGCGCTTCCCGCACGAGCTGAGCGGCGGGCAACGGCAGCGGGTCGGATTCGCCCAGGCGCTGGCGATGCGGCCGAAGCTGATCCTGGCCGACGAGCCGGTCTCGATGCTGGACGTGTCGATCAGGATCGGCCTGCTCAACCTGATGGCTCAGCTGCGTGATGAGCAAGGAGTGTCCATCCTGTACATCACCCACGACATCGCCAGCGCGCGGTACGTGGCGGACCAGCTGATCGTGATGTACGCCGGGCAGATCGCCGAGACCGGGCCGATCGAGGACGTGCTCGCCCACCCCAGGCACCCGTACACTCAGCTGCTCGTGTCCGCGGTGCCCGACCCGCGGGCGCCGCTGGCCTCCGTCGAAGCCGGGGCTGACCGCGGTGAGCCGCCCAAGGTCATCGACCCGGTGCCTGGCTGCCGGTTCCGCTGGCGCTGCCCGCTCGCCATCGACACCTGCGCGCAGGTCACGCCGGTGCTCGCCCAGGTCGGGCCGGGACAGGAGGTGGCCTGCCATGTCGCCCGGACGACGGAAGTGCAGGCCCCGTGGTTAGGAAGGCAGGGTAATGAAGCTGGCGGTGATCGGCGGCGGGTCCACCTACACGCCGGAGCTCGCGGACGGGATCGGACGGCTGCTCCCGTCCGTCGAGGAGCTCGTCCTGGTGGATCCCGACCCCGGGCGGCTGGCCGCGGTCGGCCCGGTGTCGGCCCGGATCATGGCCGCCCACGGCCATCCCGCGCGGGTGCGCTGGACCGGCCGGCTGGAGGACGGTACCGACGGCGCGGACGCGATCTTGTTCCAGCTCCGGGTCGGCGGCCAGGCCGCCCGCCAGCGCGACGAGACCTGGCCGCTGGACTGCGGCTGCGTCGGGCAGGAAACCACCGGGGCGGGCGGGCTGGCCAAGGCGCTCCGCACCGTACCCCTGGTCCTCGATCTGGCCGAACGGGCCCGGCGTCGGGCTTCGCCCTCTGCTTTCATCATCGATTTCACCAACCCGGTAGGGATCGTCACCCGGGCGCTGCTGTCCGCGGGCCACCGTGCGATCGGGCTGTGCAACGTGGCGATCGGGTTCCAGCGCGACTTCGCCTCCCTGCTCGGCGTCTCGCCCTCGCGGGTGTCTCTGGGCCACGTCGGCCTGAACCACCTGACCTGGGAACGCTCCGTTTTCCTTGATGGGGTGGACGTGCTGCCCGAGCTGCTCCGCAAGCACGCGGAGGAGATCGCGCCGCACATCGGGCTGGCCGCGGACTTCATCCGGCACCTGGGCATGGTGCCGTCGTACTACCTGCGCTACTACTACGCCCACGACGCGGTGGTCGCCTCACAGCGCGGCGCGGTCACCCGCGCCGAGGAAGTGGCCCGGCTGGAGGCTGAGCTGCTTGAGCTGTACGCCGACCCGGCGCTGGACACCAAGCCGCCCCAGCTGGCGCGGCGCGGCGGCGCGTATTACTCCGAGGCGGCGGTGGATCTGCTCGTCGCGCTGACCGGCCAGGCCGACGCCGGCCAGACCCTGGTGGTCAATACGGGCAACGGCCGGACGCTGCCGTTCCTGCCCGCCGACGCGGTGATCGAGGTGCCCGCCGCGGTGGGCCCGGGCGGCGCGGTCCCGATGCCGGCCGCCCCGGCTGCCGGGATCGAACCGCTGCTGCGCGGGCTGATCTCGCACGTGTACGCGTACGAGGAGCTCGCGCTCGACGCCGCCATCCGGGGCGGGCGGAACCGGGTGTACGACGCGCTGCTCGCGCATCCGCTGGTGGGCCAGGCCGACCAGGCGCAGCGGCTGACCGACCGGCTGATCGCGGAAAACGCGCCCTACCTGCCCTGGGCCTGAGGAGAGAACGAGATGAGACGTTCGCGCGCCATGGCGGCCGTGGCGACCGCGGCAGTATCAATTGCCACACTGGCCACAGCTTCCCCCGCCATCGGGAGCACCCGTGCTTTGTCTACGGAGGTCCGGGTCAACCAGGTCGGGTACGCGACGGGTGCGCCGAAAGTGGCCTTTGCGATGCTGCCGGCGAAGGTCGCCCGCGTCCGCTTCGAGGTCACCACAGCCTACGGCGTTGCCTACCGGGGGACGTCCACCGACGACCTGGGATCGTGGAACTCCGGCTACCGGGCGGTGTACCAGCTCAGCTTCTCCGGCATGCGCACGCCGGGGCGGTACCAGGTCAAGGTGCTGTCCCCCGCGAGCGCCGCCTCCCCCGCGTTCACCATCGGCGACGGGTCGCAGCTGTACCGCCAGCTGGTGGACAACGCCGTGCAGTACTTCACCTCCGAGCGCGACGGCCCGGGCGTCGACTCCGCGGTCCTGGACCGCCAGCCCGCCAACCTGACCGACGAGAACGCCTATGTCTACGCCGACCCGGCCTACGACAGCAACGACAACCTGCTCGGTTCGCTGAAACGAATCGGCGGGCCGGTCGACGTCTCGGGCGGCTGGTTCGACGCGGCCCGCTGGGCGGGGGCGTACATCGCCCAGGGGCACCCGGCCGACGGGGACACCTTCAACCTCTACGACACCGGCGCCGTGGCCGAGGCGGAACTGCTGCAGGCCATGCGGCAGGCCAGGATCTCCTGGTGGAGCCCGATCACCTCCAGCACGCTGCTTGCCGACCTCGCCGCGCAGCTGCGGACCGGCGAGGACCAGGCCAAGGGCGACCCGTTCGACCTCGGCACCTCACTCGGCGCCTCCGACGCCTCGCCGCACGCGTTCGGCCTGTTCATCACCGACGCGCTCTACCAGAAGTACGGCGGCTCCCGCCAGTACGAGGCGTTCGCGCAGCAGCAGCTGAACTTCGCGCTTGGCGCCAACGGCTGGGGCAGTTCCTTCGTGGTCGGCGCGGGCACGGTGTTCCCGCACTGCATGCAGAGCGAGATCGCGAACCTGGCGGGCTCGCTCACCGGTCACGGGGCGATCCAGCTCGGCGCGACCACCGACGGCCCGAGCAGCCCGGCCAACTTCACCGGCCTGGGCACGGTCGCCGGGATGCGGGCCTGCAGCGCGGGTAACTTCGCGCCGTTCAACACCGCCACCGCCGGCTACCAGGACAACGTGGTCTCCTGGCCGTCGGTGGAACCCGCCGACGACTACACCGCCGCATCCCTGCTGGCCTTCGCCCTCGGCGGGGCCGGCCTTGGCTGACACGGACCTCCCGGCGCTCACGGCGCTCAGGCCGGCCGTGCTGGCCATCGACGGCGGCAACAGCAAGACCGATGTGGCCCTGGTGTCCGGCGACGGCACCTTGCTCGCCTCCGCCCGCGGTCCCGGCATCAACTCCCACCAGACCGGGGTCGACCAGGTAATGCTGATCCTGGACGCGGTGGTCAAGCAGGCGTCCGCGCAAGCCGGCCCGTCCCGCTCCGGCTGGGTGGCGATGCACACCGTGGCCTGCCTGGCCAACGCGGACCTGCCGGAGGAAGAGGCGGAACACGCCGCCGCGATCCAGGCCCTGGGGTGGACGCCGACCGTCACGGTGGTCAACGATACTTTCGCCATCCTGCGCGCGGGCCTGGCCGACGAGGTCAGGCCCCACTGGGGCGTCGGTGTGGTCTGCGGCGCGGGCATCAACTGCGTCGGCGTCGGGCCGGACGGCCGCGTCACCAGGTTTCTGGCCCTGGGCACGACGTCCGGTGACTGGGGCGGCGGCTACGGCCTCGGTCTCGAAGCCCTCTGGCACGCGGCCCGGGCGGAGGACGGCCGCGGCCCGGATACGCTGCTGACTGGCTACCTGACCAGCCACCTCGGTGTGGACAGAGTCGAGGACGTGACGCTCGGGATCCATAAGGGCAAGATCGGGGAAGACGACCTGACCGGCCTCGCGCCTTTGCTGCTGAGGGCGGCGGAGGCGGGCGACGACGTAGCCAGGACCGTGGTGAGCCGGCTGGCCGACGAGATCTCCGTCATGGCCATCACCGCGATGCGACGCCTCGGCCTCACCGGCCTGGCCACCCCGGTCGTGCTGGGCGGCGGCGTCATCACCGCCAGGGTCCCGCTGCTGATAGACAGCGTGCTGCGCCAGCTCAGCGAGGCCGCCCCGGACGCGAAGGTGAGCATCATCGATGTGCCGCCGGTGGCGGGGGCGGCGCTGCTCGGCCTGGACCACGTCAAGGCTCCGCCTGCCGCCGAGTCCCGGCTGCGCGCCGCCTACGACGCTCCGCGCTCCTGACCCGGCGTTACTGGCCTGGGCGTTACTGGCTTTCTGGGGTGATGAGTCCGGTCTCGTAGGCCCGGACGACCGCGTGAACGCGGTCCCTGAGGTTGAGCTTGGCCAGGATATGCCCGACGTGGATCTTGATCGTGCTTTCCGATAGATGCAGCCCGGAAGCGATCTCGCGATTGGACTGGCCTCGCGCGAGCAGCGCGAAAACCTCGCGTTCCCGGTCGGTGAGGGGCTCGAGCAGACGGTCGCGCCGAGTGGTCCGTTCGGGGTCGGGGAGCAGCGGGACGAACCGGTCGATCAGCCGCCGGGTCGTCGTGGGAGCGAGCACGGCCGCACCATCGGCCACGGTGCGGATGGCGGCCAGCAGGTCGGCGGGCGGGGCATCCTTCAGCAGGAATCCGCTGGCGCCGGCCCGCAGGCCGGCGTAGACGTAGCGGTCGAGATCGTAGGTGGTGAGGATCAGCACCTTGGCGGGTCCTCCGGTGGCGGTGATGGCGGCCGTGGCCTCGATGCCGTCCGCGCGGGGCATGCGGACGTCCATGAGCACGACGTCCGGGCGCAGCGCCGCGGCCATGCTGACACCTGCGATGCCGTCGCCGGCCTCCCCGACCACGGCGATATCGGCCTCGGCTTCAAGGATCATCCGGAAGCCCATCCGTACCAGCGACTGGTCATCGACCAGCAGGACCCGGATCACGTGCTGAGATCCTGATTCAGTCGCAGCCGGGCCGAAACCCGCCAGCCGGCCGGGGACCGGGGCCCGGACTGCACCTCGCCGCCGAAGGCCAGCACCCGCTGCCGCATCCCGGCCAGCCCGCGCCCGGTGGTGTCCGGCTGAGGGGCGGCGGCACCCGCGCCGTCATCCTCGATGTCCAGGCGCAGCTCGCCGGGCAGGTACAGCAAGCGCACGACCGCGCTGGCGCCTTTCCCACCGTGCTTGAGGGTGTTGGTGAGCGCTTCCTGGACCAGCCGGTAGACGGTGAGCTGCACCCCCGCGGAAAGGTCGGCGGGGGCCCCCTGGAGTTCATAGCTGACCGGAAGGCCAGCGGCGCGCACGCCCGCGACCAGCGCGTCGAGTCCGCTCAGATCCGGCAGGGGCTGCCGCCCGCCGTCCCGTTCGGCCGGCTCCGCCGGGCCGCTGAGCAGCCGGCGGGTGTCGGCCAGGGCCTGGCGTCCGGTGGCCGAGACGGTGCGCATGGCCTCGGCGGCTTTCGGGGACGATCCGGCCGATGCGGCCGCGGCCCCGTCACTGAGGGCGATCATGACGGCGAGGTGGTGGGCCACGATGTCGTGCATCTCCGCGGTGATGCGAGCACGTTCGGCCGCGGCCGAGAGTTCCTTCTGCTGATCCCGCTCGCGTTCCAGCCGCGCGGCGCGATCGTGCAGTTCCGTCAGATAGGCCCGGCGGGTGGCCGAGTAGAGGCCCAGACCGAGCGCGGCCGCGACCATGCCCGAGCCGAGGATCGCGAATTGCCACCAATCGCTGGTCGTCAGCCGGATCGCCGCGACGATGACCCCGCCCTCGAGCAGGGCCGCGGCCGTGAGGGCCCGGCGCCTGGATTCCTGGGCCGCGACTGTATACAGCGCGACCACCAGGGCCAGGCTGACGACCAGGCGAACATTCCACAGTCCAGCCGCCGCCGAGACGACAAAGAGCCAGCCGAACACGGCGCTCGGCCAGATCCGGCGCACGACCAGCGGCACGGTCAGCGCCGCCACCACGAGGACCGCCAGCGCCGCCGTCCCGACCTGACCGTGGACGAGATGGGGCAGCGAGAACAGTGCGACCGGCACAGCCACCAGCACGTCGAACATCCACCAGCGCACCGAGCGCGCTGGTGGATGCCCGAAGAGCGGGAACGCGTTCACCTCAGCAATTGTCTCCCCGGATCAGGCGTCGGCGCGCCGCAGCCGCCACGCCGCGAGAGCGATCAGCACCACCGCGTAGGCGCACAGGACACCGAAACCAGCCCATGGCGCTAGCGGGTGAGCCAGGTCTCGTCCTCCCCCGAACAGCACTTCCCCGGCGTTGGAGGGCAGGTACTGCACGAAATGGGACGACCACGAGGAGGGCAGCAGGTCGGTGAGCGGCGGGATGACGAAGAACGCGGCGACGAAGGTGGAGATCCCGGCGGCGGTGTTGCGCAGTATCCCGCCCAGCGCCATCCCGATCATGCCCGCGACCGTCGCGTACAGGGCCGCGCCGATGACCGAACGCAGGGCACCAGGAGCCGAGATCGAGGCATTCAGATGATGGCTGCTCAGCAGGGCCTGCCCAAGGAAGAACGACACGAAGCTGGTGACCAGCGTGAGCGTGAACACCACCCCCGCGAACACCACCAGTTTCGCCCACAGCATCGGCAGTCTCTTGGGCACCACGGTGAGCGAGGCGCGGATCATCCCCGTGCTGTACTCCCCGCTGATCAGCAGCACCCCAAGGACGCCGATCGCCAGCTGCGCGAACAGCATGCCGTTCAGGCTGGTGGAGATCGGATTGAAACTCGCCCGGTCCGCCGGACTGAAGGTGTGGTACTGGCTGGCGGAGACCCCGGAGAACAGCGCCCCGATGCCTATCGAGAGCACCACAGCGGCTAGCAGCGTCCAGACCGTCGAGCGCAGCGACCGGAACTTGATCCACTCCGACAGCACGACCCGCGCCTGGGTGACCCGCAACGCCTGCGGGCCGGTCGCCGGGGCCATGGTGGGCGCGGAGGTCAGGGAAGTGGTCATGCCGCCACCTCCGCCGTGGCGTCGGCCGAGCGGTACTCCACCGACGCGTCCGTGAGCTGCATGAACGCCTGCTCCAGCGAAGCCTGGTGCAGGGCCAGCTCGAACACGGGCAGGTGGGCCTGCCAGGCCACGGTGCCGATCTGCTCGGTGGTCAGCCCCTGAACGCGCAGCACGTCAGACTGTTCGCTGGTGATGGTCACATCCGGCCCGAGCAGCAAGTCCCGCAGGTGGCTGGCCTCGGGCGTCCGGACCATGACCGAGCTGCCCGCGGCGCGGGCCACGAACTCCTCGACCGTGGTGTCGGCGATCAGCCGGCCCCGCCCCACGACGATCAGCCGGGTCGCCGTCTGGGCCATCTCGCTCATCAGGTGCGAGGACACGAACACCGTGCGCCCGTCCGCGGCCAGCGCCTTCAGCAGATTACGGACCCACAGCACGCCTTCTGGGTCCAGTCCGTTCACCGGCTCGTCCAGCACCACCACCTTCGGATCCCCCAGCAACGCCGCTGCGACTCCGAGGCGCTGGCCCATCCCGAGGGAGAACCCGCCGACCCGCTGGCCGGCCACCTCGCGCAGCCCGACCATGTCGATGACCTCATCCACACGCCGCCGGCTGATCCCGTTGGTCTGGGCCAGCGCCAGCAGGTGGTTCCGGGCCGAGCGGCCCGTGTGCACGGCCTTGGCCTCCAGCAGCACGCCCAGCTCCGCCATCGGCGCGGCGGCCGACCGGTAGGCGCGTCCGTTGACCCGGACGCTCCCCCCGCTCGGCTCATCCAGACCTGCGATCAGCCGCATCGTGGTCGACTTGCCCGCCCCGTTCGGGCCGAGAAAACCCGTCACAATCCCCGGCTGCACCACGAAGTCCAGGCCGTCAACCGCGAGTTTGTCACCGTAACGCTTGCTGAGATTCTTTACCTCGATCATCGGCGTCCTTAGCTGGAAGATGGCTTACCGGTTACCCCGGATCTGACATCACCCAAGCTAGGGCGGCCACCGGGTCCACCGCGTCAGCCGTCCGGCCATACCTTGGTCCACCGGGTAGTACCAAAGGCCTAGCCTCCGGGACAAAAAACGTTCCCGGGCCGATCCAGTCGGACCGGCCCGGGAACGCCCGGATCAGGCGTACTCAGGCGCCGCTGATGTCGCTCACCGAGAGCGGGACCACGTGCCACGCGCCGCCGAGGCCGTTACCCTTGGTGGTCAGCGGCTTGGCTCCGGCGAAAACGTAAAGCGGCAGGCCATCGTAGGTGATCTGCTCGACCCCGCCCGCCCCCTTGACCACGCTGAACGTGCCGGGGAAGGTGTCGGCCGGCCCGGCCTTGGGCACGCCGGTGACCGGAGGCCAGGTCGTGGCGCACGACCCGGTACAGGTCGGCGCGCCGCCCTTGGAGTCCTTGCCGTAGGTGTAGACGACCTGACCGCTGGCCTCGGCCAGCACGTAGCCGATGGCCGACCGCTGCACGACCATGACGGTCGTGCCCACCGGCGGGAACGACACCCCGCCGCTGCTGGGCTGCGGCCCTACGCTTTGATGGGGCTTCGCCTTGGCCGTCGAGCCGCCGCTTCCCTTGGTGGCCGTGGCCACCGCCGACGCCGCCGGTGCGCTGGATCCGGCTGTGCCTGAAGGCGCGCCGCCGGCGGCTGAGCTCGACGAAGACCCCCCGCACGCGGCTAGCAGCAGCACCAATGATCCGAGCCCGGTAGCTGCGGCCCATCCGCTTTTACGCATACATCTCTCCTTCACAAGGGTGACTCGTGGAACCTTCTGGAGCTCAGCCCGTCTTGATGTCGCTCACGGACAGCTTGATCACGTGCCACTGCCCGGCCGTGCCGTTGGCCTTGGTCGACAGAATTTTCGCGCCCTTGAAGGTGTACAGCGGCAGGCCGTTGTAGGTGATCTGCTTGGCCCCGTTCGCGTCGGAGACCGTGCCCAGCGTGCCCGGCATCGTGTCCGCGGAGCTGGCCACTGGCTTGCCCGTCACCGGCAGCCAGATCGACGCGCAGGATCCGGTGCACATGGGCTGACCGCCCTTGGTGTCCTTGCCGTAGGTGTAGACGACCTGCCCGCTGGCCTCGGCCAGCACGTAACCGACGGCCGACTTCTGCACGATCAGCACGATCGACCCAGGCTGAGGCAGGCTCCCCCCCGCAACACTGGACGGCTGGCCGGCTGCCTGGGCAGTAGTGGTCGAGGTCGGGGTGGAACCCGAACTGCTCGACGACGATCCCCCGCACGCGGCTAGCAGCAGGACGAGCGATCCGAGCCCGGCAGCTGCCGCCCACCCGGTCTTGCGCATAGCGTCTCTCCATTCGAAGGTTCACAGGTTTGAGCCGTTCCCGACACGACCGGAAACGTACCAGACTGCCGAGCCGGCCGAGGGCTTCTTAGCCGCTACTTAGTCATCCGGCCGCACAGCCAGGCCAGCGACATCGGGTAGCGGTAGTCGATGCCCAGGTGCCCGGCGTCGAAAAGCTCAAAATGTACCACGTCATCGGCCACGCCGATGTCGCTGAGCGCGGCCCGGAAGGCCCCGGCGCCAAGGTCGAGGTGGTACTCGTCCCTTATGCCGGCGTCGATCCAGATCGCCCGCAGCCCACGCAACGCTTCTGCGTAGGCTGGCACCATCCGCACCGGATCCCAGTCCAGCCACCGTTGCCACACGGCCGGCCGGATCACCCCGGTCACCGGATCGAACGGTAGGTCGACGGTACCGTCCTCGTGCGCGGAGAAGCATGCTGCCACGCCGAGCAGGCCGAGCAGCGACCCGTCTTCTTCCTTGGTGAAGGCCACCCGGGAGGAAAAGTCGTCCCACCAGCGCCAGATGTCACCGTCCCATCGGCGCAGCTGCCTGACGGCGGTGGCGAACCCGGGTATGTAGCAGTACTCATACAGCGTGTCCCCGGCGTGCGTGGCCAGGGCGCCGAACAGGTCAGGCCGGAGCATCGGCGTGATCATGGCGCCGAACCCGCCGCTCGACTTGCCCATGATGGCCCGGTGCGCGGCATCGGGCCGGGTCCGGTATCGCCCGTCCACCCAGGGCACCACCTCGTCACATAGGTACGAGTGGTAACGCCCGGTCCCGGGCGAGTCGACGAACTGGCTGCCGCCGTAGCCGGTCCAGGCGTCGACGTACACCACGATCGCCGGGGGAATGTCACCGCGGGCGAACCCCGCGTCGGCGGCCTCGGGGAAGGGCAGCCGGAAGGGCGACCTGTTCCGCCACATGGCCACGTGCCCGGTGTAGCCCTGGATCACGTACACGGCCGGGTAGCGGCGGTCGGGCTCCTGGTCATAGCCCGGCGGCAGGTACACCGCCAGCGGGCGCTCGTGCGGGTCGCCGAGCGGGTTGACCCGCAGCAGCTCGCTGCTGATGACACGCTCGTCGACGCGGCCGGCGAGATCGGCGGACCAGGGCAGCACGGTTCCTCCAAGGCTGGGCCGGTGATTATTTGCCCGCGGTCACGGCTTTGAGCTCGTCGAGCGATTCCCGGATGAGTTGCGCCAAGCCGGCCTGGCTGGGGTGGCTGGCCCAGCGTTCGAACGCGATCCGGAAGACAGCCATCCCGGCCTCGGCCGCCAGGCTCGCGGCTGGCTCTGCGACGCCGCGCTGGCGCAACGTGGCGGCGAGCGCCGCGGCCAGTGACGCGAGCTTGATCAGCTCGCGTTCTCGCAGCTCGGCATGCGAAGCAATGACGGCCTGGCGCTGTCCGGCGTATTCGCCGCGCTCCTGGAGCACGGCGGCGGCGGCCTGCAGGGCCGCGGCTATGGCGTCGATCGGCGCGGCGGACTCAGGAGTGCTGGCGAGGGCGCTCACGAGGAAGTCCTGCAGTTGGCCCGCGCCCGCGAACAGAACCTCGCGCTTGTCGGCAAAGTACCGGAAGAACGTTCGCTCGGTGAGCCCGGCCCGCTTGGCGATCTCCGCCACCGTGGTCTGCTCGAACCCGCGCTCGCGGTAGAGCTCCAGTGCCGCTCGCTCGAGCCGACCGCGCGCATCTGGCTCCCACCGGCTCATACCCGGATCCTATCTGACGGCAGCGGCTGACATCGGGTCGCGAGGTGCACCGCGATGGCGGCGGTGACCGGGCCTGGTGTCTGGTAGGGAGCCAGGTGGGACGTGCCCCGGATGACCGTCAGCCGGGAGTCCGAGATCCCGATGGCGGTCGCCCCGCCCTGCCACGGAGGCGCCGCGGAGTCTTCCGTGCCCGCGATGACCAGGGTGGGCGCCTTGATCGAGCCCAGGACGGGACGCAGGTCCATCCCGGCGATCGCCTCACCGCAGCCCGCGTATCCTCCGGGATCGGTGCCGTGCAGCATGTCCATGACGAAGGAGACGGCCGCGGGCTGGCGCGCGATGAAGTCCTGGGTGAACCAGCGCGGCGGGATCATCTCGCTGATCGCCGCCATGCCACCCGATCGCACCAGCGCGGCCCGGTCGAGCCAGGCCTGCCGGGATGGCAACGGGGTGATCGCGGTGCAGCAGACCACCAGGGAGGAGATCCGCTCCGGGGCGTTGGCGGCGAGCCAGAGACCGATCATGCCGCCGAGGGAGACACCGCAGTAGGCGGCGGCGGTGACGCCATATTCGCGCATGAGGCCGAGCACGTCGGTACCGAGCTCGGCGATGGAGTAGGGCCCGGGCGGCGCATCGGATCTGGCGCCTGGCTCCCCGTGCCCGCGCAGCTCGAACCTGAGCAGCCGGTAGCGGTCGCGCAGCACCCGGGCCTGAGCGTCCCAGATCGCCCTGGTCGTGCCGATGGGATTCGCCAGGATCACGAAGGGCGCGTCCGGCGGCCCCTCGAGGGCGACGGCCAGGCGGACTTCAGACATCAAAGAAAACTGTCTCGCGCTGGCCCTGGAGCCTGATGTCGAACCTGAGCTCGCCTTCCGGCTCAGGCGCGGCGATCAGCGTGGCCCGCCGGGCCGGCTCGGCGATGGAGCACAGCACCGGGTCCGCCGCGTTGGCGGTCTGCTCGTCGGGGAAGTACATCCGGGTGACGACCCGGTCGAGCAGGCCGCGGGCGAAGACGGACACGTCCAGGTGCGGCGCCTCGATGCTGCCGTCGGGGGTCGGCAGGGGCCCGGGCTTGAGCGTGATGATGCGGTAGGAGCCGTCCGGCGCGGTCGGGCACCGGCCGAAGCCGCGGAAGCCGTAATAGCCGCCCGGGGTGGCACCGCGCGGATCGTCGGGGTGAGCGAAACCCCCGTCGGGCCCGGCCTGCCACGTTTCGATCAGCCCGTCGGGGATGATGTTCCCCGCCCCGTCGTAGAGACGGCCGACAATCGTGATCGCGCCAGGAGTTCCCTCGGCCACCACGAACGGGCCGTCCGGCCACGGCAGCCTCATCGCGAAATAGGGCCCTACGGTCTGCGAAGGAGTCAGCCCTGACACGTGTCTTTCCGCCCTCTCCGTCTTTCCTGGTTACCCGAAGCCCGTGCTACTCGAACACCGTCGCACTGCGGCCACGCAGCACGATGTCCCAGCGGTAGCCGAGCGCCCACTCGGGCTGGGTCAGCTCGATATCGAAGTCGGCGATCATCCGCTGCCTGGCCTTCTCCTCGGGCACCGAGTTGAAGATCGGGTCGATCGGCAGCAGCGGGTCGCCGGGAAAGTACATCTGGGTGACCAGCCGCTGGGTGAACGCGCGGCCGAACAGCGAGAAGTGAATGTGCGCCGGGCGCCAGGCGTTGTAGTGGTTTCCCCACGGGTAAGCGCCGGGCGCGATGGTGATGAACCGGTACCGGCCAGCCGAGTCGGTGATGGCACGCCCGATCCCGTCGAAGTTCGGGTCGAGCGGGGCCGGATGGTGCTCACGCCAGTGCCGGTAGCGGCCGGCCGCGTTGGTCTGCCAGATCTCGATCAGCGTGTCGGGGACCGGCCGCCCGTCGGAGTCGAGCACCCGTCCGGTCAAGGTGATCCGCTGGCCTTGCGGCTCGCCGTCGTGCTGCGTGGTCAGGTCCGCATCCGTGGCGGTGATCAGCTGCTCGCCGAGCAGCGGCCCGGTCACCTCGGTAAGCCGGTGCGGGAGGAGCACGAGCGGCTGCTTGGGGTGGCGTAGCGCGGTCGAGCGGTACCCGTCGAAGTCCAGCGGCGGATGCAGGCCCGAGGGGCGCTCGTACGACGGCAAGACCAGTTTGCCGGTGTCCGGGGTGGTCAGGGACGCCGTCCTGATGTCAGCCGTCATTGGTGACTCCTTGCTTGTCTGCCCTGGAACCGCCGCAGAGCCGCCAGCTCCGCGGCGGTAGGCGCGGCGATGATCTCCGGCTCGGCGGCGATGGCCAGGTCCCAGCCGGTTCGCTCTTTCGCGGCCGAGGCGGAGACGCCCGGGTACAACCCGGTCAGCGTGAACTCGAGTGTCTGGCGATCGGGCTGCAGGACGCCCAGGTCGGTGATGATCTTCTTGGGTCCGGTGCCGGTGAGCCCGAGCCGCGCGCGGTCACCCGGGCCTGACCCGTAGCCGACGGAGGTGACGAAGTCCACTCGCTCGACGAAAGACCTGGCGCTCTGCCTGACCACGACGATCACCTCACGGCACGAGGCGGCAATCTCAGGAGCGCCGCCCGCCCCGGGCAGACGCACCTTCGGATAACGGTAGTCGCCGCCGATGGCGGTTGTATTGATGTTGCCGAACTTGTCGATCTGAGCGGCGCCGAGGAAGCCGACGTCGATGCGGCCCGGCTGCAGCCAGTAGTTGAAGATCTCGGGGACGCTCACCACGGCGTCCGCCGTCTCGGCCAGGATGCCGTCGCCGATCGACAGCGGCAGCTGGACCGGCTTGGCCCCGATGGTGCCCGACTCGTAGATGAGCACGAGCCCCGGGGCGTGCGTCGCGCGCGCCAGGTTAGCGGCGGCACTGGGCAGCCCGATCCCGACGAAGCACGTCATGCCGTCCCGCAGCGCACGGGCGGCGGATACGGTCATCATCTCGTCCGCGGAGTAGCTGGGCCCTTCGGTCTGCGCGCTCACCTGAGACGCTTGCGGGTTCATCGCTGCCGCGCGGGAACGGCGTAAATGTGCTGGTCCAGCCACCGGGTGAACACCGCACGGTCCCGCCCGATGGCGTCCCAGGCCAGGTAGTATTCGTTGTCGCGGACCGAGTACCCGAGCGCGTAGGACGGATGCGCGCCGCCTGGGACGTGCGCCACGTAACTCACCGTCCAGCCGGGCAGCACGACCGCTCCGGGGCGAGGGTCAAGCTCGTCGACGATCTCCTCGACCGTGATCACCGAACGACGCGACGCGAGCACCGCCTCCTTCTGCACGCCGGTGATCCCCCAGAACTGCACGTTCCCCCGCCGGTCCGCACGCTGGGCGTGGATGACCGCCACGTCGGGGCGCAGGGCCGAGACCGCGGTCAGCGTCTCACCGGTGAACGGGCAGGTGATCGGCTTGATGGTCGGCACCGAGTCAAGACTTCCGCTGAGTGTCTCAAGCCCGTACAGGTCGGTGCCGTTGTAGCCGCGGAGCACGGCGAACGGCAGGCCCGAGGCCCCGGCGACATAGCGGTTCGCCATCCCCGCGTGGCTGTGTTCCTCCAGCTCGAGAGCCGCGGGCCAGGAATGCTCCACCGCGTCCCGGAACCGGTGCAGGGAGCCGACACCGGGATTGCCGCCCCAGGAGAAGATGAGCTTGCGCGCGCAGCCCGCGCCGATGAGCTGATCGTAGATCAGGTCCGGCGTCATCCTGATCAGCGTCAGGTCGCGGCGCCGCTGCCGGATGATCTCGTGCCCGGCGGCGAACGGGATCAGGTGCGTGAACCCCTCCATGGCCACGACGTCACCGTCCTGGATCGCCCGCTGCACGGCCTCGGCGAGTGAGACGATCTCGGCCATTTCTCTCCCGTCTGCTTGCCTACGCTAACGATAACTCCCGGGCGGTCGCCATGAGTACAGACGTTCGCATGTCGGACGGAGGTGATTTCTGCCGGGTAACTCCCCAGCTAGAGACGCTAGGGCTCGGAAGTCTCGTCGGCCTCAGCGAGCGCGCGCTGCGCGATCGGGAAGGCCCGGTTGGCGACAGGGACGCCCGCGTACACCGCGACCTGCAGCAAGATCTCCTGGATCTGCTCGGGCGTGAGGCCATTGCGTCGCGCGGCCTTGACGTGCATGGCCAGTTCATCCTCGTGCTGCAGGGCCGCGAGAACCGCCAGCGTGACGATGCTGCGCTCCGGACGGGACAGCCCAGGCCGGGACCAGATCTCACCCCAGGCGTAACGGGTGATGAAGTCCTGGAACGGCTCGGTGAACGGTGTAGTCCCCGCCACCGCCCGGTCGACGTGCGCGTCCCCGAGCACCTCACGGCGCACCTTCATGCCGCGCTCGGCACGCTCGCCGTCATCCATGCTGTGACTCCTGCAATGACTCCTGCAATTTCAGGGTTTCGTGGGCCTCCAGGGCCGCGGTGATCCAGGCATCCGTCACGCCCAGGTAACCGGCTGGCTCGAGGGCGGAGTCGATCTGCTCGGCGGTGATGCCGGCCGAGGCGAGCCGTTCCTCGAGCTTGGGCACGGACAGCAGCACGTCGCTCAGCGGCAGCCCCGCGCTGACCGCCCGCTCGCCTGCCTCGGCCACCAGGTCGTGCGCCTGGGCCCCGCCGAGGACGCCGGTCAGCAGCGAGGTGACGTGCTCCGCCAGCGGCAGGCCCTTGGTCGCGGCCAGGTTGGCGGCCATCCGCGAGGTATCCGCGGTCAGCCCGGACAGCAGCTCGGCCGCCCAGCTCGAGGCGGAGCCGGTCAGCCGCAGCAGGGCGGTCAGCGGCTCCCACTCCGCGTGCCAGGCGCCGGCCGCACGCTGATGTTCCTGCTCTGCGGCCGCGACGAGAGTAGCGAGCAGGCCGGGGACCTGCTTGGTACAGCCGAGGATGGCGATCGAGGCCACCGGATTGTGCTTGTTCGGCATCGCCGAGGAACCGCCACGGCGCGGAGGCTGGGTGCCTGGCCTGCCTCCCGGGCTCTGGGCATCCCGCGGCCCGTGGCCGGGGACGCCCTCACTGACCTCGCCGACCTCGGACTGAGCCAGCAGAGTGACGTCTCTGGCGATCTTGCCGAGCGCGGCCGCGGTGCGGGCTAGCACGGCACCCAGATCGATGATCCGCAGCCGGTCGGTATGCCACGGCAGCACGGGCAGCGTCAGGCCGAGTTCCTCGGCGAGCAGAGCCGCGACCCGGCCGCCATGATCGCCGAGCGAGGCCAGCGTGCCCGCGGCGCCGCCGAACTGCACGGCCAGGCGCCGGGCGCTGACCGCGGCCAGCCCTTCGCGAGCCTCATCCACGCTGGTCAGCCAGCCCGCGGCGACCAGGCCGAAGGTCACGGGCACGGCCTGCTGCAGCAGCGTCCGGCCGATCATGATCGTGGAACGATGCTCCCCGGCCAGCCCGGCCGCGGCGTCCGCCGCCTGGGCCAGGTCGGCCAGGATCACGTCGATCGCCCGCCTGGCGAGCAGCATCGCGGCGGTGTCGATGATGTCCTGGCTGGTAGCGCCACGATGCACGGCGCTGACCGCCGTCTGGGGCACCCGCCGGGCCAGCTCGCGGGCCAGCCCGGGAACCGGGTTGCCGGTCAGCGCCGCCAGTTCGCCGAGTGCGTTCACGTCGAAGCTGGCGGCCTGGGCCGCGGCCGTGATCGCCTCCCCCGCGCCCGCGGGTGCCATCCCGGCCTGCTCCAGCGCCCGGGCCAGCGCGGCCTCGGCGTCCAGCATGGCTTGCAGCCAAGCGGTGTCGCCGGCCTCGACGCCACCGCGGGCGAAAACCCCACCGAACAGCCCCCGTGCGTTCGGCTGTCGTTGGTCAGGCATGTCCGAGATCAGTCCTCTCCCGTATCCGCCTCACCACGATAGACGTCCCGGGCTCCTCGCGCGGCTACCAATGCTTTAGCCGTTAGGTTTGTTGACATCCTCCCCCGCCTGAAGGCGGGGGATTCCAGCTACTACGCCGATGGGAGCAGCAGGTGAGGTTCGCGGTTCACCGGCCGGGCTACCCCGTCGCCTCCCCGCGCAGTCACGGCGTGCCCCGCCGCGATGTTGATGGCCGCGTTCACGTCAGCGTGACAGGCGAAACCGCAGGCAGTGCACCGGAACACGGCTTGACTCTCACGCGAGTCCCGGTCCACCTGCCCGCACGCCGAGCACCGCTGGCTCGTAAACGCGGGTCTGACCTTCTCCACCCGGCCCGGGGCCTTATCCGCCAGCCGGCGCACCAGCAGCCCCCACCCCGAGGCGAGGATCCCCCGGTTCAGCCCGGCCTTGGCGCGGACGTTGCGGCCCGGGTTCTCCCGCGTGCCTTTCGCGGACCGGGTCATGTTCTTGACCTTCAGGTTCTCGACCCGGATCAGGTCGAACCGCCGCGCGAGATCCGTGCTGGTCTTCTCCGCCCAGTCCTTACGCCGGTCCGTCTCACGGGCCCGGAGCCGGGCGATCGCGTGCTTGACCCGGCCGCGGCGGTTCGATCCCCGCTTCGCGCGGGCCAGCGTGCGCTGCAGTCGCCGCAGCCTGGTCCGCTCCCGCGCGGTCAGGGCCGGGCAGTGCAGCATCTGCCCGGTGGACAGGGCCGCGGAGACCGCCACCCCCCGGTCGATGCCCACCGCCTGGCCGTTACCCGGTGCGGGAACCGGCTCAGGGACGGCGGCGAAGGCGACATGCCAGCGGCCCGCGCGGTCGAGGGTCACCCGGTAGGACTTCGCGGCCGGCGGTACCGCGCGGGACCAGCGGAACCGGACCCACCCGGCCTTGGGCACCCAGACCTGGCCGGTTTTCCGGCTGAGCCGGCGCACGTCCCACTGCCGCCCGCGCCGCCCGGTGATCCGGA
>OCZU010001103.1_pt1 | contig 18134 bp, 18 predicted proteins | sample 1539001 | NCBI WGS metagenome assembly OCZU01 (sample SAMEA3539306, study PRJEB22396) | soil metagenome | biome: tundra; feature: field; material: soil | place: USA | collected 2010-05 | depth 0.15 m | reverse complement strand
CTTGCGAGCAGACGCATGACGCGCGGGTCGTCCGAATCGCGCATCATCGCCGGCCCAACACTTGGAATGAACCCTTCTTTCGCCGACAGATCATCAATGGCCTTCAAGAGCCGAAGGGCATCGTCATCGGACAGCCCGGCGACGAGTTCCGCGAGCGGCTGAGTCACGATGCGAATGGTTTCGGTCTCGTATCCTCGTTGAGCAAAGTCCCCCTGCGCTGCGCGCAAGACTGTCAGCGCACTGGCGACCTGCCGGTCGAGAGTAGCGGGGTCAATGCGCACAAATGCGGTGATCGCCCGGACATTGGGCTTCGTATAGGTTTGCGCGTGACCAATCACGGCGATGAAGGCCAGCACGAAGGCTGCCGCAAAACTTAACCGACGATGCCCCACTGAGCGCCCTCTCGACCGTTATGCCAGAACCTACTCATATTACGCACGGAAGTGCTCAAACAACAGCAATGTTCCGACGGGGCCAATCTGTCGACATCTCTACCCCCAGGATTCTAGGGGCAATGCAATGTCTGGAAAATGCTGCTGGCGATTATCGGAAGAGCCAGCGTCACGAGTGAAATTCCGATGCAGATTTTACGCAGGCGGGCAGCCCCGCTTTTTACCAACAAACCGGATGCGAGGGCCAGCAGACCGATCGGCAAATCGACTAACCAGCACGCCGCCACACCCAGACCGACAACGCCTGACGCATCTCCGCAGACTGGGGGGAAGGCGGTGGTCCACACGACGAAAACGCCCCAGATTATTGCGGGAAAAGCCAAGACGAGCGCAGCGATTTGGAACAGGATCCCCATTCCCCGATGTTTGCTCCCGGCGGGCGGCACCGAAATAGGTTCAGGGTCATTTTCCATCTCTTTGCCGCCCCTCTTTGCCGACTAACGTAAACCACCATACGCCCCGCAACGATCCGCAGGCTCTTGCGCAAGCGCCGACGCGTACGAGTAGCCGTGAGCTGTTCTCGGCGTCAGTGGGGAGAACGGATCTCCGCGGGCAATTCGGCTGCCGCCGCCGAATCGGTGAATAAGAACGCCGATTCGCGCACGACGCGCCCTGCGGGCACCGACGCACCGCCGGCCCACAATTTCCGCAACGCCGCCGCCTTGTCGCCACCGGTGACGAGCCACAAACGGTGTCGCGCCGCATCAAGCACTCTGAAGGTCAACGTCATCCGGACCACTCCCTGATACGGAATGCTGATTCCGACATCGCGGTCGTTCGTCTCCAGCAGCGGATCGCCGGGCACCAGCGAGGCGGTGTGGCCGTCGGCGCCAATCCCGAGTTGGACCACGTCGAGTACCGGCGGCGTTCCGCCGTGTTCGCGGAGCAGTCGAGCGTACTCCTCCGCGCCCGCTTCGAGATTACCACGCTCGACCGGCATCGCGTGGAAGTGCGCAGAGTTCAGCATTGCGGGTGCGACGAGCAAGTCGGCAATCTGGCGTGCGTTGCGTCGTTCATCATTCTCCGGCACGACCCGCTCATCGACCTGGAACACTTGCAGGTCGTGCCAATGAACGCGCAGCCGTCGCAAGTCGCGCAGCATCCGCCATGGCGTACGCCCGCCGCTGAGGCCAATCAGGCAGCGGCCACGTTGCGCACACGCACGGCCGATCTCGGTGCGCAGCCAGTCGGCTGCCCGCTCGGCTGCGATTTCGGGGGTCGGAAACACATGAATGCGCATGCTGCAAAGGGTAGCGAAAATCGAGGGTGAATGCATCGGTTGGTTTTGACATCACCGTGCCGTTGAATCAGTAACCGAATGCACGCAACGTGGTTGCATGAAAACGCACAAGACAGTAATTCACCGCGGGCTTCGCAAGCAACCGCCGACAGATTGATGACCGAGTCGCGGCGCCTGACGTGGCGTGTAGCAGCGGACCCGCTGATCCGGGCCGATGCAACAGCCAGAGATGCGGTTGGTCCGGAGTCGCCGTTACGCCGACTTGTCGTCAGTCCCCGGCATCGCGAACCGGATAAACGATGAAATGACGTATTTGTCCTCAGACTTGGGAATCTCCCCGCAGTGCAGATGCGTCCAGAACGTCGGGAAAAACAATGCATCTCCGGCCACAGGTTTTATTTTGAGATTCTGCCGATGGAAGCACGTTTCGCCGCCGTCTGCGACGGAATTTAGATAAATAATCACGGCTAACTGCCGATCCCAACAGCCAAGCCCGAGAGCATCAAAGTGCCACTTGAAATGCCCTTCGTTTTTCTTATAGTGCTGGATCTTGTAGCCCGTACACCGCAGCGGCGCGACCTGCAGTGATGGAAACTTCGCAGCGATACTCAGCATGACCGTTGTTATAGCCGAGTGCAGCTCGGCGAACGCCGCTGTCCAAATGCCGTCAGTTCCGACATCTAAGTCCGTGCTGACCTTCACGTCAACTTCTAACTGCTTCTCTCCAGCGGTGCTAGCCGTATAGCCCGGGTGTTTGCGCAGATCATCCTCGTAAAATTCAATGATCGTGTGGCAAAGTTCCTGAGCGATCAATTCCTTTACATAGAAAATGCATTCGTCCCGGGCGAAAATTTCCATGGTCGCGCGCTAGCGCTAGGCTAGCTCCTCCTCACTTTGGTATCAGCGTGTGAGAGCTTACTAAAGCCGCTAGCGAGCCGCCATAAGCGGACATCTAACCCGATCATGACCGCCGTTGAAGATTCGTGGGCTTCCATGAGCTGCCGCGATGTAGGCAACTTTGAAACCCGCTCACTGGCCGCTCTTCCTCCTCGGCGCTCCATAGTCTTCCTCCATGGAGATCCGCGAGGCGAGGCAAATCGGCGAATTGTTAACCGAGCGCAGCTAATGGCGGAGCGTCGGGCGAAGCTTCGTAGACGAGCAGCCGCAGCCCTTGATGTTCACTTCTTTGACGCACGGTCCGCCCGCGTCTGGGGTTGATAGTACCAGCAAGCCGGTCTACTGACGGAATGACGCTGAGGTCTACCTAAGGTCGATCGAGAGACGCCTACAGGGAATTTAACAGCTGAGTTTCTGTGGATTTTCCAGCCTTCGGGCATACTATCATCAGCAGTATCTGGCGAAGAATCCAAATGGGTACTGCGGGATTCGGGGATGCGGCGGTATAGTTGCATTTGCATTTGAGCAGCAAAAAATGCTAGTCAGAGAGAGCACTGGCATAGCGACAAGAAATTGCGCGTATCGAAGTGCCGCGCAAAGCGTCTCGCTCGCTTGGCCGGTCTCGATATGCGCAATTTTCTTGAGTAATCCGTTGCATGCAGCGCGAACGTAGGTTGCGCCAGCCCGCCGGGCGCGAAGCGAACATGCGCGATAAATCGAGTCACGCCGCAAATGGAGGATGCATGACCATGATACGAAGTGCGTTTCGGCGTCTCATATGGGCCCCGGGTTTGAGTATGACGGCGATCCTCGTAATGTTGGCGGTGAATCACGTGACGGCTCAATCTGCGGACGAGGCGTATCGCAAGGGACAAGATTTCGAAAAAAAACAAAGCTATGCCGAGGCGATGCGCTCGTACCGTGTGGCCGCTGCTCAGGGGAATGCCCTAGCGCAAACTGCGATCGGCAATCTTTACGGGATGGCACTCGGCGTTCCTCAGGACTATGGCGAGGCGCTGCGCTGGTATCGCTTGGCCGCCGCCCAAGGGAATAGCGAAGCGCAGAACGACGTCGGTTTTTTCTACATGAACGGCTGGGGCGTGGCGCAAGACTACAAGCAAGCGATGAACTGGCTGCGCAAAGCGGCCGATCAAGGCAACGAAACCGCGCAGAAAAGTGTCGGATACATGTACTTGCAAGGTTGGGGCGTGACACCAGACCGCGCCGAGGCGATCCGTTGGTTTCGCAACGCTGCCCAGAACGGCGACGATGACGCAAAGGAGGCGTTGAAAGAACTGGGCGAAAAATGACGCGCGGATCTGAAGCCCTTCGAGGAGCCGGGCGTGAGGCCAGCTGGAATTGCGTTGTGGGATGTCGAGGCGTTCATCGACCTCGTCGCGTGCTATCTCTTGCCGTACGGCGTGCGCCGCAAGCGGCGTCTCACATTGCGGTAAAAAAAACCCGAACCCTGCCAATCGTGGACGCGACGGGGTTGAACGCTTCGTTTCGCGCCATCATTTAGGATCCCGGATCCTCAATGCCTTGATGTTGCGTATATGATATATTTTGGTATTCTTTCGCTTCCAGAATCACAATAATCCGAGGTAAATTGCATGGGCACGCTCGCCTGGAGTGAATTGATTGTGCTTTGGGGGTTTACAGTATTGGTCATCATTTTGGATCGGAAAAACTGGAATAAATAAGCCGATTTACAAACGATGGGCGTTGCGCTGCAGCTAGTCTGCCGCACGCTCGTCGCATATCAAGCAGAGGGATTGTCGACGCAGGCAGGCTGCAGGCGGCGCCGTTGCGTCGAGCCTCGCTGAGACCCGGTCGATCGAGGATTTCGTCGCCGGGCTCAGACCTGCGATCAAATCAATATTCGACGACCCCCTGGATGACCCTCGGCTGGCCCGTCACGGTCGGCTGTGCGCCGATATAGATCGGCGAATTCGGATCGGTCGTGTTCTGCAGGCTCGAGGTGTCCGGGAGACTCACGCTCACCGGCAGATTGAGCGCTGCCGCGGTACACACCGACAGGTTCTGCTGAGCAAACAGGATCGCGCGCTGCAGCCACTTCACGAGATACGTGGTCTGTCCGCTGGTAACAACGCCGACGGTCGGATCATCAGGAATCTCGAAGGCCGAGATGTTCTCGACGTTTTGGCCCGAGCAGGAGACGGTGGCGTTGGTGACCGGGTCGACGCAGGTGCCCGGAATGCCCCACAGCTGGCCGAAACCGCCGTACTGCAGAACGAGTGTGGTCCCCGCATAGCTGCCGTATTGCGCGCCCGCCGGCACCGTGTACTTCACGAGCAGCGGTGCATCGAACTGCACGAAGGCGCCGGTCCCATCCTCGACCGCGGCGAACTGGTTCCACGAGTTTGAACCGGTCTGCCAAACGTAATAGACGTCCAGGTTCGCCGTCTGCCCGTCGCAATACATCTGCAGGTTGTCGGCGCACTGCGCGGCCGCGAGGCTCGTGAAGAGCCGACCCGAGTTGATGCCGGTTTGGTACTGCGGCTGATTCGCAAGCAGACTCGCATTGGCAAAGATCACGGGCTGACCCGCGGCATCGACGAGCGTCGCGTTCGCCGCCGACGTCGTATAGGTCACGACCCCGGAGAGCGGCGTGTCGGCCTCATTGTTGTAGCTGCCGCCGAACGGCGAGAGATCTTGCGAGCCCGAGGCGAAGTAGCTCGCCATGCTGGCCGCCGTCGGACAGTCGCTGATGCAGTACAAACTCGCGGGCAGCTGGTTCGGATAGACGAGATTCTGGTTGTAGTACAGGACCGTGACGTTGGCCGCGACGACCGGATCCGTAACGCCCGCGAGGTTCACGAACAGCTGTCCGCCGAAGGACGGCGCAAAGCCGCTGAGGCCGCCGAGAGGCGCCCAGAAGGTCGCATCGACGAGTTGCACGGTCGGTAGCGGCTGCAAATTGCAGCCGTTGTTGCTGCAGTTCATGACGCCCGTGACGTGGAACATCGCGCTGGCATTGTCCCAGTACATCTCGTATTGGGTATTGCTGGCGGCGCCGGCGTAGAAGTTGGTCGCGTCGTTGACGACGACATCGATGGGGATCTGGTCGAGCGCCTGCAGCGTCGTCGTCTGCTTCGTGTACGCGGTGAGCTTACCCGACGAGAGTGCCAATGTGTAATTGATCGTCGTCGGGGTGCTGGTCGAATAATCGATTTTCTGCACCGTCGCGCCGTTCGTGAGCAGCGCCGCCACGTTTGCGGGAGCCGACAGGCCCCAGTAGCTCACATAGAGGTTATAGGTCTGCCCGCCGCTCGTGAAGTTGATCGGAAAGCCGGAATTGAGATTGATCTCTGCGCCGGTCGTGGCGTCATAGAGACCGTAGGAATTGACCGAGAACCCGGTGCCCGGAGTCGTGGCATCACGAGTGAAGCACATGTCGTTGGTACCGTCCGAGCGGCGGAACAGGCTCGCGTTGTATGCGTAAGTAAACTGCTCGGAACCACTGCTGTCGGACAGCAACTCCTCGCCGCTACCGGCCGAGGCGCTTGAGGCGTTGAGAGTCAGCGCCGTGCTCGAGGCACCGCCGCGGCTGCTCGTCTGGTAAAAGCTCACGCCGGTCGCAGCAGCGCTCAGAAAGCCCTGGTCGAGACAGTCCATGGTGCCCGGCGCCGCGCCGCAGAAATCGAGTCGAAAAGTACCGTACGGACTCGTCGCGCTCGGTGAGCCAGAGACCGACAGGTTGACGTTGATGATCTCAGTCCCGCCATCACCGCCGCCAGGCACCCAGGCCTCGACACGCATCGGATCAATGTTGCTGGTGCGCAGGGAGTTGACGACGGTTGAGGAGTAGCTCGGCGCCTGCGTCGCGGCCGCACCACTCGCTGAACTCGCCACGCTGGGCTGCGAGCTGCACACGTTCTGATCGACGAGAGCGATGTACGGTCCCTGGTTGACAAGCGCGCCGGGATTCATGGCCGAGATGATGCAGGTAATCATGTTGACCTGCTGAATCCCCTGCGATGTCGCGTCTTGGACATAGCTGTACTGCGGGTCCGTGTAGTACGGCGAATTCGTCGGCGGGGCGGCGAGTACGGTAGCGGGCAACGCGGCGGCGAGCGCGATCAGAGCGCACCGTGTAGCCGTGGCGAGTGTCGTCATAAGTATTCTCCAGTGAGCGAGGCTTAGGCTACGGGGCATTCTGGACGTTGGTGGCGGTCACGACCGCCATCGACGTCGGCGTTGCGAGGCCGGTGACGGCCGCAGGCGGAACCACGGGCGGGGCGGCGTTCGATGCATTGCCAGAGCAGCCGCATAGCGCTGCGCTCAGGATCAAGCTGGAAATTTGGGCCGCAGAACGGGCATACGGCGCGAAACGTGACGTCATGAACCTCTCCTGGGAGAACCTGAGGGCGACCGAGGATCAGTCTTCGGCGTTACCCTATCAGCGGCACGAGACCGTTGTTCTGAAGGCAGCGGCGGCTCGCGGGCCAACCGCTCACGGGAACTGGAAGCTGCGTCACATGCAGCTACATCACATAATGCGCGTCAACGACTCCACGTCCGTAGCCCTCGTAGACCTGCCACATAGTTGCAGGCCGTGATCGTGAGCATCGGGTCGTGTGCTCGCCGCGCAGACTAATCACAAGCTTCAGAAGGGTCCGTATCAAGGCAGCCAAGCATTCGGCATCGGTTCAACGGGTGAGATCACGGGTTGGTACGTTGATGCGCACAAAGTGTCGCGCGGGTTGTTGGTAGCGCCGTAGTCATCGCGCTGTCACTTCGGTCCGTATGGCTGCAGCGGCGCCGGTGGCTCGCCGGCGCGGTGCAGCCGGCGCGGTGCAGCCGGCGCATGGGACAACGATATGAATACGATTGCTACAGCCCGGGGGCCGCGACTGACTTGTCGGCATCCGCGTTGTCTCAAGGCTTGGAGGAACCTGTCGGTCAATTCGACTTGGTCCGGCGAATGCGGCTCTCATCCATGTCGGGCTGGAGCAGGGGGCCGATCAGCTTATATATCGCGCTTGCCCGCCAATCGGTCAAGCGATCAAACCGACGTATTCGTTACGAAATGCGCCGCCACTTGATTCCTCGAGAGGATTGCCTTGCCTCGAAGCCGCTCAGGACCAGCAGCTGTGGGCACTCACCGGACCGTCACAAAGTTCGGATCCGGGATTGATGACCGGTTGTACCTAATTGCCGGTTCGTTCCGCATCACGGCTCAACGTGAGGTAGCCGACCTTGTCATTCGACGGAGATCCGTACCACATCCGTCCTTTTGCGTCGCGGAAAAATTCACGAATGGTATTTTCAGAATGCGGAAACGGATATTCAACGGTCTTGCCTGTGCTTGGGTCAAAGCGACCCAGGACATCCATGTTGTATGAGGAATACCAAATGTGATTGTCCGCGTCGATGCCGAGACCGTAAGGAGTCGGCTCCGGGCCCGGCAACGGATATTCCGTGAACGTTTGTGTCTTTGGGTCGAACCGTCCAATTTTCCCCGCGTTGAATTCGCCAAACCAAACGATTCCGTCGGCATCAATCTGCATGCGCCGCGGAAACGATTTTGGTGTCGGTACTGTCCATAAGGAGACTTGCAGAGTCTGCCAGTCCACCATGCCGATCTGACTGGTGTTGGGCTTTGTAAACCAAACATTGCCGCTGTTGTCTTCCTTCACGTCATAGGTGGAATCTATGGCGTCGAAACGAGTGAATTTTTTGGTTTTGCGATCGAACCTGGTCAACGGATTGCCGGAGGCCCAGACGTTTCCATTCGGATCGAAGCGTAGGGTGTGCTTGGAGCCCGCACCGTAGCCGAGTTTGCCGGGAAGATACGCATCCTGGAACTCGATTATTTTCTTCGTTTGCGGGTCCCATCTGCCAATTTTGTTTGAGCCCTGCTCGGTAAGCCACACGGATCCATCCGTTGCCGGCACCGCTGAGTGAACGGCGGCAGTGCCAGCATTCGGAACCGGGAAATCCTGCATTTCGCCAGTTTTTGGATCGAGCCGGGTAATCTGATTGGCGACGCCAAAATTAGGGATCCAGAAATTGCCGTGCTTGTCCGGAGCGGCGCTAAAGGGCATGCGGCTCGACGACGGCATGTCGTATTCCACGTAGGTAATATTTAGAGCCTCGCTGCTGATCGGCCGCACGGTGTCGCTGTATCCCGGAGATTCCTCGGGGGAACCCGGGAGCACGGATGCCTCGCTGAACAGGCCGGTCAAATAAGCGGCAATTTCATCTGCTTGCGGGTCATTGAGGCGATCCGCCAGACCGAACTTCATTGCGGCCTGCATATACTGGACACGACTTCGCCAGCCCTCTGCATCACGCAGCACCGATGCCATCCGGGTCTGAAATCCGTGGCAAGTAAAGCAAGTCGAAAAAATCTTGTCCTTCGCCGGCGACGCGGGCCACAGCTTGCCGGCCTGGTAAATGGAAATTTCATTCCATCCCACCGGGCTCTTGCGCAGCGATATATCCAAAGAGGCGATCTGGTCGCCCGTAAGCCTCAACTCGGTGGGCGGGTCACCGCGGTAGCCCGTGATTTTGGTCGATATCTTATATTCCCCAGCCCGCAGGTTCTCCATACGGTAATGCCCTTGACTGTCCGACAACACCATAAAGGTCATGTTGGTCTTGTCGTTCCGTGCTTGAACAAAGACGCCCTTAATAGGGGCACCCTCTGGGTCTTTGACGGTCCCGGCGATCGTCGCTCCATAGCTGATCGAAGTGCTGCAGGCAAACAGGGCCACCAGAGTCAGGCATGCGTTACGCGGGAACATAGAGATCTCTTGTCAGGTCACGGAATGAGGTTGCTTACTTCATCATGCGCAGTGGGTTGCCCGAAATCAATGGGCACAGCTAATGCTAACGAGGCATATCGGGGCCGTTGCCGCCACGTATTTGTATCGCGAGCACAATCGCGTGCTGGTCCGCTGCCTCACGGCTCGTCTGCGGTCCGAGCAGGAGGCGAAGGAAGTCGCCCAGGAAGCCTACGTCCGTTTGTTGCAGCTGCAAAAGCCCGGAGCGCCGAGTCTGTTGCGCGCTTATTTATTCAAGACAGCCACCAACATCGCCATTGACCGGCTGCGGCACCGCAGAGTCCGCCAGGCGGCCGAGGCACAGGCGAAGTTGTTCGAGGATTTGGCCACGCCCCGCAGTGAATTGGATGACCCCGCCAATCAATTGTTGGCATGCGAGCGCACCCCGCGCTGCCCCAACGCCCTCGCCGCCCGATCAGGAATTGGCGGGAGATAGCCTCTCTCAATTCATACTGCACCACGCCACTGCGCCCTACCCCAGCAGTGTCTAAGGCAGCATTACGCGTTGGCGCTGCGGCAGGTCCGCACGACTTCGCGCACTGGCCACCAACGTAGGCGCTCCCGTGCAGTCGGACTTACATTGCAAGGACAACATGCGAATTGTGTTCACGCGTGCACCCGAGAAACTGATGGGTGACGTCTATAAATGGGCTGCCGGTTCGCTCGGTATAAAGCATCCGCGAAAAATGGTGCGCCCGGCGAGATTCGAACTCGCGACCTTCGGCTTCGGAGGCCGACACTCTATCCAGCTGAGCTACAGGCGCATCGTTGGGGGTGGCGATAGTACTCGGCGTCCGGCGGGCTAGTCCACTGCTTCGCTGCAAATCAAGGTGAGAGGACGATTTCGACCCACGTGGGGTTCCGGCCGACCGTATATTCGGCGAGCGGCGTGAGGGCGCCGCCGCCTCGGTCAATCGAATAGATCATCAGGCTATTCGACAACTGTCCACAGCACACAAGAAAGCGTCCCGCGGCATCGATCCGACAGGCTCGCGGCTGTTTGACCGTCGAGTAGGACCTCAGAAACGTCAAGCTGCCGCGGGCGGCATCCACGCGAAACATCGTCAAGGTGCTGCTCGTGCGCTCCGATGCGCAGAGAAATTCTCCGTCCGGTGTCAGATGAATGTCCGCGGCCCAAGGCTTGCCCGAAAACCCCGCCGGCAGCACGCTCACGGTCTGGACGGCCGGCCGCAAAAGGCCGCGCTCCGCATCATAGGGAAACACGTCGATCGACGCATCGAGCTCGTTGATCACATAGACGAATTTTGAATCGCGCGAAAAGCTCATGAAACGGGGTCCGGCGCCTGCGCGTACCGCGAAGTTCGGCGGGTCATTGGGCGACAACAAGCCCGTGCGTGCGTCGAATGCTTGCTGATAGATGAGATCGCCGCCGAGGCTCGTGTGCAACACATGCCGATTGAGCAGATCGGTCAGGATGCAATGCGCCTTGGATGCGGTCGCGACAATCTGCAAGGTCTCACCGACGATGCCGTTCGAGGCAATCGAGCTCACCATGACTTTGTCGCCTGCGTAGGATGCGCCGAGCAGGAAACGGCCGGACCGGTCGGTCGCGATATACGCGACGCTATCGGCCACGGGCGTACTCGCCAACAGGACCAGCGTTCCGGATTGCGGGTTGATCGACAGCGTGGCGACCGACGCCCGGGACTCGGCGCTCACATAGCCCGCATACAGCAATGCGCTGTCGGGGCTCAACGTGAGCACGATCGATTTGCCGGTTTCGATGGGTCGTTGAATCGCGACGCTGTCGCGCGCACGCAGTCCACCGTCGGCGCCGAGTTCGAACACCGAAATGTCCTGACCGCCGGAATTCGCCACATACACGAAGCCGGTCGCATTAGCATCGAACATAAACATCCCTCGAGCTGCCGAGCATCGGTGTGCGGATGCCGATCATGCTGCACTCGTTAGCTGGATTTCGCCAGCTGCACGAACGCTTTCCAAGCCGCGAGTTTCGCCTCGTAGGACCTCGATGCATGCGCCGGACTCGTCGATGGCAAGCGCTCGCGGCGGATGCCGCTGTACGGCGCTATGAGGCGGCTGACTACATGGCGCTCATAGAGCGTTGCGGCCGCCGCGCCGTTGAGGCCGATCAATTCAACGTGCGGGTGCGCGGCGTAGAAAGCGGCAAAGTCGTTCGCCATGACGCTCTTCGGTTCGATCGAGGCATCCAAGCTTCCGGCGCGCTGCGCCGAGGCGCAGACATCCCAGACCGCGACATCAAGCTCGACCAGGCGTCGCGTGCGTTCGGTATAGGCGAGGTTTGGGCCGGCGCCAAATAGTGCGCCCATGACGCGCCAGAACACGTTTTGCGGCTGGGCGTAATACTCGCCGCGTTGCAAGGACACCTGTCCGGGCAGCGAACCCAAAATTAAGATGCGCGCGGATTCGCCGGCGACCGGTGCAAAGCCGATCGACGCGGCAATCGGATTGGCCGCGCGTCGCTGTTGCGTGCGCATTCAACGGCCTCGTATGCGTGCGGGTTCCTGCAGGAATCCCGCTCGATCGCGCGGCGAGATCATGATGGCACGGCGCCGCTGTCTCGCTGGAACGGCGCGAGCGCCGCATTGGCGGGTTGCCACGACAGCTTATGCTCCAACCAAACCTCGTGCGTCGGTGCAAACAGGTTCGCATCATCGAGCGACGCGGTCGTGACGTCTATGGCGCTCGGGTTCGCATCGTTTTCGTAGCTCAGTGCGCTGCCGCAGCGGGCGCAAAAACATCGCAGCACACCGGGCGACGAGGCGTGGGGTTGCGGACGACCCGACAGCCACTCGAATCGTGTGCGTTCGTAGGTCAACCAGGCGACCGTCGGCGCGCCGCTCGCGCGGCGACACGAGACGCAGTGACAGATGGCGGAGTACAGCGGCGATCCCGACAGTCGATAGCGGACGGCCCCGCAGAGACAGCCGCCTTCAACGATTTGACCGTGCATTGATTCAAACGACACGCGCAGCCACCGAACCGGCAATACCGGCCAAAATGAAAACAACCGTCCAGTCGAGCAGCAATCCGACGACGAAGCCGCGATGCCAATTGACGAACAGTGCTGCTTCGAGCGTCACGGGCGCGACCGTTATCGCCCACAGACCGAGGCCGAAGCTCGCACCGCTGAGTACCGTAGCGGGGCCGAAAAGCGATGTGGCGAATTCGACGCCGGCGTAGAGGCAAGCGATGGCGACACAGGCAAAGAGCCGCAGGCCCGTCGAAACCAGATAACTCGACCAAGATTCAGTTGAACGCCATGTGTTCGGTGTACGCGCCTGGTATGGGTGAAACAGGCGTCCGGTTATCCAATACCCCGTGACGGTGGACAGGACTCCGGCGATTCCACCGGCCACCACAATTCTGAGGGTCATCATACAAGCCTCCGGTGCCGGCCAACCACCTTGGCTGCGCAAGCACCTCCGTTTCGCGGCGCACTTGCGCAATCATAGATCCAGTCGTGCTTGCCCGGTGCGATAAATCGCCGCTGCGGATGCCTGAACACCGTTAGGGCGCGGAGTGCGCGCGGCGATTCTTTACGCCGTGGATGACAGGGTCTCGCCTGCGGAGGCGAGCCGGTCGAACGCTCGCAAGCGCACGGCTTCCGCCACATGGGCGACGGCGATCTCGGGTTCGCCGGCCAGATCTGCGCATGTGCGCGCCAGCTTCAATATGTGCTGATAGGCGCGGGCCGACAGCCCCAAGCGCGTAATCGCGGTGCGGACCAGCGTGCCGCAAGCCTGGTCCAGGCGGCACAGGCGCATGGTCTCGTTCGCGAGCAGACGCCCATTGAGTTTGCCCTGGCGATCCATTTGAATCCGGCGAGCCGCGGCAACGCGTCGCGCGACCGTCGCCGAACTTTCCGACGGCACCGAATTCGCTGCGACCAATTGTTCCGGCGGCAACGCGGCCATCTCCAGATGAATGTCGATACGATCGATCAGCGGGCCTGATACTCGACTCCGATAGCGTGCGACTTGGGCCGCGGTGCAGCGGCAGCGACCGCGCGGATCGCCGGCATAACCGCAGGGACACGGGTTCATCGCCGCGATCAGTTGAAATCGTGCGGGGAATTCGTAGCATCGCTTGACGCGAGCGAGCACCACGGTGCCGCTCTCCAAAGGCTCACGCAGCGCTTCAAGCGCATTTCGAGCAAATTCAGGCAACTCGTCGAGAAACAGAACGCCCAGATGCGCGAGCGACAGTTCGCCCGGGCGAAAGCCGGCGCCGCCGATCAACGCGGCCATGGATGCCGTGTGATGCGGATTACGAAACGGTCGTCTGCCCGCGGCTGCAGGCCGTCGACCCGCGGCCGATTCAAGACTCGCGACTTCGAGCGCTTCCGTATTGCATAGCGGCGGCAGTAGTCCCGGCAAGCGCTGCGCGAGCAGCGTCTTCCCGGCTCCGGGCGGTCCCATCAGCAGCACGCCGTGTTCGCCGGCCGCCGCGATCTCGAGGCCGCGCTTTGCGGCGAATTGACCGCGAATATCCGCGAGGTCCGGCGACGGCGCAGCAACGGGTAGCGCACCTCGCGCCGCTATCGGCAGTGGAGTTCCGTCCCGCAGCGCGCTGCAAATGCCGAGCAAATGGTCCGCCAAGCGGATCTGCGCGCCAGCGACCAAACTCGCCTCGAGCGCATTGTCCGCAGGCACGATCAATTCATTGCCAAGCCGTGCGCCCGCAACGAGTGCGGGCAATAGCTTCGGTGTTTCGCGCAACTCGCCGCTCAGCGAGAGCTCACCATAGAACTCGCGCCCATGCAGCGCATGGCGCGGCAGCTGAGCGCTCGCGGTCAGGATACCGATCGCGATCGGCAAATCGAAACGGCCGCCCTCTTTTGGCAGATCGGCCGGCGACAAATTAACCGTGATGCGCGCAACCGGAAACGTGAACCCGGCGGTGATGAGCGCCGCACGCACGCGTTCCTTGCTTTCGCGAACGACGGCCTCCGGCAGCCCGACGATCACGAAGTTGGGCAGTCCGTTGCCCAAGTGCACCTCAACGCGCACCAAAGGAGCCGCGAGCCCGAGAGGCGCACGGCTCAGCACCGTGCTGACGGCGGAATCCCTTGCCACCTTCGACTCGTCCTCTAGTCTGTGTTCCCGGCGCCCAAATCCAATCTGGACCAACGGTACTCGGGAATGGCATAGGAGGCAGCGTGAATAACCGCTGCGAGCGGGGACATACTCAGGGCACCGCCAATGGCGCGGCGATATCAGATGGGAAAATGTCCCGGCTGCGTCTCGATCGTGATCCAGCGTAACTCGGTGAATTGGTCGATGCCGGCTTTCCCGCCGAAGCGGCCGTAACCGGACGCGCCCACGCCACCAAAGGGCATCTGGGCCTCATCGTGCACCGTAGGCCCATTAATGTGGCACATGCCCGAGCGTGTCTGCCGTGCCACACGCAGGCCGCGGGCGGTATCGCGCGTAAAGACCGCCGCCGAAAGTCCGTATTCGCTGTCATTCGCCAGCCGGATCGCATCGGCCTCGTCGGTCGCATCCTCAATGAGGCTGTTGACGTGTTCGACGACGAGCACCGTTACGACCATGAATTTTCGAGTTATACGCATCGTGCCGGCCCCAAAGCGCAATTTCGTCGGCATGTGATCCTGAAGGCCAGATCTTACCTCCCCGGCAAACTCTTCACTGATGTTGAACTTGTTCATCATGAGCGTTAGCTTTGAATGAGCGGCTCCCAGGGCTGCGTTGGTCGAATCGAATCACGCGCGCGCAGTGACCGCTCAACCCCCAGATGATCCGTTACGAGGAAATACCATGGTCGCGATACATCCAGTGAAACCGATTTTGCTAGTTTGCCTGCTCGTTGCGGCAGCGTCTGCACAGGACGCCAAGCCCCAAGTCGATCGAGATGGCACCGTCACGACGGTCAGTGCGCGAATTCCGTTTTCGGCCTCGGCGTCGCCGCAGGCGCTCGAGCGGTTCCAGCAAATTCTACTCGAGGACAAGGCCGCCCCAGGTATCGCCGATCCGCTGGCCAGCCGCAAGTTCTACGACAAAATCAACTCCGATCGCGCGCAGCGCCTGAAGAGTCTTTATCCGGTCCAGATCACGCCATCGAAGATCGCCGGTGTTCCAGTCGATATCGTCGCGTCTGCCGTCGGCAAGAGCGACGAGCATCGCGTACTGATCAACCTGCACGGCGGCGCCTTTTTGTGGGGCGCGGGTAGCGGCGGGCTCGTCGAATCGATTCCGGTTGCCAGCCTATCCAAGATCAAGGTGCTCTCGGTCGATTATCGCGAGGGACCCGAGTATACCTACCCGGCGGCGAACGAGGATGTGGAAAAGGTATACCGCGCGCTGTTGCAACATTACAAAGCCAAGAGTATTGGCATCTACGGCTGTTCCGCAGGCGGTGTGCTGACGGCGCAATCGATCGCCTGGTTTCAAGACAGGCGTCTGCCGACGCCCGGTGCCATCGGTATTTTCTGCGCCGGAGTCGTCAACATGGGCGGAGATTCGGCTTTTGTTGGGCCGATGCTCATGGGTCAATCAGTGCCTTTACCGAATCCGGCAGGCCAGGGAATGCTTCCCTATTTCAAAGGCGTCGATTTTAGGAGCCCTTTGGTGCTGCCGGGTAATTCTCCCGCGGTGCTCGCCAAATTTCCTCCCACGCTTCTGATTTCCGGCACGCGCGATATGGCATTGAGCGCGGTGTTGCGTAGCGACGAATTATTGACGCAGGCCGGCGTGACCACCGAACTGCACGTCTGGGAGGGCATGTGGCATTCGTTTTTCTCCGATCCCGAATTACCCGAATCGAAGGCCGCGTACGCAGTGATGGCACGATTCTTCGATCGCCGGCTGGCACGCCACCGCTGATGTTGGCTGCCCGACCATGCGAACTCGCCTCGCCGAGGCCGTTGTTCAACTCGAAAGTCCACGCCTCAACCAATTAGTTGTTGAGACCATAGTGGCGTAGGCTCAATGAGATCATAGAGACACGCCCACTAGAATCGATGCCAAACAATCCTGCACGAAGCAGCGCTGCAGTACTGTCGGAACGCGCGACGAGGAGTGCGGTACGGCGCCGCTTGCACGCGCTCATTGATTCGCTGGATCGAAATCTGTGGGCACTTAATCGCGCCGTGACACCGGCTGCAGTGCATGGGTCCCGAGTGTCGGCACGGCGATTACGCGTGTTCTTGCGCGTGTTTCTGCATGCGCCCGCGCCGACGACCGTCGATCGTCACATCGAGGCACTGCGGCAGTTCGGCCATTACCTCGACGCGGTCCGCGAGGCGGACGTTGCTCAGGAAGCAATCTTGCGGCTCGCGGGCAAGCGCAAGACTCCTGCCGCAACACCAATAGCTGGAATTTATGCGAGAACGGTCCGTGAGCGGGCCGGTGCCGTTCGAAAATTAGAGGTCCGGGTGAACGCAGGTACGTGGACCCGGGTGATCAAGCGGCTTCGCGGATTGGCGGGCGATTCTTCTCCGATCGCCGCATCGCTAGACCCCATAGCGCGACCGGCGATACGACAGCTCGAGAAGCGTCGTCGTCGTTTGCTGGCGGCCTTGCGCAGCGAGTGCAAGACGCCACTGAAGCTGCATAGACTTCGACTGAAAATAAAGTTCCTGCGCTACCTGTGCGAGGAATGGCCGTGGCCGAGTCGCGGATTGCGGGAGTTACAGATCAAACAATTACGTGGATTGCAGAACTGCCTTGGGGAATTGCATGATGGATTGCAATTGCAGGAAGTATTCCTCACCGATACCCTTTTCCCAGAAGCGGCGCGCGAGTTGTCTTTTAGGCTTGCCATCGAGCAAAGGCAGCACATGAGCGAGTTCCGCAAGCGGCGCAAGAGTTTGCTGCGGGCCTGGAGCGCGAAACGGCGGTCATGAAGCGGCCCAATCAACTGACTGCAACGGGCTGCGCATCGCGCGTATTCTAGCCCTGCAATTGCTTGGCCGGGCGCTCGCGCATCGACCGGCGGCAGCCTGCGCGAGTTGCGGATGCGAATCTCGCGGTGCATCCTGCGCTCAAGGGGGAAGACACGATGCATGGACTGATGCAAAGCCACAGTCTACTGATTTCTTCGATTCTGGAGCACGCAGAACGCCAGCACGGTTCGACGGAAATCGTATCGCGCCGCGATGACGGTTCACTGTCTCGAACGACCTATGCGAATCTCGCAAGTCGCGCCCGAAGACTGGCCCGCGTGTTGCTCGGACTGGGAGTCTGCGCCGGCGACCGCGTCGCAACGCTGGCCATGAACAGCGACCGGCATCTGGAGCTCTATTACGCGATATCGGGCATTGGCGCGGTTTGCAACACCATCAACCCGCGGCTCTCGCACGATGACATCGCATTCATCGCCAAGCATGCCGAGGACGGATTGATTTTCGTCGACCCGGGCTTTGTGCCGATCGTTGAAGCGGTCGCGCCGCGGTTGGCCGAGGTGCTGCGCGCCGTCGTGATACTCGGCGACGAACCGAATTCCGCTGCGGTGAATCTGCCGCCCGGCATTCGGTTGCATGACTACGAGACCTTGTTGGGGGAGGTCTCCGATGATTTCGCGTGGCCTCGAATGGATGAAAATAGCGCGTCGGGATTGTGCTACACCTCCGGCACCACGGGCCGACCGAAGGGGGTGTTGTATTCGCATCGCTCGACGGTGCTTTGCGCGATGACGATGAATTTTCCCGACGTGGTGGGCCTGAAGGCCGTGGACCGAGTCATGCCCGCGGTGCCCATGTTCCACGTG
>OCZU010001102.1_pt1 | contig 18138 bp, 18 predicted proteins | sample 1539001 | NCBI WGS metagenome assembly OCZU01 (sample SAMEA3539306, study PRJEB22396) | soil metagenome | biome: tundra; feature: field; material: soil | place: USA | collected 2010-05 | depth 0.15 m | reverse complement strand
GGGCCGGCTCCCCCGGGCCTGGCGCCGCCGCACCCGGCGCCCCCGCACCCGGCGGCCGCGCGGTCCTCCGGCCGAGCACCGCGCTCGTTTCGGTTCCGGTCGTTCACCGCGGCGTCACGGTCGGGGACATCCGCATCGAGCCTCCGGCGGGCGGGCTGGCTCCCATTCAGCGGCGCCTGCTCGGCGATCTGGCCGACGGAGTGAGTCTCCTGCTGCGCAACGCGCGGCTTGCTTTCGAGCTTGAGCGGCGGCTGGCCGTCATCAGCGAGCAGGCATCCACCATCTCGGCTTCGCGATGGCGCATCGCCGCGGCCCAGGCGCAGGAACGGCGGGCGCTGGAACGAAATCTGCATGATGGCGCGCAGCCCCATCTGGTCGCCATTCGCATGTCGCTCGGCCTCGCGGCGCACCGACTTTCCGCGGGCCCGGCCATCAGCGGGGCCGCGGACCTGGCTGCCGTCCTCCAGGGAATCGCAGCCCGCATCGACGGCGCGAGCGCGAGCCTGGCACAGGTCGCGCGGGGGCTCTATCCGCCAAAGCTCATGGAGGAGGGCCTGTGCGCCGCCCTCCAGGCGCACGTGGCCGCGATGCCCGGCGAGATTGCCCTGGAATTCGGTGATGGCACCGAGCGTGCGCGTTTCGGTGTCGAGGTCGAGGCGGCTGTCTGCTTTGCCTGCCTCGAGGCGCTGCAGAACGCCCGCAAGCACGCCCCTGACGCTCAGATCAGGCTGGCCCTGGAGCGGAGCGCCGGCGGGCTGCGATTCACTGTCGTCGACACCGGTCCCGGCATCGATCCGGAGAAAGCACGCGGCTTCGGGTTGCAGAGCATGGACGACCGGGTGGCGGCCGTGGGTGGAACCCTGGAGTTCCGGTCGCAGCCGGGTGGAACGACCGTCTCGGGCTGGGTACCCGCTGAGCAGCTCAATGAGAGCGTTGCGTCGCTCACCGCGTCTTAGGGGTCCGCGGTAACCACCGGTACCGGATGGTTGTCAGGGTGGCAAATCCAGGCCTAGGTCGAGCGCGGGGCTTGAGTGGGTGAGGGCGCCGACGGCGAGGAAGCGCACGCCTGTTTCGGCTACCGCTCTGGCTGTTTCCAGCCGCAAGCCGCCGCTGGCCTCCAAGCGCACCGTTGGGTAGCGCCGGGCCAGGGTCACGGCGGCGCGCAGGTCCGGGATTCCCATGTTGTCGAGCAGGATCAGTTCGGCGCCTGCGGCCAGGGCCTCGCGGACTTGTTCCAGGGTGTCGCATTCGACTTCGAGCGGCAGATGGGGAGCGGCGGCGCGTACGGCCCGGATGGCCGCCTCGATCCCGCCCGCGGCTGCCACGTGGTTGTCCTTCACCAGCGCAGCGTCGCCGAGCCCCATGCGGTGGTTCATTCCGCCGCCGCAGCGCACGGCGTACTTCTCCAGCTGGCGAAGGCCCGGGGTGGTCTTGCGGGTGTCGCGCACTACGGCGCTGGTGCCCGCCACGGCGTCGGCCCACGCCCTCGTCGCAGTGGCGATCCCGGACAGGTGGGTGAGGAAGTTGAGCAGGGTCCGCTCGGCCCCGAGCAGCTGGCGAAGCGGGCCGCAGATACGGAGGACGGCGGTGTCGGCCTGCACGCGGTCGCCGTCGGCGCACAGCGGCTCGGCGCCCCCCGACGGCACGCCGGCGGCGTCGAGGACGGCCAGGGCTACGGGCAAGCCGGCCACCACTCCGGGCTCACGGGCCACCACGTCGGCCACGGTCTGCGCACCGGGTGAGGCTGTCGCGGCTGAGGTGATGTCCGGCCCGTAACGGAGGTCCTCATCGAGCGCGCTGCGGACGGCCCGTTCGGTGTCCGCTGGCTCGATCCCGGCGGCGAGCAGCCGGTCAGCCACCGATGAGTGCAGTGTCATACGGTGGGCCCGATGCCCGGCTGGGCGGCTCCGGCCAGCCGTAGCTGCCCTTCGTGCACACGCAGCACCGTATGGCGTGCCCGCTCATGGGGGACGGCCGGAACGTCCTGCCGCCGATGGCAGCCCCGGCTCTCCTCCCGGGCCAGGGCAGCCACCGCGACCAAGGTGGCGATCGTATGCAGGCTGGTCGTCTCGACCAGGGGCAGGTCCAGGCCCGCATCGCCCAGCGGTGCCCGCTCCAGCATGCCCAGCAGATGCCCCAGGCCGTCGCGGTCACGCACCACCCCGGCGTGCCGCGACATGGCAGCGGCGAGGGCCGCCCGGCCGGCTGGGCTCATTCCCCGGCCCGTGGCTGGGAGCCGCAGGCCAGCCGCGGGCCCAGGCAGCTTCCGGCCAAGCCGGTTCCCGGCCCGTCTTCCGGCGATCAAAGACTCGGTCAGCGAATTGGACGCGAGCCGGTTGGCGCCATGTACCCCGGTCGAGGCGGCTTCGCCGACCGCGTAGAGGCCAGCGACGCTGGTCCGGCCGTCCAAGTCGGCATGAATGCCGCCGCACGCGTAGTGCGCGCCGGGCGCGACCGGGATAAACTCGTCCGCCGGGTCGATCCCGCGCGCCTGGCAGGCAGCGGTCACCGTGGGGAAATCCTTCTCCAGCGCGGCGCGGCCTAGCCTGGTGGCGTCGAGCCAGAGGTGATCCGCGGGACCATCGCCGGCCCCCATCCGTTGTTGCATGACCGCCGATACGACGTCCCGGGGAGCAAGGTCGCCGAGTGGGTGGCGGCCGGCCATCACCCGCCGGCCCGCCACGTCCACCAGCACCGCCCCGGCCCCGCGCAGCGCCTCAGTGATCAGCGGGCACTGCCCGCGAGCCGCTTTCTGCCAGAGCACCGTCGGATGGAACTGCACGAACTCGATGTCCCGCAGCTCTGCTCCGGCGCGGGCGGCCAGCGCCAGCCCGTCACCGGTCAGCCCGGCCGGGTTGGTGGTCGTTGCGAACGCCTGTCCGAAGCCGCCAGTGGCCAGGACGACGGCCCGCGCTAGAACCACACCAGGATGCAGCGCTCGGCCGTCGCTGCCGACCGTCCCGACCAGCAGCCCGCCGACCGAGCCCCGCTCGTCGGTCAGCACGTCCAGCGCGACACCGTTGCTGAAAATTTGTACGGAGCTGGCCAGCAGGGCAGCGCGCAGCGTGCGATGCACCTCGGCTCCGGCCGCATCACCGCCGGCGTGCACGATCCGGCGGCGGCTGTGGCCGCCTTCCAGGTGCAGCGCGGCGCGCTCCAGCCGGGCACCCAGCCTGGTCAGCCGGCTGATTTCGGATGGGGCCCCGGCGACCAGCGTCGCCACGGCGTCCGGGTCGCACAGCCCGCCACCCGCATCGAGGGTGTCCTGCTGGTGCAGCGCCTCGCTGTCGCCAGGACCGATCGCGGCGGCCAAGCCGCCCTGGGCCAGCGGGGTCGCACCCCCGCCGAGATCCTCCTTGCTTACCAGCAGCACCCGGCGGCCATGACCGGCGGCCGCCAGCGCTGCGCTCATGCCTGCCGCACCCGAGCCCACCACCACAATGTCAGCGTCCCGTTCCCACCGCGGCTGCGAGCTAGGCAGATAGCGGAGCTGCGACCCGCTCACTCCTCTCCCGCCGAGGATGACCCGACAGCGATCATCGCCTGCACGGCGCGGCGCGCCCTGCTAGCGACGCCAGGATCAACAGCTACCTCCGCCACGCCATCACGCAGGCAGCGGAGCAGAGCAGCCGACGTCGTCATCTTCATGTACCGGCACTCGGCCGCTGGGTTGACCGCCTCCCAGCGCACCGCCGGATTGGCCCGGCGCAGCTGATGCAGCATGCCGGTTTCGGTGGCCACCAGCACGGCCGGGGCTGACGTGGTGCGGGCGGCGGCAAGCATGCCCCCCGTGGACAGCACCCGGGTACGGGCGGCGGGCAGGTCCCCCATGCCCGCCTGCCACAGTGCGGCGGTCGAGCACCCGCACTCGGGATGGATGAACAGCTCCGCCTGCGGCGCAGCGTCCGCTTTGCGGCGCAGGTCAGCCGGGCTGATGCCGGCGTGCACATGACATTCGCCGAGCCAGACATGCATGTTGCGGCGGCCGGTGGCGCGGCGCACGTAGGCACCGAGGAATTGGTCAGGCAGGAACAGCACCTCCTGATCGGCTGGCAGGGACGCCACGATGTGCACCGCGTTGGCCGAGGTACAGCACACGTCGGACTCTGCCTTGACCTCGGCGCTGGTATTGACGTAGGCCACTACCGCGGCACCGGGATGCTCGGCCTTCCACGCCCGCAACTGCTCCGCCGTGATGCTCTCAGCGAGGGAGCAGCCCGCCCGCGGGTCAGGGATCAGCACGGTCCGGTCCGGGGCCAGGATCTTGGCCGTCTCCGCCATGAAGTACACCCCGGCGAACACGATGACGCTCGCCGTGCTCGCCGCGGCGAGCCGCGACAAAGCGAGCGAATCGCCGACGTGATCGGCGACATCCTGGATCTCCGGCCGCTGGTAGTTGTGCGCGAGGATCACGGCGTCGCGCTGCGCCGCGAGCCGCCGGATCTGCGCCGCCCACTCCGCGTCGATACCGTGGTCGGCCACCGCATGGCTGGTCATCGGCTGCTCCCTCGTTTATACGGAGTTTTCGACTGTTAGTCGAAAACCTTGGGTAGCACAGTATCATGCGGGCGTGCGAAGCGATCAGCCGCAGGCAGGCCCAGCCGCGGGCGGCGACCAGGATCAGCGATTCCGTCACGAGGTGCTTGCAGTGGTCCTTCAGGTACGCGGCAATAGCCTGAATGCCCTGCTCTGGCGGCGAGGCGCGGCGCCGTTCGAGGGACGCTGGTCGCTGCCCGGCGGCCCCCTCGGCGCGGGCGAGCTGCTCGGCACTTCCGCCGGGCGGCACTTGGCCGCCAAGGTCGATCTCACCGACATCGCCCACCTCGAGCAGCTGGAAACGCGCAGTGATCCCGGGCGGGATCCCAGGGGCCGGGTGCTGGCCACGGCCTACCTGGCGCTGGTATCCGCCGACGTCGAGCCGCGCATCCCCGCGGACACGGCGTGGCAGGCCATCCACGACCTTCCGCCGACAGCGTTCGACCACGGATCGATCGTTGGATCGGCGAGCGAGCGGCTGCGCGCCAAGCTGTCCTACACCAACATCGGCTTCGCCCTGGCGCCAGAGACCTTCACGATCGCCCAGCTGCGGGATATCTACGCCGCGGCACTCGGCCACCCGGTCTCAGCGACCAACCTGCAGCGAATCCTTACTCGCCGCGGCGTCATCAAGGCCACACTCGCTGCCACCCAGCCAACCCCCCTCGGCGGCCGGCCGGCCACGCTCTACCGGTTCGCAGCCCGGACTCTCATCGTCACTAACCCATTCGCAGCATTCCGCCCGCCCATATCACCTGCAACGGCAGCTGACGGGACGGTCAATTCGACGGTGTAACTTGATCTTGTGGTTAGGTCACCTGCCGACGAGCGGGACAGGGTTGAGGGCCTCCGGACGGCTGACCTGTAGTTCCCGGGGCGAGTACGCCTGCGCTGCACCAGATCTGCGCGAGCATGCGCTTTTGACAGATACACAAGCTCGTAGCCGCCAGCCGGGGTCCGCACGCCACGAACCTACGGCGGCGCCTTAGCGCGGATGGCGTCATAGTCCGCAGTGCAAGCGATAACCGCACAGGTTGCCCACCCGGCTCCTGTTCGACATGTCCGCGAGGATGCGCCCGGCAGGTCATCCCGCGCGGCTGCGCAGCACGGGCACCAGTGCCGCGGACCGCAGTGCCTGGCGGAGTTGGTCAGGCGATGGCGGCTAGCTGGATGGGGTCGCAGGCGAGCACGACGTTATCGGGATCGCCGTACCACAAATGCAGACTCGAGTCGCGTATCTGGCCGTGCGGGCGCGGCTGTCTGGTCGTGCCTGGCCATGGATCGTGGGTGGCCTCGTCAACGTAGTCCTGCAACTCATCAAGGACTTGCACGGCGAGACCGACGATGTTGTCCTCGTCGGTCTCGCCGTATACGCCGAAGTTGTCCCGCACGTGCGTGCCTGCTCGCCCGACGCGGTAGTCCCCTGACTGGCCGGGGAACCTTCCCTGGTCAGCGGAGTACCACAACATTCCGTCACTCGCTTCGACGTGGAACCCGGCCGGGACTATCGCGGAGAGCCGGTCAGCGAGAATCCCTGCGAAGCGATCCAAATCCGCGGTCATGGGTTCTACTGTGCATCGTCGGCGGCCCGTTGTGGCGGGTGCCCTTGTCGGCGGGTGGCTATCGTGACCGGCGCTAACAGCGGCATCGGATACGTGACCGCTCGCGAACTCTCTCCGCCGCAAGGCCGATCGATGTAGCTGCGGACGTCGAGGCGGTCCTGGGTGAGGTCGTCGCTGGCCAGGCGGCCGGATATCTTCTGCTGGGTCTTGAGGGGCCGGACGCCGCGCTCGCTGATGGTGTGGTGTCAGAGGGTCCAGAGTGCTTGGGTTGGTGACAGGCGGGCGGCGCGGATGGCGGGCAGGAGCCCGGCGAGGGCGCCGATGAGGAGGGCGGCGCCGAGGCCGCCGGCCCACGCTTCGGGGGGGATGACGATGGCCCAGCCCTTGGCGTGGGCGTAGATGGCGGTGGCGGCGGCGCCGGCGATGTCCCCGGCGGCACCGCCGGCCAGGGCGAGCAGGATGGCCTCGGACAGGAACTGGGCGCGGATCTGGCCTTTGGTGGCGCCCAGCGCGCGGCGCAGCCCGATTTCCTGGCGCCGTTCGAGCACCGAGATGACCATGATGTTGGCCACGCCGACCGCGCCGACCAGCAGCGCGACCGCGCCCAGGCCGAGGAACAGGGTGTCGAAGGCGCCGGCGGCGTCGGCCTGGGCGGTGAGGGTGTCCGAGGGCTGGGAGACGTCGACCTCGCTCGGGTTTTCCGGGTTGGCCTGCGCGGCGAGCAGGTTATCAACCCTGGTGGTGGCGGCCGGGGTGTTGACGGTGCGGACGTACAGCTCGGAGGGGTGACCGTCGAAGCCGAGATACTGCTCGGCGGCGGGGAAGCCGACCAGGACCGAGGTGTCGATCTGCGGGGCGAGGGTGGCGGGGTTGAGGATGCCCACGAGGTAGAACCACTGGCCGCCGACCCAGATCCGCTCGCCGGGCCAGATCCGGTCGATGCCCATCAGCTGCGCGGCCTCCGCGCCGAGCACGGCGACCGGCTCTCTGGCTGTGGCGGCGTTGAGGTAGCTGCCCTGGGCCACGCTGGTGCCGGCCACGGCGGGCAGGCCCAGGCTGGAGGCGGCCACGGTCAGCGCGTTGGTGTCGATCGAGGGGATCAGCGGGCTGCGGTAGGGGCCGGCACTGGCGACGGTGCCGGTGTACTGGACGGCGATGACGCCGGGCAGCTGGCCGATCATCCCCGGCGCGGCGCCGGATAGCTCGGCGGTCTGCCCGGTGAGGTCCTGCCCGTTGGTGACGGTCAGCAGGTTGGTGCCCAGCCGGCTGATCTCGGCCAGCAGCCCGGCCTGGGAGGAGCGGGCCAGGCCCAGGACGGCCACGATCGCGGCGACCCCGATCGCGAGTGCCCGGAGGTCATCGCATATCTGTGTGCGAGCTCGATCCAACGTGCAAGTGTTAACCACACATTTGCCACGGATCTCCTGGGAAGAGCGCCGGACCGCTCGGTGCCAGTGAGACAGCTCGGCGTAGCGATGCCTCTGCTTCGAGGATTTGGGAAGCAATAAGTAGTGGAAACGACGTGCAGCACGTGACATACTGTGGTCATGGCCAAGCGAAACCTCACAATTCAGCTCGATGAGGCGACGATCCGGCACGCCCGGGTGGCCGCCGCGCACCGGGGGATGTCGCTGAGCGGACTCGTCGCACAGCAACTGAGTCGACTGGTGGAGGCGGACGAACGTTACGAGCGCGCGCGTTCGGTCGCCCTGGAAGCCATGTCAGAAGCGGCTGGCCGGGGTGCGCCAAGCTGGCACCGGGAGGAACTGTACGAGCGGTGAAGACCTTCGTGGACACCAACGTCCTCGTGTACGCCCACGATGCTCAGGCCGGCAACCGGCACGTCACCGCCAAAAGGATTCTCGGAGAACTCTGGGACAGCCGGGACGGCAGCCTGAGCACACAGGTTCTGCAAGAGTTCTATGCGGTCGCGACCCGCAAGCTCGACCCCGCCATGTCCCGGCGCGAGGCCCGCGGCCTGGTCGCCGCCTACGGCGAGTGGTGCGACGTCGCGACCGAACCCCAGCTGATCGTGGCGGCCAGCCGCCTTGAAGAAGAACACACCTTGGCCTTCTGGGATGCTCTCATCGTGGAAGCGGCGCTGCGTGCGGGCGCCAGCCTTCTCCTCTCAGAAGACCTGCAGGACGGTCGCCAGTTCGGACCGCTCAAGGTGGCGAACCCTTTCACCGAAAGCCGCGAGCGGCCGGGTTTCCCGTAGCGGGCCCGACTCGCCGGCCTCGGCATCAACACATGTGAATGCGTCGACACTCGGCCGAGCTAGCGATAACCGCACAGGCAGTTCGTCCAGGGTCTGGGCTGTCCTGCCAGCTCGCTAAACCTTTCCGTCCTGCCGCTCGTACTTGCATGGTGACAGGAGGAAGGTAGCGGATGACGCATGACAGGGGCGTAGCCCAGCTTGAGCAGTTCCTGGCCGAACGAGGCGAGCCGCTGCTACGCGCGGCTGAGCGCCTGCATCTTCTCGCCCTTCATCGAGCCAGAACAGTCGGCCATCACGATGAAGTGCAGCGGCCGCCTGGCCACCCCGCCCCCGGCATCAGGATCTGCGACGTCTCAGCACCGGCGGCGACTGCGCTCGTCATCCGGTCGGCACCTCCGTCAGGGTCGGCACCGCCGTCGTCGCTGGGCTGATTTTGGGGCCCTTGTGGTACAAGCTGGCGACCCAGAGGCTGCCGCCGTCGACGGCGAGGGCTGAAGGAGTGCTATATCCCTCGCCTCTCAGGGTCCGCACCAGGCGGCCGGTGCTGGCATCCAGCTCGATTACCGACCCTGCCCCGACACCGTTATCGCCATTGAGGACCCAGACGTCAGCACCGTCAAGGGCGAATGCGACCGGTATCAAGTTGCCTGCGCCCAGGGTCCGCACCCAGTGCCCGGTGCTGGCGTCCAGCTCCGTCACGGAGAAGCCCCTGATGTTGGCGACCCAGACGTCGCCGTCGCCGGCCGCGATCGCGTTCGAGCCGTTGAAGCCGTAGCTCCCGCCCGACAGGGTCCGCATCCAGCGGCCGGTGCTGGCATCCAGCTCGGTCACCGAGCCGCCGTGACCGACTTTGGCGGCGGAGTTGCTGATCCAGACGTGGCCGCCGTCAACGGCGATCCCGGTCGGGCCAACGAAGCCGTAGCTCCCGCCCGACAGGGTCTGCACCCAGCGGCCGGTGCTGGCATCCAGCTCCGTCACCGAGTCGGCCTCGGTGTTGGCGACCCACACGTGGCCGCCGCCGACAGCGATCGCAGCCGGGTAATCGAAGCCGTAGCTCCCACCCGACAGGGTCCGCATCCAGCGGCCGGTGCGGGCATCTAGCTCGGTCACCTGGTTGGCGTTGGCGTTGGCCTCCCACACATCGGTGCCGTCGGAGGTGATCGCGGCATTGCTAGTGATGCCGTACTCGCCGTATGACCGGGTCTGCACCCAGCGGCCGGTGCTGGCATCCACCTCGATAACCGTGCCGGAATTGGCGACCCAGACATGGCCGCCGCCGACGGCGACCGCGGAGGGGGTTTTGAAGCCGTACCTGTCACCCGCGTACACGGTGCCCTGGGGCCCAGACACTGCAGACTGGGTCGGGCCCGCAGACGCGGCAGAATTGGCCTGGCGCGCAGACGTGGCGAAATACCAGATCAGCGCAGCCACCACCACGGCCACGACGCCCACTGCGCACAGCTTCAGGACGTTCCTCTGGCCGGTCACCCGGTGGCGCCCGAGGCCGGCCGCCGGGCCCGCGGCTGTCATCGTCGGCTGCCAGTCACGGGGCAGCTCGGTCCCAGACGGTGCAGTTCCCTGAGTGACGGCTGCCGCAAACGGTCCGGTCCGTGTGGGCGGCACGCTACCAGCCAGGGCACCCGCCTGGCCCCCGCCGCTTGTGTCGAAGCCGACCGCTGCCGCCAGCTCGCCGACCACCCAGCTGCACGCCTCCGGCGCGAATGCCGTCCGGGCCGCGAAAGTCTGCGCCGCGAGTGCGCAGGCGGTATCGGAGTCCATGCCCTGCGCCCGGTGATCATGCAGCATGTCCGCCAAGTGCGCCTCCGCGGCGGCGACCAGCACGCCCGCCTCCCGGGGCGAGTCTGGCAGCAGGTCCTTGAGCAGGCCAGACATCACCTGCGGGCTCGACAACGCCGTCACCCCGTAATCGGGATCAGACACCACCGTGCGCAGCGCTGCCCGCGCCTCGCCCCGGCGGTCCCACGACGTCTTGGCCACTTGGCTCCCCTCAATGCGCGGCCCGCAGCGCGACCGTCCGCTGCTCCGCGTTCCCCCGCCAGGCCCGCGAGCTGAGACGGCGATCAGACTAGCCTGAATACCATTCTTTTGACCCGGTAACGCACGGTATGCCGGGCAGTCCCGTTCCCGTCTCCCTGAGAAGAATGGCGTCGCTGCCACTGTCGTTGTCAGCCCGTCGTGCAGCGTGTCCTTGCTGTCCCGGTGCAAATCGCGCAGGTTGTCCGATGTGCTACTGCAACCGGAAGCCACGATGCAAGCGATAATGACACAGGTCGTCTGCCTCTGGCGCTGGACGCCTGAGCAGTAACGGACCCGCTGAGCAGCTACCCAGCCGACGTTGTGCAAGTTTTAGTACATTGCTGTGACTGATCCGGCGATGATCCAGGTGCACCCGCTGTCCGAGGTGCGACAGCGGCTTCCCGGGATCCTCGCACGGTTCCGGCGTGAGGGTGCGGCAGCGGAACCGGTAGCGTTCGGATCGCACCGCAGGCCGGAGGCCATCCTCCTCCCGTACGAGGTCCACGAACGCTGCGAGGCGCGCTCACGGCAGCACGCACGGCTGGACTCCGCTCTCGTCGCGGCGCAGTCCGTGCAGGTCGAGCTGCCGGGCCCGGTCAGCCCAGATCATGACCGGGAAGTCGCGGCGTACGTGGCCGGAGAGATCAGCGCAGCAGAGCTGTACCGCAGGACGGCCGCCCGCTACCTGAAGCCGTACATGCCTGGGGACCCGTACAGCCATCCGGTCACCGGCGTCCTGCCCAGCAAGCTCGGGCTGAACACCGCCGCCGAGCTTGAGGCTGCGGAGCGGGAGATCACTCATGCGGCCCCCATCCTGCTGCACAAACCGCCCGATCCGCCCAGCTACGACCTGCCTCACCTCCGGGAGATCCATCAGCGGATCTTCGGCGGCATATACGAGCGGCCGGGCGCCTGGCAGCATCTTGATGCCGCCCGCAACGTCGAGGCCTCCGCCGCGATCATGCGCGGCAACCCAGAACCGATGCGGAAGATGCTCGACGCGCTCGTCAGGGACGGCACCTGACCACACAAGATCCGCCGATCTGGCGTGATCCGCCGACCGAAGTGTCGCTCATAGAGCAGCACCGGACGGGTGTTCTGTCGTTCCGGGCCAACCTGAGCGGCGTTCTGCGCGTCGGGTGACTCACCTGCGCGTGCCGGGGGTGTCGCCGGGTTCCCGACGTCGGACAGCCCGGATTTGGGTGGCTATTTCCCCGGCTGTTCGCCAGCAGATGCTGTCACCGGCGCCGTACGTCCAGCAGGTTGTCGTCGAAAAGGCGAGGCTATATCGTCCTGGCGGTGGACGCGGCTGGAGTGGTGCGCTCGTACGGTCTGTCGCATGGATGTGATCAGCTGCGAGCGCTTGACGAAGCGGTTCGGGCCGGCGATTGCCGTCAACGAGCTTGACCTCACCGTTTCGTCCGGCCAGGTCTATGGTTTTCTCGGCCCGAATGGCGCCGGCAAGACTACGACCATCAGGATGCTGCTCGGCCTGATCGCGCCATCTGCGGGCCAGATCCATCTGCTTGGCCGGCGCCTTCCCGCCCCGCGGGTCGTGGCGCAGACCGGCTCGATGATCGAGGAGCCGGCCTTCTACCCATGGATGACTGGGCGGGTCAACCTCGAAGTGCTCGGTGCCACTGGAGGTGGCTGCGCATCCGGCGAGGTCGCCAGGGTCCTTAGCCTCGTCGGCCTGAGCGATGTTGCGGCCAGGAAGGTCAAGACCTATTCCCAGGGCATGCGCCAGCGGCTCGGGATAGCAGCAGCGATGCTGGGCCGGCCGCCGTTGCTGATCATCGATGAGCCGGCCAACGGGCTCGACCCGGCTGGCATCAGGGAAATCCGTGGCCTGCTGCGCTGTCTCGCCGCGGAAGGGACGACCGTATTCCTCTCCAGTCATCTGCTGGCCGAGGTCGAGCAGGTTTGCGATCGGGTAGCCGTGATCGTCCGCGGCCGGCTCGTCGAGGAAGGCGCGCCCGTGACGCTCGGCGTGATAAGGCGGCGGGTCCGGGTTGAGGTCGGTGCCGCGGACACCGAAGCCGCCGCCCGGCTGCTGGCCCGGTGGCCGGCCAGGCACGCGAATGGGCAGTTCCTTGTCGAGCACGACAGCGGCCGGGACGTGAATGGTGTGCTGGTGGCGGGCGGCGTGGTCGCCGAGTCGGTGACCGTCGAGCGGCCCGGGCTGGAGGACAGGTTCCTTGAGATCACTGGGAAGGAGAACGCGCGTGCTGTGGCTGCTGGTAGCTGAGCTCCGCAAGCTCATCAGGCCGCTGGTGTGGGGAACCGGGCTGGCCATCATCGGTTTCTGCCTGCTCATCACCTGGGGCGGCGCGAACAATGCCCGCGGCGCGATGGCCAGCCCCCGGATTCCCGATGTCTGCGCGCGGGCAGTGACCGCGCAGTGCAGGCAGGTCATCGCGCACGCGCATGCCGCGGCCAGGAGCGCCGCAGCTGCGACAAGCCTGCTCGCGCAGCCCGGCGAGATAGGCCACGTCGCCGCCGGCATGCTCGCCTCGGTGCCGGGACTGCTGCTGATCGCCCTGGTCGCTGGCGGGCACTGGGGCGGTGAGTGGGGATCGAGGACTATCAGGCAGCTGCTCAGCAGCGAGGGCCGCCGGACCCGGGTGCTCGCCGCCAAATGGCTGACGATCTGGGCTGCAGGAGTGACGACTATGGTGTGCTGCTGGCTGGTCCTGGCGGTCACCGCGCCGGTGATCACGGCTGCCGCCGGGCTCCCGGCGGCTCATGCTTCCGTGTGGGCTGGCCTGGGCTCGTCGGCATCCGCCGTCGGGCGCGCAGTGATCGTGCTCGGGATGTTCGCTGCCGTGGGGACCGCGGCTGGTGCGATCGCCAGGGGGCAGCTCGCCACGACGGCGATCACAGCGGGCTCGACGCTGCTCGCGCTCCTGGTCGCCGGCATTGCCAGCATTGGGCGGCTGTCCCCGGCGTCGTTCGTGCAGGCCTGGATGAACTTTGACAGTGCGGGCTACCTGCCCACTAACTTCTGGAGCAGGTTCGTCAGCGGCGGCCCGCGGCTCGGCGAGCTGGCCGGGCTGGCCGGCATCGTGCTCACCAGTGCTGTTGCGGCAGTCATCGCCCGCTGGCGATTCGCCGCCGACGTAGCAGTGTGATCGCCGGGCCGGCGACGTAGGGTCAAGCCGTGTGGAGAGCCTGGCCGCAGCGGCAGCGGCGGACCGAGACCGTCGACCGCCTGCTGGCGGCGGTGCTGCTGGCCTGGGCGCTCTTCGATGTGCCCTGGTGGTGGCGTCCGCCGGGTCACGCCGGTTCCGCGCCGGTCATCATCGGCGTCATCGCGCTGGCCGCTGCGCAGTCGGTGCCATTCTTGTGGCGGCGGCAACAGCCGGCGGCAGTGCTGGCACTGGCTGGCGCAGCCCTGGCGGTGAAGTACGCGGCAGGCCTCAACGTATGGTCGGCGGGCGCCGCGGTTCTCGTCGCGGCCTACGGCATGGGAGCTTATGGCAGCAACGCTGTCCGCCGGACCAGCCGGGCACTGGCGGCCTGCGCGCTGCTCGCGGTCTTCATCACGCTGCAGGCTGACAACGGCAGCCACGGTCCAGCCGTTGCCTGCGCGCTACTGGCGACAGCTCTGGGCATGGGCGAGGTCACCAGTGCGCACCGCGATACGGCCGCGGCAGCTGCCTGGCACGCGCAGGATATGGAACGGGCGAGGCTGGCGCGGGAATTGCACGACGTGGTAGCCCACCAGCTCAGTGCCATCGCCGTCCAGGCCGGGGCGGTGCGGCTGGCAGCGGCCGGTGATCCGCAGGCAGCCGAGGTGGGGATAGCCGCTATCGAGCAGCAGGCCCGCAGCGGCCTGACCGAGCTCAACCAGCTGGTCCGCGAACTGCGGCCGGCCAGGGACACCGGCCCGGACATGTCACCGCAGCCGCGACTCGGTGACATCCCTGACCTGATCGAGCGTGCGGGGGAATCGGGTTTGCGAGCTGGCTTGCGCGTGGAAGGCGAGCCCCGGCCGCTGCCAGCCGCCGTCGAGCTTGCTGGCTACCGGGTCGTGCAGGAAAGCCTGACGAATGCGATCCGGTACGCAGCGGGCGCCGCGGCTACGGTGCACCTCGCCTACCGCGACGACGGGATCATGGTCGAGGTGACCGACGATGGGCCTGGTGCGCTGGCCGATGGCGAGCCTGGTGCGGCGGCCGGTGCGGCCGTGATCCATGGTGGCGGCGCCGGACTGGCTGGGCTCAGGGAGCGAGCCCGCCTGCTCGGCGGCCAGCTTGAGGCCGGCAGCGCCGCGGGGCGGGGCTTCGTGGTACGCGCGTTCCTGCCGGGCCCGCCGTGACCATCCGCATCCTGGTGGTCGACGACCAGCCGGTGGTGCGGGCCGGCGTGGCCATGATGATCGGCACGCAGCCGGACCTCGAGGTTGCCGGTGAGGCGCCCGACGGGCTGGCGGCAGTCAGCAAGGCAGCCGAGCTCAGGCCCGATGTCGTGGTGATGGACGTGCGCATGCCGTGGCTCAATGGGATCGAGGCCACCAGGCGGGTGGTCGCGCTGACGCCGAAACCGCCGCGGGTCGTGCTGCTCACGACCTTCGACCTGGACGAGTACGTCTTCGATGGCCTGCTGGCCGGCGCCAGCGGATTCTTGCTGAAGCAGGCGCCCCCTGAGGAGATCTTCCTCGCGGTCCGGGCAGCGGCCGCTGGCGATGCCCTGGTCTCCCCCGCGCCAATGCGTCGGCTCGTTGAGCACTTCGTCCGTGGCCGGCCACGGCAGTCAGCTGACCTGGATCGGCTCACGAACCGCGAACGCGAGGTGCTCGTCCTGATGGCCCGCGGGCTGTCTAACGCCGCGATAGCCCGCAGCCTGGCGATCGGCGAGACGACAGCGAAGACGCACGTCACCCGGATCCTGACCAAGCTCCGGCTGCGCGATCGCGCCCACGCCGTGGTCTACGGGTATGAGACCGGGCTTGTCCGGCCCGGTGAGGGCGGTGCGCAGCAGGCATGGCCGTCCGGGACAAGCTGAGGATTTGTCCTGACCCGGAGCACGTTAACCAGAACTGGCCGATCTGAACGCTCTGCCACAGCCGAACACCCGGCTGGACACCCGCACAAAATCGGCGATCTGCACTGTTCTTCCAGTTCATGGGTGTATCTGCGAGTGCATCGACTCACCGCCGAGGTTGTCATAACGACACACATGTCGAAGACGTCCAGCTGCTAAGGAACGCCCCGGCGGCGCGGACCGCCGCTGGCCTCGGCGCGCACCAGCGGCGGTCCGTGGCGGTGTATGGCGTAGCGGGCCGGGGTTCACCGCCCAGTTCGCGCGGCCAGGAACTTGGTGACGTGCTCCCAGCGGGCCCGGGCGAGGAGCGCGAGAGCGGCGCATAGCGGGATGGTCAGCGCGACAGCAGCACTGTGCAGCACGGCGCTGTTGATGATGGATGCGCCAGCCATATCGGCGGCGAGCCCGGCGGCGGCCAGCCCGGTTAGCCGCGGGATGAGCAGGCCGGCCGCCCCGGCGAGTTCCGCGGTTCCGACGAGGTAGCGCAGCCACTGCCCGGCTCCGATCTGGCCGAACATCGCCACCGCGGAGTGCGCGCCGGCGAGCTTGGGCATGGCGGCGAAGGCGAAGACCGCTGCCAGCAGGACCTGGGCGGCCCATAGCGCCCTGTTCGTGCGGGCGCTATGGGCGCTGTGCGTCCCGCCGGTTTCGCCGTCCACCCTGCCGGTTGTGGTGCTGGTGATGCTCATTGCCATCTCCTCAGGTTTGGTCCCCGGAGCGCGGGCTGCGCTCCGGCGCGTGAGTGGTACCGGGTCAGCTCTTCTGCAGCTTGGCGAGCAGCTCCGCCAGTCGCTCATCGGAGTCACGGGCGCCACGTTCCATGCCCGAGGCGACCATCGCGTCACGGTCCTCGACCGACTGGAAGGCCGAGACCGTGCGCACTAGTGTGCTGCCGCCGCGGTCGTCGAAGGTCGCGGTCTGCAGGGCGACGTGGCCGGGTGTGCCCTCGAATTCGAAGGTTTGCACGATGGCCTGCGGGGACGGGTTGCCGTGGAAGACTCCGTGGAAGCCGTAGGTGTTCCCGTGAGCGTCGGTGTGGAGATACCGCCAGCTGCCTCCATCGCGAGCCTCCCAGCGGTCGATGGCCAGCGTCAGGTCGCGCGGGCCCAGCCACTGCGCCACCAGTTCCGGCTCGATGTGGGCGCGGAACACCAGGTCGCGCGGTGCGTTGAACTCGCGTGTGATGATGATCTGCGGGATGCCGGGCTCTGCAGTGATCTGTGTCTTACTCATCGTCGTTTCCCTTCGCTGTGGCCGCCTGCTGGTGGCCGGGGCCCTCTTCCTGGTCGGCTTGCAGGGCGGCGAGCAGGTCGTCGAGCCGCTCGTGGCTTTCGTCCCAGAACCGCTGGTAGCGGGCCAGCCAGGTCGTCACCTCGCGCAGCGGCTCGGCCTCCAGGCGGCTGAGCCGGGCCGTCGCCCTCCGGGTACGCGAGACCAGGCCCGCGTTCTCCAGCACCTTCAGGTGCTTGGAGATCGCGGGCTGGGACACATTGAACGGCGCAGCAAGCTCGGCGACGGTGGCCTCACCCTCGGTGAGACGGGTCAGGATCGCCCGCCGGATCGGGTCGGCGAGCGCCCCGAACACGAGACTGAGCCGGTCATCAGTCATCTATAACCACCTAGTTTTAGAACAAGATGGTTATAAACTGCCACGCAGCCTCTTCGCTGTCAAGCCCGGCCTGAGCAGGTACGCGAATTCAGAACTCGTTCGGCTGACTACGGCTGCCATTCCGCAGCCCGAGCCCTCGGCTCGGTCTACGTGTCGTATCGGCAGCGGATGGTTATTGAATCTGGCCATCCGGCGCGCGGCGCGCTGTGGGGATCGGTGATTCGGATCGCTCCGCTTGCCGGTCCTGTTCGCTCGCTGTTACCTTCCTGCGTCGCCGCGGGTCATCACGGTGATGGAACAAGCCCCCGCCGGCGACAGGCACCGGCACGGGAAAGCTGCGGAGGAGAACATGCAGGCACGGATGACCAGCATTGCAGTGCTCGTACCGGACGCGCTGAAGGCGCTGATCGCCTTCAGCGCGTCCGCGAAGAACGCTGGCGTGCCGGAGACGACGGCCAACCTCGTCCACCTGCGCGCCAGCCAGGTTAATGGCTGCAGCGTCTGCACCGAGATGCACTCCCTGGAGATGAAAAAGGCAGGAGAAGGCGACGAGCGAGTCTTCGCCGTCGCGGCATGGCGGGACTCGCCGTGCTTCACCGGCGCCGAGCGCGCCGCGCTGGCGCTGACTGAGGCCGCCACCCGGCTGGCCGACCGTCCCGACCCCGTCCCGGACGAGGTCTGGAACGAGGCCGTCGAGTACTACGACGAGCGGGCCCTCGCCTGCCTGCTCATCGAGATCGCCACCATCAATGCCTTCAACCGCCTCAGCGTTCCGACCCGCCAGCCGTCGGGCCGGACGTACTGAAAGGCAGGGCGTCGGCCCTGGCTCTTCCCGTGCGCAGGGAGAGCCGGGGCCGTATGCCAGCCCCTCGAATGAGCTGATAGGCAGTATTGACCGGCCGATCTGGTCCGGGGAGAGCGGCTCCAGGCCGACCCGGGCCGCCGCGATTTACGCCCCGGAACGGGTCCCGGGTATCGCCCCGCCAGTTCTCAGCGGCCGGTGATCCGCGCGGCCGAGGCGGTGCCGTTCACCCAGGTCTCCCTATGGGGTGAGGATGGCGGCGATCTCGTATATGGCCGGGTAGGCGGAGAACCGCAGCTGAGGGTCTTCGCGCAGTGCGCGGATGCGG
>OCZU010001101.1_pt1 | contig 18146 bp, 14 predicted proteins | sample 1539001 | NCBI WGS metagenome assembly OCZU01 (sample SAMEA3539306, study PRJEB22396) | soil metagenome | biome: tundra; feature: field; material: soil | place: USA | collected 2010-05 | depth 0.15 m | reverse complement strand
GCCGAGCGGATGCTTGTAGACCTCGCATTTTTCGAGCGGCAGACCGGATTCTTCCGCCACCGCCGCCAGCGCTGCCTCGGCGTTCTGCGTCGGCACCCACACCTCCGCGCGATCGCCGGAGATCTTGACCGTGCAGTTCATCGGCTCCATCGTCGCGTGGGCCAGGAACGGCGTGCTGTACACCGCTTCGACTTTTTTCGCTGCACCGCCGATCGCCTTGATCGCGTCGCCTTCGTTGCGGCTCGCGTAGGCGCGGGTCGCGGTCAGACCTTCCTTGAGCTGGTCCGCGATCGTCGCGCTGGTTCGGGTCGCGTTCGGGCCTTCGTCCCAGACGATCGGCAGCAGGTCGAGCGCTGTCTTGGCGTGCCACCACGTGTCGGCCACCACCGCGACGGTGCTGCCGTTGACCCTGACCGCGCGGCGAACACCCGGGCGATGCGCGATTTTGGTCTCGTCGTAGCTGACGAGCTTGCCGCCGAAGACCGGGCAGTCCTTGATCGCGGCGCACAACATCCCCGGCAGCTTGAGGTCGATCGCGTAGATGAGATCGCCGTTCAACTTCTCGGCGGTATCGAGCCGCTTCTTCGGCTTGCCGGCGATCGTCCAGTCCTTGGGGTTCTTGAGAGTGATGCTCTTCGGGTCCGGCGGCGAAAGCTTCGCCGCGGCCGGCGCCACCTTGCCATACGTAGTGGTGCGCCCGGATGCCGCATGCGTGATGACGCCCTCGGACACCGTGACCTCGCCGACCGGCACCTTCCAGCCGTCTGCCGCCGCTTGCAGCAGCATGATGCGGGCGGCAGCGCCGCCGCGGCGAACGTAGTCCTCGGAGGTGCGTATGCCGCGGCTGCCGCCGGTGCCCATCTCGCCCCAGACGCGCTTGCGCGCAAGGTTCTGACCGGGCGTCGGCGATTCAGTCGTGACATTTTTCCAGTTGCACTCCAATTCCTCTGCCACGAGCTGGGCCAGCCCGGTGAGCGTGCCCTGGCCCATTTCCGAGCGCGCGATGCGCACCGCGCAGGTCTCGTCGGGCCGGATCACGACCCAGGCGTTGACCTCAGGGTAGGCGCTTCCCGTGCTCTGCGCCCCGGCTGTACCGATGCCGAACGGGAACTGAAAGCCAAGCGTCAGGCCACCGCCCGCTGCGGCCGCGGAGCCGACGATGAACTTGCGGCGGGAGAGATTGGTCGAATCCTTGCCCTTGGAAATCTCGGTGACGCTTTTCTTCGTGACATTCTTCATTATGCGGGTCGTCGCTTTCATGAGCCGCCCCTACGCTTTCGACTTGCGATCGGCGGGCGCGACGGAGCGCCCGTCATTTGACGCCGCCGCTGTCGCGGCCGCCATATGCACTCCGGCGCGAATCCGCTGATAGGTGCCGCAACGGCAAATGTTGGTCATCGCTTCGTCGATGTCCTTGTCGCTGGGATTGGGATTTTTCCGCAGCAGCGCGGCCGCCGCCATGATTTGTCCCGACTGGCAGTAGCCGCACTGCGGCACATCGAGCGCCGCCCACGCCTGTTGCACCGGATGCGAGCTGTGCGCCGAGAGGCCTTCGATGGTCACGACCCGGTCGCCGGCCTTGATGGCGTCGATGGGAACCGAGCACGACCGGCGCACTTCTCCGTTGATGTGCACCGAGCACGCACCGCATTGGGCGATGCCGCAGCCGTATTTGGTCCCGGTCAGGCCGACCTGCTCGCGGATGACCCACAGCAGAGGCGTGCCGCTCTCCACCTGCACGTCACGGATCTTGCCGTTGATGTTGAGCTTTGCCATGCCTCTCTCCTGCGTTTTGCGTCGGTAGTAATGCTGGACTTGAAATTCGGGCAGCGGTTCCCGGCTCGGACCAAAAAAAATCCGCGGCCAACCCGGCTTGCCCGTCCGTGCCAGCTTACAGCATCCGACGACGCCAACGACGACCAGGTGCCCGTGCCGTGCCTGCCGCTTTACGGTTAACATCTCCGCGTGACCGCGCTATTCCACGTGATTGCCTCCGGATCTGAATCCGGCCGCGATGCGACGCGACCTTGAGCTTGCGACGAGCGCGCCGAACACGATGCCGATGGATCGCGGTGCTGGCGGGCGCGGTAGCGATGAAAATCATCGCGGCCGAAGTCGGCCCTGCGACGCTGGTCTCTTTCCGCGTGGTCGGCGACGGGATACCGGAGGCGATCGGCGGTGTCGCTGGGGATGCCGATCGAGGCCGCGCGCTCGTCCTCGCACGGGAATCGGCCAACTGTGTTCTCTGTCACGCGTTGCCGGATCCGGGCGTCCGATTCTCCGGCAATGTCGGTCCACCGCTCGGCGGCGTCGCGCGGACGCTCTCGGTCGCACAGTTGCGGCTCAGGGTCGTCGACGATATGCGCGTCAACCCGAAGACGATCATGCCGAGCTACTACCGGGTGGACGGTTTCGACCGCGTTGCCACGGCCTACCGCGGCAGGCCTATTCTCGACGCGAGGCAGGTCGAGGATATCGTTGCCTACCTGGCGACGCTGAAATGAGTTCGCCGCCATGATCGAAGCACGGTTGCAGAGACGCGTGTCGCGGCGACGCCTGCTGCAGGGCGCCGGCGCGTGGGCGCTGGCCGGCCCGCTGCTTGCTCGCGCGCCCGGCGCGTTCGCGCAGACGCTGCCGGCCATCCCCGCGCTTACGTCGTTGCTGGCGGGACGATCGCCGCAATGGGAGCGCCTGCGTCTCGAGCTTCCGTCGCTGGCCGACAATGGGCAGGCGGTTCCCATGCGGCTGACGATGGCGGGTCCGTTTGCTCCGGGCGCAGCGCTGCAGGCGATTCATCTGTTCTCCGAGGTCAACCCCGTTCCCGAGATGGCGGTGTTCGAGTTTCCCGTTCCGCCCCCGAAAGTCGAGATCGATACGCGGGTAAGGCTTGCGGGCTCGCAGCATGTCGTCGCGCTCGCGGTCATGAGCGACGAGACGGTTTTCGCGGCGGTCGCCGAGGTCATCGTCACCATCGCGGCCTGCCTCGATGGAAGCTGACCGGATCTGACTCGATGGCCGACTCGCGCATCAGCGTATCGCCGGCAACCCGCCGCGGCGAGGCAATCGAGGTTCGGGTCTCGATTCGGCACGCGATGGAGACCGGATATCGCACCGATGAAGGTGGCAAGCCTATCGCACGCAACGTGATCCGCTGCTTCGGTTGCCGCTACAACGGCGACCCGGTGTTCGCGGTGCGCATGAGCTCGGGCATCGCGGCCAATCCTTACCTGCGGTTCTTCGTCACCGCCCGCGACTCCGGAACACTGGATTTCGAGTGGATCGACGATGCCGGCGCGCGCGGAACGGCACAGGCTGCGGTGAAAGTGGTCTGATGCCGCATCGCTGGCGGACGGGGATGCGTTGTGGCGCGCGATCGATTCTCATGCGTGCATCGGGACCGATCCGGCGCTATGCGCGAAGGCGTTCACGGCCGTGGCGCGCATTTGCCGGACCGCTGTTACTGCCCGCGGTGGCTCTGATTCTTGGGTCGGGCGCGCACGCTCAGGATCACGCGTTGCCGTCGAGCATCGTACGCTCGGGCATCGAGTTTGCCGGCGCGGACGTGCGCGCCATGCAGTCCGATGACCTCGCGAACCCCGGATTTCTGTGGGTCGAGCGCGGCGAAAAACTCTGGCGCGACGCCGCGAGCGGCGCGAGCTGCGAGTCGTGTCACGCCGACGCGAGCGCATCGATGCGCGGCGTTGCCGCGCGCTATCCGGCGTTCGACGCGGCGTCGGGAACCGTGCTCGACCTCGAAGCGCGCATCAACGATTGCCGGGTGCGTCGCCAGAAGCAAAATCCGCTGCCGCGGGAGTCCGATGATCTCCTCGGTCTCACCGCGTACATCGCTTTTCAATCGAAGAGTTTGCCGATGGCGACGCGCGTCGACGGGCCCGCCGGCGCGGCATTCGATCGCGGTCGCGCGTTCTACTACGAACGGCATGGACAGATGAATCTCTCCTGCGCGCAATGCCACGAGCAGAACTGGGGCAAGCGGCTTTACGCTGAGACCTTGAGCCAGGGCCAGAGCAATGCGTTTCCCACGTACAAGCTGGAGTGGCAGACGCTCGGCTCGCTGCAGCGCCGGATTCGCGCCTGCCTGTTCGGAGTCCGCGCGGAAATGCCGCCCGCAGGAGCGCAGGAGCTGACCGACGTCGAGCTTTTTCTCGCCTGGCGCGCGCAAGGCCTGCCCGTCGAAGCGCCCGGCGTGCGCCGCTAGCCGGCAACCGCCCTGCGGGCCTGCGCTTCGGCGGCGGCCAATTTTCCGGACGCGCCCTCGGCTAATCCTTACTTCCGCTTCGCCAGGATCGCCTCGATCTCGTCCATGATCGCGTTCATCCGCGCGACCAGCGCCTGGTACGGCGCCGGCGACGCGAGATCGACGCCCGCGGTCTTGACCAGGTCGTACGGGTCGTCCGAGCCGCCGGCGCGCAGCAAATCGAGATAGCGCTTGAGCGCGCCCGGCTCGCCGCTGCCGACCCTTTGCGCAAACAGCGAGCTTGCCGCGATCGACGTGGCGTACTGGTAGACGTAGAACGGGTTGTAGAAGTGCGGGATGTATTCCCATTCGACGCAATACGCGTCGTCGATGCCGACAACGCCCTGCGCCGTGCCGTGGTAGCGTTTCAGGATGTCGCAGTAGACCTTGGTGAACCCTGCTCCCGACATCGGCTCGCCTTTGTCGACGCTCGCGTGGACGCTGCGTTCGAATTCGGCAAACATCGCCTGCCGGAAGAAAGTCCCCCGTAATCCTTCCAGCGCGGAGCCGAGATAGAGCAGGCGCTCGTCATCGCTTTTTGCGGACTTGAGCACCCGGTCGAGCAGCATCTGCTCGTTGAAGGTCGAGGCGATCTCGGCGATGAATATCGGATAGCGGGCGGTCACGAAAGGCTGCGCGCGGTTGGCGAGATACGAATGCATCGCATGACCCCATTCGTGGGCGATCGTCGACACCGATTCGTAGTCGTCGTTGTAGTTCATGAGAACGTAGGGATGCACGTCGTAGGCGATGCCGTCCATGTGCGCGCCGGATTGCTTGTTCTTGCGCGGATAGGCGTCCATCCAGCGATTCTTGAACCCTTTGTCCATGGTCGCGACGTAATCCGGGCCCAGCGGGGCGACGGCCTCGAGCACGAGCTGCTTGCCCGTCGCGAGCGGAAACTTGATGTCGCTGTGCACCAGCGGCGGATAAATGTCGTAGTACTGCATCTGCGGCACGCCGAGTATCCTGGCGCGCAGGCGAAAGTAGCGATGCAGCGTCGGAAGGTTGGCGTTGGTCTGCGCAATGAGCATGTCGATCACGGCGACCGGGACCTGGCGGGCGTCGAGCGCACGGGTGATCGAATCCGGATACTTTCGCACCCTGGCGAAAACAGAGCCTTCCTTCAGCTGCGAATAAAGCGTCACGCCCAGCGTGCGCTCGTAGGTCTTGAAGGCGCCGAAAAACGCGTCCATTACGAGCTTGCGATCGTCGCGGTTCGGCAACTCCCGATATTTCGTGTAAGCGGAGGCGTCGAGACGCACTTCCTCGCCGGTCGACAACTTGACCGTCGGCCATGGAATGTCGGCATTGGTCAGGATCGAATACGACGATCGCCCGGCGCCGCTCATGAGGCCAAACTGCGCCACCAGCGACTCGCCCTCGCTATCCAGCGTATGCGGCGCGAGCCGCAGGATCTCGTCCAGCGGATGGCGGTAGATCTTGAGCGACGCGTCCTGCGCGAGAAAGGCCGCTATCTTTTGCTTGCCGAGGCGCAGAATTTCCGGGTTCGCGAACGAGTTTGCCTCGGCCAGCTTCGCCTCGAGCACGTCGGCCTTTTGCGAAAGCTCCAGATTGGCGGGCGCGCCGGTGTCGCCGGACAGCTGCTCCGACGAATAGGCGATCATGCGGGTGAAGCGTTTTCCGATGTCCGCCTGAAGGTCCAGACATTTCTTGAAACGCGCGACGTTGTCGCCGAGGTGGCCCTTGCAGGCAGCGAGCTCGTTCATTTGCGCTTCGAGCTTCGCCGCGTCCGCATTCCACGCTTCGAGCGAAGGATAGATCTCAGCCAGATTCCAGGTGTCGTCCAGCGAATCGGCCAACGCGACGTTGAATCCGATCGACGAGACGAGCAGCACGGCGAGGCGAAACCCCATGACGAACTCCTGAGCGGCGATGCGAGTGGACGTAATTCTACGTTGTTGTCATGGTGCCGTAAGGCCCGCTCATTTTCCCCAACGAAGCGCGAGCGGGTTGGCCTCCGCCGCCAGCTCGAGCAGGCCCGCCAGGGTCGCCGGATGAAGCGGCTCCAGCGGGTGGCGCACGGAATCGCTGTTGATGACGCCGCCGGCGGCCATGACCGCCTTGGTTGCCCGCAAACCGCATTGCCGGTTCTCAAAGTTGATGAGCGGAAGAATGCGCGCATACGCCGTTGCGGCATCCCTGTGCCGTCCCGCCTTGTAATGCGCCAGCACCGGCTTGATCAGATCGGGCAGCAGGGCGCTCGGCATCGTTCCGGTTGCGCCCGCGTCGAGGTCGGCCATGAGCGTGATCGATTCCTCGCCGTCGAACGGTCCCGCGATCGCGTCTTCGCCGGCCTCGATCAGACTGCGCAGCTTGGCCGCCGCGCCGGCCACCTCGACCTTGAAATAGCGCACCGTCGGGACAGCCCGTGCGAGTCGGACGAGAAACGCGACCGACAAGGCCACGCCGCTCAAGGGAGCGTCCTGAACCATGATCGGAATCGACACAGCATCCGCGACGCGCGCAAAGTGTTCCATCATCCGCGCCTCGTCCGCCCGCAAGCTCGCGCCGTGGTAGGGCGGCATCAGCATCAGCATCGCCGCGCCCGCCGCGCCGGCCCTGCGCGCGCGCTCGGCGGCGATGCGCGTACTGAAGTGACTGCAGGTAACGATCACCGGGACGCGGCCGGCCACGTGCGACAGGCAGACGTCGAGCAGCACATTGCGCTCGTCGTCGGAGAGCAGGAATTGCTCCGAATAATTGGCCAGGATGCAGATGCCGTCGACGGCCTGGTCGATCATGCAGTCGAGCACGCGCCGCTGCCCGGCGATATCGAGCTCGCCCGACTCGGTGAAGGGCGTCGGCGCAATGGGAAAAACGCCCGCAAGCGGAGCGGGCCGAACGCCTGAAGTAGAAGAGCTCACTCGAAACTTCCCCTAAGTTGATAGGCCACGCATCGCCTTGAGCGCGAATCGCAAACGCCGGACGCGATCCGCGCCTGCGCGCGGCACGCTTGAGCTACGGCCCGCAGCAGGTCACGTCAAACCCGCGACTTCGCGATCTTTGGCGGGACGCTTGTCGTCGGGTCGCGTCTCGATATCTGCAGTGCCATGCTCACGCTCGCTCAAGTATTGATGGACGAACGCGATCGCCATGCTGCCCTCGCCGACACCCGAGGCGACGCGCTTGATCGAGCCATGGCGGACGTCGCCAACCGCGAAAATGCCCGGCACGCTGGTCTCCAGCAGATACGGATCGCGCTCGAGCGGCCACGAGCCGTGCTGTTTCGCGACCAGGTCGGTGACGTCGCGTCCGGTGCAGACGTAGCCGCGCTCGTCGCAGATGACCGCCGGCGGCAGCCACTCCGTCTTGGCGTCGGCGCCGATGAACACGAACAGCGCGTCGGTCGGCTCGCGACGCCGCTCGCCGCTTCGGCGATCCTCGATGACGATCGCCTCCAGGTGATCTCTACCTTCGACGCCGACCACCTGGCTCAAGGTTTCGATGCTGACGTTAGCCTTGGTTCCGAGCTGAGCGATCAGATAGTGCGACATGCTGGACGTCAGCGACGGGCCGCGCACGAGGAGCGTTACGGTGCGCGCATAGTTGGCGAAGAACATCGCCGCCTGGCCGGCCGAGTTGCCGCCGCCGATCAGAAAGATGTCGCGGCCACGCGTGTTGAGCGCCTCGGTGCGTGCCGCGCCGTAGTAGATGCCGCGGCCCACCATCCTGTCGGCTCCGACGACTTCGAGCTCGCGCCAGGCCACTCCGCTCGCGATGATGGCGGATCGGGTCCCGACGCGATTGCCGCCGTCGAGCACGACAGCCAGCGCGTTGCCGCTGAAATCGGCCTCGATGCCGACCACGTCGCGCGCGACGATGATTTCGACGCCGAATCGGGTGGCCTGCTTCAATGCACGCAGGCCCAGGTCGTCGCCGGAAATCCCGGTCGGGAAGCCGAGATAGTTCTCGATCCGCGACGACGTGCCGGCCTGCCCTCCGGGCGCCTCGCGTTCGATCAGCAGCGTGCACAGTCCTTCCGAGGCACCGTACACGGCCGCGGCCAGCCCGGCCGGACCACCGCCGACAATGATCACGTCGTAACTCGCTTGCGCGGGGACGGTAGCCAGGCCCAACCGTTCCGCGACTTCGCGAAACGAGGGCGTAGTCAGCCTCGAGCCGTCGGGCAGCACCACCACCGGGTACGTCTCGTCGGGCTGCGGCTCGGGAGCCATGCCCACTCTCGCTTCGGCATCGCGTGGATCGTGCCAGCGGAACAGCACCCGATTGCGCGCAAGAAAGTCGCGCAGATCGTGACACGCGAGGTCGAAGCGATGGCCGATGATGGTCACGGTTGCGACCGGCGAATCGAGCGCCGCCTGCTGCAGATAGCCGAGCCGCGTGGCCATGGTGCGCAGCAGCTCCGCATTGAGCTTCGGGCAAGCGGCGATCAATTGCCGGAAATCATGCTCGTCGAGCCGGCAGACGCGCGATGCTTCGCTCGCTTGCAGGCTCGCGATCGCGGGCGAGCCGAGCAGCAAGGGAATCTCTCCCGAGAACGTCCCGGGCAGATAGGTGTTGATCTGGCGCTCGCTGCCGCCGAAGGACTTGAAGACCTCGATGCGGCCCGATAACAGGATGAAGAAGGCCGGAGCTTCGCCCTCGTGAATCAGCCATTCGCCGGCACGCAGGTGGATGTCCGCCGCGCGCCCGGCAATCGTGGAGAGCTCCGCCGCGGGCACCTCGGCGAAGAGCGGCACGTCCTTGAGCAGATCGGGAGTGATCATCGGGTTCTCCTAGCCCGCCGGATTCGGATAGGCCGTCTGAATCGCCGCGATCGCGGCCAGCGTTTCGGCGTCCAGCTCGAACTGCGCGCCTTCGATATCCTCTTCGAGCTGCTGCATCGAGGTCGCGCCGATGATCGATGCGCCGACGTGCCAGCGGCTTTTGACGTAGCCCAACGCGAGCTGGACCAGGGTCAGCCCGCGCTCCTGGGCGAGCTTCGCGTACGCCTCCACGGCTTCGTTGACGATGGGCTTTCGAAAGCGCAATCCGATTCCGTCGAACAAGGTGTAGCGGGATTTCGACGGCCGGACGCCGCCGAGATATTTGCCGGAGAGCGTGCCCCCGCCGAGCGGACTGTACGCAAGGAGCGACATTTTTTCGCGGAACAGGACTTCGGCGAGATCGTTGTCGACACCGCGCGACACCAGGCTGTAGCTGTTCTGAATCGTCACCGGTCCGGCGACGCCGAGCTCCCTGGCGACGCGCCGGAACTCGCAGACGCCCCACGCCGTCTCGTTGGACAGCCCATAGTAGCGGATCTTTCCCGCCTTGATCATCGCCGCCATGCCTTCGACCTGCTCGCGCACCGAAGGCCCGTCCTTTTCCTTCGACGGGTCGAACTCGGTCGCGCCGAACATCGGCACGTTGCGCTGCGGCCAGTGGATTTGATAGAGATCTATGACGTCGGTCTGCAGTCGTGCGAGACTGGTGTCGACGGCCTCGGCGATGACCTCGCGCGTCAGATCCGTCCGGCCCGCGCGGATCCAGTCACGGCGTCCGGGGCCGGCGACTTTGGTGGCGATGACGAGACCGTGGCGCCGCTGGCGCTTGAGCCAGGTCCCCAGAAACGTCTCGGTGCGACCCTGCGTCTTTCCGTTCGGCGGCACCGGATACATTTCCGCGGTGTCGATGAAGTTGATCCCCTGCGCGAGCGCGTAATCGAGTTGCTCGTGCGCCTCGGCTTCGCTGTTCTGCTCGCCCCAGGTCATGGTGCCCAGGCATACCTCCGAGACCTTGAGCTCGGTGCCGGGAAGGGTTCGAAATTGCATTCGCTGTACCGTAGGAAGATTCGTCACTCGAATTGTACGACCCCGCACGCGCGTGCCGCACGCTATGGCAGAATGTTTTTGGAACACTTGAAATAAGGGAAAATCTATGAATGCACTACGCGTCGTCGCCACACTTGCCGCCTGCCTCGGGTGCGGCTTGTCCAACGGCCAGAACGCAGCTTCCGGCAACGCCGCCGCCGGCCGTCCCGAGGCAAGGGACATGGTGCTCGTGGGCTATCACGACCTGCAGGCGCGCAGCGCGTACCAGCCCGTCGTCCGCGAGCAGAACGGTCGCTGGATCGCCTACATCGGACACCACGGCGGAACCGAAAAGGTCGCCAAACCGCTCAATCCGCTGACGGGGAAGACCGAGTTCAACGGCACGTCGATTCTCGACGTCACCGACCCCAGCGCCCCGCGTTATCTCGCACACATTCCAGGCGAGGAAGGCCTGGGCGAAAGCGGCGGTGCGCAGATGGTGCGGGTTTGTGCCGGCCGGGAATTACCGAAAGGAGATCCGGACAAGTTCTATTTGTTGCGCACGTTCGGCAACGCCGCGCACGAAATCTGGGACGTCACCGATCCCGCCAAGCCGGTCATTGTGTCGCGCATCGGCCCGCTCAAGGGTACGCACAAGAACTGGTGGGAATGCGACACCGGCATCGCCTATCTCGTCTCCGGCGCCGAGGGCTGGCGCGTTCGCCGGATGACGCAGATCTATGACCTGAGCGATCCGGCTCACCCGCGTTTCATCCGCAACTTCGGCTTGCCGGGACAGCAGCCGGGCGCGACGGGCGACGTGCCCGTCGAGCTGCACGGTCCGATCTCGACCGGCCCGGCGGGGAACAGGGTCTATTTCGGCTACGGGACCAACAAGGACGGAGTGATGCAAATCGTCGACCGGCAGAAGCTCCTCACCGGACCGCCCGAGCCGACCGCGGCCAACCTGCAGTATCCCGAAGTGGGCCGGCTGACAATGCCGCCCAACGTCGGAGCGCATACCGCGTTTCCGCTACTGAAAATGAACGTCGACGAGTTCGCGCGCGACAAGGACGGCAAGACCCGCGATTTTGTCGCAATCGTCGACGAGTCGCTCGCCAATGAGTGCACAGAAGCGCGACAAATGCTCTGGATTGCAGATATCACGCAGGAAGCGCGGCCCATGGGCGTGGCGAGCTGGACCGTTCCCGAGCGCAGCGGCAACTTCTGCGCCCGCGGAGGACGGTTCGGGACGCATTCGTCCAACGAAAACATGACGCCCATCTATTACAAACGCATCCTGTTTCTGGCGCACTTCAACGCCGGCGTGCGCGCGCTCGACATCCGCGACCCGTACCACCCGCGCGAAATCGCGTACTACATTCCGGAGGTCACCGCCAACACCGAGCCGCGCTGCGTGAAAGTCGACGGCACGGATCGCTGCAAGGTCGCGATCCAGACCAACAACGTCGAAGTCGACGATCGCGGCTACATCTATGCGGTCGATCGCGCGAACACAGGATTGCACATCCTGTCGCTGACTGGCGAGGCGCGAGCGCTGGCCAATTTTCCACGCTAATGCCGTCCGCCGGCGAGCGCTCGCGCCGCGACCGGGTCGACTCCCCGTCAGTCGCCAATCAACGCATCGACGATCGATGCCATGGTCCTCTGATCGAGCGCGAAATAATGCGTGTGCGCTCCGGCGCCAATGCTGATGTCTTTCTCGGTCGTCTCGCCCATTAGCGTGCGCCAGCTGCTTGCATCGATTTGCGAAGGCGCATACGTCTCCCGGTTTTGCATCTCGTCGATCTGCGAGACCGGATATTCGTCCGCGCGTGCGACGCGCGACCACAGCCAGCGCCCGACATAGTCGCCGGTCGTGTAGACGTTCACCCAAAGCCGGACGCCGACATCGGCGGCGAGCGGCCCCATCGCGACGCCGTGGTCGTGCGACACCCAGTCGTACATCTCTGGAAACCGCGCCAAGTAGAGCTGCCGCAGCGGGCATCCCGCGGTCACCAGCATGATCTTGCCGTCGATCTTGCTCCAGAGCTCAGCCACGTCGTCGCTCCTGCCGCTCGAGATTGCATCCGCGGCCCGTTCCTTCATATAGCGCAGGAGGTCCGCCGAAATGACCGTGCCCTGACTATGGGAGACGATCACGATGCGCTCGTAGTGCTGCGCCGCGACGTGCTTCAGGACTGCGACGTAGCGCGACACGATGCGCGCCCGGGGTATCGCGCGGCGGGGAAATTCGCGGAAATGGTTGTCGACGTCGAGCGCCGCGTCCAGGGGCCCGCGCAACCAGGGCACGTAGCGGGACAGCAACCCGCCCGCGGCCGTGAACGCGAGCATTGCCGTACCGGCGCTGATGACGAAATACTTGAGCCAATTCTGCGACAGATCGCCCAGCGATTTCGAGAGTCTCCCGAGCAGCGTCTGAGAGAGATCGATGCCCAGACGCGGAGCGACGAACACCACCGCCGCCAGCAGCGCAGTGATCACACTTACGGCGACGAATCCGGCGGCGACCCGATCGAGCTTGCGATAACCCCCGGTCAGCCATCGACCCAGCAACCCGAACTGCTGCGAGATGACTCCCAATTCCGCCAGCACGCTGGGCAATAGCATAAGGACAAGATAGAGCACGAGCGGGAACAGCAAAAAGGCGATCACCGAAAATCCGGACGTGCTGTTGACGAAACGATCATCGAGAAAGAGCTCCGCGGTCGTCAGTCCGGGCGAAGTCGCGTCCCCCGTGATGGGCGGCAGGTTCTGCGTGAACAGGATCGGAAGGTACGGGACGTGCTCGACGGCGCGCTTGACGCCGGTCTCGACCAGCGCCCATGCGGTCATCGTGACGATGATGAAAAAGCCGAGCGAGACGAATAGCCCCACGCGCCCGGTGGCAACACTGGATTTGGCGCGAATGTTGATTGGCGCTCCGGCGGCCGCACCGGCGCCGCGCCGATGAGACGCGACGACGCTGGCGCAAAACCAGATCAGCATGATCGGGGCCGCGACCACCCACCAGCCGAGGATGAGCGCCAATATCACTTCCAACGCGCTCAGCGCGCCCCAGACCCACATCGTCAGGTCGCTCGAAGCCGCCCTCGCGGCAAACACAATCACCACTGCGGCGGAAATCGACCAAAGGATCCAGCCGACCAGCCGCACCAGTGGAAAGCGCTCTTCGCAAACCCGCAGCCACCAGTCGTAGAGCACGCTCAGGAACGCCATCCACACAAGGCCGTCGACCCAGACGGCGGGCGCGATCCAGAGCGCAGCGCCGACAAGTGCTCCGATCGCCAAAGCGATTGCGAGGCGGCGAAAGCGATAGAGAACCCAGACCAGCGCCGACATGCCGGCCACTACGCTCACTGCGTGGTGCAACGGATGCGCGTCGGACGCCATGAGCCCGAACGGGACGAGGATGAGCGCGACCATGACCAGCTGGAGAAAAAGCAGGGCGAGGACACGCGAATACGCGAAGTCGAGGAAAGTTTGCAAGCGCGCCAGCAAGCCCCAGACGGGATCTCTCTGGTACGCCGCCGCGGCGCGCTGATATTGAACCGTGTCGCGCCCGAGCGACGACAGTCGAAAAAGCAGCGTGAACAACTCTGTCACAATGCGTGGCACCGACCCCGACAACCGAGACAAGTCGGCCCAATACATTTCGTGGATATCGATTTCATCGACCGTTGCGCTCTTCTTTCTGGTCATCGAAATGCGAGGCGCGCTATAAGTGTCGATAGGAGCGCCGTGTACTTTCGCCTGGGCCAGTGTGTAGTCGGTGAAATCCGCGCCTTTGGAGAGCGGCGCGCGCGGCGATGCAAGCGAGCGTTTCCTTCCCGCGGCGGTCCCGCCTTCGCGCAAGAAATCCGACCCTGTGGACTGCCGGAACTGTTTGAGCGGCCCGTCCGGCGACGGATGAGCGGACTGCACCGGCTGGAGCAGATCGACGTGCAGAATTTCGTCCTGACGCACGCCGGGCTCGTAGACAAAGCCGTTCGGCATTTGAGCGATCAGCAGCTCCGCCAGGGCCTGGCCGGTTTCGCCGAGCGTTTGATCGGCGACGCCGTGAACCGCGATCACCGCAACTCTGCGCCGCTTCGCAACACGTATGCCGCCTTCGACACCATCGTCGGGGGAAGCAGGATTGCCGATGTCCATTCGTCGCTCCCGTTGTCGCGCCCATGGGCTTTCCATTATCATCCAATGATGGCTGACGGCGCGTTTTCCGCTTATTCCAGTTCACCGCAAGATTCGATCACCCGCAAGGCGCTGCGCGCGGCGGTGCTGTGTTGCATCGTGAGCGTGACTTTGATGTGCGGCGCGTGCGACAACGAAAAGGAGCGCAAGGCGAAAGAGGTCGCGGCGCTTCAAGCCAACTTCGACGCCCAGCTCAAGGCCGAGAACGCGGCCACGGCCCGCGCGTTGGCAGACCGGGCGAAGGCGGACAGCGAAGCGTCGAAGGTGAGGGACGTCGCAACCCAGGCTGAAAGCGAGGAAGCCTTTGCCAAATACATGCGCGAGCGACCGTCGATGACGGTGGCCGAAGAAGCTACCGCGACCGAGCTCGGCGTGGCACGACTCCGGGCGCGGATGAGCGACCCCGACACGATGCAGCTGCGCAACTCGCATCTCAACGCTTCCAAGAACGCGGTCTGTGCCGAGGTGAATTACAAAGACACCGGCAAGTATCTGGGATTCCGCCGTGCGTTCGTGACGGCGGACGTAATCTGGGTAGAGCCCGCAGCAGACGACCCCACCCATCGCGTGTTCGAAATGAATCTGAAGCGCTTGGGCTGCGACCAGGCCGCCGCAGCCTCACCTTAGAGTGGAAGCGTGCCGCACGCCGGCGACGACCTACACTGGTTCCCTGGCACTCTGGTAATTCTTTTGACTGTCGTGTCGCTTCGCCAACGTTTGAGCAGGCCGGCCTGTGAACGTCAATTCGTGAACGCCCATTCGTGAACGCCCATTCGTGAACGCCCCATTAGCGTGCCTGCGATTCGTCTGCAGCATCACGTCTGCAATCGTGGCTGTTGCGGGTGTGCATGCCGAACCGCCCGTCGGCCCGCGCGTTACTGCGACACCGATCGAGCACCTTATCGTTGTCGTCGGCGAGAACCTGAGCTTCGACAATCTCTTTGCAACGTACGAGCCCGCCGCTGGCCAGACGATAGCCAACCTCCTCTCGCGCGGCATCGTCAACCGGGACGGGAGCCCGGGCCCGCGATTCGCCGATGCGGTGCAGCGCGAAGCGAGCGTCCGGGATCGATATGCGGTGACGCCCCCCACCGGCGCAGCATTCGCCGTCCTGCCGCAACCGGGCACCACCTACGCCAGCGGGCTCCCTCAATACGCCCTCGACACCCGTTTCCCGGCGGACCTGCCGAACGGGCCCTACCGCATCACGCAATACGCGCCGTATACCGCCGCGGTAGGCGATCCCGTGCACCGCTTCTTCCAGATGTGGCAGCAGATCGATGGCGGAAAAAAGGATTTGTTCACCTGGGTCGCCGTGACTTCAGGCGAAGGCTCACGCAGGCGCGACGACCCCGCGTCGGGAACCAACCAGGGTGGCGTCGCAATGGGTTTCTACAGCATGAGCCAGGGCGACGCGCCGTATTTTCGCGAACTGGCGCAGAACTACGCGATCGCCGACAACTACCATCAGGCAATATTGGGCGGCACGGGCGCCAATTTCGTCGCGCTCAGCACCGGACACGCCGCGGTGTTTCTCAGCGGCGGCCAGCCCGCGGTGCCGCCGCCCTCGCAGATCGAGAATCCGGATCCTCGTCGCGGCACGAACAACTGGTATACGCAATCGGGCTACCGAAGCGGCTCGTATGTCGCCTGCGCCGATGCGACGCAGCCGGGTGTCAGTGCGATCCGCGACTATCTTGCGACGCTGCCATACAAAACGCTTAACGACGGCAACTGCGCGCCCGGCAGCTATTACCTGGTCAACAACTACGACACCGGCTACACATTCGATGGCAAGCCGAAGGATCTCGGCAGCGCGAAATTCGTCGCGCCGCCGCAGATCGCGCCCAATATCGGAACCGCGCTCGCGAAGGCAAATGTCTCCTGGAAATGGTACAGCGGCGGAAGGACCGGCGGCGGAATCGACAAGGACCTTTATTGTTCGATCTGCGACCCGCTGACGCACTCCACCGCGGTGATGACCTCCGCGCTGCGCGCCAACCTGCAGAGCATCGACGCGCTATTCCGCGATCTCGGCGACGAACACACGCTGCCGGCGGTTTCGTTCGTGATTCCACCCAACCCGGAGTCCGGTCATCCCGCGTATTCGACGGTGTCCGCGCTGGAGAAATTCTTGACGCCATTGATCGCCAAAGTGAAGGCCAATCCCGCGATCTGGAGCAAGACCGCAATCCTTGTTACGACCGACGAAGGTGGCGGGTACTACGACAGCGGATACGTCCAGATCCTCGACTTCTTCGGCGACGGTACCCGCGTCGCGATGGTCGCCGTCTCGCCGTTCGCCAGGCGCGGTTATGTCGATCACACCTACTATGATCACGTCTCGGTGCTCAAATTCATCGAGCGCAACTGGCGGCTGCCGCCCCTGTCGGATCGCAGCCGCGACAACCTGCCCAATCCGGAAATGACAGGGGCCGACTCCTATGTGCCGGCGAACCGACCCGCGATCGGGGATCTCATGAATCTGTTCCAGTTCTGATTCGCGCCCACGGGCCGATAGCACGATCCGAGGAACGAGCGCCATGTTCGACCGATTCGAACGAAGCTGGGATCTGGCGAACGCCTGCCTGGGGCTCCTGTGGGAGGACAAGAGCCTGCTCGTCTTCCCACTGATGTCGTCGATCGCCATGCTGCTCGTCGTGGCCAGTTTTGCGGTGCCTCTCGTTCCGCTCGTGGCTGCCATGTCGGGCGCCGGCGAGACGCACGCGCTGGACGCGGCCGCTTACATCGGCTTGTTCCTTTTCTACTGGATTCAATTCACGATCTTCACTTTCTTCAACACCGCGCTGCTGGAAGTGGCGATGGACCGGCTGGACGGCCGAGAGGCATCGACCGGCGACGGATTGCGCAGGGCGTGGGAGCGCGTTCCGATCATCCTTGCCTACGCCGCCGTCGGCGCCACTGTCGGAACGGTTTTGCGCCTGATCGGCGAGCGCGTGGGATTTCTCGGCAAGATCGTCGTCGGCGTGATTGGCTTCGCCTGGGCTGTCGCAACCTCGCTGGTCGTTCCCGTGCTGGCGGCAGAAGACCTGGGTCCGCTCGAGTCCATAAAGAGAAGCGTCGAGCTGATCAAGAAGGCCTGGGGCGAGGACTTGATCGGCAACGCCGGTATCGGGCTCGCCTTCGGCGTGGTCATGGTCATGCTGTCGTTCTGCGGCATGCTGCTTTTTATCGCCGCGTTGGTCGCCCATGCAACGGCGCTGGCGATCCTGGTGCTGATCGCTCTCGTACTGACGCTCTGCATGCTCGCCCTCGTCCATGCGACCTTGTCCGCGCTGTACTCGGCGGCACTGTATCGCTACGCTTCGGGCGAAGCCAAGACTGGCGATATCGACCCATCGCTGTTGGAAAGCGCATTTCGGGCACGTAGCTGACGGCGCCGGCCCGAAGGAATGGTCGCCGCGCCGAGGAGTCAGGATTGGGGCGGAAACCCTCTTCCGCTCCTGCACACGCCCCTCCGGGCCACACCGGGTTCCTCCCGGCAGGCGCCCGGTGGTATCGTACGGTCACGCGGAACAAGCATGCGCAGCACGCACCGCGGAACCTGACACCCACCAAGGAGACTTTCACATGCAAAACTTGCCTCAATCCCACAGACGCAGCGCGGCGGTCGTATGGTCGAGCGCGATGGCGGCTATCGCCGTTTGTATATCGATGACAGCGATGTCGGAGACGCTCACCCTTGCGGGCAGCAACGAAGTTCCGCCGGTGACGACGGCCGCAACGGGCACGGCCATGGTGACGATCGGCGCCGATCGCAGCGTCAAGGTGAATGTCACCGCCAGCGGCATGACGGCGACCGCTTCGCACATTCACATGGGCGCGGCCGGGACCAATGGCCCGGTGATCGTTCCCTTCGCCAAGACCGGCGACAACGC
>OCZU010001100.1_pt1 | contig 18146 bp, 16 predicted proteins | sample 1539001 | NCBI WGS metagenome assembly OCZU01 (sample SAMEA3539306, study PRJEB22396) | soil metagenome | biome: tundra; feature: field; material: soil | place: USA | collected 2010-05 | depth 0.15 m | reverse complement strand
ATTTTGCCCGCACGCGGGTCTTGGAACGGCTGAACTTGGCATCGGGTTTCCTGCCAGAGGGGGTCGTACCTGTTTTGGGGCCGGATGCGACCGGTGTCGGCCAGGTCTTCTGGTACACGGTCGAGGGACCTTACGACGGCGGGACGCTGCACTCCCTGCAGGACTGGTTCATCAAGTACCAGCTGAATTCTGTTTCCGGTGTGGCGGAAGTGGCGAGCATCGGCGGCTGGGTACGGCAATATCAGATCGACGTTGATCCCATCAAACTGCGCGCCTACAACATCCCCTTGCGCATGGTCATCGAGGGCGTTCAGCGCAGTAATACCAATGTCGGCGCGAAGGTCATTGAGGCAAGCGACCAGGAGATGGCAGTCCGGGGCATTGGCTTGATTCGCTCGACGGAGGACCTTGAGAATATCGTCCTGACCGCCACGGCAGGCACCCCTGTCTACATCCGCAATGTCGCGAATGTTCATTTGGGGCCGGAATTCCGTCGCGGCGTTCTCGACAAGGACGGCAAGGATGTCGTGGGCGGCGTCGTGGTCATCCGCAACGGAGCCAACGCCCAGGAGGTCATCGGCGGCGTCAAAGCGAAACTCGCAGCACTAGAACCAGGTCTACCCAAAGGCGTCCACATCGTTCCCTTCTACGACCGCAGCACTTTGATCCTTCACGCGGTGAATACGTTGAAGTCGGCGCTCCTCGAAGAGATTCTTCTGGTCACGCTCGCGCACGTGATATTCCTGTGGCACTTCCGCAGCATCCTCATTGTCACGCTGCCATTGCCGCTGGCGGTCGCGGGATCGTTCCTGTTCATGCACTACGCTGACATCTCGTCCAACATCATGTCACTCGGTGGGATCGCAATCGCGATTGGGGTACTGGTCGATGCCGGGATTGTGATGACCGAAAACGTGCTACGGCACGCAGAGCAGTACTACGAAGAACATGGCGAGTACCAGTCGGCGATTGGCCAGATCACGCTGGAAGCTGCCAAGCTCGTAGGCCGGCCGATCTTCTTCGCGATGACCATCATCATTCTGGCTTTCGTCCCGGTGTTTGCACTCACCGGCATGGAAGGCAAGATGTTTCACCCGCTGGCCTTCACCAAGACCTTCGCCATGGTGTGCTCAACGTTCATCGCGGTCACTTTGGTGCCGGTGCTTTGCACCTTCCTGATCCGTGGGAGACTGCACCGCGAAGATGCAAATCCAGTGATGCACGCTCTGAGAATGATTTACCAACCGGTACTCGGCTGGGCCTTGAAGCACAGGATCATGACGCTGAGTGCGGCAGTTGTAATCTTTGCCTCGGCGCTGTGGCTGGCAACCACGATCGGCTCCGAGTTCATGCCGCCACTCGATGAGGAGACCGCCCTGTTCATGCCCATCACCGACCCCAGCATTTCGCTCACCAAGGCCACCGAGATTCTTCGCTGGCAGGACAAAATCATTGCCCAAGACCCACTCGTCGAGAGCGTTGTGGGCAAGATCGGCCGTGCAGAAAGCGCCATCGACCCAGCGCCAGTGAACATGACTGAGACCGTCATCAACTTCAAACCTAAGAATGAATGGCCCGCTGGCACGACCAAAGAAACGATCCTGCAAAGGCTCGACGAGAAGCTGCGACTCGCCGGCGTCACCAACATCTGGACACAGCCGATCCGCAACCGTATCGACATGCTTTCGACTGGCATCCGCACCCAGGTGGGAGTGAAGGTCTTCGGAAACGACCTCGCGACCATCGAGCAGAAGGAGACTGAAATCGAACGGGCCCTGCGCCCGGTCCCTGGTGTCGCTGACCTCTATGCCGAACGCATCACCGGCGCACCGTACCTCGAAATAAAAGTAAATCGCGAAGCTGCCGCCCGATACGGAATCAACGTTGGCGACGTGCAGGATGTGATTGAGACCGCGATTGGGGGCAAGAACCTCACCACCGCGATTGACGGCCGTCAACGTCTGCCCGTGCGGGTGCGCTATGCCCCCGACTTTCGTCAAGATCCTGAAGAGCTGCGCAATAACGTGCTGGTCACGGCCAGCAACGGCGCGCAGATTCCTCTTGGACAAGTGGCCGACCTTGGCGTAGTGATGGGACCCTCCATGATCAGCAGCGAAAACGGACTGCTGCGAGGTAGCGTGTTGATGAACGTGCGCGGGCGCGACGTTGGCCGGTTCGTGGACGAGGCGCAGCGCGCGGTCGCCCGCGAGGTGAAAATGCCGCCCGGTTATTACGTCGAATGGAGCGGGCAGTACGAAAACCAGATCAGTGCGAAAAAGCGACTCGAACTCGTCATCCCGGTCGTGTTCCTGATCATCTTCCTTCTGCTCTACAAGACTTACAACTCCTTCAAAGAAGCCTCGCACGTGATCCTCGCCGTACCCTTTGCGTTGAGCGGCGGAGTATTTCTCCTGAAGCTGCTGGGGTACAACTTCTCCGTTGCCGTTTGGGTAGGCTTCATCGCCCTCTTCGGCACTGCTGTGCAGACCGGCGTGGTGATGGTGATCTACCTGGAAGAGGCCGTGGAACGAAAAAGAGTTGCTATGGGAGTGCTTACCGTACAGGGATTGCGCGAAGCGGTAATGGAAGGTGCCTTGTTGCGTCTGCGTCCCAAAATCATGACCGTGTCCACAGTTGTTGCGGGTCTGTTACCGATTATGTGGTCCACGCGCACCGGGGCCGAAGTGATGAAGCCGCTCGCGACGCCCGTACTCGGAGGCATGGTCAGCTCTCTGCTGCATGTGCTGATTGTGACTCCCGTGATCTTCACTTGGCTGCGAGAAAGAGAACTGTCGCGAAGGGAGGCTCCACCCGCGGCATAAGGAAGAACTGCTCAGCGTTGATCAACGAACCGGCTCAGCTCACGCCTTCCAAGGCCTCCTGCTCACGTTGCTCAGGGTACGCTGCCCACTGTTTTCCAGCTTTGTCGAACGAGCCCGCAAAAGATGATGGCGGCATCATGAATTCACAGCCCAGGGATCCAGTGGAGAGCATTGCTGCGAAATATTTTCTGGAGTACCGGCCGGGGCAGATTCAATCCACGCACCTGCTTGCCCTCAACGCTAAAGGTTTCGCCGGTAGCAAGAAATTTCCAGTCCCGCGCGTAGGTGGATCGCCACTCTTTGAGTGCTTCCGCGACGTCCGCAGTCGCGAACAGATCGAGATCGGTCCCGTAGACAACGCGGTCCTGGTACTTGATTAGGAACGCGCGCACTTTTTCGGGAGACATCATCATCAGGTAATCCATTCTCGCCGCTGTGTCGATGGCGAACTTCGGATACTTCTCCAGGTGTCGGGCGATGTTATCGAGATCTCTTTCCATGCTGCCGAGGTGGACTCCCACCATCCGAAGGTTGGGGTTGTTCGCGAGCACATGATCCCGCGCCTCGAGAATCGCTTGCTTCGACGGGAACCCGGACTTGTTGCCGACATACCATTGCGGATTTTCCTGATAGTAGGACCAGGAGGGATCGGCTGGATCCGGCGGTCCCCAGGCCACATCGGGCTCCGCCTGATGTGACAGGAGTGTCTTGCCATGCTGCGCGATGTCTCTGTAAATGGGATCGAACTTCGGATCGTCTGCCATGATGAACTTGCCGCTGTGATCCTTGATTTCCATTCCGATGTTCTTCCATATCTTTACCGCTACGGCGCCAGCGGCGAAGTCTTGATCGATCTGCTTGATGGCATCGGCACTGAATGACGGACTGTCAAATAAGTACGGGTCGAACGTCGTACACAGAGCAATATGGCCATGGCTGGACCGCATGAGAGCGAGCGCATCATCGATTTGCGGCTGCAGTTGCTTGCGGTACGGGAGCGTGTCATCTATGACCAGGATATTCAGCAGCTTCACATTCAGCCGCTCTAGCATTTCTTGGAATGCAGGGTCGGTCTTGAAGACGTGCACATGCGCATCGATAGGGTGCAAGGCTGCGAACGCTTTCAGAGCTTGTTCTTCTCCGACTTTTCCAATGGAAGCGGGTGCGGCACTTGCGGTCTGAGCGGCACAAGAAACTGCGATAACCATGGGGCACATGAGCAAAGAGACAAGTCGTGACAAAAACGTCATCGGAAGCTCCTTCCTTAAGGCAGTATGGTCCTTATGCCGGTCATCTCACAGAAATCAATCAGTGCCGGATAAATGTCGGCTCCATAGCCCAGGCATGCGTACTCATTGGTCCAATTCTGGAGAAGTCTGTCTATATCGCAATGAGCCGTGACGAAGCCATGGGGCCAAAAGGGAATGCCACATTCATTCAGCCGGCTTGCGACATCCTCAGCGGGAGGTTCGAAGACCCTTGCACGAGTGATGACCATCCGGAACTCGCCATTGACTCTTCCCAAACGCGCCAGTACTCCTTCTCCAACTTTGCAGATCAGCTTAACCGAGAGGCCGCCTGCCTCGCCTTCGGTCGGAATGCCGTGTTCAGCAAAACCGGCCGGCCCCAGGGTCCCTGCCAGCGAGGGAGGACATGCTCCGTCCCCGATAATCTTGATCTCTTTCGTCTTCGTATCGATGTGCTGCAGATCTCCGTAGTACACGCGCTCTCGGCTGAGCTTGGTCAACAGCAGGACAGTGAGTGCGGTATTAAAGTCACCGAGGGTGGAGGTGCCGTGTCCATCCTCGAGCATCATGCTTTGCGCGAAGCAGGTAGCCGAGTAGTGATCGCCGAGTCCGGGAAACGACTGAATCGTGTAGAAATCAAACTTCTCGCTTTCCACGACTTTTTTCAGCCCCAGATAGAGGCGAATCGAGCGTTCGTTGACCACAGTTAAGTCGGGGGCCCTGCCGAACAATTTCTGCAAACGCGGAGCGATCGCGCTGATCTCGGCTTGCGAGATCGATTCAGCGGCCCGGATCACCTCGGTTGCGTCGCGAGAATCGATGTCGATGCCAAACATCCGCATCCACTGCGACGGGTCGGCCGCTCCACAGGTCTGCCCCATTCCTCTGCCGCCGATGGCGCCAATGGTGGAGAGGTTCAGCCAGTTCTTTAAGTGCGCCGCCCGGGCATAACTCACAATCTTCTTGACTGCTTCCGGGTCGTCTGCGGCTCCGTACACAAACTTGTGAACGACACCAATCTCCAATAGACCTCCGTGCATGACCAGTCCACCGACGGGGCGCCAGCCCTGCGAGCCTGGATGAGTCCAAAGTAAAACTCCTTTCCCCGTGCTGGCGAAGTCGCGGATAGCGCCAACTAGATGCGCCGCCCACACCCATGTGCCCGAAAACAGAATCACTGCGTCAACTTCTTCTTCGTTCTTCATCTGGCGGAGGGCGGCTATCGCCTCTTCCTTACTGGCAATAACGGTGTCGTGCGTAACGAGTTTGAGCCCAGCCTTTAGCAGTGCATCTTTTGACCGCTCGACGACGGCCCCATCGATGAAAGGTTGGCCCATGGGATCCGCCAGTCCGTCCTTGTGAACGCCGTAAACAATGAACCCGACCTTCGGCTCGATCATTTTCTCCTCCTATAGTTGTATGCAGGTTGTGCGTGCCTCACGGGTGCCAAACTCGAATAAAGGACTCGATATTGCAGCGTTTGAGCTTCGTAGCTCTGAGCGGTAGCGGCATCAGACCCAATGGTTTCGGAAACTCGGACCACCCGCTCGACCGCTTGGGCGAAGCTGCTGTATTTGCCGACAGCAATTCCTGCCAGAATCGCAGTGCCCAGGCAAACCGCTTCAGGACAGCGCATCAAATGAAGTTCGCGGCCGGCCAGCGCAGCGCGCAGCTTCAAACCCAGACGCGAGCGCCCTCCGCCACCGCTGATGTAGATACCGCTGTACGCCCCCGCCGCTTGTTGCAGCAGTTCGGCCATATTTGCGAATTCGCAGGCAATGCCTTCGAGGATGCCCTTGTACAGATCCGAGCGACTCGTGGTCGGACGGATCCCCGCAATCACTCCCGTTGCGTTTGGGTCGAAATCGGGATTACTCGTGCCCAAAAGGTGGGGAGTAATGCATAGCCCGGTGGGCCCTTGAGGTGCGTGTGCCTCCAATGCAGAGCAGAGTTCACCGACCGAGGATTCGAGCAATTCTCCAGCGGAATGAATCAGGCGTAGAAACCACTCGATCATGATTCCCGACGGGAAATAGGCCAGGGTGACATAACGATCTGGGACGACATGGCAGTATGAATTCAGATTTGCAGTGAGCGCTTTCTCAGTCAGGGCAGGGGCTTCCGAGGCTGCGACCAGACACTCATACGTTCCGAACGACGCTGAAACTCGCCCCGGATCCAGCACTCCACTGCCCAGCGCTGCGCAGGGCTGATCGTGACCGCCTACCACGACAGGAGTCCCGGCTCTAAGGCCGAGATCGCCCGCGATGTCCGCCGCCAACTTTCCCGCGATCGTGCCCGCCGGAACCGGGGTGGGAAACTGTTCGGGGCATAACTCGCAGGCGGAAAGAATCTCTGCGGACCAAGTTCGCTTCCGAATATCAAACGCGAGGAAACGGGAAGCCAGCGAGTAGTCCACGTACGGGGGCAGCCCCAGCCGCGTGAGGAGGTAACCGGGGAGTGTCAGGAAACAAGCGGTCGAGGAGAACACATCAGGTTGATGCACCCTCAGCCACAGCATCTTTGCGAGCGGATACATCGAGTGCACTGCCAGCCCCGTGATCTCGAAGAGACGCACGCGCCCGATTGCCTCCGCGAGCCGGTTCGCCTCTGCGACAGCTCGGTTGTCCGCGTTGAGAATGGCCGGACCGATGGCGCACTGGTGGGAATCGACTGGAACAAACGTTTCGCCATGCGAGCTGATGGCAAGAACTTCGACAGGGTCTGAGGTGACGTCGGCGGCTATCGAGCGGGTTACGGCCAGAAGAGCCCGCCAGAACTTCTCCGGCGACATCTCGATCCAGGAAGGATGTGGTGACTCCGGGGAGTAGCTATACGTTTTCTGGGCGAGAGTAAGACCGTCCTCAGAGAATGCGACCGCCTTGCAACTGCTCGTGCCCATGTCTACAGCCAGCAGACTCACAGGTCACTTTCCTTGTGGCGGAGTTTGGTCCCCGAGTATGGAGCGCACACGCTGCAAGAGCTCGGGCATGTTGTCAGCCTGAAAAATATTTCGGCCAAAAAAAACTCCGGCCGCGCCCGATTGCACAATCGAGCGAACAACATTCAGAACTTCCTCGTCCGTACTGGTACGGCTACCTCCGAGCACGAGTATCGGAACCGGGCAGGCGCGGATCACCTCGCGCATTGTCGGCACGTCCCCTGCGTTCTCGGTTTTGATGATGTCGGCTCCCAACTCCGCCGCCATGCGCGTGTGCAGCATGAGCCACCTGGGATCACGCGGGTTCTCGACCTGGTTTCCGCGGGCCAGGGATTCCACAATCAAGGGGATTCCTGCCCGTTCGCACTCGCGGGCAAGACTGCCAACTCGTTCGACTTCCTTTTTCTCGAAGTCGGGGTCGCCGCCGCCGCCCACAAAAAGGAACGTGATGACCGCATCGGCACCCGATCGAAGTGCGTCTTCGGGATGAGCCACCAGGCAGGTTTGAAAACCATTAGCGCCGACTTTCGCCGACTCGTTGAAGGCGGTCGTCCAGTCAAGCCGCGCGATCAGCCCGGGCATGTGGTCGGACGAAACCGATTCCGCGAAATAACGAATGCTGGTCAAATTGAGCAAGATGGCATCGGCCTTTGCTTCCACGAAGCGCCGGATTTGCCGGGCGGGATCGATCGTTCCCGGGATCGGACCCAGGACCAGAGCATGGTCAAAGGCCACGACCAGCGTGCCACGGTCGTGGCGGAGAATTCGCCGCAACCGAATCTGCTTTCCAAAATCCGCCAAGCTTTTTCTCCGGTGAAACGTTACAATGCTGGTAAATCTAGCCTTCCAGCGCTCTGCTGTCAACTGGTTGCGGCACATGGCGATGGGATGTGTTAGAGTCATGCGGATTTTCTCGTGAGCTCGGAGGGGTTCGTGTCCGGCGGGATACGATCGCTCTACCGAGGAGGAACAATGGTAACCATTCGCGACGTCGCGGGAGAAAGTGGCTTTTCGGTCACGACGGTATCGATGGTGCTGAACGAGGGGCCCAGATCCGGCCGCATTTCTCCTAGCACCCGCACGCACATCAGGAAGGTAGCTCGTCGCCTCGGGTACAGGCCCAATCTATTTGCGCGATCCCTCCGGAGTCAGCGCAGCCATACGATCGGCGTCGTCGTGTTCGACATCACCGATCCTTATTGCACGCAGATCCTTCGCGGAATTGAGAATCATCTCCGGCCGTCTGGCTATTTTCCCATCGCCACCGATCTGCAGAACGACAGGTCGCAATTCCAGCGCTGTGTGGACATGCTGCTGGATCGCCGGGTGGAGGGTTTCATCGCCGTCGCCAACCCTGTCTACCTCGATACTGGATTGCTGGCCGAGCTCGCAGAGCGCGACATTCCGGCCGTTGTGATCGGCCGAGAGTTACAGCGCGGCTCGATCAGTTCCATCGTGGTTGACAATGAGGCTGGTACCCGGCAGGCGATTCAGCACCTCTACGAATTGGGCCACAGCAGAATCGCATTTATTAAAGGCCCGAAGATCCTGGTAGACAGCCGGCAGCGCTGGCGGGGGATCCAGAGCTTTGCGCACGACGTCGGATTGAAGATCGATCCGAATCTGGTTCTAGAAATCAAAGGCAGGAATTCGAGTTATGCCGAGGGCTGCGAGTTGACCGAGGAGTTGTTGCGGCGGCGCCCGGATTTCACCGCGCTGGTTGCATTCGACGATCTCACCGCGTTTGCCGGGGTTCGCGCCCTTACCAAGGCCGGACGCCGGGTTCCGAAGGACTGCTCCGTCGTCGGCTTCGACGATATCCCCGGCTCGGAGTTCTACAATCCGCCGCTCACTACCGTGCAGCAACAGTTGGAGATGCAGGGTTCGCTGGGCGCGGAAATCGTCGAAGAACTGATCAGGGCTTCGGTGGAAAAACGTCCCGCTCAGGCGAAATACCGCAAGGTGTCGCCGAAGCTGATCGTGCGTGAGTCGACCTGTCCGGCGATGCATTCCTAGGGACCGGCGTGGGAACGATTGACACACAGCATAGGATTTAGGCGAATCGTTTCACCGAAACGCGGGCGGGAGATCTCATGGCCAACGTATTGAAAACTGATCTTTATCGCTGGTGCAAAGTCCCTGCCGGGGACTTGCCTAGCCATCCAGACTTGCGGACGCGATTCCGCGTCGTCCGGGACTCCGTTGAAATGGGTCAACTGATGGCAGAGGAACTGGTGAGCCTGGTTGAAGCCAATAATCAGCGGGGCTTGCCCACCCGCGCCATTATTCCTTGTGGGCCAAGTTGCTGGTACGCTTCCTATACAAAACTAGTGAACGCACGGAGCGTGTCCCTGCGGAACTTGTCGGTATTCCACATGGACACGCAAAATGCCAAGATTTTGTGCACAGCTCCTGTCCGAATCTGCGATTGGTAGTGAGCGCCGGGAAGAGGGGCGCGTACGGCGTGACGGCCGAATATACAACTACTGTCCGGCGCCGAAGGTAGAGGGTGCTTCAACCGCTGGGGCGGGGGACTCGCTGCTCGGAGGGATTATTGCCGCAGTCGCTTCAGGTATCCCTTTCCTGAGGGGAGACTTCCCAAAAGAGAGCGTAGCCTCGAAGTCAGTTGAGACAGCCCTGGAGTTGGGAGTCTTGCTAGCCAGCTACAAGTGCCTGTCGCCGCACACAATCAATCCGTCAGCGTGCGTTGAAACTCTGGATGCCTTTGCGCGCGATCTTGGAAAATCCTTTTCTAATCAGGTGCGGGAACTTCTGATCGACACCATCTCCACCTAGACGCAGGTTCGCGCATCTCCCAACTGCCGTGATGAGTGACCTGTGGCCGAAGAAATCGGCACAAAATCTACGACACTGTGGGGGTTGCCTGCAGCGATGAGAGATGTCCGGAAATATACTTTTTCTCTTGACATCGAAGGCAATCGAGATGTATCAAGTTGCGGTCAGGTAAAACGTTACACCAACGTGTGACTGCTGGGCACGTTTCATCCAGTTTGCCATGAAGTTCTACTTCTAACAGCGCTTCCCCAGCGCAGGGGGACGAGTTTGAAGCTTGTCCCCAATCTTGGAACATCGGAGCAGCATGGCAGATCAAACCGTGTCCGCTGCAGATGGACCTCGCCTCCGCCGGACCCTTGGGCTTTGGGACCTGATCCTTTACGGGATGATCGTGATTCAGCCCACTGCTCCCATGCCGGTTTACGGCATTATGAGCCAGCGCGCGCATGGTCACGCTGTAACCACGGTCCTCATCGCGATGGTGGCCATGCTGTTCACCGCCATCAGCTACGGACGAATGGCGCGTGCCTACCCCAGCGCCGGTTCCGCTTTTACCTACGTCGGCTCCGAAATTCATCCCGCGCTCGGATACGTTACCGGCTGGGGCATGGCGATGGACTACATGCTCAATCCCATCGTATGCACGATCTTATGCAGCAAGTTTGCGCTCAATTTTTTCCCGGAGCTTTCCTATCCCGTACTTGTGGTTCTGTTTATTGCGTTGTTTACCGGACTCAATCTGTTTGGAATCCGAACCTCGGCGCGCATTAACGACACGTTTGCGGCTGCCATGGGAATCGTGATTGTAATTTTTCTGGCTGCCGCTGCCCGCTACGTATTGAGGATGCCGCACGATGGCATAGCTTTCTTCACGCGGCCTTTTTACGACCCTCAGACTTTTTCCTCAACGGCCGTACTGGGTGGCACCTCATTGGCGGTGCTGACCTACATCGGATTTGACGGAATCTCCACGCTTTCGGAAGAAGCAGAGAATCCCAAACGAAACATTCTTCTGGCGACCGTCCTCGTCTGTCTGATAACCGGCGTCCTTGCCTCGGTTGAGGTTTATGCTGCGCAACTGGTTTGGCCTAGTTCTGTACCGTTCCCCGATGTGGATACCGCGTATGTTGCGGTTGCCGGGCGTGCAGCGGGCCACTGGCTATTCAGCCTAATCAACGTCACGCTCCTGGTGGCCACCGTCGGGTCAGGAATGGGATCGCAACTCGGGGCCGCGCGTCTGCTGTACGGAATGGGCCGAGGTAATGCAATTCCGAAATCATTCTTTGGCGCCATAGAACCCAAACGGCGTATTCCTCGGAATAACGTTCTGTTCGTAGGCGTGTTTGCTCTGATCGGCACAACCTTCCTGACATTTGAGCGCGCTGCCGAGCTATTGAATTTCGGCGCCCTTCTGGCGTTCATGGGAGTCAATGCGGCGTCTTTTACAAGGTACTTTCTCCGCGAACGAAAAAGAGACTTGAGCAACTTCCTGGTGCCCTTACTCGGATTCACGGTTTGCTTGCTGCTTTGGCTGAACCTTAGCCGTCCCGCCAAAATCGCCGGCGTGATTTGGATGGCGCTCGGAATCGGCTACGGAGCAATCAGGACCCGCGGTTTCAAGGCGGAGCTGGTTTCGTTCGAAATTCCCGAGGATGCAAACGGCGAAGCAGAAGCCGCCAGATAATCACGCGAGGCAAGAGAGCCCAAACGGCTGGAAATTCAGATAACAGTTCGTCTTACCAAGGAGGACATCGTGGCGGTCATTCTACGTTTGATTCAGCAATACCACCCTTCCCACAAAAAGGAATTCCAAGCGCTTGAGAAGCAATTTGCCGAACTGGAGCATCGAGGCATTCTCCCCACAGGGGAGCGCATGGCTCCGATTTCGGGTCGCGAACCTGGCAATACCATCGTCTGGCAGTGTCGATTTGACTCCCTTGCTGCAGCCGAGACAGCTCTCAAGCAAATCGACAACAGTGCGGAACACACGGAGCTTGCCAACAAACAACATCCGTTATTCCAGCGAAGCTGGGTCGAGTTTTACGAGGTGCTCGAGTACTGACTTTCTCCCGCTACCCGAAATACAGTTTTCTCGAAAGGATGGCTAAAATCGCGCTCTCAAAAACTGAGAGAGTTCACCGGGGTTTCATCAACCGCAAGTTGTTGAAAAGCTGGCGGAGAGAGGGAGATTCTGCTCCGCCCAAAATCAGATTGATTCAGTCCCTAATGCTCCCGAGTGGCGCAAAACCTAAATGGAGCGAGTGCGGCAGATCGCCGCCACCGGAATTGACGGCATCTATGTGGACATCCCGTACTGGATGACCCACTTCGGCACACAGCGTTTACCACGCGACCGCTGAGGGCCTGCCAGGTTGCTACGATCCCCAATACGCCGACGGACGCCATTGAAGGGTGCTCTCATTCGCTGTCAACAGGGGCGTGGACACAAAAATGAGCCTCTTTTAAGCGGCACTCTTTCCCTTGGCTTCTTGCTCGGAAGCGGGCGTCGCCAGGCTGTCGCACTGCTCGGCATGCAGTTTCGCTGCCTCGGCGTCGTGATGAATTGCGTGTTGATTGTGTCCGTGAGCCAGGTATGCGTGGTGCGCAGCCTTCTCGTGCTCCTCGGCCTCGTCGTATTTCGCTGCCTCTCTGTAATGGTAGGCCGCCTGCTCATGGTGACGAGCAGCGTGATGGTAATGCTCCCAAGTCTTTGACATGCGTTTCTCCTTCGTCAGATCTGGCTGTACATCTGGCTACCCTTTTTAGCGAAGCGACTGAAAACCGCTCCGTGTGTACTCCCGGTATCCAGGGTCCATACGTGCGTGGTTGTTGGACGTGTACGTTGCGTGTTTTGCGGCACACGTTACCTCTACCCGCACTGAAGGCGACGTGGTGGGTCTCACTGCAGGGATCACGCTGACTTCTTTTCGAAGACCAGAGGACGCGCTTTTGCACGGCATCATGGTGTCCGTTTCAAACTCACGGAGCGGTCAGGCGCGGACATTGCGGGCTCCTTAACTGTATGGTCCGGTTGGAAGGAGACCGAACACAGAGTGAGGGCGGCAGAGGCTACACCAGGGCCACTAGTGCTGGAACTCGTAGTGACTTTCTTCAAACCGAACTTCGACGCCCGCTCAGTAAATTAATGACCAGAACCACCAGCCCCACAACCAGAAGCAGATGGATCAGACCTCCACCGATATGCAGGCTGAAACCCAGAAGCCACAAAATTAGAAGAACAACAAAAATGGTCCAAAGCATGTCAACCTCCAGTGCTCATTCGCGGAGCACCTAAATGTGAATCTCATCCAGCGTCCGCGAGAGAACTGCTTCGCGCGAACGGGACAAGAGGCTAAGTGATGGGACTGTGCCGCCACTTGAAACATACAAAATCGGCTGAATGGCGAACAGCGGCAGCCCCGTTTGGCATAAGCTACTTCTGATCCTTCTCTTTAGCTTTCTCTTCAGCTTTCCCTTCGGCTACGGCTTGGGCTTTTGCTCCGCGAACTTCCGCAAGGAACGGCTGGGCTACGCGTGGAGCCGCTACTTGGCCCAACAGCAAAGCCCGAGTTGTGACCTTGCGTCCATAAATCGCGTGCCGGGAATCACTGTCTTGGCGGATCGATGCTCCTTCCAACGTGAGCCCAGCGAACACACCTTTGGCACGGGAGTAGGTCAGAATCTCTGTATCCATCTTCCAATCCGTACCGGCCTCGGCATGCCGTCCAACTGGACCCGCTGCTGCTGAAGCGTCCGCTCCAACGTGGAAATTACTCGAGAGCAGCTTTTGCATCCCTTTTTCATTCTGAATGATCAGTACTACGTCCACCGCTTCTATACCGATCTGCAGTCCCCAACTTCCACCCGAAATCGTGATGAACGCCGGCGCGCTCCAGCCCTCCGCCGTGCGGCAAGTAGCTACGCCTTTGCCTCCTTTAGCTCCGAAGACAAAGCCACCTTTGACCATGTGCGGTATGACGGCCACGCACTTTGCATGCTCCAACACTTCTTCCGGGATTCCCTTGTCGGGTGTACCCATAATTTGGTGTAGCACAGTGGTGGCGTTGTCCAGTCGGTCGGTGGCATCTTCCCGCGCCGACCCTGCCCAGCACAGCGTGCCGAGACCAAACATCGCGAGTACGAAAATTACTTTTCTCATGGACAGCCTCATTTCTGTTACCAGTGCGCCGACCTCGCACCCAAATCCGCATAGAATGCGGGGCGCACCAGGACAGTTTTGACCTTAGCAAATCAGGCTTCAGGAGGTCTGAGCAAAAATGCTCACACTTGCCACGGGAGAAATTGACGGCAAACTTATCGGAAGAAATCTATCTTGTCGGATAAGAACTCGTGCGCGGGATCACATTTGACATTGCAACCCGCGTGCACTCCTGTCCATTTCGGAATGAACCCGAGGCCCACTCCAGAGATGTTCAATTCTGCTCAGACCTCAGACAGCCACGAGATTACAAAAGTGGCAGCCCTCCAAGGGGATCAGAAGAACCGCAATCCGCATTTACGAGGGCGAAGGAGAAATATGAAAACCAGCACGAAAGATAAGATCAAGGGCAGCTTCCACGAAGTAAAGGGAACAATCAAGGAGGGGATCGGAAAGGCTACGAGCGACCGCAATTTGAAAGCTGCGGGGAAAGCCGAAAAGAAGGCGGGCAAAGTTCAACAGCGTATCGGCGATGCCAAAGAAACCGTCGCAAACTTGAAAGGACGGCTGGCAGAGCTAAAGAAAACTGGATAGGCCGTTGAGAAATGAACCGGCAGAGTTGAAAGACTACAGCGGGATCTCGGCCTTGGCTGCTATCGGGCGGGAAAAGCTGCGTATCTGGATCCGATGAGGGTGGTGCGGTTTGAATTATGCAGTGTCTGCGCTCTTGGCGCTGGAGTGGTCGGCGCAAACATGGGACGCAAACTCTTTGTCGCGCCGTAACTCGAAGTTGCGCATCATTTCATCGAAGGATGCGCCAGCGGGCGGACCAGCAGGTTTGAACCGCCAGCCACACTCGGAGCAACCAAAACCCCGAAAACGTTGTTGCTCAATCCATACCAGCTTCCGGTTCATGGCAGCCTATGTCGGTGCGCCCCAACGTTGTCTGACCGCGTGCTAGTAACTGCTTGCCGTCAAGGGACGAAACGTTCTCCTTTCGCAGCGGCGTACTGCCTCCACGCAGCAGAAAACCGTCACCCAGTCTGGGCCTGGCGAAAGATGCATGCAGTGATGGGCGAAGCTTACACGCGCCAATTTGGATGGTCTGTCGGGCATCCTACATACCGGAGGAGCTTCGTTCGTGGGAGTCTGATTCCGGGGCCTGGTTTGAAAGTGAAGCGGAATCGCTTTGACTGTCGGTCACGTTTTGTGCATCGCGGTGCCGACGCGCGTGCGGCGGAGCAACCCAATGTAGGATGCCCTACCGAAGCGCCATGTTTGGACCTGTATACTCTGCCGAGTAGCGCGAATCATCAGAATTCCTGTTTCGCACATTTATGGCGGGTGGGTTAAATCCCCGCGTCTGGGAGGGTTTTCGGTTCTCGCCTGTGGCGCGCAAGAACCTCCAAGTCGTGCAGGCTGGCGAGCGGACGAATGCCGCAGGAAAGCCAGTCAGCAACAAAATACTTCTATCAATCTCCGATAGCGAGTACAACTCCCTCCGCCCACACCTCGAATACGTCCGCTTGCCAAACCATCTAGTCCTTCACGAGAGCGGCGGAAAGCTAGAATTTGCGTATTTCCTGAATCGAGGTCTGATTTCGCTGGTCGTCGTGATGAAAGATGGAAAGACCGCCGAGGCTGGCGTAGTTGGCAATGAGGGCTTCACAGGAACACCAGCGGTTGTCGGCCTGAGCAGGGGTCTGCTGAGGGCGGTGGTTCAAGTCACGGGGGACGGATTTCGGGTAAAAGTTGGAGCTTTGCAAAATACGTTGGAATCCGCGCCACACCTGCAATTGATGTTGAACCGCTATGCAGTAGTTCGGAGTATGCAGGTTGCACAAACGGCCGCTTGTAATCGGCTGCACGATATTAAGCAGCGCCTTGCGCGGTGGTTGCTAATGACTCAGGACAGAGTGGACTCAGGCGCGCTGCCCATCACGCATGATTTTCTCGCAACGATGCTAGGGACCGATAGGCCTACCGTGAGCCTGGCGGCTGGTTTTTTGCAGAGGAAAGGGATCATCGAGTACACCCGTGGCGCGGTGAAGATCGTGAACCGCAAGAAACTTGAGGACTCCGCCTGCGAGTGCTATGGCGTTATCCGACAATACGATGGCGAGCTGGGCTTGAAATAAGTCCGCAAGATAAGGCTCTTCCTGTTCGGCTCCTTTCTCCCGAGCTCCTTTGGTTGGTTGGCACCACCGAAGTCTACTCGGGCCTGGGGACTTATATGCTTCGCGGCTGAAAAGCGTCGAGCGGTCGTGGTCGGCATACCGACGTGAGACGCCGTACAATTGGCCACTAATGGCCCAGTTGCCGGTCCGCAAAGACTGGATCGCTAAGAATCGATTACTATTACGCGGAGCTTTCGCATGCGCTCGCGTTTAACCTTAGTCACTTTGTCAGCTGTGTCGCTCCTGCTACTTACTGTGAGCGCAAGCCCGCAGAGCCAAACCCCTGCCGGCACTGCCGACTCGACGCAGCAGAAGACGCCCGTCATACACGTCACCACCCGCCTCCTACAGGTCAGCGTCATCGTGCAAGACAAAGAAGGCGCCCCCATGACCGGGTTAAGAAAAGAGGACTTTAGGGTGCTCGACGGCGGCAAGCCGCAGGAAATCGCCTTCTTTTCGGCAACTGCTCCCGGTCACGCACCGGCCCATCCTCTCCCCGCCAGCGTATTCACCAACCGCTCCGACCTGAAGGGAGAAGATCCTGGCGCCACGATTGTCCTTCTGTTCGATTGTTTGAATACCTCCTTTGAAGACCAGGGCTACGCGCGCTGGAATGTTCTGCATTTTCTGAAATCGGTCAAGCCGCAGGACCACGTTGCGATTTTTGCGCTTACGACCGAACTCATTTCCCTGCACGACTTCACGCAAGACACTGCCGCGCTCGCCAGTTCGGTGAACCGCTTCAGTCCCCGACTGCTGGCAGCCTTTGACGCTTCGAATCCCAAGGTATTCCACGTCCCTGGCCTGGACAATGATCCCTTCTTTAAGAGTTTTGAGGATCACGTTGACAATGCCAATGGGAAAATCGCCGATTGGGCGGTGGTTGACCGCTTTCGGATTACGAGCGCGGCGTTTGTCGCCCTCGCGGACTATGTCGCCAATATTCCCGGCCGCAAGAGTCTGGTGTGGATTTCCGACGGAATTCCGATCCAACTGGGAGCCGGCCGTATCGGCGTTCCGGATCGAGACGACTTCCGTTTCGATAACCCGAACGTACCAAGCGCGGCGGGCGCCGGCGACATGAGCGTTCTAGCCCGGGTCCTCAATCGCGTGAATATGGCGATCTACCCGATTGATGCCCACGGGATCGAGGCCGGCGCTTTCATCGGCTTTTTCACGCGCCAGGACCGGCGCGATACCTTCCGACTGCTTGCCGACCGGACGGGAGGCAGAGCCTTTTACGGCACCAACGATATTGCGGGAGCGATTAACTCTGCCTTCGAAGATGGCCGCTACACATACACGATCGGTTTTTACCCCAACCATGGAGTTTGGAACGGCGAATTCCGCGAGATCAAAATCAGCGTGCCCGCGGAAGACGCACATCTGCGCTACCGGCAGGGCTACTTCGCTTTTCCAGAAAGGTCCGAAGGCGCAGCAATCATGAGGACCGCTCTACAAGAGGCGGCGCGCAGCCCGCTCGATGCCACCGGTCTCGGCGTTAGCGTGAAAGGCCAGACGGTGCCGCCTGCTTCAGCCCACCTAGTGAAACTGCAGGTCACGCTGGACCCAAAACAATTCCTTCTGCGCGACGAGGGCAATCAAAACCGGGGAAGCATGGATCTGCTCTTCTTGCAGAAGGATTCCTCGGGCCAGTTTCTTTTCGTGAAAAAGCAGCACCTCGACGTCAGTTTTGACCGGAAGGAATACAGTCTGGTCGCAGAAAATGGCCTCACCTTGCAACAGCGTCTAATCATCGATCCCGCTTCGGCCGAGCTCCGGGTTCTGGTGCGCGACGCCGGCTCTGGAGCTCTGGGCTCGGTCACCATCCCGGTGAAGGAACTCCTGAAGTAACTCGAAAGCGAGCGAGGCCAATCTTGCGGGACCGCTCCCCGCAGCTGTTGCCATCGACCCGGCTTCTCCGCCAGAAAAGGCAGAAGCTTTTTCTGTTGAACCCAGCCCTAATAGCTTGGCCGAACAGCCTAATTACCCGCAGCCGACTAA
>OCZU010001098.1_pt1 | contig 18162 bp, 15 predicted proteins | sample 1539001 | NCBI WGS metagenome assembly OCZU01 (sample SAMEA3539306, study PRJEB22396) | soil metagenome | biome: tundra; feature: field; material: soil | place: USA | collected 2010-05 | depth 0.15 m | reverse complement strand
ACCAGCCGGAACATCACGGACCGACACACCCTTGAAACCAAGATCAACTTAGGCTAAGTGGCATTGACTCAAGAGCCGACTACTGGCTACGGACTTTGTCCGCGCCGAGTACGGTGCCCGTCACCTCCTTGCCGCGCAAGGCGAGCGTGGCGATCAGGTACATCACCATGCCGCCGAGCAGTCCGAAGCTGTACATGGCGAACATCGAGCCGTCCGGGGGACCGAACAGCGTCAGGATGGTGCCGCCGCCGATTGCGCCAATAACGGTGGCCAGGTCGGTGATTGCCGCCGTTTCCGTGGTCCGTGCCAGCGTGCGGTAGGTAATGTACCCAACGACGATCCCGAAGCAGACCGCGCCGCCGAGCACTAGATGGCTGGGGTGCTGAATCGTTGTTACCGCAAGAATCATCGGTGCTCCCCTGGTTGCGATGTCGCTGGGCGCAGTCGCAAACTTGCTGCGCAATAGGGCGTGTAGGTGAAGCCGAGCAGGTTGCCGCGACGGAGCAGGTGCCATCGCATCAGGCGGATCGCCTCGCCGACCGTGGAACCGGTCGAGAACGCCGCGAGAAACTGTTCCATCGCCTTCGATGCGGTTAGCTGATCGATCAGGGTCTCGGTGCCGATCACCCCGGCGGCTCCGCCATCGACGAAGTTTGGCACGAATCCAGCCATTGTCGACTGCACGATCTCGGCGGTGTGGCATGCGTTCAGAACCACCAGCGGATGTCTGCTGTACCAGTGGTCGGCTGGCCATTTGTCGCGAGTCCACACCGCTATGTCGCCGCTGGTCAGCGGCCGGTCCGGGAAGACCAGCTTCGAATCCAGGCCCGCCTCTCCCGCCTGCTCCGCGTGGCTGAGCAGGTAGACGATGTCCATCGTTGCTGGTGTCAGTGCTGAGCGAAGCTCCCTGGCTGCCGTCACCACGGCGTCTGGGCCTGTCGGGAATCCGGTAACTCGTTTGCGTAGTTCGACTAGGTGTTCCTCCAGCCGAGTCTTGTCCAGCCTGGAGCCGGTTCCTGGCAGCACCGCCACTGAGGTCGGGTCTTCGGTGACGACCTGATCGAGCGACCGCCCTTTTGGCGGCTCGGGAACCTCGATCAGGTGGGCGAGACCCCAGAACCCCCACGGGCACAGTATCGCTGGCTCAGCCGGATCAGCCGTGGCCTGCTCGTGAAAGTCCGTGTGCGGGCAGGTGGCCGGCGGTGGCCAGCTAGCTGACCCACCGGGTCCGTACTCCTGCACCGACGGGCAGGTCCGCAGGGGATCCTCCGGGTGCTCTATCGGCAGGTCATAGAGCACCTGCCAGGGCACGACGAACGGTCGCTGCGCGGTCCTGGCGATCTGGACGACCGGCGGTCGACCACGGACCTGCGCCTCGTGCTGCAGCATCGGGGCCAATCCGGCACTCGCAGCAGTGTTGAAGATCCGGTTGTACAGCTCCCGGCCGACCGTCGCGAGACGCCGCAGCATCATCCGATAGGGGTCAGGGGGCACATCCACGTTCGGGTAGCGGGCCTGGTACCGGCTCTTTTTCTCGACGAAGTACATGTCGGTCAGGGCACGGCGCACGGCGACCGCGGAGGGACTCCAGTTGGCAGCGGTGAACCGGAAGCTGAACGTGCCGGTCCCGTGAACCGCATTAATCGTCAGGTGGTCGGCTCCCTCGACGATGCTCGCCGCGCGGTCGGTCAGAACGGGCAGTTTGTCGAAGGTGTGCAGCAGGCGGTAGGTCTCCCTGGCGCCCGCACCCTCCCCTGCCAGCACAGCGAGCTCGACGACCTGTTTGTGCACGGCGGCCGCTCCGACGTAGATCAGCACCTCGAGGTCGATGCGACCGCGGGAAGACCTCTGGGGGATCGCGAATTCGGCCAGCTCTCGATGCTCCTCCGAGCACTCCTCATGGTTAATGACGTCCCAGTCGACTTCGTCAGGGAGCTGGTCGGAACTCGGGCAGGTGAACGCCGGACCCTGGTCGGGCAAATAGAGGTAGCCGTGCTGCGTGTCTTCGCCCGGGTGATCGGTCAGCTGCACGAAGATGCCAATCCGCCGGGCACGGCGGGGGAGCAGTTCGTCAGGGAACGACGCCTCGCCGCCGAGCAGGCTGTCAGCACGACGCTGCCCGATGCCAATCCCGAGCAAGTAATCGGTGTCGATCGACAGGAGCCCGCCGGCGCTGACCGGTACGCGGTCAGCGGCGGCATAGACGACCGTATTGACGTGCCGGGGCTGGGCCGGTGTCGGCTCCGTCCGGTCGGCGAGGGTGTCGGTCCATCCTCTTGCAATGATGGAACCTGGTTCTGCCGCCAGGGTGATCTGTCCAGTCCACTTAGGCGAGCCGGGCCGGGGGCTCGCGGCATTGCTCGCGTCGAGGGATTGGACCACGAACTGCTGCATGATGGGATGCGTCCGACGGAAAGCAGGAATGGGCCGGGCTGCGAATAGCTGGACCTGCTCTGAGTCGGCTACTTCCTGTTCGGTGCCGTGGGCTGTGTCGCGCCTACGAAGTCCCAGCGCTTCCAGCGCCTCGGCGCCCGTCGCATCATCGGTGGCGATGGCAACGATCGTTGGGGTGTCGAAGTGGTCGGCGATGACGGCTGCCCAGCGAAGGTCGTTGAGCGGGGACGACATCGCGCCGCTCACGATCACGACATCAGGCACCTGGTAGGCGATCTCCTGGCGCACTCGGGCGATGTCAGGGGGTTCGAAGAGCAGGCGCGACCGGATCCGGACGACCCGCTGGCGGATCTCCCCGATGCGCTGCGGACGAGTGATTCGGGTCGCGCCCAGATCCAGGTCGAGATTGACCGCGCTGTGGCCGAGTTCTGCTGTACCGAAGGCTTGCGTGACGGCTCGCCGTGACCCGGTCGCGATCAAGAAGCCGCCACGGTCCAAGTCAAGGTTGCCGAATCGTTGCCCGAAAGCGCCTGGGTTGTCAAGTTCTGCCATGACTGAGGCGAGCGACCAGTGCCAGTCGATTTCCATGCCAGCCCACCACCTTTTGCCATCGGGCGCCAATCACAGGGTAAACCCGGACCCGGCAGGCACGGCCAGTCCCGCTCGAAGTAGGAATCCGGCTGCTGATCTGTCGTTCCTGCGACTAACCGGCTGGCCCGAAGCTGCTCAGGAGCTCGTTCCACATGGTCGCGAAGACGGGCGACCAGTCGGCGTCGGGACCGTAGAATTCGATCGCGTAACCAAGGTGCCGAGGCCGGACGATAAAGCCTTGGTCGATGACATGCGTCCGTTCGCCCTGAAAGACATTGTTGAACTCCCAGACGGCCGCGTCATAGCCGCGGTAGGCGACCGGCTGGATGCGGATCTGCTGATAGGTCGGGTCGGACTCCGCTCTGTTCGCGGCCTGCTGCCTCCAGTCGGCGAGCTGATCGGCCTGTGGATGCGTGGTCCAGGCGATCACCACCACGAACCGCCCGTGCGGGCCAGCGAACTGGACCTGGGTTCCGGTCCTGGAACGCACCTGCCAGCCGGCCGGCAGCTTGACGGAGAAGCCGCTCGGGTCCTGGTAGCTGGTCCAGGAGAGTCCGGCTGGCTGCGCTGGGCTCACCGGCGTGGATCGGGCCGACTGCCCTGCCGTGGACCGTGCTGCTTGCGCCGCCGAGGACTGGCCAGTCGGCACAGCCGTGGAGCGGCCCGTCGGCCGGCCGCGGAGGGGCCTGGCGGCCCAGCCGTGGCCAGGTGCGAAACGAGGGCCACAGCGGTGACGGCGACTGCCGCCCCTAGCACGTGTGGGCGATGTACGACGCGATGCCAGAGCGACTCCGTGTGGCGATCCTGCTAGGCCATTCACGGGTCTCCGCGTCTCGGAGACATGCGGCCTGCGAGTCGCGGACATCGACTTCATGCGCGGGATAGTGCTGCCGCGTGTGCAGTACCCGGCCGAGCCCCTGAAGACGGAGATCTCGAAGACTTCGGTGCCTGTTCCGCGATCGCTGACCTTGCGCCTAGCCGCGCACGTGCAGCTGCGGCCGGGGGAGTGGCTGATCACCGGCCCGGACGGCCGTCAGACGGGACCGTGGGCAGTTGAGCGAGCCATTCGGACAGCCCGCGAGAAGGTGAAGGACCTCCCCGCGGGCTTCCGCTACCACGACTTGCGCCACTACTATGCCTCGCTGCTGATCGCCTCAGGCGCCGACGTCAAGATCGTTCAGGCGCGGCTGCGCCACGCTTCGGCCAAGACCACGCTCGACACGTACGGTCACCTATGGCCTGACCGGGACGAGTCAACTCGGGATGCTGTTGACGCCGTTCTGGCCACGAAATTCCAAGATCCTGCGGACTCTCTGCGGACCAGCGAGGAGACGTCATGACATCTCTGCAGCTCAGCAGGCCGTTCTCGGTCAGCAGTCGAAGTACATTTCGAACTCGTGCGGGTGCGGGCGCAGCCGGATCGGGTCGAGTTCGTTCGAGCGCTTGTAGTCCAGCCAGGTGGAGATCAGGTCCGGGGTGAAGACGCCGCCTTCGAGCAGGAACTCATGGTCGGCTTCCAGGTTGTCCAGCACCCGCTCCAGCGAGCCGGGAACCTGCGGGATGGACCGCGCCTCGTCCGGCGGCAGCTCGTACAGGTCCTTGTCCACGGGCTCTGGCGGCTCGAACTTGTTCTTGATCCCGTCCAGGCCGGCCATCAGCATGGCGGCGAACGCCAGATAGGGGTTGCAGGACGGGTCCGGGACCCGGAACTCCAGGCGCTTGGCCTTCGGGCTGGAACCGGTGATCGGGATGCGCACGCAGGCGGACCGGTTCCGCTGGGAGTAGACGAGGTTGACCGGCGCCTCGAAGCCAGGCACGAGCCGGTGGTAGGAGTTGACCGTCGGGTTGGTGAACGCCAGCAGCGACGGCGCGTGCTTGAGCAGGCCGCCGATGTAGTAGCGGGCCATGTCCGACAGCGCGGCGTAGCCGATCTCGTCATAGAACAGCGGCGTGCCGTCCTTCCACAGGCTCTGGTGACAGTGCATGCCGGAGCCGTTGTCGCCGAACAGCGGCTTCGGCATGAAGGTGACTGTCTTGCCGGCCGCGCGGGCCACGTTCTTGATCACGTACTTGAAGAGCATCAGGTTGTCGGCCATCGCCAGCAGGCTGCCGAACCTGATGTTGATCTCGGACTGGCCGGCGGTGCCGACCTCGTGATGCTGCATCTCCACCGTGATGCCGCACTCGATCAGCTTGGCTGCCATCTCCGCTCGCAGGTCGGCGAAGTGGTCAGCCGGGGTGACCGGGAAGTAGCCGCCCTTGTACCTGGGCTTGTAAGCCAGGTTGCCGCCCGGCTCCTCACGCCCGGTGTTCCAGGCACCCGCGACCGAGTCGATGTAGTAGTAGCCGGAGGCCGCTGACGTCTCGAACCGCGCCGAGTCAAAAATGTAAAACTCCGCCTCAGGGCCAAAGTAGACGGTGTCAGCGATCCCGCTGCCGCGCAGGTACTCCTCGGCCTTGCGCGCCACGTTCCTGGGGTCACGGGTATATGGCTCACCGGTCAGCGGGTCATGCACGAAGAACGTCATGTTCAGGGTCTTGCGGGTGCGGAACGGGTCGACCACGGCCGTTGTCGGGTCAGGCAGCAGCAGCATGTCCGACTCGTGGATCTGCTGGAAACCGCGGATCGACGAACCGTCGAACATCAGCCCGTCGGTGAAGATCCGCTCGTCGAACGCACCGACCGGGACAGTGAAGTGCTGCGTCGTTCCCGGCAGGTCGCAGAACCTGACATCGACGAACTGAACATCGCTATCCGCGAGGTACCGCAGGACGTCGTCACCGCTTGTGAACATCAGCTCTCCCTTGCTCGTTAGCTCGCATGGCCGTGCACCTTCGAAGTCATGCACCCTAGCGATCCCGTGGCGCTGTCGCGGCTAGGTCAGGCAGAACCCCGCGAGCCGCGCCGGCCGACCGGGTCGGGACGACGCTAGCGTTGCATGGTTTCCGCCCCGTATCCCCGATGTTTCGGCCGCGTTACGCACGTCCGGCCCAGCTGGCAGCCATGCCCAGGCCAGCCAGGACGAACTCTTTGATTTGGCGTAACAAGTGCCAGGGTGTCGGTGCCCGCCGCATAGCTGGGTACTGTAAGTCCGTGACCGAACAGCGTCGGGCCGGATCGCCGGCCACCCCGCGCGGCGCTGCCGACCAGGCCGGGTTCCCCGGTCAGGATCTGGGCTTTCCGGAGTCCGGTCCTGGCTCGATGGCTAGTCAGGCCCGAAGAGTCGCCGCGCTGTTCATCGACTGGCTGCTGTGCGCGTTCGTCGTCGTCGCTGCCTTCAGAACGCCATACTGGCAGGTCCAGTACTGGACGCTGCTCGTGTTCGTCGTGCAGGACATCGTGCTCACCGGCCTGATCGGCATCACTGTCGGCAAGCGGCTGCTGGGGCTCCGGGTGGTGCGGCTCGACGGCCGGATGGTGGGCCTTGGCTGGGCGCTGATCCGGACCGCTCTGATCCTGACGATCGTCCCGCCGCTGATGCAGGATCACGACCTGCGCGGGCAGCAGGACCGCGCGTCGAACACCGCCGTGGTCAGGATCTGACCGCTACCGAGTCCTTGGCCGTGGCGGCTTGGGCATCCGGCCCGATCTCGGCATCGGCCCCTTGGGCGTCTGCAGCGACGATGGCAGCGCCTTCATCCGGTTATTGAGGTCGGTGACCGCGGCCGGCTTGAGCGCACGAGGAAGGCCCATCAGCTTGCGCTGCAGCTTCTTGATCGGGACCTGCCCGGTCTCGTCGCCCACCTGCAACTCGTGCACCGGGACTCCGTAGGCGACCCGGCCCAGCTTCTTCTTCTCGGCGGTGAGCAGGCTGGCCAGGCCGGTAGGCGCGCCCTCCCCGATCAGGACCACACCCGGCCTGCCGACTACCCGGTGCACGATGTCCATGTTCCGGTTCGCCGCGATGGCGGGCGTGACGGTCCAGTTGCCGCGCATGGACTGCACGATCGCCGCTGCTGCCCCCGGCTGCCCCGCAATTGCCGAGTACTGCGCCGACTGCGCGTACCGGCCGAAGACAATCATGGCGGTCGCCAGACCGAGCAGCACGCCGAGCGGGGTCAGCTCGACCACCGCGCCGGTCAGCAGGCCGATCAGGACGAAGAGCACCGCGATGCCGACGCCACTGCCGAACACGACCGGCAGCGCCCATCGATTCGACTTGCGGACAACTCCGGCCACCATGCCGATCTGCTTGAAGCGGCCAGGGGCATCCGGATCGGCCGTCCTTTTGGTCGCCGCCTTGCTCGCAGCCTTGTTCGGCGCTTGCGCCGCAGCGCCGCCGGGCTTTTTTACCATGCAGGTGAGGATACGAGTACCGGCTGTGCTACGCGAAACGCGGTCACGCTGTTGCCCGGTCGGCCATGCTGGCCTGCGACTCCGTGAGCCCGTCAGCGCCGTCGACCCGAGCTTCCGGCGGGAGGCCGGCCGGACCGGCCTCCGGCTGCGTGCCTGACCGCTGCATGGCCTGTCGGTAAAGCCTGCCTGCCCGGTAAGAGGACCGGACGAGCGGGCCGGACATGACCCCGGCGAAACCAAGCCCCAGTGCCTCGCCGCCCAGATCCTCAAACTCCTCCGGGGTCACCCACCGGTCTACCGGGTGGTGCCGGGCTGATGGCCGCAGATACTGCGTGATGGTGAGCAGCTCACAGCCGGCCGCCCGCAGGTCGGCCATCGCCTGGCTGATCTCGCTGCGCTGCTCGCCAAGCCCGAGAATCAGGTTGGACTTGGTGATCAGGCCCGCTGCCCTGGCCATCGCCAGTACGTCGAGCGACCGCTCGTACCGGAATCCTGGCCTGATCTGCCGGAAGATCCTGGGCACAGTCTCGATGTTGTGCGCCAGCACCTGCGGCCCGGCCGCGAACACCTCGGCGAGCAGTGCAGGCTCGGCATTGAAGTCGGGGATCAGCAACTCCACGCCGCAGCCGGGCACCTGCCGGTGAATCTCGACGCAGGTCTGTGCGTAGAGCCAGGCACCGCCGTCGGCCAGATCGTCGCGGGCCACGCCGGTGACGGTGGCGTACCGCAGGCCCATGGTCGCGACCGACCCGGCCACCCGGCGCGGCTCATCGGTGTCCAGCGGCCCGGGCCTGCCGGTGGCTATCTGGCAGAAGTCGCAGCGCCGGGTGCACTGATCCCCGCCGATCAGGAAGGTGGCCTCGCGGTCTTCCCAGCATTCGAAGATGTTGGGGCAGGCCGCTTCCTCGCAGACAGTATGCAGCCCTTCGCGCCGGACTAGCTGCCGGAGCTCGGTGTACTCCGGCCCGGTGCGCAGCCGGGTCTTGATCCATGGCGGCTTGCGCTCGATCGGGGTCTGGCTGTTGCGCGCTTCAATGCGCAGCAGCCTGCGTTCTCCAGGTGCGAGTACCACGTACCTAGATTATGGCCGAACGCAGACCAGCGGCGCCGCGGGAGGTGCCGAGCGCGAAGGCCCGCGGCACAGAACTCAGATGACGCGGGGTGACCGGATCGGGGATCATGGCAGGCATGCCTAACCAGTTCGATCCGCCGTCCGGCACCCGCGACTTCCTTGCCCAGGAGCTTGAACGCCGGGAGCAGGCCTTCGCCGTCATCAGGTCCGTCTTCGGCCGCTACGGGTTCGAGCCGCTGCAGACCCCCGCGTTCGAGCGCCTTGAGCTGCTGACGGGAAAGTACGGTGACGACGGCGACAAGCTGATCTTCAAGATCTTGCGGCGCGGCGAGCACGAAGCTTCCGGTGAGGCTGATCTGGCCCTCCGCTATGACCTGACCGTGCCGCTGGCGCGGGTCGCCGCCGCCTACGGCAGCCAGCTTCCCTCGCCGTACAAGCGTTACGCGATCGGGCCGGTATGGCGCGCCGACCGGCCCGGCAAGGGCAGGTACCGGGAATTCGTCCAGTGCGATCTGGATACGCTCGGCTCCGCATCACCGCTCGCGGACGCCGAGGTGATCTGCGCTCAGCACGACGTGCTGGTCGCGCTCGGAGTGACAGACTTCACGATTTTGCTTAACAATCGGCAGGTGCTAGCCGGCTTGCTTGAGGCATACAACATTTCGGCCGAGATCGGTCCCCGGGTGCTGATCGTCCTGGACAAGCTAGACAAGCTCGCACCCGACGCGGTCGTGTCCGAGCTGCGGGAGATGGGTCTGGGTGCGGAGGCCGGCGAGCTGGTCCAGACGCTGACCGCGACCGAGTCGACCGATCGGATCCGGGTCGCGCTCAAGCCAAGCGAGCAGGGCATGACAGGTATGGAGGACCTCGACCAGTTGCTGGCCCTGGTCACGACGGAGCTGCCACCAGGCCGGATCACGTTTACCCCGCGGATGGTGCGCGGCCTCAGCTACTACACCGGGCCGATCTGGGAGCACATCGCGCCTGGGGTTCCTGGGTCACTTGGCGGCGGCGGCCGCTATGACCACCTGATCGCCCAGCTCGGCGGCCCCGATGTGCCAGCTACTGGCGCATCCCTGGGAATCGAGCGGATCTTGATGCTGCCCGGCCCCGAGCCGGCGCCGCTGCGGCGACTCGATGTCGGGGTGACCGTTCTCGACTCGCAGTACGCCACCCAGGCCTACTCCTTCGCGGCCGCGTCCCGCGCGGCCGGGCTGCGGGCCAGCGTGTACCTGGGCTCCTCAGGCAAGCTGGGCAAGCAGCTCCGCTGGGCGAGCGACCAGGGTGCCCGCTGGTGCCTGATCTACGGCGGCACGGAACACGAGGCGGGCACGGTCACCGTGCGCGACATGACCAGCGGTGCGCAGACGCCCGTGCCGCCCGCCGGCCTCACCAGCTACCTAGCCGACGAGGCCGCCGGCCAGGAGTAGTTTTACCGGATGCCCAGCGTCACCTTTACCGACCCGGACACCTGGTACGCCGGCCTGGCCGGCGTAGTGATCGCAGCGGGCGCTCTGATCACCGATATCCACGGCCGGGTGCTGCTCGTGAAGCCGAACTACCGCGAGCTGTGGTCACTGCCGGGCGGCATCTGCGAGTTTGGCGAGCCGCCGCAGGCGGGCTGCGGCCGAGAGCTGACCGAGGAACTCGGGCTCGCCATCGGAGTCGGCCGTCTGCTGGTAACTGACTGGGCGCAGCCGTACGGCCCGCAGGCCAGGCCGATGATGCACTTCGTCTTTGATGGCGGCCAGCTGGCCGACCCCGCCAGCATCGTCATTCAGCAATCGGAACTCGACGGGTACCGGTTCACCGCGCCGGATGAGCTGCCCGGCTACCTGCCGCATTATGGCCTCGTGCGGGTCGCTGGCGCGCTGGCGGCACTAGACGCCGGCACGACGATCTACCTGCCGCATCAGGTCAGCTAACCCCGGAGGGCGCTAGCTCAGTGCCGCTGACGGCGTGCCGCACCAGGCCGGCGCCCAGAACCTCGGCGAGGTGCCGCTCAACCGAGTCGAGCACGGCTGGCACCGAGACGGTGCGCCCGGTTTCAGCCGACAGCGAGGTGACCGTCGCGTCCCGGATCCCGCACGGCACGATCCGATCGAACCAGGACAAGTCGTTGTCGCAGTTCAGCGCAAAGCCGTGCATGGTCACGCCGCGCGCCACCCTGATCCCGATGGCCGCGACCTTGCGATCCTGACCGGCCGGGATCTCGCGGTCCTGACCAGCCACGATCTCGCGGTCCTGACCAGCCATGATCTTGCGGTCCTGACCAGCCGGGATCCAGACGCCGCTCCGGCCAGGTATCCGGGTCGTCAGCAGGCCGAAGTCGCCGCAAGTCCGGATCAGGGCTTCCTCGATCGCGCGGACATAGCTGATCACGTCGATCGGCTCGTCAAGAGCCAGGATCGGGTAGCCGACGAGCTGCCCGGGGCCATGCCAGGTAATCTTGCCGCCGCGGTCCACCTCGATCACGGGGGCACCTGGGTCACCCACTGGCCGGTCCAGCGGACTGGTCCTGCGGCCTGCGGTGTAGACCGGCTGGTGCTCAAGCAGCAGGCAGGTGTCCGGGATCTCAGCGCCGGCCCGGCGCGCATGCAGCTCTCGCTGCATCTCCAGCGCCTGCTCATACGGCAGCGCCCCGCCGCCGAATCCGGCCCGGACGAAAACAAGCTCGCGATCCACCCAGCCAGAGTATGCCTGGGCCAGAGCACCGGGATCCGGCAGGCTGGCCCGTCAATGAATGCGACGGCCCGGCGTGCCGCCACAGCGGTGTTGTCACTATGTGCCAATTGTGCCACCGGAACCTTCAGGTTGTCACTGTCCGTGACTGCGGACGGCTCACCGCGAACGACCCGCCGTGGCCACGAACTACTTAGTTAGGGTTAGGTAGTCACATACGGACTAAATCGGGCGGTCATATGACTGCAACCAGTGCTAAGTGCGGCTGGCGGCCGGCAGCGCCTGTCCTGGTGGTCGATTTGCCCGAGTTTGATGGTAGCGGAACGTAGCGTATGGCCTGGGGCAGCGGAGACAGCGGCATCGATGGCCCGTTGCATCCAATGCCGCTCGCCCGACGCCTAGTCCCTCGGACGATCTTGCATGGTGAGTCCGTTACGCTCGGCATGTGGCGGTCGGTGATGTTTTTGACGTTGAATCGCTCCGCAAGCTGAGCCTTCCGGAGCGGCGTCGCCTGATGCGTGACCTCATTGAGCTGGAACGGGATACAGAGTCGGTTCCCGGCACTAGCTGGAAGTGGGATGCGGCGCTGGTTGCCATTGTCGGCTGCTGCATCGTTCTGGCGGTCTGGATCGGTCTGCTCGCCGTCACGCTGCCGCCGCATTACCGGGCCGGCGGGTGGCGAGGTGCCTGGGTGGGCTTCGACGTCGCCGAGCTGATCGCGTTCGCGGCCACCGGCTGGGCGGCATGGCGCCGTCGTCAGCTGCTGATCCTCAGCCTGATCGTGCTGGCCACGCTGCTGCTCTGCGACGCCTGGTTTGACGTCATGCTGGACGCGCACACCGCAGGATTCCCGACCAGCCTGGCGTCGGCGCTGCTCGTCGAGCTACCGCTGGCGCTGCTGGCGATCGTGTTCGCGCGGCGGCTGCTACGAATGTCCATCGGCCGGATGATGCTATACGAGGGTCTCACCGGCCCAGTGCCGCCGCTGTGGCAGATTCCCCTGCTCGGCCCGGGCACCGGCACTCCGCTGCGCCGCCTGATCGCGGCGAGGGCCAGGCAGCGCGCCAAAGCCGCCGACCGGGCTGCCTCCCGCACGACCACTCGCGGCGAGCGGCATGATGAACCGGGAGCCCACGATGGCGAACCGGGTCGCTAGGTACCTAGGACTCAGGCGGCCAGCGGGTTGGACTCAGGTGGCCAGCGCGGCCAGCGGGTAGTAGGACTCAGGTGGCCGGCGGGTAGGACTCAGGTGGCCAGCGCGCTGGCCAGTGCGGCGGCAATGTCGGGATCGGTGAAGCTGAAACCGGCGTCGAGCAGCTTCCTCGGAACGACGCGAGCACCGGCCAGCAGTTCGCTGGCGACCTCGCCGAGGCCGGCGTTCAGCAGCGAGGACGGGACCCGCAGGAATGCCGGACGGCCGACTGCCTTGGCCAGCGCGGCTGTGAACGCCGCGTTGGTCACCGGATCCGGCGCGGTCAGGTTGACCGGACCGCTGACGCCAGGGTTGTCCAGCAGAAACCTGATCGCCCGGACCTCATCCTCCAGACTGATCCAGCTGAGGTACTGGCTGCCGGAACCGAGCCTGGCGCCAAGCCCGAGCCTGAATGGCAGGGTAAGCCTGCCCAGCATCCCGCCGCCGGACGCCAGGACGACGCCGGTACGCAGGTTGACCACCCGGATACCGGCCTGCGCCGCCGGCGCAGCGGCGGCCTCCCAGTCCCTGACCAGTTCGGCCAGGAAGCCCGAACCTGACGGGGCGGACTCATCGACGATCTCCTCGCCCGTGTCGCCATACCAGCCGACAGCCGAGCCACAGAGCAATGCGCGCGGACCGTCGGCTACCGCAATCATCGCCGCGACAAGCGCCGCTGTGGTCTGAATCCGGCTTGCCCGCAGCACCGCCTTCCTCGCCTGCGTCCAGCGCCCGCTGGCAATCGGCGCTCCGGCCAGGTGCACGACCGCGTCGATGCCGCGCAGCGCCTGCCGATCAGGTCCATCCGCGGCCTCGGGAGGGAGCCAGCTGATCTCGTCGGACGACTGAGCTGCCCGACGAACCAGCCGCACGACGCTGTGCCCGGTCGCCGTCAGATCGCTCGCCAGCGCACTGCCGATCAGCCCGGACGCTCCGGAGATCGCGATCCGCACGGCTGGCCTACAGCCCGAGCTCCGCCTCGAACGCCCCTTCTTCCAGGCGGCTCTTGATGGTGACCAGGAACCGGGCCGCGTCCGCTCCGTCGACCAGCCGGTGATCGTAGGTGAGCGCAAGGTAGACCATCGAGCGGACCGTGATCACCTCGCCAAGCGCGGGATCTTCCATCACGGCCGCGCGCTTGTTCACGGTGCCGGTACCGAGGATGGCTACCTGCGGCATGTTGATGATCGGGGTGTCGAACAGGGCACCTCGACTGCCGGTATTGGTGAGGGTGAACGTCCCGCCGCTCAGATCGTCCGGGCTTACCTGACTGGCGCGGGTGCGCTGCGCCAGGTCCGCGACCTTGCGCGCCAGACCACCGATGTTCAGGTCACCCGCGTTGCGGATGACCGGCACCATCAGTCCGCGGTCGGTGTCCACCGCGATGCCCAGATGCTCGGCATCGTGATAGCTGACTGTGCCGCTGGCGACGTCGACCGACGCGTTCAGCTTCGGATGGACCTTCAGCGCCTCGACCGCGGCTAGGGCAAAGAATGGGAGGAACGAAAGCTTGACGCCCTCTCTCGCCTCGAAGGCCGCCCTTGCCCGGTCGCGAAGCCTGGCGATGGCCGTGACATCGGCCTCCACGACAGTCGTCAGCTGCGCTGAGGACTGCAGCGACTCGACCATGCGCTGCGCGATTACCTGCCGGGCGCGGGACAGCCGCTCGGTGCTTCCGCGCAGTGCAGACGGTGCTACCTGCGGCCTGGCCGACTCCGAGCCGGGCAGTCCGGCGTGCTCGACTACCGCCTCCGCTGGCCCTGCTGCTCCGGCTGGCGCCGTCGCTTCGACTGGCGCCGTCCCTTCGACTGGCCCCGTCGCTAGGGCCGGCCCCGCTGCTCCGGCTGGCGCCGTCACTTCGACTGGCATCGCCGCTTCAGCCGGGGCGGCCGGCCCAGCCGGTGCGGTGGGGGGCGGATAGGACGGCTGAGCCGGATCTGGCGCGGGCGCACCGGCGCCGCGCAGATCCCGTGCGGCGTCCAGTACATCCTGCTTGCGGATCCGGCCGCCGACACCGGTGCCGGCGACTGACGACAGATCGATGCCATGTTCGGCGGCAAGCTTGCGGACCAGCGGAGTTACGTACGGGCTCTCCGTCGTGTCGGCCGCCGTCGCGGTCGGCTCGGCATCCGCCTGCGCCGCTCCGTCCGCGTGATCAGACGACAGACCTGCCTGTGGCTCGGCCGGCTCACCGTGGCCGGCATCCTGCGGCAACTGGTACGTCGGCGGCTCGGCATAGACCGGAGCCGGCGGCACCGCCGGGTAGGCCGGCGGCTGGTAAGCGGGCCGCTCGGCAAACACGGGAGCTGGCGGTACGGGTCGCTCCGCGTAGACCGGAGCCGGCGGCACCGGCCGCTCCGCATGGCGGGGCGGCTGGTAGGCGGGCGGCTCGGCATAGACCGGAGCCGGCGGCGCTGGCCGCTCGGTATAGGCCGGCGGCTGGTAAGCCGGCGGCTCCACATAGGCAGGAGGCTGGACATAGGCAGAGGGCTGGTAAGCGGCCGGGCGGGCCGGCTCGGCGTAGGGCGCCGACGTAGCGGGCTCGGCGTAAGGAGCAGTCCCGGCGGGCTCGGCATACGGCCCCGACGGGTACGCGGCAGTGCCCGGTTGCCCGGCCTGGCCTGCCTGACCGGCAGGATCAGCCTGCCCGGCGTAGCCCGGCTGGCCGGCTGCGGCTTCCTGCCCGGTGCCGGCCGCGGCGCCTCCGGCCGGGTCGCCCGCGCCGTCTTCGTCGATAACCGCGAGCTCGGCGCCGACCGCGACCGTCTCGTCCTCGGCCACCGTGATCCCGCGGAGGATCCCGGAAACGGGGGACGGGATCTCGGTGTCCACCTTGTCCGTGGAGACCTCAAGAAGTGGCTCGTCTACGGAGACGTGGTCGCCCGCTTGCTTCAGCCAGCGGGTTACGGTGCCCTCGGTGACGCTCTCGCCTAGCTGCGGCATGGATACGGAGACCGACATGGCTACGGGTGGCTCCTTCGCTCAGTTCACTCTAGCTGTTGGGACAGGCCTGTTCCTGCTGGCTGGCTGGTGGTCAGGAGTGGAAGTGCAGCGGCTTACCGGCCAGCGCCAGGTGCGCCTCGCCGATTGCCTCGGACTGGGTCGGGTGCGGATGGATGAGCTGCGCCACCTCGGCGGGCAGCGCCTCCCAGTTGTAGATGAGCTGCCCTTCGGCGATCAGCTCGCCGACCCTGGCGCCCACCAGGTGTATCCCCAGAACGGCACCGCCGCCCGCCGCCGCGATCACCTTGGCCGCTCCCTGGGTCTGCAGGATCACGCTCTTGCCGTTTCCGCCCAGGTTGTAGGTCACCTCGGTGGTCTCGATGCCGCGCTCGGCTGCCGTCGCCGATGTGATCCCGACCGAGGCGACCTCAGGGTCGCTGTAGGTCACCCTCGGTACTCCGTCATAGTCGATCGGAGTGACCGGAAGGCCGGCGAATCGCTCGGCCACGCCGATGCCCTCGGCGAATCCGACATGGGCAAGCTGCAGGCCGGGCGTCAGATCGCCGACCGCAGAGATCGTCGGGACCGATGTCTGCCAGTACTCGTCCACGTCAACGAAGCCGCGAGTCATGCTCACGCCGGCATCCTCGTAGCCAAGGCCGGCTGAAACTGGGCCGCGGCCCACGGCGACGAGCAGCACCTCCGCATCGAGAGCGTGACCGTTCTCCAGCGTGACCCGGATCCCGTCGGCGGTCTCCTTGACATCGTTGAACCGGACGCCAAGGTGGTAGCCGATACCGCGTTTCCTGAAGGCCCGCTCAAGCAGCTTCGAGCTCGACTCTTCCTCGGGCGGCAGCAAGTGCGGCAGCATCTCGACGATCGTGACCTCGGCGCCGAAGGACCGCCAGACGCTGGCGAACTCCACACCGATTACGCCGCCGCCGAGAATGATCGCCGAAGCAGGTACCCGGTCGAGAGTCAGCGCCTGGTCGCTGGTGATCACCCGTACGCCATCAATCTGCAGCCCTGGCAGGCTGCGCGGCTCCGATCCGGTCGCCAGGACGACGTGCGCACCTTCGTAGGCGGTGTCGCCTACCGCGACCGCAGTGGGTCCGATCAGCCGTCCATCGCCGTAGACGACCTCGACCTTGCGGCTGGCCAGCGTGCCCTGCAGGCCCTTCCACAGCCGGTCGACCACCTTGTCCTTGTAAGTGTTCACGGCGGGCATGTCGATGCCCTCCAAGGTAGCCAGGACGCCGACCGACGCGGCATCCCTGGCGTGGTCGGCGATCTCGGCGGCGTGCAGCAGCGCCTTGGTCGGAATGCAGCCACGGTGCAGACAGGTACCGCCGACCTTGTCCTTCTCGATCAGCACGACCCGCTTACCCAGCTCGGCTGCCCGCAGCGCGCAGGCATAGCCGCCGCTGCCACCGCCGAGGATGACGATGTCATAGCTGCCGCTCTCGGTCACCAGAACCGCCCGGCTGCCACATCCTCGACGATCTGCACCAGCGTACGGAGCGGCACCCCGGTGCCGCCCTTAGCGGTGTAGCCATAGGGCTCGCCCTCGTGGAATGAGGGCCCGGCGATGTCCAGGTGTGCCCACGGGACGCCGTCAGGAACGAATTCCTTCAGGAAGATCCCGGCGACCAGCATGCCGCCCTCCCGCTCGCCCGACACATTGGCCAGGTCCGCCACCTTGGAGTCCAGCCCCTTGCGCAGTTCCTCGGGCAGCGGCATCGGCCAGAACGCCTCTCCGGCCCTCGCCGCTGCGGCGACCACGCCGTCGCGCACCGCGTCATCGTTGGCCATTACGGCGGAGACTCGCTTGCCGAGAGCGACGACCTGGGCGCCGGTGAGCGTCGCCACGTCGATCAGCAGGTCAGGCTCGTCCTCCGCGGACCTCGCTAGCGCGTCAGCGAGGACAAGCCGGCCTTCGGCATCGGTGTTGAGTACCTCGACGGTCCTGCCGCCGTAGATGGTGATCACGTCCGAGGGCCGCTGCGCGGTGCCGCCCGGCATGTTCTCCGCCAGCGGCAGGTAGCTGATGACATTGACCGCGGGCCGCAGCGCTGCGATCGCCTGCATGGCCGCGAGCACGGCCGCTGCGCCGGCCATGTCTGACTTCATGGCGTCCATCCCCTTGGCCGGCTTGAGCGAGATCCCGCCCGAGTCGAAGGTGATGCCCTTGCCCGCGAAGACCACGGTCTTGGCGGCGTCCGGGTGGGTGTAGCTGAGCCTGACCAGGCGCGGCGGACGCACAGAGCCCTGACCAACGCCGCAGATGCCGCCGTAGCCTCCGGCAGCCAGCGCTTCGGCGTCGAGGACCTCGATGCCAAGCCCTGACTCGGCGGCGACCTTGCCCGCCTCGGCCGCGAGGACTTCCGGGTACAGATGCGACGGGCTGGTATTGACCAGGTCCCGAACCAGCGACACAGCGGTGCCGAGAATCTCCGCGCGGGCGGCCGCGGTCGCCACATGCTCGCCGACCGCCAGCAGTGTCAGCTCAGGGTCCGGCCGGCCGTTACTGTGATAGCGGTCGAAGGAGTAGCTGCCGAGAATGGCGCCAAAGGCGGTCGCCTCGGCGGTCTGCGCGTCTCCGGCGGGCAGCGCAAGGCCGATCTTGCCGACCCCGGCGCAGGTGAGCGTGCGGACCGCCGCCCCGGCAGCGCGGCGCAGCCGCTCCGGGTCCGGGCCAGAACCGTTGGCCGGACCGATGCCGACGGCGGCGATCAGCGGCGCGGCGAGCTTGCCGCCGGATACGAGTCTGGTGACCTCTTCCGGCCGGCCGGTGGCGCCGAGCACGGTTAGCGTCTGGATCAGGCTGCCGCCAAGGGCGTCATCGACGTCGTCGGCGCCTGAGGCGAGCACCGGGCCATCAGTGCCCTCGCTCACCGCGATGATAATGGCGTCTGCGCTGAAGTCCCGCGCCGCAGCCGCTTGGGTTCTCACTGTCGTCGTCACGCATCTGAGCCTAGTGCCTGGCCGGCC
>OCZU010001097.1_pt1 | contig 18164 bp, 19 predicted proteins | sample 1539001 | NCBI WGS metagenome assembly OCZU01 (sample SAMEA3539306, study PRJEB22396) | soil metagenome | biome: tundra; feature: field; material: soil | place: USA | collected 2010-05 | depth 0.15 m | reverse complement strand
CATCCGACGCTGGAAAAAATTCTGGAGGCGGACGCGTGGGCGCGGACAGAGGCGAGGAAATAGCTTCGGTAAATTGTATCTTATGGTCGTGCTCACTGACCTATTCGGGGATCGTTCGAGTGAAAAGTTCGGAGACTCGTGGCTGGAAACTTACTTCACGCGATATGACAGCTCCGTTAAGAGACAACCCTATGTTTCACCTGTTATGCATTTGGCCGATATGTGGATTGGCCATTTTTCGCTCAAACGAAAGGAGAATGCCAAGTGGCTGACGAATGAAGCATTCAAAGTGGCCACTAGTAGACATGCATGTTTGAGACCTCCAGCCTGCGGTTTAGCGCTCGCGCTTTTCATGCTCTCGATTGAGCAGCCGCAGGTGACCGCTGCTCACAAAAAGTACGAACAGAAATACCGGGAACTCATGACGGAAGTCATGCGGCTTGAGGCTGCTCAGGATTTCGACTCGCTCAACAAGCTATTCAATCTGATGGCTTCAGGATGAGAGATACTGGCATCAACGCTTTTAGAAGAGATGTAAATTTTCAGCGTGGCAGGCCAGAATGTTCTTGCATTACGTTTTTGGATTCTTTATAATGAGCGAATGAAGACTCTGACCATCACGGAAGGACGAGGACGGCTCGGCTATTGGCTCAAAAAAGCTGCGCAAGGGGAAGACATCGGTTTCATGTTTGAGGGCAAGATCGTGGCGCTGCGTCCGGTCGAAGTGGTATCCACGGATTACGCGCTTCAGGAATACGGTTTGACGCCGGAGGAGATGGCAGCGGCAGAAAAACGCATCAGCACGGAACTCAAAACGGCGCGAAAACGCGGTGAGTTGACCCGGTTCACCGGGGACAAAGATGATTTCCGTTGAACTTTCCAAGCGTTTCAAGAAGATTGTACGGGAAGCGCGGCGGGAGGCGGAGGTTTCCGCCACTTTGAAGCTCGTGGTGGACGGTTTTGGCAATCCCCACGCACACACCGGTCTGGCGATTCGGAAACTGGGCAAGCATCTTTACGAGTGCCGCACCGGGCTGGCGTGGCGCCTCATTTTTGAGGCGCACAAGGGCGGATTGGTTTTTGATTTTGCCGGCGACCACGACGAAGTGCAAAATTACCTTCGCAGCAAACGCTGATCTGCGTCAGACCGGCGGAGTGTTCGCGAATCAGCAGCTCGGCAAACTTTATGGCAAAAAATTACTGGCTCGTGAAATCGGAACCCGAGTCTTACTCGTGGACGATGTTTGTGAAAGACGGCAAGACGGTGTGGACGGGCGTCCGCAATTTCGCGGCGCGACTCAATCTGCGCGCGATGAAAAAGGGCGACGCCGTTTTCTTTTATCACAGCGGCAATGAAAACAAGCAAGTTGTCGGCCTTGCGCAAGTTGAAAAGGGAGCGTATCCCGATCCCACCGCGACGGAAGGGGATTGGTCTTGCGTGGATTTGGTGCCGGTGAAGCCGCTGAAGAAACCGGTGAGCCTCGACGAAATCAAGACGGACAAGATTCTCAAGGACATGCCGCTAGTGAAGATTTCGCGCCTGTCCGTTTCGCCGCTGACAGAAACGCACTTCAATCGCGTGCTGGAATTAGCTCGCGGGGCATAAGCACAGCGCGGCGGACCCACGACCAAAGGAGTGCGGACAAGGCTGTCCGCGCCCCGGGAAAATCCTCCTGGCGCGCGAAGCTCCTGGCGGGTTGCCGTATGAAGCCAGTTGATGGCGACCCTGAGCGTTTGATGTCGCGAAGCGTTTGCAGTACGGTGGCTTTAGCACCGCTCAGGGCGGTGATGCGATACCGCACAGTGTCTTGACCGTCGCAGGAAAAGCGTCGCTGAAGACGGCGCAGTCCAAACGCTTATCGTCGGCTCATGAACTCCCGGCTTTTGCGAACCCTCAGTGTGGCGATGCTTTTTCCGCGCCCAGCCCGGTGTTCGCGCGGACGGTGAGCTCGGCGAATTTGGCTTCAGCACTTGGTTCGCGACGGAGCAGCGTTCCAAGGATCGCACCGAGAAAGCCGAGCGGGATGCTGACGATGCCCGGATTTTCCAGCGGAAAGAGCGGCTTGGCCTGAATGAGATGCCGCGCCGCGCCGGTGACCGTCGGCGGGTCAATCGTCATGATGCTCGGGCTGACGAGAATCAGCGCCAGCGAGGCCAGCAGGCCGGTTCCCAATCCTACGACCGCACCCAGGGTGTTGAACCGTTTCCAAAAAAGCGAAAACACAATGACCGGCAGATTTGCCGACGCGGCCACTGCAAATGCCAGCGCCACGAGGAAGGCCACATTCGCCGTCGGGCCGAGCAAAATCGCAATCGTCATGGCCACCGCGCCGACCACGAACGCGGTAACGCGCGCCACGCGGACTTCTTCGCCCGCTTTTCGTTCCGTGCCGTGATGAATGACGTTGGTCCAGAAATCATGCGCGAACGAAGTCGAAGCACTGATGGTCAGTCCCGCCACGACCGCCAGAATCGTCGCGAAGGCGATGGAGGAAATGAACGCGAAGAAAATGTCGCCGCCCAAGGCCTGCGCCAGCAACGGCGCGCTCATGTTGTTGCCGCCGTTCTTGGCGATGAAATCGCGTCCCACAATCGTCGCCGCGCCGAAGCCGAGAAACGTCGTCATGATGTAGAAAGTGCCGATCAGTGCCATCGCCCAGACCACGCTGACGCGCGCCGTTTTCGCGTCGGGCACGGTGTAAAAGCGGACGAGGATGTGCGGCAAGCCGGCGGTGCCGAGCAGCAATGCCATGCCGAGCGAAATGAGATCAATCGCGCCATAGGGCGGTTTGTAGCGCAATCCCGGCTGCAGGAAGTTTTGCGTCACTTCCGACGTCACGCCGTCTTTCGTGACGTGATACGAGACGTGACTGATCGCGTCAAAAAATCTTCCGAAGCTGAATCCGAAATGGCCCAGCACGAGAACGCTTAATATCACCGTGCCACTCATCAGCAAGATGGCCTTGATGATTTGCACCCACGTCGTCGCGAGCATGCCGCCGAACACGACGTACACGATCATCAACACGCCGACGCCGATGACCGCAGTGTGAAACGTAACGCCGGAACTTTTGAGCAGCAGCGTGACGAGCGCGCCCGCGCCGACCATTTGCGCAATCATGTAAAACGTGCTGACGGTGAGCGTGCTCAACGCAGCCATGGCGCGCACGGGCCGCGCCTTCATGCGATAGGCCAGCACATCCGCCATCGTGTATTTGCCGGCGTTGCGCAGCGGTTCGGCGACGATGAGCAGGACGGTCAGATAAGCCACGAGCCAGCCGACCGAATACATGAAGCCGTCGTAACCTTGAAACGCAATGATGCCCGCGATGCCGAGAAACGACGCGGCGCTCATGTAATCGCCCGCGACGGCGAAACCGTTTTGCCAGCCGGTAATGCGTCTGCCGGCGGCGAAAAATGCGCTGGTGCCCGATGAACGTTTCGCCGCCCAGTACGTGATGGCGAGCGTCACGCCCACGAAGCCGACGAACATCAGCAGCGCCGTGGACATTTTACTTCGCGCCCCGCTTGAGCTTCGCGAGGATCGCCTCGGCCATTTTGTCGAAGCGTCCGGCGGCGCGCACGTAAAGCGCGGCCACGGTCCACGCCATGATGAATTGCGAGAGCGCGAACAGGTAGGCGACGTTTACGACGCCGAAGACTTGCTTTTCCATCCACTCGCGTTTGTAGCCGACCAGCACCGGCAGCGCGAAATAATAGACGATGAAAAAAACCGTGGCTGGCGCGATGAATTTCAATTTCGCCTTGAGCAGCGCTTTGAATTCCTCCCTCGCGGCGATCTGGTCCCAATCCGCAAGCTGCGCGTCTTCGCCGGCGGTCTGTTCGTGCGCGGGTTTGGGGCCGGTGTGGCCGAGCGGAGCGACATCGGTGAACGCGCCGACGGACGGCGTCAAGTCGGTCGCGGGCGGCTTGTCCTGCGGGTCGGTTGCCATTCGGAATTCATCGTCAATGCGGATAAAATAGTCAAGATTAGAAGCCGATTTCCGAAATTTTTCAGAAGTTGACACGATTGCGCCACGACTTCAGTCTGGTGCCACAACTATGAAAATCTCATCACGAACCATCCTCTCCATCATCGCGGGCCTGCTGCTGAATGTCCCGCTGATGGCTCAAACGAACGCGCCGTCCGTGACCAGCGTGCCCGCCGTCACTGAAGTTCACACCAATACCGCCATCGTGCCGGTGAAGCACACGGGAAAGCGCACCGACGATGTGATGCAGCGCGCCAAGGACAATCCCGGGGAGTGTGACATTGCGTTCATCGGGGATTCGATCACGCAGGGTTGGGAAGGTGCCGGAAAAAATGTTTGGGCCAAGTATTACGGCAGCCGCAAATGCCTCAACTTTGGCGTCGGCGGCGACCAGACGCAGCACGTGCTCTGGCGTTTCGAGCAAGGCCAGCTTGAGGGCCTCAAACCCAAAGTTGCCGTCGTGATGATCGGCACGAACAATGGGAACAACGAAAGCGAAATTCTCGAAGGCGTCACCGCAATCATAAACCAAATTCGTTCGCGGCTGCCGGAGACGAAGATTATTTTGCTCGGCATTTTCCCGCGCGGCAAAACCTTCAGTCCGCAGCGCGGCAAACTTTTGCAAGTGAACCAGGCGCTGGCAAAGCTTGCCGACGACAAGGCGATTTACTACGTGGACATAGGTTCCCAGTTGATCGAAGCCGACGGCAGCATTTCGACGGGCATGATGCGCGACGCCCTGCATCCCGGCGAGCGCGGTTACGAAATCTGGGCCGAAGCCATCGAGCCGAAGCTCAAAGAGTTGCTTGCGAAGTAGCCGGAGCGCCGATCTCCAGATCGGCGCGGTGAGACGAAACGATACCTTCGAGCCGATCAGGAGATCGGCATTCCAATTATTTTGCCAGCACTTCGTCCACTGATTCTCCCAATGCAATTGCCATCTTCCGCACTTGTTTTGCCGTCGTGCAAAACGGCGGCATCAGCACGATGACATTTCCAATGGGGCGGGTCAGCACTCCACGTTTCGCCATCGCTGCGCACACGCGAATGCCGGAACGTTCTCGCAAATCAAATGGCGCGCGCGTCTGCCAGTCCTTGACCAGTTCAATGCCCGCGATCAAGCCGGCCTGACGAATGTCGCCGACGTGTGGCAGCGACCAAAGGGTTTGCAATTCTTCGCGCAAATTCTTTTCCAGCCGGGCGCGGGCGAAAATGGACTTTTTACTTTCGAGAATTTTCAGACTGGCCAATGCCGCCGCCGCGCCGAGTTGATTGCCCGTGTAGCTGTGACCGTGGAAAAAGGTTTTGAATTCGTGATACTCGCCGAGGAACGAGTCGAAGACTTTCTGAGTCGTCAAAGTCGCCGCCATGGGCAGATAACCGCCGGTCAAACCTTTGGCGAGGCAAAGAAAGTCCGGCTGAACTGATTCGTGGTGGCTGGCGAAGAGAAGGTTTGGAGTACCGCCTTCAGGCGGCTTGGCGCGCGATTCCGCCTGAAGGCGGAACTCCAAACCTGTCCGCCCAAACGCGGTCATCACTTCATCCGCAATCAGCAGCGCGCCATGGCTGCGGGCGATATCGGTTACTTGCTGCAACCAGCCCGAAGGTTGCGGAATCATCCCCGCCGCGCCTTGCATCAAGGGCTCGAAGACGAAGGCGGCATACGGATTGCCGCGTTTCCTTTGCGCCGCGAACTTTTGTTCGGCGTGGCCGACGCATTCCCAATTGCACTGGCGGTACTGTCGCGCGTCTTCGCGCTCCGGTTTGGCGCGGTTGAACGGGCAGCGATAGCAATACGGCGACATCACCTTGTCCGTCTTGAACAACAGACCGGAGTAAGCCTTGTGAAACAGATCAATGTGGCCGAGCGAAACTGCGCCGACGGTGTCGCCATGATACCCGCCTTCTAGTGAAAGGAAGCGCGGCTTCGTCTTCGGCCCGCGTGTTCGACGCGTGAATTCGTAGGCGAGCTTCAATGCCACTTCCATCGCGGTCGAGCCGTCGTCGCTAAAAAAAACTTTGCCGAGGTGAGGCGAGGCTACCGACGAGCCGGGCGACTTGACAACGGCTCGCGAGGACACTCGCCCCCCCGGTTTTTGATTTGCCAGCCGCACTAATTTTTCTGCCAACAACGATGCCGGCTCATTCGCGAATCCCAGCGCGGAACTGTGCGCGATTTTCTTGAGTTGTTGCGAAATGGCGGCGTTGATCTGCGGATGGTTGTGGCCGTGGAGATTCGTCCAGATGGAGGAATTGGCGTCGAGATACTCGCGGCCTTTTACGTCCCGCAACACCGCTCCTTTGCCTTCGACGATGACAATCGGCTCGCGCTTGAGCCAGTCGCGCATCTGCGTAAACGGGTGCCAGATGAACTTGTGGTCGAGTTGGGCGAGGTGGTTCATTCTTGATTTACGATTTACGATTTACGATTTACGATTTACGATTTGAGAAAGCGCGGCGGTGAGTTGCAAAACGTCCTCCGCCGTGTGCGTCGCTGCGACGGTGATGCGCAACCGCGCCGCGCTGCGCGCGACGGTGGGATAACGGATGGCGGGAACGAAAAGCCCGCGTTCGCGCAAGACGCTTGAGATAGAAACGGCCTTGGTTTCTTCGCCTACGATCAGGGGAAGAATGGGGCTGAGATTCTCTTTGCTTGTAGGAGACGACGTGAGGAGGCTCTGACTCTTTTGTCCACCGGTCAAAGAGTTTGAGAGCCTCCTCACGTCGGCTCCTACACGATCAATGTGTCGCCAGAGCAGGCTGCGGAGTTTTTCACCTTCACCGCATTGAACAAATTGAATTCCCGCGGTCGCCGCCGCCGCCGCGGCGGGGACGGGCGCGGTGCTGAAAATGAAACTGCGGGCGCGATTCACAAGAAAATCAATCAGCGTCCGCGACCCGCAGATGTAACCACCACTCGCACCGAGCGCTTTGCCAAGCGTGCCCATTTGAATTTCGACCCGGTCACTTACGCCGGTTGCTTCGGAGAGACCGCGACGGTTTTCTCCGAACAGTCCAGTGGCGTGGGCTTCGTCCACCATGAGCCAGGCGCCGTATTTTTCTTTGAGCGTGACGATTTCGCCGAGTGGCGCGTGGTCGCCGTCCATTGAAAAAACGCTTTCCGTCACGACGAGAGTTTTCGCTTTCCGCTTACCGCTTTCCGCTTTTGAAATTTTGTCCGCCCACTTGAGGATTGTTTCCAGATCATTCAGATCGTTGTGGTCGAAGACGCGGAGTTTTGCGCCGGAGAGCCGAGCGGCATCCACGATGCTGGCGTGGACAAGCTTGTCGAGAATGATGAGATCGTCTTTGCCGACGAGCGCGGTGATGGCGCCGAGCGCGGCGGCGTAGCCCGTGGAAAAACTCAGCGCGGCTTCGGTGCCTTTGAAGGCCGCCAGGGTTCCTTCGAGTTCGTGATAGGGTGCGAGTGAGCCGCAGATCAGCCGTGACGCGCCCGCGCCCGCGCCGAATTTTTCGACGGCCTTGAGGGCGGCTTCCTTCAAAGCAGGATGATTGGCGAGGCCTAGGTAGTCGTTGGAGGAAAAATTGAGCAGCATGCGTCCGGCGATTTCAATGCGCGGGCCTTGCGCGGAGTCCACGCGGCGTAATTCGCGGTAAAGACCTTGCTCGCGGATCGCATCGAGGCGTTGCTGAAGATCGTCGTCAAAGGCGTTCAATCGGCCACAGATAACCACGGATGCACGCGGATGAAAAGAAAGTCGTGGTGGAGCGCTGGTCTCCGAGCCGGTGCAAATCCGGCGTGGTATCGCAAGGCGCCGGGTCGAAGACCGGAGCTCCCATCGCGATCATTAGCCCGGCGCAATCGCCCACTGGCCGTTGATCATACTCGCCGCCACATCGCCTTGATGGTTCAACACGCTTTCGTGAATGTCCGCAAGCTTTCCCGAGAATGGAATTGTGATAAGATCGGCAAGCGCGCCTTTGGAAAGCTCTCCAATTTGTCCGATCCGCCCGAGCGCACGCGCGCCATTGATGGTGGCCATCTGCAAAATGGTTTTTTCGGGTACGCGCGGATGCCCGGCGGCGAAGGCGCGCATTTCCTCGAACATGTTCAATTCCACGGTTTGTTTTCTGGCCTTGAGGACGGTGGCCAGGCTGTCGGTGCCAAGGCAGAGGTTCACGCCGGACCTGCTGAGTTTGTCGTGCGGGAATTTGGCGTGTTGAAAATAAGCATGGCTCCGCGGGCAATGAACGACGCTGACTTTTTTTCGCTTTAACAAGGCCGCGTCTTTTGGGCCGAGGTAATTCACATGCACGGCAAGGAAAGTTTTTCCGAGCGCGCCGCAGCGCTGCAAGTGCTGAATCGGCGAGCCGAGGCCGCAATCGCTCATATCGCGTTCGTTGCGTTTCAACCAGTCGAACATCACGCCCCGGGCGCGTTTGAACATTTCAAATTCCTGGGCCGATTCAGCCACGTGCATGGACAACGGCCAATGGCGGAGGCGCGCGGCTTCGGCGCTCAACTTGACGAGTTCCGCGGTGGTGGAGTAGGGCGCGTGCGGGGCAAGGCTGGCGGAGTTGCGTTCGTGCGCAAGTGATTCAATGCGTTCGATGGCCTCGCGCAAGATGGCGCGCGGATCGCGACGGCTTTTCACCCCGGTCATTTCCAGAAACGAGATGACGCGCAGCGGTGTCGCAATCCAGACTTCCGGCAGCAACTCGGGCACGTTTTCAAAATCCGCAACCGTGGTCGTGCCGGTTTGCAGGAGCATTCTTGCGCCGCGCAACCAGGATTCGGCAAATTCGGTATAGCTCCACTCGGATTTGGCGGTGGTGATGAGCTTGATCCAATCCGTGAATGATTTTTGCGGCGGAAATTGTCCGGCCATGTCGGTGTAATCCAGATGGCAGTGCGCGTTCACGAGGCCGGGCAGCAACACCACATCGCCCAGGTCCGTGACAGGCGCTTCAAAAGAGTGCGCCGACAAGTCGCGCCACCGGCCCACCTCGGCGATGCGATCGCCGCGAATCAGGACGGCGCCGTCTTTGACGGGCGGGCGGGAGATGGGCAGGACAACGCGGGAGCGAAGGATTAGTTGATGGCCGATAGTGGAGGGTTGAAGGTCAGTTGGCGGAAACACAGCTTTGATCTCTATCAACTCTCAACCGGCAACTGCTTAGAGCGCCGCATCCTGCCGGGTGCGTTTGGTGCGCGCGGCTTCCTTGTGCTTGACGGCTTTGCGCTTGTTGTGCCGCTTGCGGATTTGCTGTTCCATTTTTTTCGTAACGAGATCAATGGCGGCATAAAGGTCGCTTTCGCGGTCCTCGGCGAACAGGTCCGGCCCGCGCACGCTCAGGCGCATCGAACAGGAGAACTGTTTTTCCGGCGCCCGCGTGTGGTCGTGTTCGAGCGTGACGCGCGCATCCACGGCCCAGCGGTCGAAGTGCTCAAGTTGGTCGAGCTTGTCCAAAACGTGGTCCTCAATTGCTTTGGTCAGGGTCACGTTGTGCGTCGAGAGAATCAATTTCATGCCCCCAAGATGCAATTGGCATGAAACAAAATCCAGCGAAAGAATTTTTTTGTTCCGTCCGTCCCGGCGGCAAGGTCAATGCTTGAATCCGCCGCGCGGTTTCATTACATCTCCTGCGTGCCAACCAAAGTCGTTGCCGTTGCCAATCAAAAAGGCGGTGTCGGAAAAACCACCACCGCCGTCAATCTCGCCGCCTGCGTCGCGGCGCTGGGCAAACGCGTGCTGCTCTTCGACCTCGATCCCCAGGCCAACGCGACGAGCGGACTCGGCCTGGAAAAAACCGAAGGCGCGAGCGCTTACCGCCCATTGATGGGCGAGGGCGGGTTGCTGGAAAAAATTCAAAAAACCGCCTGGGAACGGCTCGAAATCATTCCGAGCGAAGTGGACTTGTGCGGCGCGGACATCGAACTGGCGCGCGCGGAAAATTATTTGCTGCGCGCGGCGCACGCGTTGCAACCCGTGCTGGCCAGCGAACGGTTTGACGTGGTGATCGTGGATTGCCCGCCGTCCCTGGGGATTCTCACGATGAACGCCTTCGCGGCGGCGGACGGTTTGCTCGTGCCGCTGCAATGCGAGTATTATTCGCTCGAGGGCATCTCGATGGTCCACCGGCTCCTCGGACAGATCCGCGACAACGGCATCAACCCGCGGCTCGAACTGCTGGGCGTGGTGATGACCATGTTCGACAGCCGCACGAAACTGGCGAACCAGGTCGTGGATGAAGTACGCGAACATTTTGGCGAGCGGGTTTTTGAAACGATGATTCCGCGCAGCACGCGCCTGGCCGAAGCGCCGAGTTTCGGCAAGCCGATCATCCATTACGACAAATACAGCGCCGGCTCGGCGGCGTATGAATTATTGGCGCAGGAATTTGTGAAGCGGCTGGGGATCTAATCACGCGCCGGCGATTTCCGGGGGCCGCAGTGATTCCGGCTTTTGTCTTATGGTTTGAACGCGAGCGTGGCCAGAACTCCAGGCGTCAAAGCTTTGTCAACGTCGTCCTGATAGAAGTATCCATCGCGACTGCCGACGGCCCAGGTTGTGAAAAAATACATGGTCTTGGCCTTGATCCATTGCGCTGACCCGTCAGCAAAAACCTGGTTGCCGCCTTCCGGGATAAGTGTGTTTCCGTGATGCTGGGGCATGTTGGCGTAAACGTATTCGCGACCCGCTTCCTGCCCGCCCCAACTGCCATTGACCTTCATCACCGAATCCGCTGCCAGTACCCAGGAAGCTTTGGATAGGGCGAGTTTGATCGGACTCTTGGCGGTAAATGTTCCCGCTGAATTCATCCATGTTTTTATTCCGCCGAAATACTGATAACCAATCACCCATTGCGGATAGGCGGGCTCGTATACGGGCAAGCCCGGGCGATTGGGACAACTCCACACCGACACCCGATTGGATTGCACGTTCAATCCCACCGTGGAGGATGCGCTGGCTTCGGGAGGATTGAGACAGTTCTGGACCCAGCCGCCGCTATTGTCTGCGGGAACAGTGTTCCGCGCTTGAATCACGCGGTCTAAGTTATCGAGCGCATAAATGTTCATTCCGAGGGCAAGCTGGCGCAGATTGTTGAGACAGGAAATGCGTTTGGACTTCTCCTTCGCGCGTCCCAACGCCGGCAACAGCATCGCTGCGAGGATCGCAATGATGGCGATGACCACCAGCAATTCGATCAAGGTGAAGCCGGTGTGCCGGCGGCGTTGATGGTTGTGTTTGGAGAATAAAGCAGCAAAGCGAGTCCGATTACCACAATGCGGCCTGAACCAGAATGCATGGCGAGAAGTTTTCATGAGATTGGTATTAAGGTATGATTGTGTCCGCTTCATTGCAATCACCTGTTCTGGTGACGTGGAGATTCATTCCGTGCGGCTGTTCACGCAGTGCTCTTTTGGTTTTTCAGATAATTGTCCATCGCCTTGGCCGCGCGCTTGCCATCGCCCATGGCCAGGATCACCGTCGCGGCGCCGCGCACGATATCGCCGCCGGCAAACACCCCCGGAACGCTGGTCATGCCGTTTTCGTCCACGAGAATGTTGCCGTGCTGGTTCAGCTTCAAATCGGGGCAGGTCGCCGTCAGCAGCGGATTCGCGCGCGTGCCAATGGCGACGACCACCACATCGCACGGCAGGACAAATTCCGAATCCGGCACCGGCTCGGGTTTGGATCTCCCGGACTCATCGGGCGCGCCCAGTTTCATGCGCGTGCATTTCAAGCCTTTCACCCAGCGTTTGTCGTCGCCGACGATTTCGACCGGCGCGGTCAGAAAATGGAATTCCACTCCCTCCTCTTCCGCGTGGTGCGCTTCCTCCGCGCGTGCGGGCAGTTCGTCGCGCGTGCGGCGATAAACAATCATCGCCGATTCCGCGCCCAGACGTTTGGCGGTGCGGACGGAATCCATCGCCACGTTGCCGCCGCCGACGACCGCGACGCGCTGGCCGCGCAGCACCGGTGTGTCGGACTTGGGGAATTGATACGCCGCCATGAGATTGATGCGCGTCAGATATTCGTTCGCGGAGTAAACCCCTTTTAGATTTTCACCCGGCGCGTTCATGAACACCGGCAGCCCCGCGCCGTTGGCGATGAAAATGGCGTCGAAGCGCTCGCGCAACTCCGGAATGGTGTACGTCCTGCCGATGACGACGTTGCACTCAATCTTCACGCCCGCCGCTTCCAGCCGCTGGACTTCCTGCGCGACGATTTGCTTCGGCAAACGAAATTCGGGAATACCATAGACCAGAACTCCGCCGGGTTTGTGCAGCGCCTCGAAAATGGTGGTGTCGTGCCCCAGACCCGCGAGAGCGCCCGCCGCCGTGAGTCCCGCCGGGCCGGAGCCGACGATGGCGATTTTCCTGCCGGTGGGTTGCGGTTTGGTTTGCGGCAGTTGATCGCGATGCTCGCGTGCCCAGTCGGCGACGTAGCGTTCGAGATAGCCGATCCCGACGGCCGTACCCTTCGCCGCGCGAACACATTCAGCCTCACATTGCGTTTCCTGCGGGCAAACGCGGCCGGTGACGCCCGGCAGCGCGTTGTCGCACAGCAAACTTTGCGCAGCGCCCGAAATATTCCCCTTCGCGAGCAGATCAAGAAACTTCGGAATGTTCACACTCACCGGACACCCTTTGAGGCAACGCGGATCTTTGCACTGCAAACAGCGGTCGGCTTCGAGCAGGGCGAGCCGTTCGGTGAACCCCAGGTTGACCTCCTCGAAATTCGCGGCCCGGGCGGCGGCGTTTTGTTCCGGCATCTTCTGCCGCTCGATTTGCAGGCGCTGCTTGGTGGTGATCTTGCCGGACATGCTAGGAGGGTGAAGAGATTTTCTTTTCCAGCCGGCAATTCCCGGCGGCACAGGCCAGGGACCTTTGCTCGAACTCGCGATACGTCGCCAGCCGGTCCTGCAATTCGTCAAAATTTACGAGGTGGCCATCAAACTCCGGGCCGTCCACGCAGGCGAATCGTGTTTCGTTTCCTATCGAAACACGGCACCCGCCGCACATGCCGGTGCCGTCAATCATCACCGGGTTCAGCGAAACGATCGTGTGCACGCCAAACGGCCGGGTAAGGTTTGCCACGGCGCGCATCATCGCAACGGGGCCGACGGCGTAGACAATGTTCACTCCGTCCGCAGCGAGCAAGTCCAGCGCCGCGTCCGTCACAAATCCCTTTCGGCCATAGCTGCCGTCGTCGGTGCAGAGTACGACGTCGCCGAGTCGCTGCAATTCCTTTTCAAAAATCACCCATTCCTTCGAGCGACCGCCGATGATGCTGGTAACGCGCACGCCGCGCTGGTGCAAGCCTTGTGCGATGGGATGCACGACCGCCGTCCCGACGCCACCGCCGATGCAGAGTGCGTGACCTGTTTCAATCATTTCGGTTGGATGACCGAGCGGCCCGGCGATATCGCGGATTGCGTCACCCGGTTTGAGTGCCACGAGTTCGTTGGTGCTTTTGCCAACGGACTGAATCACCAGCGCGATGGAGCCGGTTTTCGGATCCGCGTCCGCGATGGTCAGCGGAATGCGCTCCGAATTCTCCGCCAGGTGGACAATGACGAACTGGCCGGGCCGGCGGATCCGGGCAATGCGCGGCGCGTGAACGTCGAGCCGCGTGACGTTCGGGCTAAGTTGCTGGCTTGCTAGAATCTCATGCATTCTGAGAAGAAAATAGCCCTTTTGTGAAGTTGGTGCTGGCCGGTAATTGGCAAACGCTGGACGTATTTTGCCATTGGCAGGACAAACGAGTCTTTGACAGGTCAACGAAATGAAGCTTATTTTGGCGCCGGATTTCGCCCATGAAGCGCGGACACGGAGCGCGGAATTTATTCCGCGTGTTCCGAGTTTGGGAAGAAACTCGCGGAATGAATTCCGCGCTCCTTTTTGGTTTATGGTCGGCGGGCAGTCCCGAAAAAGCCTGGAACAACTCATGAGTCGTGAAGCTGTTGAAATGAATGTGGAGTCCGTCGCCGTCGAAGCGGCGGACACCAAAACCATCCGTTTGAAATGGCCGGACGGATACAATCCCGAATTCAAAACCGGCCAGTTCATCACCTGCTACTGGCCCGACGAGCCGGGTTACAAGCGGGCCTATTCGCTCTCGTCCTGCGCGCTGGATCGCGGCTTCTACGAATTCACCGTGCGGCGCGACGGCAAAATGGGCACGCGGCTCGTGGACTGGATCAAGCCGAACCAGCGATTAATGGTGCTGCCGCCGGCGGGAAAATTTCTGCCGGTTTACGAGCCAAGCAAGCATCTCATCTGCATCGCGGGCGGCTCCGGGGTGACGCCGTTTCGCGCGTTCGCGCGCGAGGCGACACGCCGCAAACTTGAAACCAAAATCACCGTGCTCTACAGCGTCCGCACGACGAATGACATCATTTTCAAGGACGAGTTTCACCAACTGGCCCAAGACAACGCGAATTTTAATTTTTACGTGACCTGCACGCGGATCCATCCCGAGGACAAATGGACGGGCCGGCGCGGGCGCATTGATGCCACGTGGGTGAAGGAGCAGATCCACGATCTGGCCAACACCGTTTTCTACGCCTGCGGCCCGAATCCGCTCGTGGAATTCGCCGAGCATCTCGTGGTGAATGAAATGGGCGTGCCCAAGGCGCAGATGAAGACGGAGAAGTGGGGGTGAGTAGCAGCCGAGCCTGCTATTTTGTCCTTGCTCCGCCGATCAGCAAAATCCAGCCCAGGCAGACACAGAAAAAAGCAATTCGGCGGCGCATCGGAAATCGCAAAAACGGCAGAAGAATCAGAAACGTGATTGCTGCCGGCACCATCATCCCGATCCAGATGATTGGATGATTAGATTCATCGCCACGGTAATTGCTTACGACATCATTCACGCCTCGCTCGGACAAGAACGGACTTAGCACTATTGCCAGCCAAGGCAGCGAATAAGCCACGATTACAGCAATTACGTAATGGAACCATCTGAGTTTTGGTTGTTGAATTGAAGCTGGAATCTGGTTTGTTTCAGCGGCACATTTCCAGCACGAATCAAATTGATCTTCGATCCATTCACCGCATTTTGAACAAGTCCACATGACGTGCAAGGTTGCCAAATTCGATTGAACTTCTCGCTGTCCAAGTTTGTTGTCCAGAGTAATTCTTGTACGAGGCGGGCGTTTTCGTTCCGAAGGAACATTCGAAAATAGCCCGGCGTTTCAATGCCGGTTCAGGTCGGAACGAGATCGAGTCCCGGAGGGACGGCTGAAACAAGCGCGTCATTCGGTCGTCCCTTCGGGACTTGTCGGACCTTCGTTCGTTTTCCCGGCGTTCAAACGCCGGGCTATTTTCATTTTGTCCCTCCGGGACACACTTTTGGTCGCGCGCCCAATGGAGATGCGTTTTTCTTGCGAATGTGCCGCGATTCCTTTCCGTTTCTGCTTTTTAATTTGTCATTTTTAATTTTTAATTGAGGGATGTTGAAACGCACAGCGATTTTTTCCGCGCACCAGAAACTCGGCGGCAAGCTCATCGAATTCGGCGGCTGGGAAATGCCCGTCCAATACACCAGCATCACCGACGAACACCTCGCCGTCCGCAACGCCGCCGGCATCTTCGACATCTCGCACATGGGCGAGGTCACCGTCAGCGGCGCGTCAGCGGCGGAATTTCTCAATTCCGTTTTAACCAACGACATCCGCAAACTGGCTTCCGGCGAAGGGCAATACACTTTGATGTGCAATGAACGCGGCGGCGTGGTTGACGATCTTTACGTGTACCGCCTTTCCGAAAGCGTCTATTTTCTCATCATCAACGCCGCGCGCATCGAGGCCGATGTCGCGTGGATGCAGGCGCAGGCCGCGAAATTTCCTCGCCGGAGCGAACTGCGACTCACCGACGCTTCACATCAATACGCCGCCGTGGCTGTGCAAGGCCCGCGTGTGAAGGAGTTCATGGATGCATGCATTGCCGGCGGCTCGAACTGCGCGCTGCGCGTCGGGCGCGTCACGGATTTGAAGAAAAACCAGATCGGCGGATTTCCTTTCGACCATGGTAACGTGATGGTGTCGCGCACCGGTTACACGGGCGAAGATGGATTTGAAATTGTGGGTTCGGACCAGGCCATTCAGCACGCCTGGGATAAAATTCTTTCCGTTGGCCAGCCATATGGGATCAAACCCGCGGGCCTCGGCGCGCGCGACACGTTGCGCACAGAGGTCTGCTATCCGCTCTACGGGCACGAACTGGATGAGAACACCACGCCTATTGAGGCGGGCGTCGGATTCTTCGTCGCACTCGACAAAGGCGAATTTGTGGGTCGCTCTGTTCTGGCTGAACAAAAAGCGAACGGCGTAACAAAGAAATGTGTCGCGTTCAAAATGACCGACAAATCCGCGCCGCCGCGTCCGCATTATCCGATCTGGGTCAACGGCGCGAAAGTCGGCGAAGTCGTCAGCGGCACGCAAAGTCCGTCGTTGAACATCGGCATCGGTATGGGCTATGTGCCGCCTGAATTCGCCAAGGCGGACACGAAGATTGAAATCGAAATTCGCGGCAAACGGTTTGCGGCGGTGGTGGTGAAGAAACCGATTTACCGCAAGCAATAATCGGTAGGGACGGCGCGCTGCGCTGTCCGCGCCGCGCAGAGCGGCGCAATGTGTGGCGTGATTCGCGCGTCGCGCGCGATTTGTTCCGCCCGCTCTACGGGCGGGGACATCGCAGCGCGATGTCCCTACCAAAATTAATTTGAGAATCCGCGCCATCCGCGTAATCTTTTGCCAACAAATTTATGAGCAATGTTCCTTCTGATCTGAAATACGCCAAGTCACACGAATGGGTCCGCGTCAGCGGCGACACCGCTGTCGTCGGCATCACCGATCACGCGCAGCAAGAACTGACCGACGTGGTATTTGTGGAACTGCCCGAAGTGGGCCGCAAGGTGAAAGCCGGCGAAACCTGCGCCGTGGTGGAATCCGTGAAAACCGCCAGCGACATTTATTCGCCCGTCGGCGGCGAAATCATCGAGGTCAACAAACCCGTTGCCGACAATCCCGCGCTGGTGAACACCGAGCCTTACGCGGGCGGCTGGTTTTACAAAATCAAATTGAGCAACGCGGCGGAACTCAACGCGCTGCTCACGCCGGAAGATTACAAGAAACAGATTGGGGGATGAAGCGGGTAGCAGCCGACGCAAGGAGGCTATAAATAAAAATTGGAAAGCCAAAAGCGGGAAAGCGTAAACAAGTTTGAGCCTCGTTACCTCGGCTGCTACGAGTGAAAGCATGAAAATCCGTCTCTTCATCAAACCCTATTGCGGCTGGTGCCACCAGGCGACGCGCTGGCTGGACGAGCACGGCATCAAATACGAAACGCTCGACGTGATCGCCGACCGCGACGCTTATGACGAAATGGTCGAGCTTTCCGGCCAGTCGCTCGCGCCGGTGATTGATGTGGATGGAGAAATCCTCGCCGACTTCGGCCCGGACGAACTCGCCAAGTTTTGGGAGAAGCTGAAAACCGCAGATTGACGCGGATGAACGCCGATAAGAAGAGAGACGCCAATTGCGCTAATTTTCGCGAATCAAAAAACAATTAGTGTAAATTCGTGAAATTCGCGTCAGAATTTGTTTTTGTATCTGCGTTTATCCGCGTTCATCTGCGGTTAAAAAAATTTAAATGACGACGACTGAATTGAAACCGCGCCCGCGTTTGCCGGAATGGCTGCGCATCAAGCTGCCCACGTCGGACACCTTCTCGCACACGCGCGCGCTGCTGGACGAATTGAAGCTGCACACGGTCTGCGAAAGCGCTAAGTGCCCGAACCATTGGGAATGCTGGAGCAAAGGCACGGCCACGTTCATGATCGCGGGCGACCGCTGCACGCGCGCCTGCGGCTTTTGCGCGGTCAGCACGGCCAAGCCGTTCGCGCTCGAAGCCGATGAACCGCAACGCGTGGCCGAGGCGACGCGCCGGATGAAATTGAAACACGTCGTCATCACCGCTGTCGCGCGCGATGATTTGCAGGACGGCGGCGCGGAACATTTTCGCCGGACGATTGAAGCCATTCGCAAATTAAATCCGGGAATCGTCATTGAAGTGTTGGTTCCCGATTTTAATGAAAGCGACGCTTCGATTGAAAACGTGCTGAACGCGAATCCGCACATTTTCAATCACAACCTCGAAACCGTTCGCCGCCTCACGCCGGGCGTTCGTCATCGCGCGAC